>Ga0302229_10000944_pt1 | contig 22464 bp, 16 predicted proteins | sample II_Palsa_N1_3_FD_193518 | JGI IMG/M metagenome (GOLD analysis project Ga0302229, IMG submission 193518) | Peat permafrost microbial communities from Stordalen Mire near Abisko, Sweden - II_Palsa_N1_3 | ecosystem: Environmental > Terrestrial > Soil > Palsa > Peat permafrost | place: Sweden... | reverse complement strand
CTCGTGACCAGGTCGGCCGCCGCGGCCAAGCGGCACACCCGCTCGACCGCCTCGGCCGGTCCGGAGATGACGGTCTGAGCGGGACCGTTGTAGCCGGCGATGACGACCTCCGCGCCATCTTTAGCGCCCGAACCGCCCTTACCGCCCGCACCGCCTTTAGCGCCTGTGCCGTTAGCGCCGGGCAGCAGCGGCTCGACCTGGTCCGGGCTGGCCGCGATGCTGGCCATGGCGCCGCCGCCTTCGCTGGCCTGCGCCATGACCCGGCCCCGTTCGGTGGCCAGGGCCATCAGCTCCGCTTCGTCCATCGCGCCCGCCCAGTGCAGCGCGGTCAGCTCCCCGAGGCTGTGCCCGACGGCGGCCTCGGCCTCGATGCCGAGCAGGGCGAGCACCCGCAGGCCCTCGATGGAGGAGCTCACGATGCGGGGCTGCGCGACCGCGGTGGCGACCAGGTCGCCGTCCTCGGGAACGCTGAACGTCTGGCCGAGGTCACGGACCACCGCGAACCGCCGCCGCAGCGCGCCCTCGGTTCCCTTACCGGAGCCCTGGCCGGGGAAGAGGTACCGGATCCGGGGGGCGTCGACCGCACGGCTGAGGAACAGCCCGCCCGCAACGTCGATCGCTTCGCTGGCGCCGCTATCGAGCAGTTGGACCAGCATGGCGAGGCGGTCCGCGGCCTGGTCCGGTGTCGCGGCGACGACGGCCGCGCGCACGGGGCCGCCGCCGAGTTCCCGAGCGAGCGTCGCGGCCAGATCACCTAGCTCGGCGAAGGCCAGACGGCTGCACAGGGACGCCAGGCTGGCCACGCGACCGCTCAGGTCGGCGGTACTCGCGGCGTCCAGCAGCAGCAGCTCGCTGTCCTGGCGGGAGGCGACCAGCCGGATCGTGCGTGAGTCGAGGTTGGTACGACGCATCGCCTGTGCGTCGCTGTGCGCGGCGAGGACCACATGCGCGTTGATCCCGCCGAAGCCCATGGACGATATGCCCGCGCGGATGGGCTGCTCCTGCGGCCACAACTCTGCGGTCAGCGGCACCCGCAGGGCTGGCGAGTCCCCGGTCAGGATTGGATGAGGATCGGCATGACCGGTAGCCGGCGGGATGATCTGGTGATGCACGGCCATGGTGGCCTTGATCAGCCCGGCGACGCCCGCGGCCGCCTTGGTGTGCCCGATGTTGCCCTTGATGGTGCTGATGGCAGCGGTCGGCGCGGCGGGACTGGCGGCGCGGCGGGCCTCGCTGAACGCCTGCAGCTCGGTGGCGTCACCGACGGCGGTCCCGGTGCCGTGCCCCTCCAGGTAGCCGACGGTGCCGATGTCGAATCCCGCCAGCCCGTAGGCTCGGTTGAGCGCCAGCTTGTGCCCGGCCGCCTCCGGCCGCGTGATGCCGCCCTTGCCGTCGGAGGAGTACCCCCACCCGGCGATCGTCGCGTAGATCCGCAGTCCGCGCGCTTCCGCGTCGCCCTGCCGCATCAGCACGAGCATGCCGCAGCCCTCCCCCGGCCAGAAGCCGTTGGAGTGCCGGTCGTAGACCCGCATCTCGCCGGTGGCGAGCGCGCCCGTCTTGGCGAACCCGATGATCTCAAACGGGTCGATGCTCAGGTCGACGCCGCCGGCCACCGCCGCGTCTGCTGCCTCGTCGTTGAGCGCGGCGCACGCGGTCACCACCGACAGCAGCGACGACGAGCAGGCACCGTCCACGGTAAACCCGCCGCCGCCGAGGTCGAAGTGATTGCAGATCCGGCCCGCGATCGTGTTAGACAGGCCGCCCGCCAGCGTATCCTCGTCGATCGGCGGGAACGCGCTCTTGTAGCGCTGCTCGAGGCCGGGCAGGAAGCCGGCCAGCTGGTCGTCATCCCAGCCGATCTCGGTGAGCGCCGAGCTCAGCGTGCGCCGGACGTAGGGCCAGCGCAGCCGCATCAGGTTGGCCCGGGTGAACTCCCCGGCCAGGCTGTTCCCGACGATCACGATCGTGCTGGCCCTGGGCAGCCCGTCGCCGTCGGCGAAGCCCGCGTCGTCCAGCGCCCGGGCCGCGGTGTCCAGCGCCAGCCAGTGCGTCATGTCGGTAGTGCGGAACGTGCTGCCGGCGACCTTGTACTTCACCCGGTCGAACTCGAAGCCCTCGATGACCGCGGCCTTGCGGGTGTAGAACCTGTCCGGCGCGGCCGGATCCGGTGACCAGTAGTCCTCGAGCCTGAGCCGCTCGTCCGGGATCTGGCGGAACGCCCGGCGCCCGGCGAGCACGTTCTCCCACAGGTCCCCGGGAGAACTGGCGTCGGGATACCGGCAGGCGATGCCGACGATGGCGATGGGCGTGTTCATGCGGTAACCGTTTCTCCCGCCGCTACCTTCCCGCCAGCGCCGTTGCTGGCGGGAACCTCCTTCACTGCGCCTGGGTCGACCATGGTCGCGCCCGTGGGTCCGGCGTCCGCGGACCGGCGCCTCTTGAGCCAGTACGCGCCCCACCAGCCCAGACCACGGAAGGCGCAGACGATCGAGGTCGCGAAGAACAGCGTGTAGACGATGTTGAACTGCATCAGCACCGCGTAGACGAAGGCCACGCTGCTGCCGAACATGAACTGAGCACGCGGCCGCGTCGGGGAGGTGCCGGGGTCGGTGATCATGTAGTTGGTGAACAGGATGAACGCGATACCGGTCATGACGCTGAGCGCGGTGTTCAGCTGGACGCCCCACAGCCAGTGCCGGACGAACGCCTGGATGAAGAAGCCGCCCATCCAGCCCACGATCAGCGCGACCCGCTTGGTCAGCATGGTGTTGAGCACGGTCCCGGAGACCAGGATGACGATCGGGATGAACAGGCGGAAGTAGGAGCTCGCCCACTCGGAGAACATGTACGGCGGCGAGATACTGAGCCAGCGGGCGAACAGCAGCAGGCAGACACTGATGCCGAAGTTGGACGGATTCATGAAGTGGCGCATCCTGCCGTTGATCGGCGCCCGCAGCACGTACTTCGCGCTGACCGCCAGGATCACGCCGAACATGATCGGCCAGAACTGGTTGTTGGCGTACAGCAGCATGTTGACGGCGAGCGCCGTGATGTGCGCGGGTAGCAGGAACTCGTACACGCCGCGTGGCCCCTTGCCGCGGTATTCCGGCCGGCGCTTGTAGGCCCAGGCGCTGATCGTCTCGAAGGTGATCTCCGTGGTGTATGCGGTGATGACCGCGAACAGGGCAAACAGCCAGGGCTGCTCGAAACCCAGCAGGGTGTAGCCGAAGACGTTGAACGCGCTGATCGAGATCGCGAAGTTGCGGAGCGCGAGATAGCGGGGGTCAGCCGGCTTTTTCGCCTTCGCGGGCGGCGGCGTGGCAAGCGCGCCGTCCTGGGCTTGGATCGTGGCGGTCATGAGCTAGCAACCTCCGCAGCAGTGCTGGTGAGCATCAGGTTGTGGGTTCCGGGGGTGAGCGCGATGGTCTGCTGGTGCTGCTGGCCGCTGTTGTCGACCCATTGCAGGTGCACCGTGACCGGACCGTCGTAGGAGCCGAGCCCGAAGGAGACCTCGAAGCTGCGCTTGCCCGCGCTGCCGCTGCCACCGTCGAGCTGAGAGATCTGGGTGTGTCCAGGGGTGTCGATCGTGACCGTCGTCCCATACGCGGGGGCGCCGAGGCCTTCAAGGCCCTGGCCCGGCGTACCGCCGTCCACAGCTGGCCGGTAAAGGTTCAGGCCGAGGTAGTGCCCGAGGTTCGGCGACTCGTTCGCGTAGAAGACGGGCGGTCCCCACTGACGAGCTAGCGCGAAGTCCAGCACGCCGTTGCCTTGAACATCGGCCGTCGCGACGCCCCTGGTCGGAGTCTGGTCGGCGGTAGTGCACATGCCGAGCTGCTTGCTGATGTTCACGTACTTGTCGTTGCCGCCGTCGGCGTAGAACGCGGGGCACTGGTGGCCCGCGATGTCGTCGCCCGGCTCGACCAGCGGCCAGTTCGCCGGATTGCTGAGCAGATCGTCGTTGGTCATGGCCATTTCCTGCAGCCAGTTCCAGCGGTCGATCGTCCCCTTGATGAAACCGTCCGTCTGGACGACATCAAGGTTCCCGTTGTTCAGGAAGTCGCCGAATTTGACATCCCAGGTCCAGCCGGTCCAGGCCATGCCCATCTGTTCGGCTTCCTGGTTAAAGGGCGCGACGCTCCGCGCCAGGTCCTGCTGCATCTGCTGGCCGCTGGTGGCCTGGTTCATGAAGACGAGGTTGCTTTCCTGCAGGCCCCAGGGGGTGGTGATGTCGCTGATCATCAGGTCGTACCGGCCGTTGTCGGCCAGGTCGCCGAAGTCGGCGCCCATGCCCTTGAACGATCCCCGGCCGAGCACGAACGACTTGGGCGTGAGCGCCCCGCGCTGTCCCCACGCGAGGCCAAACTTCAGATGCCCGGGGGTGGACTCGTTGTACAGCAGGTGGCCGGGCCCGAAGTCGTTCGCGATGTACAGGTCGGGCAGCCCGTCACCGGTCAGGTCCGCGGTGGCCGCGCCCAGCGTCCACCCGGTCGAGTCGGCATACGGGATCGCGTTGTCGACTATCTGGTAGCGCACGGTCGGATTCGGTCCCGAGGTGCCGCCGAGCCACTGGAACATGTAGTCACCGCCGCCGTTCTGCGCGTCGGACAGCGACGAGGGCATCTGCACGTTGTCGATGCCGTTGGGGTCGAGCACCGCGGAGTCCGGGAAGTAGTTCCCCAGGAACAGATCGGGATGACCGTTGCCCTCGAAGTCGGCGACGGCGACCGCGTTGGTGTTCCAGTCCGGCCCGTTGTACTGCCCGTTCACGTCCTCGGGCAGCAGCTCCACCGGCTTGTAGGCCTTGGCCGAAGGAGTGGTCGCGTTCGACCGCGCCAGGTAGATGATCGGAGTGCGGCCCCAGTAGTAGACGAGGAAGTCCATCCGGCCGTCGCCGTTGTAGTCGCCGGGCACGCAGCCCATCGGAGCCATGGTCGAGTTGTAGGGCAGTGGCGCCGGGTTGAGCACGAACGGCGTGAACCGGTCTGCGGCCGGCGCCGTCGGCGCGTACGTGATGATCACGTCGTTGGTCCGCGTGTCGACGATGCACATGCCGTCGGCCAGGCCATGACCGGTTACGTCGGTCATCGCGATGCTGGCGCCCACCGACGAGATCCACGACACCAGGTGCTGATAGGCGCCGTTCACCTGGCGGATCGTCTGAGTCGGGTGGTAACCGGGCGGCATCGCGATCGGCATGCCCTGGAACTTGTACGCCGTCGCGACCTGGTTCGCATTTACGGGTGACGCAACTGCCATGTTCGCGCCGACCAAAAGGCCCAACAGTAGCGGGATAGCCACGAATGCGGGCACGAGGCGGCGGAGCCTGGTGCGCGTAGTTGACATGTTTCTACCTCACAGCTGACAAGTAGCGTTGCCTGGGACATGGCGGCATGTCGATGTGCATACGCCTCAAATCTGCGGCAGCCGCCGTCCCGCTCCCATCTCGGACCTTGCTCATTGCATGAGAATCCCTGGCCATGAGAGCAATTCACGAGAAGCCCGGAACCGTATCGCGTCGTATAACGTCGGTGAAGGAGAGTGCATGGCATGGCCGAACAGCTCCGCCGTGAACGACTTCGCAGAGAAATGACCGATGAGATCATCGGCACCGCGCGGCTGCTGCTGGAAAAGGACGGCCCCAGCGCAATCTCGTTGCGGGCTATCGCGCGTCAGGTGGGTGTGACCGCTCCCGCGATCTACCGTTATTACCCGAGCCTGGATGCGCTTATGAGCGCCTTGAGCGAGTCCGTGATCAGCGAATTGTGCGCCGCGGTTGAATCCGCTCGCGATCAGTCCGGCATGGCCCGGGAGTTCCGCGGCTGGGCCCTGGATCACCCGGCCAGCTTCAGGTTGGCACTGGGACTGGGTGGCCACCGCACCGCAGGCCAGAGCTTGATAACGCGGCTACCGCGCCTGTCCGTTCCTCCGGCATCCATACTCGGCTGGGCCACGCTCTGCGGCCTCGTGCTACTAGAGCTGGGCCGTGACCAGGAGGATCTGCCCGAAGATATCGGCTGGCTCTACGAGGCCGCGGCCGCGAGCTTCGGTGAGTTATCCGGCAGGGTTGACAGGTCTGCGCGGGTATCCGATGCTGCACGGTGAGCATCCGTACCGGCCGACTCAAAGGAACCCGTCATGGCGCACATCACTCTTAACTCAGATGAACCAGGCATCCGCGGCCTGTTCCGGTTCAGGCCGGAGACCGCGCAGCCGCTGAATGAGCTGGTGGAAGTCCTGCTGCGGGAGCCGAACACCTTGACCAGGGGTGAGCGGGAGCTGATCGCGTCCTATGTGTCGTCGCTGAACGAGTGCAAGTACTGCTGCTCGTCGCATTCGGCCTACGCGGCGGCGCAGCTGCCCGAAGGGATGCCGCTCGTGCGGCAGGTCTGTACCGATGTTTCGAACGCGCCGGTGTCACCGAAGCTCAGGGCGCTGCTGGACATCGCGGCCGCGGTGCAGAAAGGCGGGCTGTCGGTGACCCAGGACCTGGTGGACGCTGCACGTGCCGAGGGAGCTACCGATGCCGAGATCCATGACTGCGTGCTGATCGCCGCCGCGTTCTGCATGTTCAACCGCTACGTCGACGGGCTGGGCACGTTCGCCCCGGACGATCAGGAGGTCTACGCCTCCCGCGCTCAGCGGATCGTGGACATCGGCTACGTAGGCCTCCTCGCCGAGTCGCAGCAGACCGTCTAACCAGCACCGGATCCGCCACGACGCCGCATTGGGCCGCTTAGGACCGGCTCAATGTTCCATCGTGCCGGTTGGCTCGCTGGCCCGGCGGTTATTGCAGAGGCAAAAGGAACTTGATGGGGCGCTAGATAAAGCTTGATGGGGCGCTAGATAAAGAACGTGTTCGGCTCTAGGCCGCATAGGACCCTGCCGTAGAGCTCATAGTTCTTGACCGGCATGTTGACGGCGTGCAGGCTGATCGCCTGGAGGTCGCGCTGAATGCGCTGGATGGGCATCGAGGTGTAAATGCCGCCCGCACCGGCGGCCATGTTGTAGATATTGGCCGCGTCGCAGCAGAGCTGTGACACCCGGCCGACCGCGACCCGGCAGTACGCCCGCTCGCGCAACGTGTACGGCTCGTTGCTGAAGTTCTTGAGGTCCACCAGGGCCGCGAGCCTGCGGGCGTGGTACTCGGCCTCGTCGATCTTCAGGTCGGCCTCGGCCACCTGAAGGTGGGTGACCGGCCACTCGGCCTGCGTCGCGTAGTTGGTGTGCTGGATGGTACGGCGGTGGATCCGCTCGAGGAACGCATCCCTGGCGGCCTGCGCCAGTCCGACCTGCTTGCCGGTGTTGATGTTCGAGAGCACCCCGATGATCGGGCCGCGGTAACAGGGCGAGTCGGCGTTCCGCTCGGAGTCGTATTCCTGCCGGGCGACCTGGCTCATCCACTGGTAGCGCTCCCGCGGGACGAACACGTCCCTGGCGACCAGCGTGATGCTGCCGGTGCCGCGCAGGCCCGCGACATCCCAGTCGTCAACGATCTCCAGGTCGCTCATCGGCACGACGCACGCGATCGGCTCGATCTCGCCGGCCGGGTTGAGCGCCAGCGTGGAGAAAAACTTCCACTGGCTGTGCCAGGCGCCGCTGTTGAACCCCCACTCGCCGGACACCAGGACGCCGTCCTTGGTGATCTCACCCTTGCCGTTCGGCACCAGGGTGCCGCAGATCCGCACGTCCGGGCTGTCTCCGAAGATCTCATCCTGGACCGGGTCGGGAAAGTGCGCGACCGCCCAGCACTGCGCCCACCAGGCGGTCGCGCAGAAGGCCGGCGACCCGTCTCCCCGGCCGAGCTGGATGCCCACGTCGACGACCGTCTGCATGTCGCTTTCGTAGCCGCCGTATTGCTTGGGAACCAGCATGCGCAACACCCCGGCGCCGATCATCGCGTCAACCACCTCGTCGGCCAGGCGCCGGTTCTGCTCACCCCACAGCGCATTCGCTCGTAGCACGGGCGCGATGTCCGCGACACGCTGAACAAGCTCGGCTCGCGACGGGCTCTTCACTGCTTCCACAGACTTCTCCCTGGTAACCCGATCACCGGTGTAATCCGGCGAAATCTGCTACTGCACGGCAACGCCGGTCAGAGGGGCAGCTCGCTTTTGCGCGAGAAGTCTGCGGCACCCTAACTCCCTCACCTTGCGGCGATGCCGCATAGCCGCACATCTTCGAGATTGCCCCCGCCCACGGCCGCCATTGAGCCCCGCGGCACCGACCGGCCGCCGGATCGTCGCGACGCAAGGAAGGAGATGCGCGGCCAGGGGCCGGATGCCAACGTCGGGAATTAACTACGTTAATGGAGGAAACAGGACATGAGCGGCGGCGGATTGTCGAAATCGCGGCTGGCCCGCATGCGCGACGTCATGGCGGGCTACGTCGAGCGCGGCGAGGTACCCGGGCTCGTGCTGGCGGTGAGCCGGCGAGGCGACGCGTTGATCGAGCCGATCGGCGCGGCCGACCTGGCTGGCACGCCCATCCACAATGACACGATCTTCCGTATCTCCTCGATGACCAAGCCGATCACGGCCGCCGCAACGATGATCTGCGTGGAGGAGTGCAAGCTGCGGCTCGAGGATCCGGTGGACGGACTGCTGCCCGAACTGGCCGACCGCGTGGTCATGCGGCACCCGGATGGCCCGCTCGACGACACCGTTCCGGCCAGCCGGCCGGTAACCGTGCGTGACCTGCTGACGTTCGTCTGGGGCCTCGGCATGGTTATCGCACCGCCTGGCACCTATCCCATCCAGCAGGCGATGGACGACCTGCAACTGGGCCAGGGTCCGCCAGACCCGGCGGTGTCGCCTGCGCCCGATGAGTGGATCCGCCGCCTCGGCACGCTGCCGCTGATGCATCAACCCGGTGCCGGCTGGATGTACAACACCGGCTCGGACGTGCTTGGCGTACTAGTCGCGCGCGCCGCAGGCCAGCCGTTCGACGAATTCCTCCGCGAGCGGATATTCGAGCCGCTGAAGATGGCTGACACCGGCTTCAGCGTGCCGGCGGCGAGCCTGACTCGGCTCGCCACCGGCTACCACGACAACGGGGTCGATGTTTACGACGCCGCCGCTGACAGCAAGTGGCGCCAGCCGCCGGCGTTCCCCTCCGGCGCGGGCGGCCTAGTCTCGACGGTGCAGGACTACCTGGCCTTCGGGGAGATGATGCTGCGCCAGGGCACGTATGACGGCGGTCGACTGTTGTCCAGGACGTCGATCGAGATGATGACCACCGACCAGCTCACGCCCGAACAGAAGCAGGAAGCCGGGCTGTTCGCCCCGTATTTCGCTAACCACGGCTGGGGGCTGGGCATGTCGGTTGTCACCAAGCGGGACGGCTTCGGCGAGCCGGCCGGGCGGTTCGGCTGGAATGGCGGGCTCGGCTCGGTCTGGTACGCCGACCCCAGCGAGGACTTGGACATGATCCTGATGACCGGCTGCGCGAAGTTCGTCTTCACTCCGCCGAATATCTACCGAGACTTCTGGACCCTGGCCTATCAGGCCATTGATGACTGAACCTGGCCGGGCCCACGCGCCGGGCCCGGGCTGGCTCGCCAACGCCAGCCCGGGCCCTTCTCGCTCAGCCGAGCCGGAGCGGCGCGTCGGGCGACGCCAGGACCTGGCGTAGCACCTGCGAGAACTCCTCCGCCATCGCGGCGATGGTCGCCTCGCCGAAGATGTTGCGCTTGAACGTGATCGCCGCGATCATGTCGCCCGACGGGGCGGCGCTCAGCGTCCACAGGACCCCGTCCGGCATGGCCGAGGTCCGCTCCTGGCCCCGCGGCTCCCGCGATATCTCGACGAACTTCAGGTCGCCAGGGGTGTTATCGGCGAGCATGACCGGGTCGGGGAACACCTGGAACACAGCGGCGGCCGCGTTATCGGACATGGCGGGCCCCATCAGTTCTGGCGCCAGGCCGAAGATGTGGATGCTCGGGATGTCACGAGAGTAGGCGTCCAGGCAGGTCCGGCGGGTCCGCTCCAGTACTTCGCGGAACGTCGCGCATCCGGTGAGTTCGGTGCGCAGCGGGATGAAGTTAAAGAACGACCCGACGGTGTCCTCGAACCGCCGACCGCCGCGGCCCGGGGTAAAGGTCGCCACGATGACGTCCTTGGACTCGAGCTTTCGCTGGACGACGATCTGATACGCGGCGAGCAGCACGATGGCGGTCGTGCTGCGGCTCGCGGCGGCCAGCTTCGTAGCGGCGGAGGCCAGGTCGGCGGGGATCGAGAAGCGGTACGCGCCGGTTGTATGCGGCACGCCGGCCGACCGGGCGAAGTCGGTGGGCAGCGCGCTGATCAGGGCGCCCGACAATGCTTTGCGCCAGTAATCGATGGCGCCGGCCGGCTGAGCGTCGGACGCCTCGCGGCTCCAGGCGGCAAATTCCCGGTACTGCGGCGCCTTCGGCAACTCGGGCACGTCGAAGCCCTGATGGGCCGCGTAGCGGTTGACCAGATCGCGGATGATCAGCCGTACCGACCAGCCGTCGGTGGCGATGTGGTGCGTGATCAGGGCGAGCACCGAGTCCTGGTCGTCGAACCTGGCGAGCACTGCCTTGATCAGCGGCGGCTGATTCGCGTCGATCTCGCCGTTCTCGAGCTCCCTGATCAGTTCCTCTGCCTGCTGATCACGTGACTTCCCCGGCTCGGCGGGTAGGTCACGCACCGAGAGCTCAGGCGTCGAAGCAGGAAATATTTCCTGGTACTTGTCGTCGCCGTCGCGCACGATCACGGTGCGCAGCGCCTCGTGCCGTTCCACTACATTGCGCAGCGCGCGCCGCATCGCGACGGCATCGACGTGCCCGGTGACGCGCCAGGCCTCGACGATGTGGTAATGCGGACCGAACGGCCCGTCCTGACCGCCGGAGTCGAAGAGGCAGACGAATTCCTGGTTCAGCGACAACGGGGCTCGCTCGGTCTCCGTCACCGCTGGCTGTCCGGCACTGGTGGTGCTCATGGTTCACGCTCCTTCTCGCGGATATCCGTGTTGTGGGCCAGCTGATGCCTGCCGGGGTATTCGGCAACTACGTCGGGCACGACCTTGCAGTCGAGCAGGTAGGTGCCGTGGCCGCCCGTCTCGTTCCAGGCGCGCAGCCCAGCCAGGTCGGCGAGGGTGCGCACCGTGGCCGACTTGGCGCCGAATGAGCGAGCCACGGCGGCGAAGTCGGCATCGCCGAAGGTTGCGGGGCTGGTGTCGGCGACCAGCGGGCGGTACATGTGGACCTCCGCGCCGTAGCCGGAGTCGTTGAATATCACCACGAGCGCGGAGTGCGCGACGCGGATGAGGGTCTCGAGCTCAGGCAGCCCCATCAGCGCGCCGCCGTCGCCAAGGGCCACGACCGTCGTCCGGTCCGTTCTGCCGACCGCAGCACCGACCGCGCCCGCGAAGCCGAGACCGATGGTCTGCAGCGCCGCGCCGGTGAATACGAGCGCGGACGGGTCGGCGGACGGCCAGTACATAGCCGGCCACCCGACGAAGTGGCCGCCGTCCATGACCAGCGTCCTTTCCGCCGGCAGCAGGCCGGCCAGGGCCAGCGACAAGGTCCTCGGGTCGATCCGGCTGACCGTGCTCGCGTCGTCGTACGCCTCGTGCTCCCAGTCGGCCGGCCCGATGTCAGCTGCCACCTCGTCTCGCCAGCTAGCTGCCACCAGGCCGCGGGCGCGCACGCCGTCCAGCAGAGCGCTGGCGACCCGCGCCGCGTCGCCCGTGACGCACAGGTCAACCCGGCTCACAGTCGGGGCGGCGCCCAGATCGACCTGCACGAGCGTGGCGCCTGGATTGAGCACTATGCCGCCGTGCAGCGTGAACTCGTTCAGGCTCGCCCCGAACGCGACGACCACATCGGCCTCGCCCATGAGCCGGGCGGCCCGCGGCGAGGCGAAGCCACCGCAGATCCCGAGCGACCACGGGCTGTTGCGGAACAGGCCGCCGGCCATCACCGTGGTCGTAAGCAGCGCGCCGATCCGGTCAGCGAGCACGGCGATTGGCAGCGCGGCGCCGGAACGGTACGCTGCGAGCCCGGCGAGCAGCAGCGGGCGCCGCGCGCTGGCCAGGACGTCAAGCGCCGCGTCGAGCTGGCGGGCAGCCGACACCGGGCGAAGGTCAGACCCAGAGCATGTGCGGGGCAGCTCATGACAGGCGGGCTGGTCAGGCACACCGACGCCGAGCAGGTCGGCGGGCAGGCTGAGCACAACCGGGCGCGGGCCACCGCGCGCTAGCTCGAGCGCGCGGGCGACAGCCCCACGGGCCGTCGCCGGGTCGGTGACACGAACGGTCCTAGCCCCCAGTACCGCGGCGAACGCGCCCTGGTCGATGTCGATCGGCCGCGGCCTGCCCGCCGGTTGGTCGCCGCTGAGCAGCAGTACGCCACTGCGGTGCTTGACCGCCTCGACCAGCCCGGTCGCGGTGTTGGTCAGGCCCGGCCCGTACGTGGTCGCGGCGACCGCGACCTCCCCCGTCGCCCGGTAATATGCGTCCGCCATCGCGACGGCCCCGCCCTCATGCCGGGCGGCGACGTACCTGGCGCCACCCGCCATGAGCCCGGCCACGGCGAGGAAGTTCGCGTTGCCGACGACGCCAAACGCAACCCTGACCCCTTCGGCGGCAAGAGCCTGTCCCACCGTCGTCGCGAGCTTCGCCATGGCCGGCGTCATTCCAGCTCGAACTGGACTCAGGCCCGCGACTGCTGCAGGGCCTTCTCAACCTGCTGGTCAAGCTCGGCAACCGTGGGCGCGTCGAAGATGTCAGAGACCAGCAGCTCGATACTCAAACGGTCCTGGATCGAGCTGATCAGCCGCATGGCCATGAGCGACTCTCCGTGCAGCTCGAAGAAGCTGTCGTCGAGTCCGACCCTGGGCACCCCGAGGACCTCGGCGAACAGCGAGCAAAGGACCTCCTGCCGCGCGGTCTGGGGGGCGCGGTAGATCGACGAGACTTCCACGACAGGCTCGGGTAGTGCCTTGCGATCCACCTTGCCGTTCGGGGTCAGCGGCAGCGAATCAAGCGTGACGAACGCCGACGGCACCATGTACTCGGGCAGCAGCTCCGTCGCGTGCGCCCGCAGCCCGCCAATGTCGAACGGCACAGTGTCGACCGGGCCCGCCTCGGCGACAGCGTAAGCGATCAGGCGCTTCTCGCCGTCCTCGACCTCGCGTGCGACCACCACCGTGTGCGCCAGCCCGTGGTATCTCGCGAGCACGCTCTCGACCTCGGCCAGTTCGACCCGGTAGCCACGGATCTTGACCTGGTCGCCAGAGCGTCCGACGAATTCGATCAGCCCGTCCTGCCGCATCCGCACTTGGTCCCCCGTGCGGTACATGCGCTGACCAGCCCCGTCGAACGGATCGGCGACGAAACGCTCGGCCGTGACGTCGGGCCGCCGGTAGTAGCCGCGGGCGAGGCGGTCACCGGCGACGTAGAGGTCACCGACCTCACCCGTCGGCAGCGCCCTGAGGTCCTCGTCGAGCACGTGCAGCCGGGTGTTGTCCATGCCGCGTCCGACCGGCACGGTCAGGCCCATGGAGTAGGGGGCCCGCATCGGCGAATTGGTGATAAACGCCGCCAGCTCGCTCGCGCCGTAGGTCGCGCGGACCACGGTGTCAGGGCACGCCTGGAGCACCTGCTGCACCGCCTTGGCCGAGATCACGTCGCCGCCGGTCAGCACCTCACGCACGCCAGCGAAGCACTCCGGCGCCTCGTCGGCGACGACCCGGAACAGGCCAGCCGTCACGTGCACGGCGGAGATCTGGTGCTCGGTGATCAGCCTCCGCAAGGTGCCGACGTCGAGGTGGCCTGGCGGTGCGAGGACTAGGCGGCCACCGCGCAGCAGCGGCACCCACAGCTCGTAGGTGGACACGGCGAACGCATACGGCGCCAGCATCAAGATCCGCTCCTGGCCCCCGCCGTCCCAGCAGGAATCGAGGGCCAGCCCGAGAACGCCGCGGTGGGTGACGGCGACTCCCATCGGGTCGCCGGTCGAGCCCGAGGTGTAGATCACGTGCACCAGATGATCAAGCCCGGTCCGCACGTCGGGGTCGGTGCCGGGCAGCGAGCGCTGTTCTGCGTCCGAGTCCACGAAAACAACCGTGGGAACCTCGGGCAAGCCGCGCTCGCGCATGATCGCGTCCGCTAGCAGCACGGGCCGGTCCACGCTGTCGGCGATCCACTGCAGGCGCGGCAACGGATATGCACTGTGTAGGGGCAGGTACAGGGCGCCGGCTTTCACGATGCCCAAGATCGAGGCAACCATCTCGACGGACCGCTCCTGAAGCACCATGACCGGGTCTTCTGGCCTGACGCCCAGGCCGAGCAGCCGGTGCGCAATGCGATTGGCCCGCTCGTCGAGCTCGGCGTAGGTAAGCGCCTGCGCGGGCGACGACACCGCGATCGCGTCCGGCGTCCGCGCCATTACCCAGGCAAAGCGCTCCTGAACGGAATTGGAATCCACCATGTTGCCCCGATCCGACTATTCGTGACAGCCGCCGCGCAGCCCAAGCTGCGCGGATCCGATCCAACTCGCACCGCGCACGTCTAAGGCGACGATGACAGCGGCCCGCTGTCACCTGCATCTCCCGGATTGCGCTCGGCATTTGTGCAGCGCAATCCGAGAGATGCGCCACCTAAGGTCAGATGTCACCGTCGGGAATGCAGGACGGCGATAGCCGGCAGGAAAGGCCGTGCCCACCGGGCGCCGCCGGATTGGCTGCACGACAGCTAGCAGCTGGCCCTGGCGTGAACCGGTGATCCAGGACGCCAGCGCCGCTTGTAGTGCAGCGGGCCAGGCAAGGAGGCAACCGTGATGCAGGACCAGCATGGAGAACGCGCAGTGGTGCTCGGCGGTGGCATGGCTGGCCTGTTGGCCGCCCGTGTCCTCGCCGATAAGTACGCCGACGTCGTCGTCGTGGATCGCGACGAGCTGACCGGCGTGACCGGCTTCCGCAACGGCGTACCGCATGGTCGCCACGCGCACTGCCTGGTCGCCAGGGGCCAGGAGATCTTTGAGGAGCTGCTCCCTGGGCTCACTGCGGGAATGAAAGAGGCCGGGGTCACGCTCGGCGACTTCAACGGCCAGATCCAGTGGAACTTCAACGGCCACCGGCTAGCGGCGTCGGACTCGGACCTGGTGTGCGTGTCGTCCGGCCGGCCGATACTCGAGGAGCACGTCCGAAGGCACGTCCAGGCCATTCCCAACGTGCGCTTCCTCGAGCAGTACGACATCGTGGGCCTGGAGACAACGCCGGACAAGATGCGGGTCACCGGGGCGCGGATCCAGCGTCGCGAGCAGGGTAGCGAACCCGAGGTGCTGTCCGCCGACCTGGTGGTCGACGTCACCGGCCGCGGCTCGCGGATGCCGGCCTGGCTGCGTGAGCTCGGCTACGAGGCGCCGCCGGAGGACAGGATCAAGGTCAACCTGGCCTACACCACGCGGCATTACCGCTTCAAGCGCAACCCGTTCACCACCGACATCGCGATCAACCAGGCCGGGACGCCCGCGTTTCCGCGCGGCGTGTTCTGCTACCTCTTGCCTGACGGCGAGACCGTCGAGCTGTCCCTCACCGGGGTCCTCGGCGACCACGCGCCAACGGACCCCGAGGGCTTCCTCGCCTACATCAAGTCGCTGCCGCTCCCCGACCATTACGAGTACGTCCACGACGCGGAACCGGTCGACGAGCCGGTGCAGTTCAAGTTCCCCGCCAGTGTCTGGCGCCACTACGAGCAGCTGACCCGCTTCCCCGGCGGCCTGCTGGTGATGGGCGACGCCGTGTGCAGCTTCAACCCGGTCTACGCCCAGGGCATGACCGTCGCCGGGATGGAGGCGCTGACGCTGCGCAAGCACCTGCAGATCCCCGGACCGCTGAACGCGGCCGCGTTCTTCGGCGAGATGGCAGGCCAGATCGCCGGGCCGTGGCAGTTCTCCGCCATCGCCGACCTCGGCTACCCGGGCGTCGAGGGCGAGCGGACTGACGAGATCCGCCTGATCAACCAGTACATCCCGGCGGTCCTAGGCGCCGCGGCGTACGACCCGGTCGTCACCGACGCCTTCTTGCGAGTGGCCGGGCTGGTCGCGGACCCCATGTCGCTGATGAGCCCGGACATCGCAATCCGGGTGGGGCGGGTGCTGCAACGTGCCGGGCGCCCGTCGGCTGCCACCCCCGCCTGAGACCGACCCGCGACGCAGATCAACAACGGCCTTAGACCCTTCAACAGAGGTGCACGATGCGTGAGTTCAAGATCGACGTCCCGCAGTCGCAGCTCGATGACCTGAAGCAAAGACTCGCGGCCACCCGCTGGCCCGATGAGATGCCCGGTGTCGGCTGGAGCCGCGGCGCTCCGCTGAGCTATATCAGGGAGCTGGCCGAGTACTGGCGCACCAGCTTCGACTGGCGCGCCGCCGAGGCGCGGATGAACCAGTTCCCTCACTTCCTCACGGAGATCGACGGCGTGCAGGTGCATTTCCTGCACGCTCGCTCGCCCGAACCGAACGCCATGCCGGTGATCTTCACCCACGGCTGGCCCGGATCCTTCGTTGAGTTCCTCGATGTCATCGATCCACTGATCAACCCGACCGCGCACGGCGGCGACCCGGCCGACGCGTTCCATGTGATCATCCCGTCGATCCCCGGCTACGGCTTCTCCGGCCCGACTCACAAGCTCGGCTGGGACACCGAGCGGGTGGCGCTAACTTGGAAGGAGTTGATGCGCCGCCTCGGGTACACCCGCTACATCGCGCAGGGCGGCGACTGGGGCTCGCCCATCTCGCTGCGGGTCGGCCTCGCCGATCCTGAACACGTCGCGGGCGTGCACATCAACATGTGCGTGACGCTCCCGCCACCCGACCCCGCCGTCATGGCTCAGCTCATATCTCAGCTGTCCGAGTCGGATATGGAGCGGCTGCAATTCGGCGGTTACTTCTTCCAGGACGGCTTCGGCTGGATGAAGATCCAGGCGACCCGCCCGCAGACGCTCGCCTACGGCCTGACCGACTCACCCGTCGGGCAGCTCGCCTGGATCGCGGAGAAATTCAAGGAGTGGACGGACTCGACGGACCGGCCCGAGGACGCGGTAAGCCGCGACCAGATGCTGACCAACGTGTCGCTCTACTGGCTGACCGCGACCGCGGGGTCGAGCGCGCAGCTGTACTACGAATCTGAGCACCTCGACGCTGACTTCGGCCGCACGTGGGCCGGGCCGTGGCCGCTAGCCATGCCGGTCGCCGTGGCGGTCTTCCCCAAGGACGCGTCGCGGCCGATCCGCAGTTGGGCGGAGAACATCCTGCCCACGCTGACCCGCTGGACCGAGTTCGACCGCGGCGGTCACTTCGCCGCCATGGAGCAGCCGGAACTCTTCGTAGGGGACATACGGGCGTTCGCTCGCTCCCTGCACGAGTGACCGTCCGACCCGCTCTCCACGGAGCCCGGTACCCCAGACAGGTACCGGGCTCCGCGCATGTGGTGCTGCCTTAGGAAAACGCAAAGCGGGCGGCCTGCACGCAGGCCGCCCGCTCGTTCGGCTGGTCAGATGTAGAGCGTGTCGGGCTCGATCCCGCACAGGACCCGGCCATACAGCTCGTCGTTGGTGTCCGGGTGCATCAGCGCGTGCATGGTGACCGCGTTGACGTCGCGGGCGATCCGCTGGATCGGCTGGTTACTGTAGATGGACGAGCCGCCGCTGGCCGTGGCCAGGATGTCGACGGCTTCCTTGCTGAGCCGGCACACCGCGCCGAGGTCAGCGCGCGCCCGGACGCGCTCCTCGATGGTCCACGGGGCGTTCTCGGCGCCCTTGGTGTCAACCAGGGTCGCCACGCGGTGGGCATGGAAGTCCGCCTCGTCGATCCTCCTGACCGCGTCGGCGACCTGGAGATGGGTCAGCGGTGCCTGGGCTTGCTTGCTGTAACCCGTGTAGGTGATCTTGCGTTCGGGCAGCCGCGCGAAGAACGCTTCCTTCGCGGCCTTCGCCATGCCGAGGACGCAGCCCAGGGAAGATGCGGAAGCCACCGGGAGCAGGGGCGCCCGGTAGATCTCCGCAGCCGCGTTCTCCGGCGAGGCGGACATACCCTGCAGGATCGCGCCGATCGGCAGGACGCGCTCCTGCGGGACGAACACATTCGTCGCGGCGGTGCTGACGCTGCCGCTGCCCTTCATCCCCGAGGTGTACCAGTCGTCGATGATCTGCAGGTCCGATATCGGCACCAGCGCGACGACCGGGCTCGGCGGGCCCTCGCCGCCGACCAGGATCGCGATGATCTCCTGCCACTGGCTGTGCAGCGCCCCGCTGACGAATCCCCACTTGCCGTTGACGACGATGCCTCCGTCGGTCGGGATGGCCAGCGCGCTCGGGCTCAGCGTCCCGCACACCCGGACGTCCGGGGTCGAGAACACCTCATCCTGAACCTGGTCGGGGAACATGCACGCCATCCAGCCCGGAATCCAGTACACCGAGGCGGTCCACGCGGCGGAGCCGTCGCCCCGGCCGAGCTCGGCGGCCACGTCGACCAGGGTTCGCGTGTCGGACTCGTATCCGCCGTAACGCGCGGGTACCCGCATACGGAAGACGCCGGCGTCGGCGAGGGCTTCGATCGACTCCTCATGAAGACGCCGATTCTCTTCCGACCAGGCCGCGTGCTTCTGCAGCACCGGCACAAGTCCGGACGCGCGCTGAACAAGCTGCTCTCGCGCCGGAATATCGGTCTTCTGCACCATATCCTCCCATAGCTACACCGCTAACGAGACTTACTGTCGACGATCGCAGCTGCTGACCCACTCCCGCATACTGCGGGTTGCGGATAAGCGGCTACCGCGGCGAATCTACGAAATCTGAATTTCTGCGTTGTTTAGGAAACGCCTGATCAGCTTGGCAATCCAGGAGGTGCGTGCGCATCGGGAGACAGGCCTACTAGGTGGTGCGGTGGACGCTGGTCCGTACGCAAGCCCGTATCACTGCCCGAATCGGAGGAGTTGGCATGTCACATGCAATAAAACGGTCCGCAGCAGCCGTAGCGGGGCTGCTGCGCAAGGCCAATCTCGCGCGCGGATGGCGACGCTACGCCATCGGCGGCCTGGTGGTCGCGCTGGGAGTATCCGTCACGCTCGCGGCGGTGGGTGCCCAACCGGCGCAGGCAGCGCACGGGCTACCGGCCCAGACGACGTCAAGCAACTCCGGCGTCTGCGTGCCGCCCCCGAGTCCCACGCTGGCCGGGTTCCAGCAGGGAATGGTCGCCATCCCCGGCGATTCCCTTCATTACGTCATCGGCGGGTCAGGACCGGTCCTCGTGCTCCTGCACGGCTGGCCCATGACCTGGTGGGAGTGGCACCTGGTGATGCCGACCCTGGCCAAGAGCCACACGGTGATCGCGTTCGACCTGCCGGGGCTGGGCAATTCGGCCGTTCCCACCAGTGGTGGATATACCACGGCCGACACCGCGGTCCGGATCCACGAGGCGGTCGCCGCGCTGGGCTTCGGGGACATTTCAATCCTCGCCCATGACCTGGGGGTGAACATCGGCTACGCCTACGCCCGGCTCTATCCAGCGGAGGTACAGCGGCTGATGGTGCTCGACTCGGAACTCAACGGGTTCGGCCTGGAGTCCGCCTACAGCTTCAGCTTCCACTTCCTGCTGAACATGGCAGCTCCGCCGACTCCGGAGGACATCATCAACAACCATGAGGCAGAGGTGGCGTACCTGAACTACCTGTACAGCTTCGCCAACAAGGCGGCCGCCATCACCCCACAGGACAAGGACATCTGGTACGGCGCCTATTCCTGTCCGGCGAACCGCGAGGCCGGATACAACTACTACCGGGCCTTCCCGGCGAACGAGACCTGGGACCTGGCGACCGCCAAGCCGAAGCTGGCCATCCCAGTCGCGGCGGTCGGCGGCCAGGACAGCTTCGGGAGCGGCGTGGCACAGTCCTTCGAGAATGTGGACACCGACGTGCACACCATCATCGCGCCCGACTCGGGGCACTACGTGCCCGATGAGGATCCCGGATTCACGGCTGAGTGCGCAACTCTGTTCTTCAGCCAGAACCCGTACCAGACCGCGCCGAAGGGTTACGCGGCCTGCCTTTCCTCCTGACGCTGCCCCAGCTGGGTAGCTGAAGGGCCAACGTTGTAGCGACGTGACCGTCGCCGCCAGCACGACCAGGCGGCGGCGGTCACGAACATCACCATCAGGGTGGACTGGGCGGTGACCGCGAGCAGATCGTGCCGGTAGTTTGCATCCAGGACACGATGCTGTTCAGCAGAGCTGAGTAGGTGGGTGGTATGGGAGAGCCTTCGCATTTCGAGATCGGGGTGCCAGACCCGCGGCGGGCGCAGGTTTTTTACGGCACACTGCTCGGCTGGAAGTTCAACGAAGGTGGCCGCAACAGCGCGGCGATCCAGACGGCAGGGGTCCCGGGCGGAGTGCACGAAGCTCCCGAGCCCGGGCTCGTGGTCTTCTTCAGCGTCCCTGATCTTGACGCTGCGGTCCGGCGCGTCCGTGAGCTGGGCGGCGAGGTTGACCCGCGCAGGTCCGAAGGGCCAGCCGGGAAATACGCGAGTTCGTGCCGGGACAACCAGGGCGTGCCGTTCGGCTTGCACCAGCCGGCAGCTGGCTGACTGCGGGGACGCGGCCAGTACCGGTGCGTTCCACGGCACGCAAAGCCCCTGGCATCGCTCGGGCTTCGACACCCAAGCGAATTACCAGGGGCTTTGGACGTGCGGATCTCAGCGCGGAGGGCGTGGGATTCGAACCCACGAGGACACTTACACGTCCCAGCAGCCTTAAAAGGCCGCCGCCATCGGCCACTAGGCGAACCCTCCTGGCCGCCAGGCGGGCCTGGCGGACGCACCTTCAGCTAATCGCGTCGCGCGGGCAGTTCTGATAGACCGCCAGCCGCCACGTGCCGTCGTCCTTGACGAGAATCCAGGACGCGCGGATCGCCTGCTTGGTCGACACTTCCTTCTCGCCGGGCTCGAGCACTCCACCGACGGTCACCAGCGCGAAGGCGTCGGCGCCAAGCGGCTTGACCTCGAGCGGGGTTCCGGTGACGCTGGTTCCCTTGTACGGTCCGGCATATCCAGCCTCCATGAATTGCCGGATGTCGTCGCGACCCTTCTTGTACACGCCCGGCAGGATCATCGTGCCGTCCTGAATGAATAGCTGGGAGAAAGCCTCGGCGTCGTGCGCCGCCCAAGCCGAGACCAAACGGCCTGGCACGGCGGCGAGTTCCGCCATCAGCGCGTCGGGTATCTTTGGTGTGCTTGACGCGGACGTCGTGCTGGTCATCTTTCTTCTCACTTTCCCGTGGAGTACCCGGAATCATCCAAGGTAAATTGGATTAGCGACTCGATACAAAGCTATTTGCCCGGAAGCCCTTTTTCCTCTCTTACGATGCTGGGACGCAGATCAGCCGCCCTGAGCCTTGATCAGGCTCAGAGCCTCCCGTCCCCGCACTCTCGCAGGTCCGGCTGTGGGTCAGCACCTCCGGCATTGCGCGCGAACTGGCTCAGCACCAGGGACGCTGGCCCAGGTCAGGCCGCAATCGGGAAGGTGCAGCGGCTTCCCCGCCCTGCGACCGTGAGGGGGTGACCCGGCAGTTAGCCAGTCCGGCATCCATGCCGCACCCGCAGATGGACGGTGAGCCGTTGATGGATTCTGAAAGCATCGGTGAAATCAGCTCAGCCTTGGCTGCCTATCCTGGGCTCGCCGACGTTACGGTCATCGAGCATGCCGCCGGCCAGGCTGACCAGTGCCTGATCGCCTACGTCGTCCCGGCCGGCCCCGGCCTGGACGTACCTGAGCTGCATGCCTACGCCAGGAAAACGCTCAGTAACGGCAGCATGCCAGCGGCTATCGTGATTGTTGATGACATCCCAGCCACGCCGGCGGGCACGGTCAATGTCGCCGCACTGCCAGTGCCGGAACTGTCCGGCCTGCTGCCGTACCAGGCGCCCACGACGCCCCGGCAGGAACTGCTGTGTGAGCTGTTCGCCCAGGTACTTGGAGTGGCCAGGTGCGGCATCGACAGCGACTTCTTCGACCTCGGCGGCCGCTCGATAGAGGCAATGGTGCTGGCCGGGCGCATCAGCGCCGCCCTGGGGGTCCGGGTTTCGATGGCCGACCTGTTCAAGGCACCCACAGCCGGGGAGATGGACCACGTGCTCAACCGCAAGGCTGACACGCGGCAATGACGGACACCTCGGTGGCACTGGACCAGGAGGCCAAGCGGTACCCGCTGTCTTTCACCCAGGAATGGTTCCTCACCATGGACCAGGGCGACGACGGCGGGCCGTTCGGCGGTCGGTTCGTGATCGTTTCCGCGTTCCGTATTACCGGTGCGGTGGATCTCGCGGTGCTGCAGGGTGCGCTCGATGATGTGGTCGCGCGCCATGAGCTGCTGCGCACCGTGGTGATCAGGGACGCCGATCCGCCGTACCAGATGGTGTGCCCGCCGTGCCCGGTGCCGCTGGAGGTCCGGG
>Ga0302229_10000936_pt1 | contig 22621 bp, 19 predicted proteins | sample II_Palsa_N1_3_FD_193518 | JGI IMG/M metagenome (GOLD analysis project Ga0302229, IMG submission 193518) | Peat permafrost microbial communities from Stordalen Mire near Abisko, Sweden - II_Palsa_N1_3 | ecosystem: Environmental > Terrestrial > Soil > Palsa > Peat permafrost | place: Sweden... | reverse complement strand
ACATCGCTTTGACTGGTGTCCCAGAAGCCGACCATCTCGCCGCTACCGTTGTTACCCAGCGGATATGTTTCGCGCGATCCGGCGACGTCGATCAGCGTGTCCTGGCCGTCCTGGCGCAATATCCCATGGGCATAACCATGGTCGCCCCAGTACACGCCGGTTATGGCACCGGAAAGACTGACGCCATCGACGTTTGAGCTAGGGTGCCCCGGAAAATCGATCTTTGTGACCTGCCCCCACTGCAATAGCAACCCATGCTGTAGACCCGATGTGTCGGCATAGTCGATAAAGATCACGCCCAAATTGTTAGGGCCACCGGCGGCGCTGAAATTGTTGCTACCGATCAAGCCGCCCGGATTGAGCGTCTCGAAATGACTACGACGATAAAGCATGGCGTGTGGCTGGAGACCACTCAGATTGTATTGACCGGTTATTTCGCCAAAATCGTTGATCCCAAATAGAATCGTATCCGAGGCACCCGGATAGTCGAGCGTCCGATAGGTGTAGTGCGCCTGGTGTGCAGTGACATTCGCGCCAGCGCTGGGGGCCGGAACGGTCGCACTGGCGGACCCGGCAAATACGAAAGTAAAGACAGCGGCTGTCTGGGCAAGACGACGGCATAAAACACGATGATTCGACATGGCTTCAATCCTTGGCTGATAGAAAGTGCGACGGTGCTCCGAAGGCGCGCTGCCTTCCGAAACTTCACCATCTCTTACTAAAGCGCAAAAACGCCATCGATACCGACAGCGGTTTATGCACCGTCGGCTGCAGTCCATTGTTGGACTGCGCACACAAATGAACATCACGGAATTCCTCGCACGAGCCGCGCAAGGCAACAATGCGGCAATGGACGCATTGATTTCGAAGGTCTATCCATCATTGCGCCAACTTGCAAACCGCTAGCGCGTGCGCGAAGTGGCGCATACCGGAACGCTGCGCAGCCGGGTGCTTTATTGAGCTAGCCCGGCACGGAAACAGAGACCGCTACGCTATTGTTCCCCCTTTTACGTTTTCAATAAAAAAGCGCCCGAGGGCGCTTTTTTATATACCAGTCACTGTAATGGTCGGGGCGGCGGGATTCGAACCCACGACCCTCTGCCCCCCAGGCAGATGCGCTACCAGGCTGCGCTACGCCCCGACGAAACAGCAAGTCCGAAATTGTAGCAGCTCACCGGACATTGCCGGTAGTTGCCGATGCGATGGATTTCAGCGACGTAGCAGCGTCAGCACTTCTTCCAGTTCCATCCGCACCTGGCGCACGATCTGGTGCGAGATACTCGCCTCCATGCGCGCCTGCGGACCTTCGAGCCGCGCACGTGCGCCAGTGATGGTGAAACCCTCGTCGTACAGTAACGAACGGATCTGCCGGATCATCAGCACGTCGTGTCGTTGGTAATAGCGACGATTACCGCGACGCTTGACCGGATTGAGCGCCGGAAACTCCTGCTCCCAGTAACGCAACACATGGGGTTTTACACCGCACAACTCGCCGACTTCACCGATGGTGAAATAGCGCTTGGCCGGGATGGCAGGTAGTTCTGTGTTATTCCCTTGATCCAGCATAGTCGTTATTCCCTTGGTCCAGCATAGCCCTCGACTCTTACCTTGAGTTTCTGCCCTGGACGGAACGTCACCACACGTCGGGCGGAAATTGGAATCTCCTCACCGGTTTTCGGGTTACGCCCAGGCCGCTGGTTTTTCAAACGCAGATCGAAATTGCCGAAACCGGACAACTTCACCTGCTCCCCGTTTTCCAATGCTCCGCGAATTTCCTCAAAGTAAGCATCCACGAATTCCTTCGCTTCACGCTTGTTGAGACCTACTTCGAGGAATAGCCGCTCGGCCATCTCCGCCTTGGTCAGCGCCATGTCATCCTCGCAGCTTTGCCTTGCATGTCAGCTCCAACGCAGCTATCGCTTCTCGTACGCAACGGTCCGCGTCGTCGTCAGTAAGGGTGCGTGAAGCGTCCTGTAAAATCAAGCCCATAGCGAGACTTTTTCGGCCGGCTTCGACACCTTTTCCGCTATAACGGTCAAACAGCTGCAGTTCCTGCAGCCGCGTACCCAGCGTGATGCGGACTATTTGCTCGATCTGCGACCAGCTGACTTCTTCGGGCAGATCCATCGCGATATCGCGGCGGACCGCAGGAAATCGCGATATCGGCTGGGCTTTCGGCAGGCGTCGCGCCAGTACCGGTTCCAGCGCCAGCTCCAGCACGTGCACGTCGGCGCCCAGATCGAGCGCCTTGGCCAGTTGCGGATGCAAGGCACCCAGATACCCCACCGTTTCGCCATCACGTACCACGCGTGCCGAGCGGCCTGGATGCAGCCAGCCCGGCAAGCCGTCCGCGTGCACCGACCAGCGTCCCGGTTCGCCGCCCCATGCGATCAAGGCATCGAGATCACCCTTGATGTCGTGAAAGTCGAGCGGCCGCGACGGCTCGCCCCACTGCTCCGCACGAGCGTTGCCGCAAGCGACGATGGCCACGCTAGGCGTTTCGAGCGGCGGGTTGCCCGCTTCAAATACTCGCGCCACTTCGAACAGACGCACCCGCTCTTGCTGCCTTGCCCGATTGTGACGCAAGGCTTCGATCAAACCCGGCAATAGCGATGGCCGCATGATCGCCAGATCCGCGGACAACGGATTGGCCAGCGGTACGAGCCGATCAGTAAAACCCCACTGCGCCAGCAGATCCGCCGCCACGAACGACAGATTCACCGCTTCGTAATAGCCACGTGCCGCCAGCTGCTCGCGCAACGCCAGTTCGTTGATGCGCGCCTCTGGCTCAACCGCCAGCACCAGGGCGCCGGTTGGCGTATGCGTGGGTATATTGTCGTAGCCGAAGATACGCGCGATCTCTTCGATCAGATCTTCTTCGCGCTCGATGTCGAAGCGACTGCTCGGCGCGGTGATGCTCCAGCCTTCGCCATTCGACTCGACCCGCATGCCGAGCGCGATAAAAATGCGCGCCACTTCGGCGTCAGCGACTTCAACGCCGAGCACGCGCTGCAGGCGCGAACGACGCAGCGTTACCGCAACAGGCTGCGGCAGATCGGCAAGGTTTTCGGCGACCAGCACGGGACCAGCCTTGCCGCCAGCAATCGACAGCAGCAGCTCGGTGGCCCGCTCCAGCGCACGCAGCGGCAGCTCGGGATCGACGCCACGCTCGAAGCGGTGTGAAGCATCGGTATGCAAACCCAGTTTGCGCGCGCGGCCCATGATCGCGGCCGGCACAAAATGGGCAGACTCCAGGAATACGTTCTGCGTGGCGTCGGTAACGCGCGAATCAAAACCGCCCATCACACCGGCAACCGCGAGCACTTTCCCTTCGTCGGCAATCAGCACAAATCGGTTGTCTTGACCGTCCCCGATCAGCACGTGCCTGTCATATCTGTCGGCATAGCTATCATCGCCGTTCCGCACGAAATCCGTATCGAACCTCACTTCAGAGCCATCGAGCAGCTTCAGCGCTTCACCCGCCCGCGCGTGGCGCACAACGATGTCGCCTTGAAGCTTGTCGTTATCGAACGCATGCATCGGCTGACCCAGCTCCAGCATCACGTAGGCGGTGATATCGACAACAGCGCTGATGGAACGCAAACCGGAGCGACGCAAACGTTCGGCAAGCCACAGTGGACTACGCGCTGCCGGGTCAATGCCCTCGACGATGCGCCCCAGATAACGTGGTGCATCTCTGCCAGCCTCGAGACGAATACCACGGCGCGCATTACTCGTTATCGGAGCAGCTGTCTGATCATTGACCTTCACGGCACTGCCGAACAACGCGGCCACATCGTGAGCCAGACCAACCAGGCCGAGGCAATCAGGGCGGTTCGGCGTAAGCTTCAATTCGAAGCTGGCATCGGGCAGGCCAAGATAATCCGCCAGTGGTTTACCAACGGGCGCATCGACCGGTAGCTCCAACAAGCCGGACGCATCGGCGTCAAGATCCAGCTCTTTCGCCGAACAAAGCATGCCAAACGATTCCACCCCACGCAGCTTCGCCGCCTTGATCGCGATGCCGTTGGGCAGGCTCGCACCGACCTTGGCCAGCGGAACCTTGATACCGACGCGCGCGTTCGGCGCTCCGCAGACGATCTGCAGCGTCTCGCCCCGCCCCGCATCGACTTTGCAAATCTGCAAGCGGTCCGCCTCAGGGTGCTTTTCAGCAGCGACGATCTCGGCCACAACGACGCCGCTGAGGCTTTCACCAAGCGCCGTCAACTCTTCGACCTCAAGCCCGGCCATGGTCAGCGCGTGAGCAAGCTCTACGCGGCCAGCTTTGATCTCGACAAGTTCACGCAGCCAGTTTTCGGAGAATTTCATAGATACTCACTGTGTTCGAAGAGCCGGTCGAGAGACAAGTAGCGAGGACGCAGAATCCAACCTTGCGTTAGCGGCAGCGCTAAAGCCCTTACTACTCGCCCCTCATCTCCCGTCCCTTTAATGCTTTAGGCAAACTGCTTGAGGAAGCGCAGATCATTCTCAAAGAACGCGCGCAGATCGGAGACGCCGTAACGAAGCATCGCGAAACGCTCCACACCCAGGCCGAATGCGAAGCCTGTGTAACGCTCCGGATCGATCCCGCAGTTTTTCAGCACGTTCGGATGCACCATGCCGCAGCCCAGCACTTCGAGCCAGCGCGTGGAGCCGTCCTCGGCATCCCAGCGAATATCGACTTCGGCCGACGGTTCGGTAAACGGGAAGTAGCTGGGACGAAAACGCATCTCGAAGTCGCGTTCGAAAAACGCGCGGATGAATTCGGCCAACGTGCCTTTGAGATCGGCAAAGCTGGAGGTTTCGTCGATCAACAGACCTTCGATCTGATGGAACATCGGCGAGTGGGTCTGATCCGAATCGCTGCGATAGACCTTGCCAGGCGCAATGATGCGGATCGGCGGCTGCCTGTCCTTCATCGAGCGAATCTGTACCGGCGAGGTATGCGTGCGCAGCAAACGGCCGTCACCAAAGTAAAAAGTGTCGTGCATCGCGCGCGCCGGATGATGCGGTGGAAAATTCAGTGCCTCGAAGTTGTGCCAGTCGTCCTCGATCTCGGGACCATCGGCGCGCTGGTAGCCCAACCGCGAGAAGATCGACGCAATGCGTTCCAGCGCACGGGTGATCGGATGGATACCGCCGCGCTCGCCATCACGACCAGGAAGACTGATATCCAGCTTCTCCGATGCCAGCCGGCGATCCAGCTCGACCTGCTCCAACATCTGCTTGCGCGCTGCCAGCGCATCGGCCAGACGGTCCTTGACCGCGTTGACCTCGGCACCGCGCGCCTTGCGCGCGTCCGGTGCCAGCGCACCGAGTTCTTTCAATGCAGCGGTGACGATACCGCTCTTGCCCAACAGGCCGACGCGCAGCGCATCGAGCACCTCGAGCGTATCGGCTTTGTCGATTTCGGCCAGCGCCTGCGCGGCGCGGCTTTCCAGGTCGTCCATCAATGCGACTCCGGTATTACCTAGTCAATGGATCCAATAACCAGATCCGCGAATTCCCCAACAACCGCGTTCCACAAACACCGTATTCCAGAAACGAAAGGGGGAAGAGGTTTTGGCCTCTTCCCCGCTTGCTTTGCATCATATCGCGCTGGCGCCGAAGCGCCCGACGATCAAGCGGCCAGACTGGCCTTGGCTTTCTCGGCGATCACTTCAAAGGCCTTGATGTCGTGCACGGCGATGTCAGCCAATACCTTACGGTCGACTTCGATACCGGCCTTGGTCAGGCCATTGATCAGGCGGCTGTAGGACAGGCCGAACATGCGTGCCGCGGCATTGATACGGACGATCCACAGCGCGCGGAACTGACGCTTGCGCTGCTTGCGGCCGATATACGCGTACTGACCGGCCTTGATGACGGCCTGGTTGGCAACGCGGAAGACCTTGCGGCGGGCGTTGTAATAGCCCTTGGCACGACCGATAACTTTTTTGTGACGACGACGGGCGGTAACGCCACGCTTTACACGAGCCATGGTTTATCTCCTCGTCTTACAAGTACGGCAACATGCGCGCTACACCCTTGGTGTCACACGCCTTGAGATGATTCGGTGCACGCAGACCACGCTTACGCTTGGTCGACTTCTTGGTCAGGATGTGTGACTTGAAGGCGTGGCCGCACTTGATCTTGCCCGACGCGGTCTTGCGAAAACGCTTCGCCGCCGCCCGGTTGGTCTTGATCTTGGGCATAACAGTTTCCTTGTGTGGGAACGCCTGTTTGAGTTGGCGCCCCGGTTTCTGACTGATCTGGCGGTGTCTCGGACTCCGAGGAATCCGGCCACGCTTTCCGTCCTGCCATGATCGGTGCACGACCCATCCGGCGGGTCGAACCGCGAATTGTACGGGTAAACCCGGTTTGATGCCAGCCAGACATGCAAAGGCCGCCGCATGTGGAAAAGGCAGCCCGAGGCTGCCTTTTCTTTTACTGCTTCTTCTTGGGGCCGATCATCATGACCATCTGACGCCCTTCCAGCCGCGGGAAGGACTCGATCTGGCCGTTCTCGCCGACGTCTTCCTGAATCTTCTTGGCCAGGTTCTGGCCCAGATCCTGATGCGACATCTCGCGGCCACGGAAGCGGATGGTGACCTTGACCTTGTCCCCTTCCTCAAGGAAACGCAGCATGTTGCGCAGCTTGATCTGGTAGTCGCCCACATCCGTGACCGGACGGAACTTCACTTCCTTGATCTCGACCTGCTTCTGCTTCTTCTTGGCGGCCTGCGCCTTCTTCTGGGCTTCGAACTTGAACTTGCCGTAATCCATGATGCGGCAGACCGGCGGATCGCCGTTCGGCTGGATCTCGACCAGGTCCATGCCCGCTTCCTGCGCCAGCGCCAGCGCCTCGTCGCGGGTCAGAATGCCAAGCTGTTCGGCTTCGGCACCAATCACACGTACCCGTGGCACACGGATTTCTAGGTTGCGACGATTGCCTTTGTTGTCGGTGGTTGCGATACCACGATCCTCCAGAAGAAGTAAGAAAAACTGACCGCCAAAGCTGAGTATTTGGCTCAGCGCTTGGTTTCGGTCACCAGTCGTTCGGCAAAGTCGGCCAGCGACATGCTGCCCAGGTCCTCACCCGAACGGGTACGCACGGCTAGGGTACCCGTTTCTTTCTCGCGGTCACCGACCACGAGCAGATAAGGCACTTTCTGCATCGTATGTTCGCGGATTTTATAGCCGACCTTCTCATTGCGCAAATCGGACTGCACCCGGAAACCTTTATCGACAAGGGTTTGCGTCACTTCCCGGACATAATCGCCCTGCGCATCGGTGATATTGAGCACCACCGCCTGTACCGGAGCCAGCCAGGACGGCAGCAGTCCCGCGTGATGTTCGATCAGGATGCCGATGAAGCGCTCCATCGAGCCGACGATGGCCCTATGCAGCATCACCGGGTGCTTTTTCTGCGAATGCTCGTCCACGTACTCGGCGTCGAGGCGCTCGGGCATCATGAAATCCACCTGCATGGTGCCCACCTGCCAGGCGCGGCCGATCGAATCCTTCAGGTGGTACTCGATCTTGGGCGCGTAGAAGGCGCCCTCGCCCGGCAGCTCCTCCCACTCCACGCCGGCGGCACGCAGTGCCCGGCGCAACATTTCCTCGGTGCGATCCCAGAATTCGTCCGAGCCAATCCGCTTTTCCGGTCGCAGCGCCAGCTTGATGGCGAGGTCGGTAAAGCCGAAGTCCGCATAGACCTTCATGGCCTGCAGATGGAATGCCGTGACCTCGGCTTCCACCTGTTCCGGCGTGCAGAAAATATGCCCGTCGTCCTGCGTGAAGGCGCGCACGCGCATGATGCCGTGCAGTGCGCCCGATGGCTCGTTGCGATGGCAGCCGCCGAATTCGCCGTAGCGGATCGGCAGTTCGCGATAGCTGTGCAGGCCGGTGTTGAATACCTGCACGTGGCCAGGGCAGTTCATCGGCTTCAATGCATACGTGTGCTTTTCCGACTCGGTAAAGAACATGTTCTCGGCGTAGTTGTCCCAGTGCCCGGACTTTTTCCAGAGCGACACATCCAGCACCATCGGGCAGCGCACTTCCTGATAACCGCTGCGCTTGTAGACACTGCGCATGTACTGCTCGACCTGCTGCCAGATCGCCCAGCCGTTGGGGTGCCAGAACACCATGCCCGGGCTTTCTTCCTGCTGATGGAACAGGTCGAGCTGCTTGCCGATCTTGCGATGGTCGCGCTTCTCGGCTTCTTCCAGCTGGAACAGGTAAGCCTTCAAATCCTTGTCGTTGAGCCACGCAGTGCCGTAGATGCGGGTCAGCATCGCGTTGTTGGAATCGCCGCGCCAGTAGGCACCGGCCACCTTCATCAGCTTGAACGCGCGCAGCTTGCCGGTATTGGGCACATGCGGGCCACGGCACAGGTCGGTGAACTCGCCCTGCGTATACAGCGACAGCGCCTGATCGGCCGGAATACCCTCAATGATTTCGGCCTTGTACTCCTCGCCCATGCCGCGAAAAAACGCCACGGCTTCGTCGCGCGATTTGACGTCGCGCGTCACCGGCAGCTGCTCGGCAACGATCTTGGCCATCTCCGCCTCGATCTTCGGCAGATCGTCGGGCGTGAACGGTCGCTCGTAGGCGAAATCGTAGAAAAAGCCGTTGTCGATCACCGGACCGATCGTCACCTGCGCGCCGGGATAAAGGCGTTGCACGGCCTGCCCCATCAGATGCGCGGTGGAATGGCGCAGGATATCCAGCGCCTCGGGACTCTTGTCAGTGATGATCTGCAGGCTGGCGTCATGCTCGATCGGAAAGGCGGCATCGACCAGTTGGCCGTCGACCTTGCCGGCCAGCGTCGCCTTGGCCAGACCGGCGCCAATCGAGGCGGCCACGTCCTGCACGGTAACGGGGTGATCGAACGGCCGCTTGCTGCCGTCGGGTAGCGTGATTTCAATCATGGGAGTACCTGGGCATTCGCGCTTGAAGCGTGCGTTGATTAAAAAGTTGGCCTGAAGGCTGTCTTGGCAACCCGTCCAGACAGTGGACAAAAAGAAAGGGCATAACGCCCTCTGTTTTTGGAAAACAAGGCGTTGAGAATCAGCGGTGGTAGCGGGTAGTTGCCATGTCGCACGCTCGGCCGGCGCAAAGCGCGGGCCACCTTGTCTCGTCGGTTATTTTGTTGGCGATCAGTTTAGCGCAAATTCGCGGCCAAACCTCGTCTACGATGCCCCCGCCGCCATCTCAAAACGGCTTGGCGACAGCCAGGTAAAGCACACCAAGCAGAAGCAGCACCGGTAGTTCATTGGTCCAGCGCAACGCTTTCGACGTGGGCAGCGCGCCGCCCGCGGCCGCACGCTTGAGCATGCGTCCGCACAGGATGAAATAGATCAGCAGCACGATCACCAGGGTCACCTTGGCATCGATCCAGTGCATCGGTCCAACCACGTTCGGTAGCGCAGAGGGAAACACGCGCCAGCCTTGCCATAACGTCAGCCCCATGACGAAAGCGAGACCAAACATGATGTGACCGAAGCGATACAGCCGGCGACCCATCAGCTGCAAACGTGCCTGCACCGGTGGCTGCCCCACTGTCTCAGCCATGTTCACCAGGATCCGCGGCAAGTAAAAAACCGCTGCCATCCACGCGACAACAAACAACAAATGCAGCGTTTCTATAAACGTGTAGGTCATGGCTGGAGTGCGAGTGGCCGCTGCGATGTGCAGCTATCGCGATGATAGCGCGGACGTCATGCCGATCAATCCCGCACGGGGCCGATGCTGGACATCAGCGCTTGCAGCAGCCGCTCCTGCTGCACGGCGATCAACGGCGCGTTGTAACGGTCAGTGATCTGGAAAAAATCCTCCACGCGCTCACCAAAGGTCGCGATGCGCGCGTCGTGTACCCGCACTTCGGTATTGAGCATGACCTGCGCCACGGCAGCCAGCAAACCAGGACGGTCCGTGCCGACCAGCGCGAGCTGGGTTCGATCACCGGCGGCATGGAAGGTGATTCGCGGCGGCGTCTGGAAGTGCTTCTGATGGCGAGTCATGTTGCGCTTGCACGGCTGCATTCCGGTGGGATGTTCCAGTTCGCGCTGCAGCCGCTGTTGGAGTTCCTGAGCCCGCGCCGCGCCGGCCGGCTGCTGCGTGTCTGCCTCCAGCAACAGGAACGTGTCCAGCGCCATGCCAGTCGGCGAACTGAGGATGCGCGACTCCATCACCGAAAAACGCAGCCGATCCAGCACGGCGGTGACCGTGGCAAACAGGCCATCGCGATCGGGGGTGTAAACAAACAGCTCGGTGCTTCCACGTACCGAAAAGGGCTGTACAGCCACCAACGGAACTGCGCCGTTTGCCACCAGGATGGCCCGCGTTTGCCAGGCGATCTGCTCGGGTCGGTGACGCATGAAACTCAATTGCGGGAAATCAGCCCATACGTGGACAACGTCGATCTCGGCGTAGCCCTCGTTCATCAGCAACGCCAGCGCGTGTTCGGAGCATTCACGTACGCGTTCATTGGCATCACGCGGCAGGTTTACATCGCTGCGCAGCGCATATCGAGTGGCGGTATACAGATCGGACAGCAGCCGATCCTTCCACGCGTTCCACAAGCGCGGACTCGTACCGATGATGTCGGCGATGGTCAGCAGATACAGCTGGCCTAGGCGTTCCCGATCGTCGACAAGATCGGCAAAGCGCTGCACGACATCGGGATCGGTAATATCCTGGCGTTGTGCGGTAGTGCTCATCAGCAGATGCCAGCGCACCAACCAGGCCACTCGCTCGGTATCGGCACGAGGCAAGCCCAGCTGCGTGCAAAACGTGCGGGCATCTTCTTCGCCAAGCGTGGAGTGATCGCCGCCACGACCTTTCGCGATGTCGTGAAACAACGCCGCCAGCAGCAGAATTTCCGGCTTCGGCAACGCGCGCCAAATCGGGCACGCGACAGGGAACTCCGTTTTTGCCGCCGGCTCCGCAAAACGCGCCACGTTGCGAAGCACGCGCAGCGTATGCTCATCGACCGTATAGACATGAAACAAGTCGTACTGCATGCGACCGAAGACCATGCCAAAAGCCGGCAGAATCGCCGCCAGCAAGCCGTGCCGGTTCATGCTCCACAGGGCGTCGACCGCGGGCGCGCCGCGGCGAAGCAGGATCAGAAATGCATCCAGTACGCCGCGATCGGTCGACAGCAATTCGCCATGCGAAGCGGTTGCCTGATGGATGCGACGCATGGTGTCGGCAGTGAAGCCGATGACCCCCGGCTGATCGAGCCGCTCGATGAATATGTCCACCAACGCGGAAGGCCGTCGCATGAAAAGCTGCGGATCGCGCGCGGCCAGACGCGTGCCGTAACGCACAAAGTCGACGCCCGCAGGCTGGGCATCGAGAGGTGTTTCCAGCATTTCCTCGAAGCGCTCGGCCACTTGCACCCCGAGACGCTCGATCTGGGTCGCAGCGCGGTAATAGCCCTGCATGAACTGTTCGACGCCCAGATTTTTTTCGTGTTCGTCCTCGAAGCCCAGTCGCGTGGCCAGCCCACGCTGGTAATCGAACAACAGACGTTCTTCGGCGCGACCGGCCTCAAGATGCAGGGCGTAGCGATACTGTTGCAACGTCGCTTCGGATTCTTCGAGCGCCAGTTGCTCCGCGGCGTCCAGCAACCCCTCGGTCACCAGATCAGCAAATCCGTTCGCATGTGCCAACCGTCGACCGAGCCAGCGCAGCGCGTCGAGCGTGCGCAGACCGCCCGGACCATCCTTGAGATTGGGTTCCAGATTGTGGGCCGTATCGTCGTAACGGGCATGACGCGCATCGCGTTCGGCCAGCCGCGCCGCCAGATATTTTGTCGGCGGCCACAGCTCGGGGTCGTCGATGATTCCGCGTAGCCGGTCGCCCAACAGCTGATCACCGGCCAATCGACGTGCGTCCAGCAGGCTGGTGAACACACTCAAATCCCTGGATGCCAGATCACGGCATTGCGCCGTATCGCGTACGGCGTGTCCTACCTTCAGGCCAACATCCCACAGCGTGGCGAAAAACTGTTCCAGCGCGCGCAAGCGCGCGGGCGCAGGCGCTTCGACCAGGGCCAGCAAATCCACGTCCGAATACGGAAACAACAGGCCTCGACCAAATCCACCCACGGCAAACAGCGCCGCGCCGCTGACATCGCCCAGGCAAGCCATCCATACGTGCGCAACCACACGTTCCACCGATTCCCCACGCCGACGTGCCAGCAATGTGGCATCGCCACCATCGCGAAAGGCCGTGGTCAGGGTGCGATTGACATCACCCAGCAGCTGTCGCAATGCCAGGCGCGCCTCGGCCGAAACACCAGACCGCGGCACAGCCACCGGCAAGCGCGGCAGCGGCGGTAGAGCGGCGAGGCTGCGTATCGACGACATGATCTGGGCGTAGCTCCGTGAGAACTTTACAGTCCGCGAGCGGTAACAGCAGGCTTTAACGACTCATCTTAACCAGATGACTGCGATGAATACCGACAGGCATGCCTGGCTCGATGACTCAGGCAGATGCGGGGTAATCACTACCTGAGCCATCCAGGAGACTCAGGCGTCGGGCCACGCCGTGAGTATCTCGAAACCATCGTCCGTGACTGCGATGGTGTGTTCCCACTGTGCCGAGAGCGAGTGATCCTTGGTCACCACGGTCCAGCCATCCGGCAACTGGCGGGTCTGCGGCTTGCCGGCGTTGATCATCGGCTCGATGGTGAAGGTCATGCCTTTCTTCAATTCAACGCCAGCACCCGGCTTGCCGTAATGCAGGACCTGCGGCTCGTCGTGGTAAACCTTGCCGATGCCATGGCCGCAGTACTCGCGCACTACGCTGAAACCCGCAGCCTCGGCATGCTGCTGGATCGCATGACCGACATCGCCCAGTGTGGCGCCGGGGCGCACGGCCTTGATGCCGTTCATCATCGCTTCGAAGGTCGTATCGACCAGCCGCTTGGCCAGCACCGAAGGCGTGCCGACGAAATACATGCGGCTGGTATCACCGTGCCAGCCGTCCTTGATCACGGTGACGTCCAGATTGACGATATCGCCATCCTTCAGCACCTTGCCCTCGTTCGGAATGCCATGGCAGATCACGTGGTTGACCGAGGCACACAGCGTCTTCGGAAAGCCGTGATAGCCGACATTGGCCGGAATCGCCTGCTGCACGTTGACAATATAGTCGTGGGCGAGACGATCAAGCTCTTCGGTGGTCACACCGGGCTTGACGTGATCCTTGAGCATGGCAAGCACATCGGCGGCCAGTTTGCCCGCGACGCGCATGCCTTCGAGGTCTTCGGAATTTTTGAGGGTAATGGCCATAGTCATGCCTAGATGGCGCCTCAAGTACGGCGGTTCAACCAATGAATCGCCACAACTTGCTGCACTGCCGGCGCACCGGCTATAATTCGGGAGTTTTGCTGACCTGACGTAGCCGTTTCATTGGATCTGCGCAGCGCAAAGCGTACCGGGATTGTAACCGCCCAGCGGTTCAATACCCAACCAACGCCACACACGTATCGGCACCGCCTTCGGGGTGCTGCGCTCGATCCCTCCACTATATGGGACGTTCGCGGTCGAAGTCGGGGGTACGTGGAGGTCCCAACCCCCAGACCTCACAAGGTCATTGCAAGGAGTTTCACCATGGCACAAGTCACCATGCGTCAAATGCTCGAAGCCGGCGTCCATTTCGGTCACCAGACCCGTTACTGGAACCCCAAGATGGCTCCGTACATCTTCGGCGCCCGCGGCAAGATCCATATCATCAATCTGGAAAAGACCCTGCCGCTGTTCACCGACGCGATGAATTTCCTGTCGGCGCTGGCGCAGAAGCGCGGCACCATCCTGTTCGTCGGCACCAAGCGTTCGGCTCGCGAGCCGTTGGCTGAAGAGGCCGCGCGCGCCGGTATGCCGTATGTCACCTCGCGCTGGCTCGGCGGCATGCTGACCAACTTCCGCACTGTCAAACAGTCCGTATCGCGCCTGAAAGAGCTCGAAGCTGCCGAGACCGACGGTTCGTTCGAGAAGCTGGTCAAGCACGAAGTGCTGTCCCGTCGCCGTGAGCGCGACAAGCTGCAGGCTTCGCTGGGCGGCATCAAGGACATGAACCGCCTGCCCGACGCGCTGTTCGTGGTCGACATCGGCCATGAAGACATCGCCGTGCAGGAAGCCAAGAAGCTCGGCATCCCGGTGATCGCCGTGGTTGACACCAACTACAACCCGGAGCTGGTCGATTACGCCATCCCGGGCAACGATGACGCCATCCGCGCCATCCAGCTGTACGCCCGCGCCGCCGCCGACTCGATCCTGGAAGGCAAGGCCGCTGCGCCGGCTGCTGCCCAAGGCGATGCCAACGATTTCGTTGAGCTCGACGAGGAAGGCAATCCGGTCGCCAAGGTGGACCGCAAGCCGGCCGCCCCGCGCCGTGATGCCGCTCCCAAGAAGGGTGCCGGCGCTCCGCGTCGCGATGGTGGCCGCGATGGTGGCCGTGGCCCGCGCGATGGCGCCTCAGCCAAGTAAGCCAGTGCAGCGACGGCTTCGCGCCGTCGCGACACCCTAGAAATATTCGCGCCGCAGCGGGCAACCGTTGCGGCGTATCCAAATTTTTGGAGGACTACCCATGAGCACTATTTCCGCCCAACTGGTCAAGGAACTGCGCGAGCGGTCCGGCGCCGGCATGATGGAATGCAAGAAGGCCCTGGTCGAGAACAACGGCGACATCGACACCGCGATGGAATGGCTGCGCAAGTCCGGCCTGTCCAAGGCCGATAAGAAAGCCAGCCGCGTCGCTGCCGAAGGCCGCATCGTGGCCGCCCAGGCCGGCAAGACCGCCGTACTGGTCGAAATCAACTGCGAAACCGATTTCGTCGGCAAAGACGCCAGCTTCCTGAAATTCACCGACACCGTCGCCGATATCGCCCTGAAATCCGGCGCAGCGGATGTCGATGCCTTGAAGGCGGCTGCCTACCCGGGCGCCAGCAATGTCGAAGAAGCGGCCAAGACCCTGATCGCCACCATCGGCGAGAAGATCGACGTGCGCCGCATGGCTCGCGTCGAGAGCGACAACGTGATCGGCAGTTACATCCACGGTGGCCGTATCGGCGTGTTGGTGTCGCTCAAGGGCGGCTCCGAAGAGTTGGCCAAGGGTATTGCGATGCACGTCGCCGCCATGAACCCGGCGCATATCCGTGCCGAGGACGTACCGGCTGATTTCGTCGCCAAGGAAAAAGACATCGCGCTGAGCCAGATGACCGAAAAGGACAAGGCCAAGCCGGCCGAAATCCTGGAAAAGATCATCGCCGGCAAGATCAACAAGATCGTCTCCGAAGTCACCCTGCTCGGCCAGCCCTACGTGCTGGATACCAACACCACGGTGGCCGAAGCGCTGAAGAAGGAAGGCGCGGACGTTGTCACGGTCGTGCGTCTGGCCGTCGGCGAAGGCATCGAGAAAGTGGAAGAGGATTTCCACGCTGAAGTGATGAAGCAGGCCGGCCTGGCCTGAGTTTTAACGTCATTCGGCAAGCATCAAAAAAGCCGCGGGGAACCGCGGCTTTTTTACATCTGTATAGCGAATAGTCGACACAAATAAATCGCAACGTGGCAAACGCTCTCCCAGCCACTTCCAGCAGCCAGTACAATGCAGCTGTTTTGCCACACATAATCCGGAGATTCCATGAGCACCCCGCTGAATTACGGCCGTATCCTGCTCAAATTGTCCGGTGAAGCACTGATGGGCCAGGCCGACTACGGCATTGACCCCAAAGTCATCGGCCGATTGGCCGACGAGATCATCGAGGTCCAGCGCGCCGGCGTGGAAATCGGTGTAGTCATTGGCGGTGGCAACATCTTCCGCGGTGCCGGGCTCGCCGCGGCCGGTATGGATCGCGTCACCGGCGACCACATGGGCATGTTGGCCACGGTAATGAACGCGCTGGCGATGCAGGACGCGATCGAAAAGCGCAACGGCATCGCCCGCGTCATGAGTGCCATCCAGATTCACGACGTCAGCGAGGATTTCGTGCGCCGCCGCGCCATCCGCCATCTCGAAAAGGGCCGCGTGGTGCTGTTCGCCGCCGGCATCGGCAACCCGTTTTTCACCACCGACTCCGCAGCTGCGTTACGCGCGGTTGAAATCGGTGCCGACCTGTTGCTCAAGGCGACCAAGGTCGATGGCGTATACACCGCCGATCCGGCCAAGCACAGCGACGCGGTTCGCTACGACAGGCTCGATTACGATGAAGTGATCGAGCGCAAGTTGGCGGTCATGGATACCGCCGCCATCTCGCTCTGCCGTGACCATGACATGCCGCTGCGCATTTACGACATGACCGTGCCAGGCAACCTGATGCGCATCATGCATGGCGAGCCGATCGGTACCCTGGTTGACGGCGGCTGAGCGACGCACTCGCCTCTCGCTTCAACGCATACAGCTCGCCATAACCCGGCTGCTATAATCATCCGCTTGCCAGATTCACCGGGAAACGTTTCATGATCAACGACATCAAGACTGATGCCCAGACCCGCATGGGCAAGAGCATCGACTCGCTCAAGCACGATCTCACCCGTATTCGCACGGGTCGCGCCAGTACGGCGCTGGTCGATAACATCAAGGTGTCCTATTACGGCGCGGACATGCCGCTGACCCAGGTCGCCTCGGTCTCTCTCGCCGATGCACGCACCATCATCATCACGCCGTGGGAAAAGCCCATGGTCGCGCCGATTGAGAAGGCCTTGATGGCGTCGGATCTCGGCGTTACGCCAACCACCGCCGGCACTGTGATTCGCCTGAACATGCCGCCGCTCACCGAAGAGCGTCGCCGTGAGCTGGCCAAGCACGTCGGCCATGAAGGTGAGAATGCGAAAATCGCGATCCGCAACGTACGTCGTGACGCACTTCAGCAGATCAAGGATCTGCTGAAGGAAAAGCTGATCACCGAGGACGACGAGCGCCGCGCCGACGACGAGATCCAGAAGTTCACCGATCGCTCGGTGAAAGACGTCGACGCCGTGGTCAAGGCCAAGGAAGAGGAGCTGATGGCGCTCTGAGCGCCATCGCAACCCCCATGTCCGGCGCCGAGGCCAAGGGATGTCCTGATCTATTCAGCGCAGGCGGCATGATATCCAGAAGGTTCGCAGGTGGAAGTGCGTGGCGCAGGCAAGGCTGGCTGCCTTGGCAAGCCGCACGCTACCGCATGCGCGCCTTCTGGATATCACCCCATCATCATAATTTCCCAATCGTTGGGGCCGGCCCTGTCTGTCCACATATCTGCGGCGCGTCTCCTCGACAGGCGGATCCCTGTTTTTGTCCGCGCACCACAAATCTGCGAACAGACAGGGCCGGTGACACCTGTGCTGAATAGAGCAGGACATCCCACGGTTCCGCGCCACATCGCCATCGTCATGGATGGCAACGGCCGCTGGGCCAAAGCCCGGCATCGCCCGCGCAGCTTTGGCCACAACGCTGGCCGCAAGGCTGTACGTGAAGCGATCGAGTCCTGCATGCGCGAAGGCGTGCAGGCGCTGACGGTATTCGCGTTTTCCAGCGAAAACTGGCAGCGACCGCCAGACGAAGTCATGGCACTGATGAGCTTGTTCGTCCGCGCGTTGGACAAGGAAGTGGACGAGTTGCACAGCAACGGCGTGCGCTTGCGCTTCATCGGTGATCTGAGCGCTTTCGACGAACCCTTGCGTGCACGTATGCAAGCGGCAATGATGCGAACCGCCGGCAATGACAAGCTGTATGTCAGCATTGCCGTGAACTACGGTGGTCGCTGGGATATCGTGCAGGCTGCACGTCAGGCGGCCGAAGCCGTGGCGCGCGGCGAACTGCGCGCCGAGGATATCGACGAAGCAAGACTGGGTCAGTGGATGAGCCTGGCCGAGCTACCGCCGCTGGACCTTTTCATCCGCACCGGTGGCGAATATCGCATCAGCAATTTTCTGCTGTGGCAGGCCGCATACGCCGAGCTGTACTTTACCGAGACGCTGTGGCCCGATTTTGATCGAGCCTGCCTGCGTCGCGCCATCGAAGACTATGCCCGCCGCGAGCGCCGTTATGGCCGCACGGGTGAGCAAGTCGCCGCCACTAGTTAAGGATACCGATGCTGCTTCAGCGCACCCTCACCGCCCTGGTGCTCGCACCGCTGGTCATCCTGATCATCCTGCTCGCATCGACACCGGTGTTCACGCTGGTCGCAGCCGCTGCTTTCCTCGCTGCGTTGTGGGAATGGTCGCGCTTGAGCGGACTGAAAAGCACTGCGTGGCAGATCGTATGGCTGGCGGCGGCGGCGGCAGTGTTCGTGATGCTGTGGCTAGCCCGCACCACTGTCGTGATGCCCATTGTGCTGACCCTGGGCGTGGCCTGGTGGTTGCTTGCCTGCGTTTGGCTACGTCATTTCGCGTACGGCGCAGCACCCACCCAGGAAAATCGCGCGCTCAAACTGCTGGCCGGGGCATTCGTGGTGTTTCCAGCCTGGGTCGCGATGATCAGCATCCACGCGGGACAGCCGCACGGTCACGGCTTTACCCTGCTCGCCCTCGTGATCGTCTGGGCTGCCGATATCGGCGCCTATTTCAGCGGCCGCACCTTTGGCAAGCGCAAACTGGCCCCGCAGATCAGCCCGGGCAAGACGTGGGCCGGTGCATATGGTGCGCTGGTCGCAGGCGTGGCAGTAACCACGCTGGGCGGCTGGTGGCTGTTCGACGTACGCGGCGACCAGCTCGTTGGGCTCGCTGTGTTGGCCATCGTCACCGTCGGTGCCTCGATCGTGGGTGACCTGATCGAAAGCCTGATGAAGCGCCATGCCCAGGTGAAGGATTCCGGCACCATGGTGCCAGGCCACGGCGGCCTGATGGATCGCCTGGACAGCGTATTTGCCGCGCTGCCGATCTTTGCCGCCGGCCTGATGCTGCTGGGTTTGTGACATGAAGAACGTTGCCGTACTTGGCGCCACCGGCTCGATCGGCGGCAATACACTGGACGTGATAGCCCGGCACCCGGAGCGTTTTCGCGCCACCGTGCTGACCGCGCATCGGCAAGTCGATGCGCTCGTCACGCTGTGCGTGCAGCATCGCCCCGAACTGGCGGTGATCGCCGATCCGGCTCTGGAGGCCGAGCTGTCCCGCAAGCTCGGCGCTGCTGGTGTTCCATGCGACGTGGCCAGCGGCCACGATGCCCTAACCAAAGCCGTGGCGAGCCCCCTGTGCGATACCGTGGTAGCGGCCATCGTCGGCGCCGCCGGACTGGAGTCCACCTTGGCGGCCGCACGCGCCGGCAAACACCTGCTGCTGGCCAACAAGGAAGCCATCGTGATGGCCGGCCCGCTGCTGCTGGATGCGGTCGCTGCCGGCGGCGCCGCGCTGATTCCGGTCGACTCCGAACACAATGCGCTGTTCCAGTGCCTGCCTGCTGAAGGCCTGGCCGGTGGCAGACCGATGCTGCACAAAGGTGTTCGACGGCTAACGCTCACCGCTTCGGGTGGCCCGTTTCGCGGTCGCACGCGGGCTGAACTGGCCGACATTACCCCGGAGCAGGCCTGCAAACACCCCAACTGGGTGATGGGCCGCAAGATTTCGGTCGACTCGGCCACGCTGATGAACAAGGGCCTCGAGGTGATCGAGGCGCATCACCTGTTCGGCGCCGCAGCCGATGCGATCGGCGTGGTGGTGCACCCGCAAAGCCTGGTGCACTCGCTGGTCGAATACGTCGATGGCTCCGTGCTGGCGCAGTTGGGGAACCCCGATATGCGCACCGCGATCGCTCACGCGCTGGCATGGCCTGAGCGAGTCGATGCCGGCGTCGCACCACTGGATCTGACCGCCTGCGCACCGCTAGCCTTCGAACCGCCCGATCTGGTGACGTTCCGTTGCCTGGCGTTGGCGTTTCAGGCGCTGCGCGCTGGCGGCGACGCACCTGCCGTGCTGAATGCCGCGAACGAGGTCGCTGTGGAGGCATTTCTGGCCGGCGCACTGCCGTTTCTTTCCATTGCCGACGTCGTAGAGTCGGTTCTTGCGGAACTGCCAGCGCAAGCCGTGGTCGATATTCAGATCTTGCTTGAACGTGATCGGGTGGCCCGGGAAGCCGCTCGGCGCATTCTGCGCAATGCTTGCTGATATTCTTGGCGTGATGTCACTTTCCAACGGCGATTGATGAACTCTTTTTTCGGCTCGGTTTTCTGGTTGATCGTCACGCTTGGCGTGCTGGTGACCTTTCATGAGTTCGGCCACTACTGGGTCGCGCGGCGCTGTGGCGTCAAGGTGCTGCGCTTTTCGGTAGGTTTCGGCAAGGCCATCTGGAAACGCACCGGCCGCGACGGCACGGAATACCAGATTGCTTCGATCCCGCTCGGCGGCTACGTCAAGATGCTGGACGCACGCGAAGGTGACGTCGATCCGGCCCTGCGCGACCAGGAATTCACCAGCAAATCCGTGTGGAAGCGTATCGCCATCGTTGCCGCAGGACCCGGCTTCAACGTGATCTTTACGCTGGCCGCATTCTGGCTGATGTTCATGCTGGGACGGCCGGACTATGTACCCGTCATCACCGCCACGCCGCAGAGTATTGCCGCCAAGGCAGGTATCCTGCCCGGCGACCGCATTCTCAGCATCGATGGCCAGACCATGACGACCATGGGCGATTCCCTGGACGCGCTGGCGAACGGGTTGATCGGGCGCGCGCCTCTGCCGATAACCGTCCGCGGCACAGATGGCCGTTCTCGCCAGCTTGTGCTTCCGCTGGACCAGCTACCGGCCGGACAGCCGGTTGAAAAGTCTTTCGATGCCTTGGGTCTGAAGCCAGCGCCACCACCGGCGATTGCTGCATCGGTGACGCCAGGCATGCCCGCCTCCCTTGCCGGCATGCAAGGTGGTGATCGTCTGATCAGCGTCAACGGCCAGTCCGTCAGTGACTTCGAAGCTTTCGGCAAATTGGTACAGGCCGATGCGGTCAAATCACCTACGCTCACCGTAGTGATCGAGCGCAGCGGTCAGTCGAAAAAACTCAGCGTCGTCACCAAGTGGGAGTCACTGCAGGGTCAGCCGCAAAAGTGGGTGATGGGCATCGGCGCTCCAATGCCTGAAGAAGCCATGGTGCGCTATGGACCGATCAAGGCTTTCGGCGCATCGCTGCAGAGTACCTGGCACAACGCCGCACAGACATTTGCCATGTTCGGCAAGCTGATTACCGGCGAAGCCTCGACCCAGAACCTGCACGGCGTGATTGGCATCGCCCAGGTGGCGAACGCCTCGGCCAGCATGGGTTTTGCGTCATTTCTGCAGTTTCTTGCACTGGTGTCCCTGAGTTTGGCCATCATCAACCTGTTGCCGATTCCCGTCCTTGATGGTGGGCACCTGCTGTATTATCTAATCGAGCTGATCAAAGGCAGTCCGGTTAGCGAGCAGACGATGGTTGTTGGTCAGTACATCGGCATCGCTCTGCTGTTTACCGTGATGGGGCTGGCGTTTTACAACGACATCCATGGCATTTTGCTGTCGTGATGGCGATGACAGGCAAATCGGATGTATCGGTGAGGAGCTCCTCTGCTCTTGATGCAGCAGATCGATGTGGTGCGTTACGCGATGTGCTCCCGCAGAGCACGTACTCTTTTTCGAAGCAGGGCGTTGCCTTGTTTCATGTGTTGATCGGGGCGGCCACGTTGGCTGCTCCATCGAAATAACCCAACGGAACCGACGATGAAGCGTATCGCCGCGCTGATCCTGCTTGCCTCCCTCTCCGCCAATGCGTTTGCGTTCGACCCGTTCGTGGTGTCAGACATTCGTATCGACGGCCTCAGCCGCATCGCTCCTGGTACGGTTTACACCTATCTGCCCATCAGCAAGGGTGACCGTCTGACCAATGACCAGGCCCAGAAAGCCATCCGTGCGTTGTATCAGACCAAGTTCTTCAGCGACGTGGAAATTGATCGCGAAGGCGACATCATGGTGATCAAGGTGGTCGAGCGGCCGTCGATTGCCAAGCTGACGATCCGCGGCAACAAGGACATCAAAACCGATGACCTGAAGAAAGGGCTGAAGCAGATCGGCCTCACCGAGGGTGAGACCTTCGACCGCCTGGCATTGGACAATGTGCAACAGGAGCTCGTCCGCCAGTATTACAACCGCGGCAAGTACAACGTCTCGGTAACGCCGCATGTCACCCAGCTGGAACGCAATCGCGTCGCTGTCGATATCGAAATCCGCGAGGGCAAAGCGGCCAAGATCGAGGAACTGAACATTGTCGGCAACCACGCATTTACCGACAAGGAAGTGCGCACCGGTTTCGAGTCGAACACGCCGGGTCTGATGTCCTGGTACTCCAAGGACGACCAGTACTCGCGCGAAAAGCTTTCCGGCGATCTGGAAAAACTGCAGTCGTACTACATGAATCGCGGCTACGCCGATTTCGGCGTTGACTCGACCCAGGTGAGTATCGCCCCCGACAAGCGCTCGATGTACATCGATGCCAGCGTGAAGGAAGGTGATACCTACACGATCTCCGACGTCAAGCTCCTCGGCACTTTGATCCTGCCGGAATCCACGCTGCGCCAGCTGCTGTATGTCAAAAAGGGGGAGCTGTTCAATCGCTCGGCCATCGAAACCAGCGGCAAGGCGATCAAGGCGATTCTGGCCAACATCGGTTACGCCTACGCCAAGGTCACGCC
>Ga0302229_10000930_pt1 | contig 22699 bp, 20 predicted proteins | sample II_Palsa_N1_3_FD_193518 | JGI IMG/M metagenome (GOLD analysis project Ga0302229, IMG submission 193518) | Peat permafrost microbial communities from Stordalen Mire near Abisko, Sweden - II_Palsa_N1_3 | ecosystem: Environmental > Terrestrial > Soil > Palsa > Peat permafrost | place: Sweden... | reverse complement strand
GCCCGCAAGGGCGGCAACCTGTCCGGTGGCCAGCAGCAACAGCTTGCTATCGCTCGCGCGCTGGTTACGCAACCGAAGGTGCTGCTGCTCGACGAGCCGACTGAAGGGATCCAGCCATCGATCATCAAGGACATCGCCAAAGCGTTGAACGAGATCCGCAAGCTGCGCGATATCACGATCGTGGTGTCGGAGCAGGTGCTGAGTTTCGCGCTCGATGTCGCCGACCGGTTGTTCGTCATCGAAGGCGGCCGTCTGGTGCACGAAAGTCCGCGCAGCGCCGCCGACACCGCGAAGATCCGCGAGTACCTGTCGGTGTGAACCGACTGTCCGTCATTTCCAAGAGGAGGGTTTGCAATGGCTGAAACGCTAATCAAGGTCGACCTGAACCAGTCGGCCTACGAAAACGAGAACATTCACAACCGCTGGCACCCGGACATTCCGATGGCCTGCTGGGTCAACCCGGGCGACGAGTTTATCCTCGAGACCTACGACTGGACCGGTGGCTTCATCAAGAACAACGACAGCGCCGACGACGTGCGCGACATCGATCTGTCGATCGTGCACTTTCTGTCTGGTCCGGTTGGCGTCAAGGGCGCGGAGCCGGGTGATCTGCTAGTGGTCGATCTGCTGGATATCGGCGCGAAGCAGGAGAGTCAGTGGGGTTTCAACGGCTTCTTTTCGAAGAAAAATGGCGGTGGCTTCCTGACCGATCACTTTCCGCTCGCGCAGAAATCGATCTGGGATTTTCATGGCCTCTACACCAGTTCACGCCACATTCCGGGCGTGAATTTCGCCGGTTTGATTCATCCGGGGCTGATCGGCTGCCTGCCTGATCCGGCGATGCTCGCGACCTGGAACGAGCGCGAGGCGGCCTTGATCGCCACCGATCCGCAGCGCGTGCCCGGCCTCGCCAATCCGCCGTTCGCCGCGACCGCGCATATGGGGCGGCTTGCCGGCGACGCGCATGCCAAGGCCGCGGCCGAGGGCGCGCGCACGGTGCCGCCGCGCGAGCACGGCGGCAATTGCGACATCAAGGACCTGTCGCGTGGCTCGAAGGTGTACTTCCCGGTGTATGTCGACGGCGCGGGGTTGTCGGTTGGCGACCTGCACTTCAGCCAGGGCGATGGGGAAATCACCTTCTGCGGCGCCATCGAAATGGCCGGCTGGGTGCATATGAAGGTCGAACTGATCAAGGGCGGCATGGCCAAGTACGGCGTCAAGAACCCGATTTTCAAGCCGAGCCCGATTACGCCGAACTACAACGACTACCTGATCTTCGAAGGCATCTCGGTGGACGAGCAGGGCAAGCAGCACTACCTGGATGTGCATATTGCCTACCGGCAGGCCTGTCTGAACGCGATCGAGTACCTGACGAAGTTCGGCTACTCGCGAGCGCAGGCCTATTCGATTCTGGGGACGGCGCCGGTGCAGGGGCACATCAGCGGGGTGGTCGACGTGCCGAACGCGTGTGCGACGTTGTGGTTGCCGACCCAGATCTTCGACTTCGACATCCGGCCCACTGCAGCCGGTCCGGTCCAGCATATTGCGGCTGGCGGCGTGGACTTGCCGTTGTCGCCGGATCTGGTTTGACGCGTAGCGGCCGCGGTGCGCCCGCCAGGTGGTGGGTACCTGGCGGGGCAATACTGATTCACGGAACCTGAGAGGACAACTTCATGCCGACTTACGATTACCGCTGCGACCATTGCGGCTCTTTTGCGGCGATTCGCCGGGTTGCCGAGCGCGATACCGTCTGCGCGTGCCCCACGTGCGGCGGCGAGGCGCAGCGCACGCTCAGTCTGCCGGTTTTGTCGCTAATGCAGGCGACCACGCGCACGGCTCACGTAGTCAACGAGCGTGCGGCGCATGCGCCGCAGCGTTCAGGCGAGTACAAGCATCGCCATGGGCCAGGTTGTGGATGTGGAGCGAAGGCAGCCTCGGGGTCGACGACGGCCAGCGGGCTCAAGACGAATCCTGCTGGCCGGCCGTGGATGATCAGCCATTGACGACGGTAACGGTAACGGTGGCGTCCGCCGAAGGCGCTGAGCGTTACGCGGCGGCGCCCATCAACCCACCGTTACGGCAACGAAATCGTCAGATTGGCCGATTGCGGCCCGAGCTTGATGATCTGCGAGTACGGCGCGAGGGTATGCAGCGTCGAGTCGCGCAGATAGTTGTTCAGCCCGAGATAGGCCAGGAGTCCCACCAACGCAAACACCGCACCGATACTCCACAGCGGCACTTCGCGCTTCAGCCGGTGCGCGACCTGGTCCGGCAGCGGCCAGTGCGGCGCGAACGGCGCACGCTTGCCCTTCAGATGGGCGATTTCATCACCGATCCGCGCGGTCAGATAAGCGAGCTTCTCCGGTCCTTCAAGCAGATATTTGCCCTGAAAGCCAAGCAGCAGACACATATGAAACACTTCTAGCGACTGCAGGCGCGCCGCGCCATGGGCACGGCACTCTTCGAGATACTGGAAGAACTTCTCGCCGGCCAGTTGTTCGCCGAACAGCACGAGCTGCAGCGGCCGCCGCTCCCATTCGGTGCGAATCTTGAACGACGACGACAGCACGGATTCGTCGACCGCCGCGCAGAACGCAAACTTCGACGCATACACATCGTCTGCCGACGCGTTCAGCTTTTTCGCACCGCGTTCGAAATCCGCCAGAAAGTGCTGGATACGCTGGCTGAACTCATTGGCGTCGCCAGGTTCACGACCGTTCTTCAGCAGGAACAGCATGAAGAAGCCGTCGTACAGCAGATCGAGCAGCGAGCGCACCTGGTAGGTGGGCTCGACGGTGGGGGCGGGCGTGACAGACGGCGTGCTGTCGCCAAACAGGGAGGGCGCGTAGCTCATGATGTGACGGCGATCAGTTCGAGGTTGAGATCGTTGATTCCGGAAGGCGTATAGATCATCGCCGACTGGGCCTGCAGCATGCGGTCATACAGCGCGCCGCGCGCTTCGAACGAGAAGTAGCAGGCGCCGGGCCGCACCGGGATGGCGGGCGGCACCTGCGGCGTGTAGACGAGGCGCACGCCAGGCATGGCCGAGAGCACCAGCTTGTCGACGTCGTCCGGTGCGCCGACCTTGAAACGCGCCGGCACCGCTTCGACCAGTTCGACGGTGGGCATGTTCGCCGAGACGGCGATATAGAACATCGTCTTGTCGTCGATCTTGCCCGAGTCGAGCCGGCCCACGTGGAAGGACGGGCGCACCTCGTCGAGTGCAATCGCGAAGTAGCGCGTGGAGATCACCGTCTCCAGCAGATCGCGCAGCATCGTGTCGAGACGTGCAAAGCCGGGGCCGGGATCGTCGTGACGATAGGCGGGCAGATCGGCGAGCGCATAGCCCTTCGAGAACGTCATCAGTTGGCCGGCAAGGCGCAGCAGTTCCTGGAACAGGCGTTCCGGATGCAGCGCAGCATGCTGGTACAGATGGGCGAGCGATGCAAACGCCGCGTTCGCCGTATGCAGCAGCCAGAATGACGCAATGTCGCCGGAGCGGAATTCGATGATGTTCTTGGTCGGCTCACGGTGGAAGCCATACAGCGCATTCACTTTGGCCTGCAGCGCATCGATCAGTTGGCGCAGGCGCTGATGCAGGATCGGCGACGCCTCGATGGCGAGCGAGGGCGGCACGAAGCTGTCGTCGAACTCGAAGCCGGAGGTGGCGGTGCGGCGAACGCGTGCGAGCGGTACGGACAAAAGTTGATCGCGCGGTTCACTATGGGCGATCAGCTTGACGCTGGTTTTCAGGAACGTAATGTCGGCTTCGGCTGCGTCCGTGAAGTGATCCGCGACCGACGACTGTTCGCTGACATAGCGCGAGACAAACCCCGTGTTGCGATCGGGCGAGTAGTTCGCGCCGGTTTCACGCAGCGGATGCAGCGCCAGATAGAACGTAAATTCATTGATGCCGTCGGGCAGCGTGTCAAGCGCGATGGGCGGCGGCAGATCGTCGGCCTGCGGCGCGGAGTACAACGCGCCGTCAGGAAACACCAGCGACAGTTCGCTCACCCGCAGCACATTGCTGCCGAGCGCATCGCGGTCGAACTTAACCGAGCGCACGCCCCAGTTGTAAGGCTGAATGGCCTGAATCGATTCGAACAGGCGCGCCTCATGATATGCGTCCTGACGCTGAAAATGCTGAGGCCTCAGAAACAGGCCTTCCCCCCAGAGCACCTTTGCGGAATAACTCATCTCAAACCTGTTATATGCGTCAAGCGGGTTGCATGCCCCATGATAATTGTATCCGGCCCTGCAATTGTTAAATCGTCAAATACGGTTAAATTGCCATTCAAATGCATTTTTAGCCACAACTCACCGAAGACAGCATATTCAGCGATTGAACCGGGAATCCCTGTTCAGGTGGGATCACAGTCCCGTTGGTCACCGTCATTGCACAGTTATGCAGACCGATCATAATGCCAGACTTCTCGGACTTTGCCGGATCGAAGGCGAATTTCCAACGTTGCATTGCCGGGTCGCGGAATAGCGCGACGATACCGAATGCCTGCGCTTCGCGTGATACTTTCTCAGTCACGGTGTAGTGCTGACCCGGAATCAGGGTGACTTCGCGCACGCTCAGCAAATCGCCGCCCAGCGTGCTTTTCTCCTTGTCGGGATCGGTGAACGCATTGAATGGCGCCTGCTGGAACGAGGTGGGATCTTTCAGCACATAGAGGCGCACCACCAGCGCCAGCGGTTTCTGGTCGTTGGCGGCGTTCAGATTCTGCGCGGCATACAGCGTCAGGCCGACATCGCGCGGCGGCTTCTGGGCGTCCGGCACGTCGGGCTTGCCGAGGCCGGTCATCTGCAGGGCGGCGGATGCGGCAGACCCGAGCATCGGCACGGCCGCCGCACAACCTGCAAGAAGTATCACGCTCACCGCCAGTAACGATGCGTAACGAATAAAACGCAAATTCATTTACACCGATCGGTTCTGCGCCGATCGCCCCCGGTCAAATCGTTACTCAGCTAAACCAATCGGGGGAAGTGCGCCCATTCTATGCGTAATGCATTGAATGGCACTACCCCCGTCCGAACGGGCGGAAAAACTTTCCGTCCTTGAGAATAACGGGCTTTACGCCCGGAAACTATTTCTTATCCGGTCCTTATGTGATGCTTATGTGATGCGCTCTTGGTTTTTTCGTGCAATGCTTTGTCACACGAAAGTTGAATTATCAAAAATTGACCTGTACTATACCCGCGCACTTGAAGCAAAGCAAAACTCCGGTTTCTCGTTGAATTAAAAAACTCGCACGTCGGTGAAAAAGCGATGAAAGAGCGTCTCTTTGTAAAACTATCAGGGGTGGTGTTGGCATGCGGCGTGATTGCCGGATGTGCAAGCCAGAGCAACAACGTCGCGACCACGCCGGAGGCTTTCAACAAGTCGCTGGCGGACGCCGATACCGTCGCCAAGGCCGGTGACCAGGACAAGGCCATGATGCTTTACCAGCAATTGGCCAAATCCGATCCGACGCGCGAAGAACCGTGGTCGCGCATGGCGCAGATCCAGTTCACACAGGGGCATTACGGGCAGGCCATCGTCGACGCACAGGAAGCCTTGCAGCGCGACCAGACCGACCGTCAGGCGAAGAGCGTGCTGGCGGTGTCTGGCCTGCGCGTTGCCACGCAATCGCTGGGCGAGCTGCGCCAGGATGCGTCGCTCGCGGGCGATGCCAAGACCGATGCTCAGGCGCTCGCCAAGGAACTGCGCGACACGCTGGGCGAAGCCACGTTGTTCCCGCCGGACGACAGCGACAAGCCGGTGGTCAAGAAGAAGTACGTGAGGCACGTCGCCAAAAAGCCGGATGCGACGAGTGGCAGCGCGGCAACCACGGCGGCGGCCCCGGCTGCACCGGCCACGCCGGCGCTTTCCGCGCCGACGCCTGCCGCGCCGGCTGCGCCCGCGAGAGCGGCACAAAGCAGTGGCGCGTCCGACCCGTTCAGCGCACTTCGCTAATTCACCCGCAAGACCACCTGCTTCAGGGAGCCGACGATGGCGAAGAAAGAAAGTATTCAAAAGCGTTTGCAAAAAGTCCGGCCGCCGCGCGTTCAATTGACTTATGAGGTCGAACGTGGCGATGCAATCGAGATCAAGGAGCTGCCTTTCGTGGTCGGCGTGGTCGCCGACCTGGCGGGGCAATCCGAAGTCGAGCAACCGAGGTTGCGCGATCGCAAGTTCGTCAATATCGACCGCGACAATTTCGACGATGTGATGAAAGGCATCGAGCCGCGCGCCGCATTTCAGGTGGAAAACCGCCTGAGCGAAGCCGGTGGACGCTTTGCGGTGGACCTGCGGTTCCGCTCGATGGCCGACTTCAGCCCGGACCAGGTGGTGTCGCAAATCGAGCCGCTGCGCCGTCTTCTCGACGCACGTTCGAAGCTGGCCGACCTGCGCAACAAGCTCGCGGGCAACGACAAGCTCGAAGACCTGCTGAGCGAAGTGCTGTCGAACACGCAGCAGCTGCAAGCCCTCGCGAAGGGCCAGGGTGAAGTGGCAGAAGAGCACGGCGGTGCGCCGAATAAAGACCAGCAGGGCGAATAAGTACGGGGTGTGAGATGAACCAGCAAACGGCAGCAGCCCAACTCGCCAGCGCGCATGGCGGCGCTGAGACCTCGCTGCTCGACGAGATCGTCGAGAAGAGCAAGGTCGCGAAGTCCGATTCAGAACATGCGCGCGCAAAAGACCTGATCGGCGAGCTCGTGCACCAGGTGCTCGACGGCACGGTGATCGTGTCGGACAACCTCTCGGCCACCATCGACGCCCGCGTGGCGGAGCTCGACCGGCTGATCTCCGCGCAACTGAGCGCGGTGATGCATGCACCCGAATTCCAGCGCCTCGAAGGCACGTGGCGCGGTCTCGACTATCTGTGCAAGGAAAGCAACACCGGTTCGACGGTCAAGATCAAGGCGCTGCATGCGCCCAAGCGCGACCTCGTGCGCGACTTCAAGAATGCGATTGAATTCGACCAGAGCGCGCTCTTCAAGAAGGTCTACGAAGAAGAGTTCGGCACCTTCGGTGGCGCGCCGTTCGGCACGATCATCGGTGACTTCGAAGTGACGCGGCAGCCCGAAGACGTGTACTTCATCGAGCAGATGGCGCACGTCGCCGCGGCCGCGCATGCACCGTTTATCGCGTCGGCCTCGCCGGAACTGTTGGGTCTCGAATCGTTTGCCGACCTTGGCAAGCCGCGCGACCTCGGCAAGGTGTTCGACACGGTCGAGTACGCCAAGTGGAAGTCGTTCCGCGATTCGGAAGACTCGCGTTACGTCGGCCTGACGTTGCCGCGCTTTCTGGGCCGCCTGCCGTTCAATCCGAAGGATGGCGCGACCGCGGAGGGCTTCAACTTCGTCGAAGACGTGGACGGCACCGATCATAGCAAATACCTGTGGTGCAACGCGGCGTGGGCTTTTGCTGCACGCCTGACGGCCGCATTCGACGACTTCGGCTGGTGCGCGGCGATTCGCGGCGTGGAAGGCGGCGGTCTGGTCGAAGATCTGCCCACCCATACCTTCAAGACCGATGACGGCGAAGTGGCGCTGAAATGCCCGACCGAAATCGCGATCACCGACCGCCGCGAAAAGGAACTGAGCGATCTCGGCTTCATCCCGCTCGTGCACTGCAAGAACTCGGATTACGCCGCGTTCTTTGCTGCCCAGTCGGTCCAGAAAGCCAAGAAGTACAGCACCGATAGCGCCAACGCGAACGCCGTGCTGTCCGCGCAGCTACAGTACATCTTCTCGGTGTCGCGCGTGGCGCACTACCTGAAGGCGATGATGCGCGACAAGATCGGCAGTTTCGCCTCGGCACAGAACGTCGAAGTATTCCTGAACCGTTGGATCTCGCAATACGTATTGCTCGACGACAACGCGACTCAGGAGCAGAAAGCGCAGTTTCCGCTGCGTGAGGCATCCATACAGGTCTCGGAGATTCCTGGCAAACCCGGTTCGTATCGTTCGGTCGCCTTCCTGCGCCCGCACTTCCAGCTGGATGAGCTGTCGATCTCCTTGCGTCTTGTGGCTGACCTGCCGAAGCCGGCAAATTCATAAATGAAGTCAAAATGCCCGGGCTGGCCGCCCGGGCGGACTGTAAGAACCACCTCTTTGGGGAGTCGATGAGTTATGAAGGACATCTATTTAAAATTCGGCAATCCTGCGATCAAGGGCGAGTCTGCCGATAAGGACCATCAGGGCTGGATCGAGATCGACTCCTGGAGTCACTCCATCACGCAACCGCGTTCGGCAACGGCCTCGACCGCTGGCGGCCACACGGCCGAGCGCTGCGAGCACGGCGATATGGTCTTCACGAAAGATATCGACGTGGTCAGCCCGCTGATCTATCAACACGCATCGGGCGGTACGACGTTCGACGAAGTGACGGTCGACTTCATGCGCTCGGATGGCGAAGGCAACCGGATCAAGTATCTGGAAGTCAAGCTCAAGTACGTGATCATCTCGAGCGTGGCGCCGGCTGTCGGTTCGCCGACGGTGACGACGGGTACGAGCGACGCGCCGGGCGTGTCGTTGCCGAACGAGCAGTTCACGCTGAAATACGCTGCGGTACAGTGGAAGTACACCCAGCAGAAGATCGGCGGCAACCAGGGCGGCAACGCGCAAGGCGCGTGGAGCCTGACGAAGAACGACAAGACGTACGCAGTTTGATGGGCGGTGCGGCGTCCGTACTTGACCTGCGGGCGCCGCCCTGCATTTTGCACCGCTTCTTCGGCAGCTGATGAAACGATTCGAACCGAGTTTCCTCGACAAGCTGTTCGACGACGAACCGCATTTGCCGGCTTCTCCGGCGATGCGGCAATTGTCGCTGGACGAGCTGAAGGCGACCGTCGCACGTGACGTGGAGGCCATCCTGAACACGCGGATTGCCTTGACCGAACACGAGCTGGCGGCGCTGCCCGAGTGTCAGAAATCGGTCTTGACGTACGGTCTGAACGACTTCGCGGGCCTGAGTCTCGCGAGCCACTACGATCGTACGTTCATCTGCAAATCGATTCAGCAGGCCATTGCGCGGCATGAGCCGCGTCTGAAGCAGGTGGCAGTCGCGCTAGAACTGAACGAACAATCGACCAATGCGCTGTATTTCGCCATTCAGGCGTTGCTGGTCGTGCATCCGGCAGAAGAACCGGTGAGTTTTGATGCGATGCTTCAGCCTTCGACGTTGCAGTATTCTGTATCGCGCGCACGCGCGAAGCTTTAATACCGCATGCTGGCTGCCGTTACGCGCAACGGCGGCGCGGGTGTATCAGGTCCGGGGACAGGTTGATGGAAGAATTGCTGCCATATTACGAGCGCGAACTGGCATTCCTGCGGCGCTACTCGAACGATTTTGCAGATCGTTATCCGAAGATCGCCGCGCGCCTCGCGATGTCCGGCGAGCATTGCGAAGACCCGCACGTCGAACGGATGATCGAATCGTTCGCGCTGCTGGGCGCCCGCATCAACAAGAAGCTCGACGACGATTACCCCGAATTCACCGAAGCACTGCTCGAAGTGCTTTATCCGCATTATCTGCGGCCGTTTCCCTCGTGTTCGATTGCCCAGTTGGGCACCTCCGCCGCGCTCAGCAATCTGACCGAACCGGTCACGATCGAGCGGGGCACCGAACTCAAATCGCGGACCATCCGCGGCGTGCAGTGCCGTTTTCGCACCGCTTACGATGTGACGCTGGCGCCGATCCGCATCTCGGAGGCGAAATACACGTCCGTCGCGATGGCGCCAAGCGCGACCGTGCTGCCCGCCAACGCTTCGGCGATCGTCTCGATCACGCTCGAGTCGACCGCGCCGCAGCTCGATCTCGGTGCGCTGAAACTGTCCACGCTGCGCGCGCATCTGCATGGCGAGCAGTCTTTTATCGCGGGTCTGACCGATTGTCTGTTCGTTAATGCAATGGCCACGTATGTCGAGGCCGACCGTCGAGGCGTGTGGACCGCAATGCGCACCTCGCCGCTCGCGCAGGCCGGCTTCGACGAAGAAGATTCGCTGATCGACTACCCGGCCAAGTCGCATCCGGCATACCGGCTACTCACCGAGTACTTCGCGTTTCCCGACAAATTCAATTTCGTCGATTTCGATCTGGCGGCGATGACGCGCGCGAGCGGCCGCTGCAGCCGTCTGACGCTGCATGTCGTGCTAAAAGACGTGCGCAGCGACTCGCATGTCGCCCGTCTGCTCGAGACGTTGTCGACACAACACTTCCGCCTGTTCTGCACGCCAGTCGTCAATCTGTTCAAGCAGCACGGCGAACCGATCCGTCTGACTCATCAGTCGATCTCGTATCCGGTGATCGCCGAAGCGCGCCGGGCGTTTGCCTACGAGGTGTATTCGATCGATTCGGTGAAGCTGGTCCGGCAGCAGGCGAACCAGGAATCGGTAATCGAATTCAGGCCGTTCTACTCGTTGCATCACGGCGAACGGCAACGCGCCGGGCATTACTGGTTTGCGCGCCGCAACGATTGGGTGGCGGAGAAAAGCCCGGGCTACGAAACCGAGATCTCGATTGTCGATATCGATTTCGAACCGGCTGAGGCGCAAACCGATACGCTGAGCATCGAGCTGACCTGCACCAATCGCGATCTGCCGGCCGGACTGGCAATGGGCATCGAAGGCGGCGACCTGTTTCTCGAAGGCGGCTCGTTGACCGGTAACATTTCGATGTTGCGCCGTCCCACGCCGAGCGTGCGTTTCGAGCGTGGCCGCGCGGCGCACTGGCGGCTGATTTCGCATCTGGCGCTCAATCACGTCTCGCTCGCGAGCAACGGCCTCTCTGCGCTCAAGGAAATGCTGGTGCTGTACGACATGCGGCGCACGGCGGTGTCGGCGCGGCATATCGACGGACTGGTCGGCATCGAGCAGCGCGCGGCCGTGCAATGGCTGCCGGGCAAGCCGTTTGCCACCTTCGTGCGCGGCATGGAAATTCGCCTGACCATCGACGAGGACCATTTTGTGGGCACGAGCCTCGCGTCGTTCGTGCGCGTGATCGACACGTTTTTTGGGCTGTACGTGCATCTGAACAGCTTTGTGCAACTGGTCGTCGTGTCGAAGCGCACGGGCGAGGAGATTCTGCGATGCAAACCCCGCAGCGGCGAATCGATCCTGGCGTAATCGAGCAACTGCTCGACGAGCCGCATCGCTTCCAGTTTTTTCAGGCAGTGCGGATTCTCGAGAAGTGGTTTGCCAAGGAGAACTCAACACGGCCCGGCGAGATCGTGGCGCAGCGTATCGCATTTCGCAATTCGCTTTCGCTAGGCTTTCCGCCAAGCGAAATTCACAGCGCGCAGTCCTATGACGATGCAGGCACGGCGCTTAAGGACAAGCCGCAGCGTACCGCCGCCGTCGAAGACGGCACGCTTGGCCGTGTCGATATCACACCAGCGTTTTTCGGGCTGCTAGGCGGGCAGGGCGCATTGCCGCTGCACTATACCGAGCAGATCATTGCGCGCGAGCAACTGAGGCGTGACCGTGCGGCGCGCGAGTTCTTCGATGTCTTTTCGAATCGTGCCACGGCGCTGTTCTACTCGGCATGGAAGAAATACCGGCTGCCGTTTCACTACGAACTGGACCGCGACGAACGCTATCTGCCGTTGCTGCTGGCGCTTGCCGGCGTCGCCGATACGGACAGCCGCAGCAGTCTGCAACAGGGCGACGGCGCACTGTTCGACGAGGCGATTGCCGGTTATGCGCTTGCGGCGCGGCATCGGCCCGTGTCGGCGGCGTATTTGCAGCGTACGTTGTCCGAATACTTTCAGGTGCCGGTGCGCGTCGATCAGTTTGTCGGCAAATGGTACGACGTGCCGCCCGATCAGTTGACGGTGCTCGGCAGCGTCAATGCGACGCTCGGCGCTACCGCGCTGGCGGGCGAACGGGTCTGGCAGCGCGACATGCGCGCGCGGCTCGTGATCGGCCCGCTCGCGAAAAAAGACTACGAAGCCTTCCTGCCGGGCGCCGAACGCGCCATCGCACTGGAGCGGATGCTGACCCTGCTGGCCGGCGTGACGCTTGAATACGAGGTCTCGCTGGTGCTGCGGCGCGCTGAAGTCGGTTCCATTCAGCTGGGTCAGAGCGGACGGCTTGGCTGGGACGCGTTTCTCTGCACGCACGACGCCGACCACGACCGGTCGGACGCCCGCTATGAATTGCACGTCATTCACTGAACATCGCCACGCGCTACGCTACCAACAGGACCTGGACCGCACGACATGAGCACTCCCCTCAAGACCCTGATCGCGAAACTGAATCCGACCTGCCGCCAGGCCACTGAGCGGGCGGCGAGCAATTGCCTGTCGCGTGGTCACTACGAGGTGGACCTCGAACATCTGTTTCTGGCCTTGCTCGACGAGCCGGCGAGTGATGCGACGCTGGTGCTGCGCGCGAGCCGTATCGACGCGCACGCGCTGCGCGCCGATCTCGAGCGCGAGTTGCAGCGCCTGAAGACGGGGAACGCGCGCACGCCCGTGTTTTCCGTGCATCTGATCGCACTGTTCGAGCAAGCGTGGCTGCTGGCTTCACTTGATGCGCAGATCGGCCGGATCCGCTCCGGGCATCTGCTGCTTGCGCTGCTAAGCGCGCCGGATCTCGCGCAGTTTGCTCAGCGTATGTCGCCGTTGTTCCGCGACGTGCGGGTGACCGATCTCAAGCATAAGTTCGATGAACTGACGGTTGGCTCGTGCGAGGGGGAGCGCAATCCTGCGGCGTCCGACGATGCCGATGGCGATGACCGTGATGCGAGTCTGCAGCCGGCACAAAGCGGTGGCCCTTCAAAGACGCCCGCGCTCGACACCTACACGACCAACCTGACGCAACGCGCCCGTGATGGCCATATCGACCCGGTCATCGGCCGCGAAGCCGAAATTCGCCAGACGATCGACATTTTGATGCGCCGTCGCCAGAACAATCCGATCATGACGGGTGAAGCGGGGGTCGGCAAAACCGCCGTGGTGGAAGGCCTCGCATTGCGTATTGCCGCTGACGACGTACCCACGCCGCTGAAAGGCGTCGCCCTGCACGTGCTGGACATGGGGTTGCTGCAGGCCGGCGCGAGCGTCAAAGGCGAATTCGAAAATCGCCTGAAAAACGTGATCGACGAGGTCAAGAAGAGCGCGCATCCGATCATCCTCTTTATCGACGAAGCGCATACGATCATCGGCGCAGGCGGCCAGGCTGGACAGAACGACGCCGCGAACCTGCTGAAGCCGGCGCTGGCGCGCGGCGAACTGCGCACGATCGCGGCAACCACGTGGAGCGAATACAAAAAGTACTTCGAGAAAGACGCGGCATTGGCGCGGCGCTTCCAGGTCGTGAAGATCGAAGAGCCGAACGAGACGCTTGCCGCGTCCATGCTGCGCGGCATGGCGGGCTTGATGGAAAAGCATTTCAACGTGCGTGTGCTGGACGATGCGATTACCGAAGCGGTGCGCTTGTCGCATCGCTATATCAGCGGCCGTCAGTTGCCGGACAAGGCGATCAGTGTGCTCGATACGGCCTGCGCGAAAGTCGCGCTGGCGCATAGCTCGACGCCTGCAATGATCGACGACACCAAAAAGCGGATTGAGAGAATCGACGCGGAAGTGGCTGCACTCGAGCGTGAAGTGGCGAGCGGCTCAGTGCACGACGAGCGTCTTGCTGAACTGCGCAGCCTGCGGGAAGCGGACCTGACAACGCTGGCCGCCAGCGAAGTGCGCTACGACAAGGAGCGTGCACTGGTATCGGAGATCGGCGAACTGCGGGCGCAAATCGATGCAGCACGCGGCGGTAGCGCCGACGCCGAGCAGGCCGAGAAGGCCACGAGTGCACGTGAGACCCTCGCGGCGCGCGTGAGTGACCTGCATGCGTTGCAAGGCGGCCAGCCGATGGTGCCGCTACAGGTTGACGGTCACGTCGTTGCGGAGATTGTCGCATCGTGGACCGGCATTCCGTTGGGGCGCATGGTCAAGAACGAAATTCAAACCGTGCTGAACCTGCAACCGCTTCTGGGCGCGCGCGTGATAGGTCAGGACCACGCGCTCGACGCAATCGCCCAGCGCGTGAGGACCGCCAGCGCCAACCTCGAAGATCCGAACAAGCCGCGTGGCGTGTTCATGTTCGTCGGCCCCTCGGGCGTCGGCAAGACGGAAACGGCGCTGGCGCTCGCCGATATCCTGTATGGCGGCGAACGCAAGATGGTCACGATCAACATGAGCGAGTATCAGGAGGCGCATAGCGTCTCCGGTCTCAAAGGCTCGCCGCCGGGCTACGTCGGCTATGGCGAAGGGGGCGTGCTAACCGAAGCGGTGCGCCGCAATCCCTATTCGGTCGTGCTGCTCGACGAAGTGGAAAAGGCCCACCCGGACGTGCTCGAAATGTTCTTCCAGGTGTTCGACAAAGGCACGATGGACGACGCGGAAGGCCGCGAGATCGATTTCCGCAACACCCTGATCATTCTCACGTCGAACGTCGGTTCGCAGGCGGTGATGCAGGCATGTCTGAACAAGAGCGCAGACGAGCTGCCGGGCGCCGATGAACTCGCTGAGACGTTGCGCCCGCAACTGTACAAGACGTTCAAGTCAGCGTTCCTCGGCCGCATGAAAGTGGTGCCGTACTATCCGATCTCCGACGACGTGCTGGTGGAGATCATCGAACTGAAGCTCGAGCGGATTCGTCGGCGCATCGAAGCGAATCACAAGGCGACCTTCGAGTGGGACGAGTCGCTGGTGGACGCCGTATTGGCGCGCTGTACCGAAGTCGATTCCGGGGCGCGCAACGTGGATCACATTCTGAACGGCACGTTGTTGCCCGAAGTGGCGCAGCAGGTGCTCGAGCGGATCGCGGACGGTATAGCGCTTGAACGCATCGCGGTGCGGGCGAGCGAGGCCGGCGGATTCGAATATACGGTTGCCTGAAGCGTGCGCACGCGTGTCGGTGTTGTCGCACGGGTCTTCCTGTTTTAACGCCTGAACCCAGGCACTTACGTTACGGCTTTCTGTCATGCTCATGCCCGCTAACATCACCACGCTGCTGGAACCGGTCAGCGAAGCGTCGCCTTGCGGCGACGACCTGTTGTTCTCAGCCGATTTCGACGCGATTCAGAACGCGCGCCGCTTCGACGACCCCTCGCTCGATCAGGGTGAGTGGGTGACGGAGATCAAGGAAGCCAACTGGCCGTTTGTCGTCGAGCGCAGCACGAGCCTGCTCAAGACGCAGACCAAAGACTTGCGGCTTGCCGTGTGGCTGACCGAGGGCTTGGCGCTCGAGGAGGGCATCACTGGCCTGACCGACGGTTACCGGCTGATTACCGGGTTGTCCGAGCGCTATTGGGATCATCTGCATCCGCTGCCGGAAGGGGACGATACGGAGTACCGCCTCGGCAACGTGGCGTGGCTGGTTGGCCGCACGGCCGAGCTGCTGCGCGCGATGCCGCTGACCTCGGCACCGGCGGATCTCTACAGCACGGTCGATTGGGAGGTGGCGACGCACGTCGCTCAGGCAGTCAAGCGCGACCCGGATCATGCCGACGATATCGCCCGGGGCAAGCCGTCCGTCGAGCAGATCGAGGCATCGAAGCGGGCCACGCCGGTGCCGTTCTACTCTGGGCTGCTGGCGGATCTGGCGGCGTTCGAAGCGGCCATGCTGGAGCTTGAGCAGGAGCTGGACCGCCGGGCAGGCGATTCCGCGCCGAGCTTTCGTCAGGCGAAAGACGCGTATGAAGGGGTGTACCGGCTCGCTGAGCGCTTTGCGCGTGAAGTGGGCGTGACCGCTGAGAGCGCGGCCAAAGCGCAGAAGCCGGAGGCCGTCGAGCGTGCCGAGCCCAGTTTCAAGACCGCAACGCAACGGGAGGAACCCGTGTTGACGACCGTATCGACGAACTCGCAAGCGAGCATCGCTGGGATTCAGAATCGCGCACAGGCCGTGGCGCAGTTGCGGGCGGTGGCGCGGTTTTTCCGGAGCACCGAGCCGCATAGTCCGGCTGCGTATCTGGCGGACAAGGCGGCGGAGTGGGCGGAGATGCCGTTGCATCAGTGGCTGTCCACGGTGGTCAAGGACGACGGGTCGCTTGCGCATATCCGTGAACTGCTGGGCGTGAAGCCCGAAGAAGGCAAGTGAGTTTTCAGGCGGGCCGCCCGCCCATGAAAGGCGGTGAAAGGGTAGCCCGTAGTATCTCCGATATCCCAACCTAAAGAATTCGACCCGGCCTGCCGATATATGAGCTAGCCGGGGGAGCGTCGCTTTCCTGATGCCTTACGGCGTAGAAAGAAACTGGAAAGAGGCGCGATGACATCTGCAACTGCTGCATCGAAGGGCCGGGTGCTGCCTGAGCGCATTTTTGCGCGGTTTAAGGTGGCAGTGCTGCTCGGAGCCCTGGCTGGATGCAGCGATGGCATTTCACAGTCGGACGTGCAATTCGTTGTAGCCGGGATGCCGTCCCAGTTCCAGTCGCTGCGTATGTACCACACCGTGCCTGACGACGCCGCACCTCTCGGCAGCTCGGCCGCTCATGCTGCTGTGCGGCTGCAACAGGGTTGCGAGGCGATTCTCCGTTTGCCCGGTGGCGAAAAGCGCGAGGCGGTCATTCTAGGCAGCAATACCGCGGCATCCTTCGATCTCGACGCCGTTCGTACCTCCGACGGATGGAGCGTAACGTCCGATGGTCTTTCTCCACCCAGCGACAACCCCGTGGCGTTTCGCACCCAGTTTACGAACTGCGTGAGTGCGATCCAGGACAAGTATCGGGCTGAGCCGGATAAGGCGCCGTTTTCGGCGTCGATGGTGTTTAAGTAGTTAAGTAGTGCAGATGGTGTTTCTTAGGGGTGCAATCGAGTGCTGCGGGCTTTAACTCGTCGCCAGACCCTAAAGCTTCACGAAGCGAAGCCGATATCGTGGCAATGGACAATGAATTCCAGCAGAGAACCGTCCATGCGCGTGTCACATCACCACTACGGGAGGAGAGCGTGTGCTTTTTCGCATAAGGCGAGGTTGCGCGCGTAACGCTATGTTCAAACGCTTAACGATACAGGGTGGGCTCACGCTCACGATTGCGGGCTACACGCTCGCGTTGATCGCCACGATGCTCGTTGCCGTGCTGGGTCTCAAACAGAGCAACGATGCGCTTAAGCAGACATATGCGACCGATACGGTAGCGATCACCCATCTGAAGACGAGTTCCGAGCTGATGCTGCAAGTGCAGCTGGCGCTCGGCAACTATGAGACGCTGTTTTCGATGGGTCGCGCGAGCGACGACCTGCTGGTAAAGGCGCGCGCCGTGCTCAAGGCGAGCGACGACAACTGGGCGGCCTATCTGGCGAAACCGCGCAACGCCGAAGAGTCGCGTGCCGCCGATGCGGTGCAGGCGGCCCGCGCGGCGCTCATCAAGCAGGCGCTTGAGCCGGAGTTCCAGCAGCTCTCGCAAAACGACTATTACAAATTCCACACGACCCGCGGCGAGGCCGACCCGCTCAACGCCCGCTATGAGCAAGCGATGAACGCGCTCGAAGCGTTGCAGGTGGATCATCAACAGGCGCGCTTCGATCAGGCGCAGACGCAGTTTCATCGGCTCATGGTCGGTGCGGCCATGATCGCACTGGCAGCGCTCGGTATCGGGCTGTTTGCCCGCGCCGCGCTGGCGGCGGTGATCGGGCGCCCGCTCACCCGCATGCAGTCGATGATGAGCGAGATCGCGTCGAATCAGGACTTCACCCGCCGCGTTCCGGTGGGACGGATGGACGAGATCGGGCGCTCGATCGTCGCGTTCAACGAGATGATCGAGAAGATCCAGCAGAGCTCCGCGCTGCTCAAGCAGAAGACCGCCGACATCCAGGCGATGCTGCAGAACATCCAGCAGGGGATGCTGACCGTCGTCGGCGGGGCGCTGGTGCACGCCGAATACTCGGCCTACCTCGAGGCGATCTTCGAGACGAACGACATCGCCGGACGTCCGGTCATGGATCTGGTGTTCGACAACACCGATCTGAACTCCGATGTGCGCTCGCAGGTCGACGCCACGATTCAGGCCTGCATCGGCGAGGACGCGATCAACTTCACCTTCAACCAGCACCTGCTCGTGAACGAGGTTGCGAAGACGATGGCCGACGGTCGCGTGAAGACGCTCGACCTGAGTTGGTCGGCGATCACCGATGAGAACGACACGGTCATGCGCCTCATGCTCTGCGTGCGCGACGTGACCGAGCTGCGGCAGCTTGCCGCCGAGACGGGCGAGCAGAAGCGTCGGCTCGAGATGATCGGCGAGATTCTCGCGGTCAACGAGGAGAAGTTCCATAACTTCGTCGACAGCGCGACGGGCTTCGTCAACGAGAACGAGCGGATTATCCGCCAGCACACGCAGGCCGACAGCGAGGCGCTCGCCGAACTGTTCCGCAACGTGCACACGATCAAGGGTAATGCCCGAACCTACAGCCTGCAGCACCTGACGAGCATCGTGCATGAAACCGAGCGGCGCTACGACGCGCTGCGCCGCAACGATGTCAGCGAAGAGTGGAATCAGGAAGTGCTGATCGCGGATCTCGAGCGCGTGAAGGAAGCGATCGAGCGTTACAGGACGATCAACGATGTGAGCCTGGGCCGCAAGGACGGGGGACGCCGCGGCAACGCCGAGCACTTCCTGATGGTCGACCAGGGGCATATCCAGGAGAGCCTGCGCATTCTGGAGGCAGCGGACCCGGTCGACGTTAACAGCTTGCAGACGATGCGCGATTCGGTGCACCGCAGCTTGCGCATCCTCGGTACCGAAACGATCGGGGACACGCTCTCGGGCGTGCTCGAATCGCTGCCGTCGCTTGCACGTGAACTCGGCAAAGAGCCACCCATCGTGCGCATCGACGACGACGGCTACCGCGTGAACCGGCAGGTGAGCGCCACGCTGAAAAACGTCTTCATGCACCTCATGCGCAACTCGGTCGATCACGGCATCGAGACTGCCGCTGCCCGCGCCGAGCAGGGCAAGGCGGCAGCCGGCACGATCGTCATCGAAGCCGGCGTCGAGAGGGGCGCGCTGCAGATCACCATGAGCGACGACGGCCGCGGCCTCGCGCTCGGGCGGATTCGGGGCATCGCGAGCGCGCGCGGCTGGCTCGATGCCGACGCGCAACTGAGCGACGAACTGGTCGCCGACTTCATCTTTCATCCGGGCTTCTCGACAGCTGAGCGGATCACTGAAGTGTCCGGGCGCGGCGTCGGCATGGACGCGGTACGGGATTTCCTGAAGCGCGAGAACGGCAGCATCGAGCTGCGCTTCACCGACGACCGGCGCGGCGCCGACTACCGCCTGTTCCAGATCGTGGTCTGCCTGCCGGAGCGCTGTGCGGTGCACAGCATGGGTGTGACGGACAAGAAGGAAGAGAAGCCGTTGCAGATCGACGCGTTGTCCGCTTGAGCGACTTGGAGAAGGGCAGTGGTCGAACAATATGGAGTCTTGATTGCCGGATTGGCGCTCGGCCTGCTGGCTGCGCTCGCGGTAGCAATTGCGGTTGCGTGGCGCGAGCGGCGTCGCGGTGCACAGGCTCTCGCGCAGCTGCGCGCTGAAGCCGAGGCGCACCACGCAGCCGCACTGGCGCAAGCTGATGCTCAGTATCAGGAGCGGGCCGGGCAGGAAAAGCGTGAGTACGAGTCGCTTGTTGCGGGCCTGCGCGATGACCTCGCGCAGCGGTCGGCGGGCGAGGACGATGCACGCGCGGCGCGCGCCGCCGTGCTCGAGTTCAAGGCGGAATGGGGGCGGCAGGCTGCGTCCATCGCGGGCGAAGCAGTCCGGCTCAGGGAGCTTGCCGTGACGTTCGAGCGCTGGCACGAGCAGATGATCTCGCTGATGGGGCAGAACCAGGAGATGCACAGCAAGAATCAGGAGCTGTCGTCGATCGTCGCGCACGTTCTGATCGTCTCGCTGAACGCGTCGATCGAGGCGGCGCGTGCAGGCGCAGCCGGACGCGGCTTCTCGGTCGTCGCGAGCGAGGTGCGCACGCTCGCGTCGCGCTCGCAGGATCTGTCGAAGAGCTATCGTGACAGTCTGCATCGCAACGACCTGATCACGACCGCGACGTTTCAGGACATTCAGGCAGGCGGCAAGATGATCGTCGCGTCGCTTGGCAGTGTCGCGGCGCTCGCTAACCAGCTTCAATCCCAGCTCGAGCAGGCGGCGACGTGATTACCGAGCAAGCGAAGGACAGCATCGAGCGGATTTTCCGCCAGGCCGCGCGTCTGCGCCTGACGGTCGGCGCAGGCGACGCGTGCGACATCGTGCACGGAGCGCCGCACGACGGTGCGGTGGACGGCGAGCTCATCGTGCTGACGATTTCATCGATTTCTTTCAGGCTCCTGCTGGTCCTGCATTTCGACAACGACGATGCGACGCGTGACTACTATCTCGGCACCGGCCAGGCCACGCTCGAGGAAAGGCTGCTCGAAATCTGCAATCTGTGCTGTGGCGCAATGAACCAGCAGCTCGTCGGGTACTTTCCGGACCTTGGCATGTCGACGCCGTACGTGCTGAGTGGCCACTGCGTGTCGTATCTGGATCAGTTGAAGCCTGATTTCATGGTCTCGTATCGCGTGACGGTCAACGGCGCTGTGCAGCTCGGCGCGACGATATGCATATGCGCCGACGCGCCGCTCGATTTCGTGGCGACCGTCGCCGAGGTCACCGAAATCGCCGAGAGCGTCGGCGAACTCGAACTTTTTTGATGCGCAAGGAAGGCAGCATGGACATGAACAAGCCGGTCAGCAAAGTACTCGTGCTCGACGACTGCCCGGCGCATGCGGAGGCGATCAAGCGCTTCTGCGACGAGAACAACCTGATTGGCCTGAAGGTCAGGGCCGATCGCCTGCCGGCGGTGCTGCGCTCGAACATCGACCTCGGCGCGATCCTGCTCGCCGAGAATTACGGCGGATCACTGGCTGAGTGCGCGGTCATCGCGACGCGCATCGATGCGCTGCGCCCGGAGCTACCGATCATCCTGCGCCGCGACGAGCGCGCGTCACTCGACGATCTGCCGCACGCGTTGCGCGAGGTCGTGTGCGCTGCGTACGTCGCGAGCGATATGGCGCCGCTGCGCATGGCGATCGACGAATACCTGTTCGTTCTGGACTATCCGAACGCGCTCGTGCGCGGTATTACCGAGATCACCGAGTTCAGGCTGGCCAACCTGTTCCGCGACCTGACGGTGACCTGGGATACACCGTGTCTCGTGCGCGACCAGATCATCTACGGCGAGGTGTTCAGCCTGATCACGCTCGAGAGCGACTGGTGCCGCGGCTACATGATGGTCCAGACCGACGAGCAGCCGCTGCTCGACCTGCTCGGCCGCAAGCAGAGGGGCGACGGCACTGCCGATTTTCGCGACCTCAACAGCATGCTAGGGGAGCTGACGAACCTGATCTGGGGCGCGTTCAAGGACCGCTATCTTGGCAACGCGCAGGCCGCGCGCAGCCAGGTACAGGTGCCGCTCGTCGTCAACCACAAACAGCGCTACATCTCGTTCGGCACGACCAACCCGCAACTGTGCTTCAAGTACAACGTGATTGACGAGGCGACGGGTCGCTCCGTCGTGTTCGATCAGCGCTTCATTTTCAACCTGAGCTGGTCGCCGGAAGACTTCAAGGAAGGCGCCGACGACGTCGACGCGCTTGTCGCGGCCGGCGAGCTGGATTTGTTTTGACACATTGTTTGCCAACGATTTAAGAGGAAAACATCATGGCGAAAATTCTGGTGGTGGACGATTCAAGCACCGTGCGCGACGAAGTGGCGGGCTTTTTGAGAAAGAACGGCCTCGACGTGGACACGGCTGTCGACGGCAAGGATGGCCTCGCGAAGTTGCGTACGAGCCCGGGGACCCGGCTCGTGATCAGCGACGTGAACATGCCGAACATGGATGGCCTGACGATGGTCGAGAAGATTCGCGGCGAACTCGCGAATCAGAGCGTCAACGTCATCATGCTGACGACGGAAAGCAGCCCGGCGATGAAAGAGCGTGGCAAGGCGGCGGGCGTGAAGGGATGGATCGTCAAGCCGTTCAAGGGCGAAGTGGTTCTCGATACGTTCCGTAAGCTCGCGGGCTGAGCGGCCGGTGGAGTTTCGTTATCGCAGTACGTCACCTTTGCGCACATAGGGCAGGGTGACATACTGCGATTGCCTGGACGAGGCGTGAGTCAGCGGGGATTCCTGCGGTTTTACGTACCGCTACTGCCGCCGCCCAGGCCTGCCCGGAACTCGATGCGCCGGTTCCTCGCTCGTCCGTCATTCGTATCATTGGAAGCGATTGGCTGATCCGGCCCAACACCGGTGGTGGACAGCTGTTGCGGCGCGATCCCCTTCGACACGAGATACCCCTTGACCGCATCCGCGCGGGCTTGGCTCAAGGCGATATTCGACGTCCGGTTCCCCGCGTTATCCGTGTGCCCGATGATGTCCACCGTGTTATTGGTCATCTTCGCCAGCACGGCCGCCATCTGATCGAGAATGGCCTTGCCTTGCGGCGTGAGCGTCGCGCTGCCGGTTTCGAACTCGATGGTCCGATTGGCCAGCGTCTGGTCGAGCAGCCCTTGCTGCGAAGCGCTCACGCGCAGGCCGTTCTTGATGGTGTACGTCGGGTTCAGCGAATTCGCCATATCGCTCGCCAGCTGCTGGCGTTGCGATTCATTGCTCACTTCGCCCTTCACATCCACCTGCGTACCGTCGATCTTCAACTGGCCCTTGCTGATCTGCTTT
>Ga0302229_10000929_pt1 | contig 22712 bp, 24 predicted proteins | sample II_Palsa_N1_3_FD_193518 | JGI IMG/M metagenome (GOLD analysis project Ga0302229, IMG submission 193518) | Peat permafrost microbial communities from Stordalen Mire near Abisko, Sweden - II_Palsa_N1_3 | ecosystem: Environmental > Terrestrial > Soil > Palsa > Peat permafrost | place: Sweden... | reverse complement strand
GGGATCCTGGGGGCGGGCTGGGGTCTGCTGGTGCGCCGGCTGCAGGACAAGGCTCCGGGCCGGGTGGAGAAGATCAAGCCGCATCACACGAGCCAGCGGTGCTCGGCGTGCGGGCGGGTGGACCGGGGCTCGCGTGAGAGCCAAGCCGTGTTCCGGTGCACTGCCTGCGGATTCGCCGGTAACGCTGACGTGAACGCGGCTATCAACATCGCGGCGGGGCACGCCGTGACTGCGCGCGTAGGCGACGGGGTTACCCGGCCTGCGAACCGCGAACCTCAACTGCTGCTCCCATCGGGGTAGTAGCTGGAATCCCTCGCCTTCAGCTTCAGGCGAGGGAGGATGTCAAGTAATTGTCACCCTCCACAGCACAGCTGTCGGCCGCAGGTTCCCCGCCAGCGAAACTACACCGTGGCAGGTCAGGTCGGTCGGATGGGTTCAGGTCGACGAAGGCTGATCCGGCCAGGTGCTTCCTGCACATTATGCGGAACTCGCAGGTAGAACACCAAGACGGGCTGACCGGAGTCAGTCGGATCTAGTTTCGGTTAGATTGGTCCAGACTGGAGGTTAGGGTCAGGCCGGCTAACCATGGGTTAACGTTCAATTCATGCTGAATGCCGCTAATTGGACCGCGCGCCTGAGCGAACTTGCTTCCCATGCCCGCATCTCCGGGGCCACGCTCGGGATCTGGTCTGACGGGCAGGAGATGCTGGCCGCGTGCGGGGTGCTGAACTCCGCGACCGAGGTTGCCGTCACCGCCGATTCGCTCTTCCAGGTCGGGTCCATTACCAAGATCTGGACCGCGACGATGATCATGCAGCTCATCGAGGAGGGCCTGCTGTCCCTCGACACGACCGTCGCCGATGCGCTGCCCGGCATCCGGCTCGGCACGTCCGATGTCGGCGGCCAGGTCACGGTCCAGCACCTGCTCACGCACACCAGCGGAATCGACGGCGATATCTTCACCGACACCGGCCGCGGCGACGACTGCGTCCAGCGCTACGTCGAAGAACTAGCCCGGGCCTCGTCCACGTTTCCCGTGGGTGCCGCCTACTCCTACTGCAACAGCGGCTTCGTTCTGCTCGGCCGGATCATCGAGGTGCTTGACGGCCGGTCGTGGGACGAATCGCTGCGTGATCGGCTGACTGGCCCGCTCGCGCTGACCAACACCGTCACCTTGCCGGAGGAGGCGATCTTGCACCGCGCCGCTGTCGGGCATGACGGCGGCGGCGTTCCTGTCCGGGTCTGGGGCCTGCCGCGCAGCATCGGGCCGGCCGGCTTGATCACTTCCACGGCCGGCGACCTGCTTACGTTCGCCCGTCTCCACCTCGCCGGCGGGATCTTGCCTGACGGCAAGAGGATCCTCAGCGAGGCGTCCGTGTCGGCCATGCAGCAGCCGCGGGCTGTGATCCCGGACTTCGCCGCGCCGGGCGCGGCCATCGGCCTGGGCTGGCGGCTTGGCTCCTGGGGCGGCCGGGCCATCTTCGGGCACGACGGCGACACCATCGGCCAGTCCGCCTACCTGCGGATCAACCCGGAGGCCCAGCTGGCCGTCTGCCTGCTGACCAATACCGCGGAGTCCCAGGCATTTTCCCGCGCGCTGTTCGATGAGGTGTTCGGGAGCCTGGTGGGTGTCACCATGCCTGCCAGTCCCCTGCCAGCGCGCTTCGCGGGCGGGCCGGACCCGGACCTGGACCTTGAGCGGCACGTCGGCCGGTACGAGCGCGCGTCGCGGCGGTTCGAGGTGTCGGTCCGGGACGGGTGGCTGCACATGGTCCTGACCGTGACGGGGAAGCTGGCGGAACTCATCAACTCCGAACCGGAGGAACTCATCCTGTATCCGGCCGACTCATCCGGTGACCAGTTCGTGCTGCGATCGCACGAGGACGAACCGTGGGTCCCCCTCAGCTTCGGCCGCCTCCCTGACCGCACCCCCTACCTGTACCTGGCCGGCCGGGTGACCCCACGGGTGGGGTGAAGGCAGGCGGGGCGGGCCGGGCGCGGTCAGCCTCTGTCGGCCAGGCTCTCGTGGCGCCAGTTCTGGCCGAGTTCGCTGTCGTGGAGCCTGCGGAGCACGTGCGCGTAATGGTCCAGCCGGTCGGCCGCGTTACGCATCTCGTTGAAATCGTGGCCGTGATCACGGGCGGCCGTCTTCTCTTCGGCCCGCTTGCGCACGATGTGCAGTTCCTCCCGGCTCAGCTCCGCGACCTTGGCGAGAGTCTCCTCGAGGTCCAACGTGTTCTCCTCCGTGGACGATGCGATTGAGTGGCCTTCTTGCGGCCGAGCCTACGCCCGCGGTGATGCCGTCCCGCCGGTGGCTGCATCAGGGACCTGGGTTCACTACAGTGAACTGGTGAAACCGTTCCTGCTGCTGGGCATCCGGGCCGACGACGCGGCGGCCGATAACGAGTACGCGTCGTTCCTGAACCTGACCGGGCTCAAGGAAGGCGGGCTGCTCCGGGTCCGGCTCGAGCAGCGCCCGCTCGGGGACGTCGACGTGCGGGATTGGTCCGGGATCTTTGTCGGCGGCGGGCCGTTCAACTTCACCGACCCCGAGGACCTGAAATCGCCGGTACAGCGGCGGGTCGAGGCGGACCTGGACCGGCTGCTCGACACGGTGGTCGCCGCGGACTTCCCGTTCCTGGGCGCCTGTTACGGCATCGGCGCGCTCGGCCGCCATCAGGGTGCGCTGCTGGACCGGCGCTTCGCCGAGCCGGTCGGAACCGTCCAGGTCACCCTCACCGCGGAAGGCCAGCGCGATCCGCTGCTGCGCGGGCTGCCGCCCACCTTCGACGCCTTTACCGGCCACAAGGAGGCGATCAGCCGCCTGCCCGAGCACGCGGTCCTGCTGGCCAGTTCGGCCGCCTGCCCGGTGCAGATATTCCGGGTCGGCAGATGCGTCTACGCCACCCAGTTCCACGCCGAGCTTGACGTGGCAGGCATGGAGACCCGGATCGGGGTCTATAAGCACGCCGGCTACTTCGACCCCGCCGAGGCCGACGACATCATGGACCGGGCCGTTCGAAGCAACGTCACCTGGCCGCCGGTTATCTTGCGCCAGTTCGTCCAGCGCTACGCGCGCAGCGGTCCGGCGGCTGAGCCAGGATCAGGACGGCCGCCCGCACCGGCCGTCAGCTCGCGATAGCCGGAGAACCCGGCGTACCCGCCCTGGCCGCCGGCGTCGTGGTTGGATGGTGCTTTCCCAGGTGGCGAGGAGGCCCACGGTGAGCGCCGCGGTTGGCGAGACGATGGCCCTGCTCGCCCTGGTCGCCGTCCTGGCGTGGGCGGTGATCAGGCCGCGCGGGTGGCCGGAGGCGGTCGTGGCGGTACCGGCCGGGGTCATCCTGATCGCGGCCGGCGCGATCGGCGTCAGCGGCGCGGTCACCGAGGCCAGGCAGCTGGGACCGGTCATCGGCTTCCTGGCCGCTATCTTGGTGCTGGCGCACCTGTGCGATGACGACGGGTTGTTCCAGGCCTGCGGCGCCTGGATGGCGCGGACCGGAGCCAGCCATTCGATGGCGACAGGGTCGCGGCGACTGCTCGCGCAGGTGTTCGCGATCGCCTCGGTGACCACGGCCGTCCTCAGCCTGGACGCCACGGTGGTGCTACTCACCCCGGTCGTCTTCGCCACCGCGTCCCGGCTGGACGTGCGGGCCAAGCCGCAGGTGTACGCGTGCACGCACCTGGCGAACTCCGCGTCCCTGCTGCTGCCGGTGTCCAACCTCACCAACCTGCTCGCGTTCGGCGCCTGCGGGCTGGCCTTCCCTCGGTTCGCCGCGCTGATGGCGCTGCCCTGGCTGGCCGTCATCGGCACCGAGTACGCGGTGTTCACCCGGTTTTTCGCGGCCGACCTGTCCGTACGGCCGGGACGTGATCACCAGGACCGCGCCGAGGCCACGCCGTGGCCGGTGTTCACACTGACCGTGGTCGCGCTCACGCTGGCCGGTTTCGCGGGGGCGTCGGCGGCGGGCGTCAACCCGGCCTGGGCGGCCTTCGCCGGGGCCGCGGTCCTGGCGGTCCGCGCCCTGGCCAGGCACCGGGTAGCTCCGGCGGCCCTGGTGCGCGCCGCTGATCTCCCCTTCCTGCTGTTCGTGCTGGGCCTGGGCATCGTGGTCAAGGCGCTGGTGAGCAACGGGCTCGGCACCGCGCTCGCACCGCTGCTACCCGGCGGGACCTCGTTGCCCGCGCTGCTGGCCACAGCGGCGCTGGCCGCCGCCCTGGCCAATGTGTGCAACAACCTGCCCGCCGTCCTGGTGCTGCTGCCGCTGGCCGCGCCGTCAGGCGCCGGCGCCGTCCTCGCCGTGCTGCTCGGAGTCAACATCGGCCCGAACCTCAGCTACACCGGGTCGCTGGCCACCCTGTTGTGGCGGCGCATTCTGCGGCGCCATGGGGCGACGCCCGATCTCGGCGAGTTCACCCGGCTAGGGCTGCTCACCGTACCCGCGGGACTGCTCGTCGCGGTACTGGCGCTGTGGGTCTCGCTGCACGGAATCGGAGGATGATCAACGTTGGCCGGAAGTGATACCCAGGATCGTTCCGTATTTATTTGGGTGTGTGAGGGAACGTGGCGGGCCAGTGTGGACGCGGGCCTTAGCCTGGCCCCGGCCGGAGCCAGATTTACCCTGCTGCACGTCACGCCGGCCGAAGTGGCTGACGCCGCTCACGGCGCCTACCTAGGGCTGTTCGGGCGAGGTCGCGGGGCGGGCCGCGATCCCGGGGCCAGGCTCGACAAGCTGGCCGCCGCATCGGCCGGTGACCTGCTCGCCAGAGCGGCGGCCAGGCTCGGGCGCAGCTGTGAAAAACTCGAGATCCACGGACATACCGAACGAGCCGTGGTGGCAGCGTCGGCCCGAGCGGATCTGCTGGTCATGGCGCGAGACGGCGACCGGTCCCGGCTCGGGCCGAAGAGCCTGGGCAAGGCCGCACGGTTCGTCGTAGATCACGCCGCCTGCCCCGTTCTGCTGGTCTGGCCGGAGCCCGCGCCTGACATCGCCACCATCCCCCCGTCGCCACCCCACCCTCCTCCGCCGCCACATCGCCCTCCTCCGGGCTAGCCGGCGGCGCGGGTGGCCAGCGGGCGGCGGCGGGCCGCGGGGTCGGCGAGCGACGGGCGCAGCCAGCCTGCGTCGGCGGTGTTCAGCGTGACGCCGGGCGGGACGATCTGGTCGATGCGGTCACCGATGTCGTCGTCCAGCACCACGTCCGCGCCTGCCAGCAGGTCGGTGAGCTGGTCCATCGTGCGCGGGCCGATGATCGCCGAGGTCACGGCCGGATGCCCGGTGACGAAGGCCAGCGCCATGTGGGTCAGCGAGCAGGCGTGAGTTGCCGCGCATGTTGACGTCCTTGCCCATCGCGGAGTGCGCCTTGGTGGCCAGTACGACGTCGTGCCGGCGGCCGAGCAGCGCCTGGCCGAGCTGTGTCTTCCGTTCGCGGTCGCGGTCAGGCGGGCTGCCACAGCTCGACCCGATTGCCCTCGGGATCGGTGACCCAGCCGAACCGGCCGACACCCTCCATGTCCTGCGGCTCTTCAGCCACGTCCGCTCCCTTGGCGCGCAATTGCGCGAGCATCGCATCCAGGTCGCGGACCCGGAAGTTGAGCATAGTCTGCTGGGCGCGGGACCCGAAGTAGCCGGTCTCGGACTCGAAGGTCGCGAACACCGTCAGCCCGGCGTCCTGACGCCACAGGCCGTTCTCATCGGCGTCCAGGCCTAGGCAATCGCGATACCACGCGCCCAGGGCCGCCGGGTCGGCCGCCCGCATGAAGTATCCGCCGATTCCGATCACACGTTCCATGCCGCTATCTTGCCAGGACGGCGATCGGGGCGGGCTGGCGCCACACCATCGCCGCCTCACACCCCCCGTCTCAATCGCGGGGAACTCGTAGCCGCCTATCGAAACGCTTAGAAAAGCCATCCCATATTTGCTAAGAGCATGTATATGGTTGACTCGAGCAATCAATCGTCAGGGGATGGCATGAGTGAACTGACGGCTAGCGGCGCCGGCGCTGAGCTCACGGCGGCGGATGACGCCGCGGTGGCGGCGGTGCGGGGATTCAACCGGTTCTACACGAACGTGATCGGGCTGCTGCGCGGGAAGTACCTGGATACGCCGTACTCGCTTACCGAGGCGAGGCTGCTCTTCGAACTGGCGCAGCGCGACACCAGCGAGGTCACCGACTTGCGCCGGACGGTCGACATCGACCCGGGCTACCTGAGCCGCATCCTGGCCAGGTTTGAGGCCGACGGCCTGATCACCAGGCAGCGCTCCGCCGCTGACGCCAGACGTCAGATCATCGGGCTGACCGGGACGGGCCGTTCGGTAGTCGGGGGCCTGGATGCCCGGTCGGGCGGCCAGACCAGGGACATGCTGGCCGCCGTCCGCGACGAGGACCGGCGCAGGCTGCTCGATGCCATGCGGGTGATCACGGAGACGCTCACCGGGTCGCCGCAGCCGCGCGGCTACCTGCTCCGCCCGCCCCAGCCGGGCGACATGGGTTGGGTGGTGCAGCGGAACGGGGCGGTGTACGCAGACGAGTTCGGGTGGGATTCCTCCTACGAGGCCCTCGTGGCCAGGATCGTCGCGGATTACGTGGACCACAGGGATCCCGATGCCGAAGCGGCCTGGATCGCCGAGGTCGACGGTACGCCGGCCGGCTGCGTTTTCTGCGTGCGCGAGAACGCCACCAGCGCTCGGCTGCGGCTGCTGCTCGTGGAGCCGTGGGCCAGAGGCCTGGGGATCGGCTCCCGGCTGGTGGAGGAAGTTCTCCGGTTTGCTCGTCAGGCCGGGTACTGCCGAATCACCCTGTGGACAAACGATGCTCTCGCGGACGCGAGGCGGATCTACCAGCGGGCCGGCTTCACTCTCGACAACGAGAGCCGCCACCATAGTTTCGGGGAGGACCTGACCGGCCAGAACTGGTCACGCGCCCTATGACGCCGGAGCCAGTCATGCCGCTCGGAACAAGAGCGCCGGCACGAACTGCTCGGCGGATGTGAGCGAGCCGTGCATGCCGAACAGCGCCGACTCCCTCGGCTCCGCCTTCGTGGCCACCAGGGCGACCGAGCCCGCCGGTGCGGCCACGACATCGCCGATCCGAGCGGCCATGGCGTCGTCCACCGGGCCGAACCATCCTTCCTTGACGGCCTCGTCCCTGGACAGCACCCAGGCGCGCTCGCCGAGCACCTCGCGCCAGGCAGCCAGGACATCCGCGGCGGCACCGGGCCGCGCGTACAGATGCCTGGCCCGCGGCTCGCCGCCGAGCAGGGCCAGCCCGGCCCGCAGCTCCGGTATCGCGTCGATGTCGAGCTTGTCCTCCGGGCCGATGTCCACCATGCCGTGATCCGCCGTCACGTACAGGCAGGCCCCGGAGGGAAGCGCGCTTGCGAGCTGTTCGGCCAGCTTGTCCACGTGGGCCAGGTGGTTGTACCAGGCATCCGAGGCGACACCGAACACGTGTCCGGTTCCGTCGAGATCACCGTGGTACACGCTCACGTAGGCGCGCCCGTTCTCCTGCAGCGCGGTAGCGGCCTGAGCGGCCAGGGCGCCCATGCTGTCGGCCGGGCGGAAGTCCGCGCCACGCATAATAGCGACGGTCAGCCCGGTGCCGCGGAACGAGCCCTGAGCCACGTGCACGGCCGCGATACCGGCCTCGGCCGCCCGCTCGTAGATCGTCGGCAGCGGCTGCCACCGCAGCGGATCGACCCGAGAGTCCCAGCGCAGCCCGTTGAGCAAGCGGTTCTCGCCGGGAATCATGACCTGGTAGCCGAGTAGCCCGTGCTGGCCGGGCGGCCGCCCGGTGCATATCGAGCCGAGGCTCGTGACGGTCGTCGAGGGGAACCCCGCCGTGATCGGCTTGGAGTTGCGCGCCAGTTCGGACAGGAACGGCGCGGCAGCGGGATGAGCGCGAAGCAACTCCCAGCCGAGCCCGTCCACGATCAGCAGGCACGCGCGTTGCGTGGGCGTCAGGCCGAGGACGTTCTGCGAGTCCGGCGACCCTGGATCAAGGGATGCGAGGATCGACGACGACAGATCAGCCAGGGTCGCCGTCCCATAGGACGGCACGATCGGCGGATGTCTCGGCTCGAGCGTCATACGCGAATCCTCATCTGCTACTCGTGGGTGCCACTCAGCATTCTTGCCTGAGCATCTTGCCCCGGCACCACAGCATCTTGCCGGAACATGCTGCCACTAGGCGGATAACAGCGACAAAACGGGCCCGCAGCTGACACGCCATCGAGTCTTCAGCTACCGCTGACCGCCGTGGCGTCGGAGAGTTCGCGCGCGAACCCGAGCAGTTGCCGGACGGCATCCTCACCGTCCGCGGCGCGGCTCACCCGCAGCGAGAAGTCATCAGCGGTGATGGTCCCGAGATAGCCGTGATCAGCCTCGCAGCTCTCATCTCCGCAGTGCGCCGGCTCAAGTTCCAGGTGGGACAGGACATTCCAGCCGATCGTCAGCATGACCTCCGACGGAATGGTGACCCCGGGCACGTAGACCGCAGGGTCGGGCACGACCCGGCTCAGGGCCACTGACGAAATCTTGGCGAACCGGATCGCCTCCGTGCTCGTCTCCGCCCGTGGCCGCGTATCCGGATCCTCGGCGGGATGCTCGTCGGTGTGCGAATACACGAGCCGGGTGGGGGTGAGCGCTAGCACGGTCATGTGACGGCGCACCTCCATGCCCGGATCGAAGATCGCGTCGTGATGGACGACGTAGGCCGTAACCGGCTCCGACCCCAGCGCCGAGGCAACCGCATCGGATACCAGGCCGGGGTAATATCCGCTGTGCTCGATCGCGGCCCGCAGGCCATCGGTCATGACTCGCGTTTCCCTCATCCCCCCATCCTGCACTGTCCCGCCGGGTACTTCACCCACACGGGACCGAATCTAGTCATCGCGGAGCCACCTTAACCGCGCATCGGGAGCTCACGCCCCCCGTCAGCGCAAAGACGTCGTATCATCCCGCCGCGAAGAGGGGCTCGGGCACTCCCGGCGCTTGCGGCCCTTGCGGCCCTTGCGGCCCTTGCGGCCCTTGCGGCGCGGTGACCCCGGCGAGCCGCAGAACGCGCTCTTCGACCGGCTCTGGCCGGGCCATGGCGCTCGCACTCGGGGCGGGCTTGGGCTTGCGCGGCTTCCTCGGCCCGGCCCCGCCGCCGCGGCCACGGTAGATGATCAGGCCGTTCACCGGGTCGGGCGCGCCGTCCAGGGCCGAACGCACCGCCGGAAGGGCACGGAAGGCTTCCCACTGCTGGTCGGAATCGAAGAGGACCTCGAACACCACGCCGTAGCGATGCTCGTGCCACTCCCAGGACATGGCCCCGTACGTGACAGCCGCCTCGGTGAGCTTGTCCTGGTAAGAATCCTTCCAGCGGCGAGAGGGCAGCTCCGCCCCGTCGAAAACCTCGATCGACCACCACTCGGACACGCTTATTCCACCGCCATCTCGTTGCGTTCTAGTCCCCTGGTCAAGATAGTACGTCTTTCGTGGGTGGACCGATAGGCTCCTTCGGCATGAGATGGAATGGCCTGCGGCTGTCGGTGACGCTGCTCACCGTGATCCCGCTGCGCGGCGACAGTCCCGGCGAGACCAATGGCGACACAGCGTCGCCGCAGGCCACCGGGACATCAGCGACCGCGGTTCCCTCGCCGTTGGCGCCGGCCACCGTGGCCGCGGCGATGGCCTGGGCGCCGGCTGTGGGGCTGCTGCTCGGCGTCATCGCGGCCGCCGTCCTGCTCGCCGTGGACCATCCGCTCGGCGCCGGCCCGCTGACCGGCGCCGTGCTCGCGGTCGCGACGCTCGCCCTTCTCAGCCGGGGGCTTCATCTCGACGGTCTCGCCGACACCGCTGACGGCCTGGGCAGCGGCCAACCTGCCCCCGCCGCGCTCGGCATCATGCGCCGCTCCGACATCGGGCCGCTTGGCACCGTCACGCTCGTACTGACGCTGTTCGCCCAGGTGGCGGCGCTCAGCCACGCGGAATCGGCTGGTGGAGGCCGGGGCGCCGCCACACTGATCGCCGCGGTGGTCACCGGCAGGCTCGCGCTGACCTGGGCCTGCCGGCGGGGCGTGGCCGCGGCCCGGCCGGACGGGCTCGGCGCTCTGGTGGCCGGGTCGGTAAGCCCGGCGATCCCGGCCGTGACCACCCTGGCCGCCCTGGCGGCGGCGGTCGCGGCCGTGACGGTCTCCGTCACGGTCACCGGCGAGCCGCTCGGCTGGACCCTCCCGCTGGCTGTCATCGCGGGCCTGGGCGCCGCTTTCGTCCTGGAACGGCACGCGGTGCGCCGGCTCGGCGGTATCACCGGCGACGTCCTGGGCGCGCTAGCCGAGATAGCGGCCACCGTCACCCTGGTGGTCGCCGCGATGGGCCCCCCGGCCTGAACCCGGCCGCGCGCCGGGTCAGGCTGATGGTGGCCCCGGGCACCCGCGCCTGCTGGTTTATCAGCCGCAGGTCATTAACGCCTACGCAGGCGTGTTTCAATTGCGAAAAGACCAGGGAAGCAGAGCACCGCTGATGCCGCCGACGCACGAGGTTTTCAACCAGCCGCCCGCGCTGACCGGATACGACGTCTCCGATGATCCGGCCATGCTGAGCGCGCTCCGCCGCGAGGGCGCCGCCTGGGCGCGCGACGGGATCCGGGACCTCGGCCGCCTGGCCGGATCGGCCCGGGTGCAGGCGCAGGGTCGTCAGGCGAACGAGAACCCGCCGGTCCTGCGCACGCATGACCGCTTCGGCCATCGCATTGACGAAGTGGAGTTCCATCCGGCCTGGCATGAGCTGCTGACCGTGGCCGTGCAGCACGGCCTGCACGCGGCACCGTGGACCGACAACCGTCCCGGAGCGCACGTGGCGCGAGCGGCGGGCTTTTATGTCTGGGGTGCGGCCGAGGCCGGACATTGCTGCCCGGTCTCCATGACCTATGCCATCGTCCCCGCGCTCCGGCACGCACCCGATCTAGCCCGGCGGTTCGAACCGCTGCTCGCGGCTCAGGAGTACGACGCCGGCCTGGCGCCACCCGACACCAAGCGAGGCCTGCTCGCGGGCATGTCCATGACCGAGAAGCAGGGCGGCTCCGATGTCCGGGCGAACACCACCCGCGCCGTCCGGGTGAAGGGGGACGGGGAGGCAGGCGGGGAAAGCTACCTGCTGACCGGGCATAAGTGGTTCACCTCGGCGCCGATGGGCGACCTCTTCATGGTGCTCGCGCAGGCGCCCGCGGGACTGTCCTGCTTCCTGTTGCCCAGGGTCAGGCCGGACGGCAGCCGGAACGGCATGCACCTGCAGCGGCTAAAGGACAAGCTCGGCAACCGGTCGAACGCATCCGCCGAGGTCGAGTACGACCAGGCCCTAGCCTGGCTGGTCGGCGAGGAAGGCCGTGGCGTCCGCACCATCATCGAGATGGTGAACATGACCAGGCTCGATTGCGTGCTCGGCACAGCGACCGGGATGCGGGCCGCCGTCACGCTGGCCGCGCACCACGCCGCGCACCGGACGGCCTTTGGCCGGAAGCTGGCCGACCAGCCGCTGATGGCCAGCGTGCTGGCTGACCTCGCGATCGAGTCGGAGGCGACGACGATGGCGGCGTTCCGGCTGGCCGGGGCGACCGACCGTGCGGCGGGAGGTGATGAGGCCGAGGCCGCGTTCCGTCGCCTGGCGCTGGCGGCGACCAAGTACTGGGTGTGCAAACGCGCCCCCGGGCACGCGGCCGAAGCGCTGGAGTGCCTGGGCGGCAACGGTTACGTAGAGGAATCGGGGATGCCGCGGCTGTACCGCGAGGCACCGCTGGCTTCCATCTGGGAGGGTTCGGGTAATGTCGCCGCGCTCGACGCGCTTCGCGCCCTGACCCGGCAGCCGGAGTCAGCCGAGGCCTTGTTCGCCGAGCTCGATCTGGCCGCCGGAGGGGACCGCCGGCTCGATCAGGCGGTCGGCCGGCTGCGCAAGGAGCTCAGCGACCCTGGCGAGGCCCGTGCTCGTTATCTCGCCGAGAGTATGGCACTGGCCTTGCAGGGTGCCCTGCTCGTGCGCCACGGCGACCCCGCGGTGGCGGACGCGTTTGTCGCCTCCCGCCTGGCCGACGATTCTGGGGGGTTCAGGGGATGGGGACATGCCTACGGCACGCTTCCTTCCGGCATCGACACGGCCGCTGTCATCAGGCGCGCCACTCCGGCCATCTAAAAGGCCCTCACCCGGGCGAGCCTGAACGCTTGGCCATAAGACTGAAGGCGGGCCTTGGCAGGCCCGCCTTCTGTGAAACGCACCTGGATCCCCAGGCATGGCTGCTGTGCCCTGCTACGGCCTCGCGGTCACAGAAGGGCAAAGCAGGGTGGAAAGTGCTGAAGTCACGAGCAGGGAAGTCTGTGACCAGACCCTGGTTCGGTGCCCAGAAAACATGAGCCTCCCATCCGATTACCAGCCGCCAAGACCAACCGTGCGTCGGACTAGTTACCCGTAGCCGCCCGGAACCTGACGACCAATTCAGCTGGTACGCGACCGCGATCCTTGACCTCGATACCCTGCGCCTTAGCCCACTCACGAACCTCCGTGGTGTTAAGACCGCTGGCCGCTGGCCTGCGCCCGCTGCGGGCCGGCCGCCGGGCCGAGCCGCCGCTGCTTCGCCGTGCGGCGTCAACATATCGGGCCAGCGCCTTACGCAGCGCCTCAGCATGCTTCGCGTTCAGGTCGATCTCGTACTCCGCACCATCCAGTGCAAAGCGGACGGTTCCCTCGGCCTCGCTGCCATCGATGTCATCGATGAACAAGGTTTGTATCTTCTGAGCCACGTGTACTCCGTTCCACTCGTTGAATAATGTATAAGCGTAGACGATCGACTCACTATAAGGTCGCAGCAGCCCCCATTTACATTACGTGCCGTTCGCTGAACGTCGCCCGAACTTCCCGCGATGAAGCGGTCGCCCGCGGGCGAAGTAACCAACAGTGCGCGATCGCACACCTTAAGCCGCAGGCGTAGTGCGGCTCAGACCGCACTTGGACTACCTTGCGAGGCCGCCGTCTTTGCCGTCATGCCGGAAACTGGCCACAGCTTGATCCGTGTCGTATTGCTCCGGTAACCGGGTGCACTTAAGGCGTCGGCAACCAGCCCGGTATGCGGGCCCGCAGCACTGGGCAAGCGATTGCGGAGTATCTGGCATGCGGTCGTGTCACGACGAATTTCTTGCTGAGCCGAACGTTCAGAACGATCCAAGCCCAGGCCTCTGCCGGTTCTTTCACGCCGTGGCCGGGGGCGCATAGGCGCCGCCGTAGCCGGCACGGAGCCGGCGGGCGGCACGTGATGAGCGTGGAACACCCCGGGACACCAGCTCCTTTAGGCAGGTCAGATGGCCTCCAGACCGCTCTGCGGTCGGCCGGCGGCGATCATGGGCCGGGCCGCGTAAACCTCTTCGGGAAGATGACTAATCTAGTTAAGGGAGGATAACTGATTCTGCGCCGTTAGGATTTCGGCTGCCTTGCCGTCTTTGCAGCGCCCGACGGCAAAGTCTCGTACTTCGACCCGCACCAAGGGGCCCGGCACCCGCATGAGCCGGTATGCGTTCCATGTCATACGAGTCGCGTCATGATTTTATCGTCTGCTGAGAATACATCCTCGATACCTGCATCCAGATCAGGGAGCCCGTCAGTCGCTCTCGTATCCTCGCGTTTCGGCCCCGGCTAGGCCAACAAGGGCTTCATTGGCTGTAGGGCCTCACCGGACAGATCAGCGGCCCGCCCGATATTCCCGTCCCGCCCTCGGCGAACCACCGCCAAGCCATGTCTGTCTACTGTTCGCTAGTGACTGACTAGCCATGTTCTTTCCGCTCTGGTAACGACCCGAGAGCCTTTTCAGCAAGGCTTTATCCGCCGGGCTCGCCCGCACGCCCGGGTCATCTGACCGCGGTCACGCCGGGCCCGACGTCACCGCCCCGGGGGCTCACTCCAGGGATGACCGCCGGCAGTTGAGCTGTCGAAATGCTGGTCCCGGAGCTCCTGCCAGGTCTTGCCGCTGCGGATACTCTCCGGCCGCTCGGCCACGATATCTGATCCCGGGCGCGCGCCGGCATCGCGGACCTTCACCAGAATCCAGCGTTTCTCGCCGGTCCGGGTCAGGGCAAAGCCGCCCGACAGTTTGCCGCCGTGCAGGATGAACGAGAGATGCCCCGGCTCATCCCGGACGATATCGGCGGTGCCCTCGTCCCAGATGATTACCGCGCCGCTGCCCCGCCGTTGATCGGTGTGAACGCCCTCGAACTCGCCTGCCGATATCGAGTGGTCCTCAACCGGGACGGCGAGCCGCCGGATCCCCGGGTCGAGCGACGGCCCCTTGGGTACCGCCCACGAACGCAGGACGTCGCCCGATTGCAGCCGGAAGTCGAAATGCAGCGTGGTCGCGTCGTGCAGTTGGACGACAAATCGAGGCGCCATGACCACGCCAAGTATGCCCCGCGCCGACGGCCCGCGAAGCCAGCTGGCCGGGCTGCGCTGTCCGCCGGGCCCCGGCGCGGCGTACGCTCGAAGCACAGCCGTGAGATCTGGCGGCCGTGAGCGCTGTTCCGCACTAACCGGGGAGTCGATGATGGGCATCTTTTCCTGGCTTTCGCGCTGGCGGGCGGACATTCCGGAGGGGCACAGCCTGCTGCTCGAGAACGAAGAAGACGACCCGGAGCTCAACGAGATCAGGCGGGCCGCCGCCGCGGACGTTGCCGAGTTGGAGAAGGACCGCAAGTTCTTCGGCCCCGGCGCTCCCGCGAAGGACGATGGCCTGTAACCGGACCTCGCCAGATCCGTCTGACCAGGTCGGCCGGCCTCGTCGCGTCAGAGCTTGAAGCTGGTGCCGACCGCGTTCGGGATGAACGCGGCGGGGAACCGAGCGGACATCGCGTGCTGGGCGCGCCAGCCTGTGCAGTGGGCGGGCACCAGCACGCCTGGGTTCAAGGCGGCCAGGTCGTCAAGGACGCGCGGAATCAGCGGCTCGAACCCCGGGCCGCCCAGGTGGAACCCGCCGAGCAGCGCGTAGAGCGGCTGGCCGCCGGCCAGCCGCTGGGCGTAGCGGGCGATGTTGACCACGCCCGCGTGCCCGCAGCCGGTAATGACGACAAGGCCGCGGTCGCGGACGTTGATAATGAGCGCCTGGTCATCCAGGACCAGGGGATCGGGTCGCCAGCGGCCGTCGAGCCAGGCCTGCTGCGGCGGGAAACCGGGCTCGTACCCCGTCGTACGGGCGACCTCACCGGTGATCAGGACGGACCGGTCGAACAAGAAGCTGGGCTGCTGCTCCTCGATGATGTCGAAGCCGGCCTCGGTCAGCGCGCGGCGGCTGGTGCTCGGCAGCTCGCGGGGCTCGCGTCCGGGCAGCTGCAGGCGGCGCCGGCGCCAGAAATGCGGGTGGATGAGCACCGGCATGTTCACCTGGCCAAGGACGCGGATCAGCCCGTCGAGCCCAGTCGTGTGATCGAAGTGGCCGTGACTGCACACCATGGCCTCGATGGAGGACGGGTCGATGCCGAGCCGGCGCATGTTCTCCGTGACACCGTCGGGGCTGGTGCCCGCGTCGAACAAGAACCGGTGCTCAGTCCCGGCCTTGGTCACCGTGACCAGCATCGAGAATCCGTGTTCCGCGATCAGCGCATCGGGAACCTGCCCGCCTGTCATCACCGCGCACGGCCGCCGCGGGCCGGATCCGAGGGCAACCCGCCGCGCCGGGCCCTGATCGGCCATCAGGTTGTCGGTGAGGTTATCCATCAGCGTGGTCACCGCCACCGAATCGACCGGTTCCAGGTCGATCTCGATCGCGGGCGTCACATCATGCCGCACCGTGGCGGCCGGCCGGGGCGGGCTGTCATCCAGGCACACGCCGCCATCGTAGGGCTGTCACAATGACCTATGGAACTTGAGGCTTTCGAGCTGGTGCTGTTGCGCACCCCCGATGATGCCACCGCCTATGATGACGCCGAACTCGAGCGCATCCAGAAGGAGCACCTGGCGCATCACGCCACGTTGCGCGCCACCGGTCAGGTGGTGACGAACGGCCCGGTCAGTGACCAGCCAGATCAAGCCCTGCGCGGGCTGGCCTTCTACCGGACCGGCTCCCTGGAACGCTCCCGTGAACTCGCCGAGGCCGACCCCGCGGTTCGGGCCGGGCGGCTCGCCGTCGAGATCATGACCTGGTACTGCCCGCCCGGGACGATGAGCAAGCCCGGGCGGACCGTCACGCTGTAGGACGACGACTACGGGTAACCGAAAGTTACGAAGCTGTGACCGGTGAAAGGGTGGCCTTACCGGCCGTCCAGCAGTCTTTACCCACGGGCGCCTCTTTAACGGCGCCGCGCGTCGCAGTGGCCTGAAGTCGTCGTTGGTGGGGGAATGCACATGCCGAGCAGCCGTCCAGACCGGAACGCTTCCGCGCATTATCGCTGGTCACCGCCAGCCGGGCGCGGCGTTCGCCGGTGCGGGACCATCATCATCGCGGCTCTCGCCCTCACACTGACCAGCGCTGCGTCCGCCCTGGCGGCTCCCGCACAGGCGACCGCGCATCCGGCCGTCGAGGCCTGGAGGATCGTCAAGCACGTTCACAACGGGCCGTTCGGTGGCTTCACCGCGGTCATCGCGGTCGGCCGGACCGGCGGGTGGGCGTTCAACCAGGGCCCCGTGCCTACCGCCTGGCGGCGCAGCGGATCGACCTGGACGCAGGTGCCGTTCCCCGGCAAACCCAACGAGGTCGTGGTCGCCGCCGGGGCCGCATCGCCTGCCGACGTCTGGGCGTTCACCGACGAGGGAGCCGGATCGCATGCGCTGCGGTGGAACGGCCGGACCTGGACCATGCAGCGGTCCTTCGCCGAGCAGATCGGCGGGGCCGTGGTCATCAGCGGCAGCGATATCTGGGTCTTCGGCCAGCCGTACTTCCCTGGCACCGGTCTCGGCGCCTGGCACTACAACGGCCGTACGTGGTCCCGCGTGGCCTCTGGCCGCGGCCTGGAAGCCGGGAGCGCGCTGTCGGCGCATAACATCTGGGCCGTCGACGGCTCGGACGTCGCCCACTGGAACGGATGGACCTGGTCCCGCACCTCGGTGTCGTACCTGCTTCCCCCTAGGCAGGCGCTCAACAGCCCGCTGCTCACCGGCATCTTCGCGGAGTCCGCGCGCAGTGTCTACGCCATCGGCAACGGCGGTCTGCAGGACGAAGGCGGCCCGCTGGTCATCCTGCACTGGAACGGTAAGCAGTGGTCCAAGGTGGCCGAAGGCAACTTCGGATTCGGCACCCAGCCGCTTCAGCAGGCCAGTCCGGACGGTCATGGCGGCCTGTTGCTCCCGATGCCGGGCGTGGACGGCCAGAAGTCCTACTTGCTGCACTACATTCCCCGTCACCCGCTGGGCCAGGCGTCGCTGCCGGACGGGCCGAACGGGATCAGCGTCGAGGCCGTGGCGCTGATCCCCGGCAGCTACGGCCTGCTCGCCGGAGGGGACACCCACGCCGCCGACAGGCCCGGCACCGACGTCGTCGCGGTCCTCTTGCAGTACGGCAGCTGAGGGTGGGCGCTGGTTTGCTCGCAGGCTGTAACGCCGCTAGCGTGCCAGCATGGCAGCGGACGGGCGGCGGCACGTAATCGCGATCGGCGGCGGCATGCTGGTTTCCGACCGCAAGGTGCCCCGGCACATCGACTACGCCCTACGGCTGACCGGACGGCCCGACCCCCGGATCTGCGTGCTGAACACGGCGGGCGGCGACGACCCGCGGTGGGCCCTGTTGATGTACGACCGGTTCGCCGGGCACCCGGCCCGGGTCAGCCACCTGGCCCTGTTCCCCATGCCCAACGTCGCCGACCCCGAGGACCTGCTGCTGTCGCAGGACGTGATCTTCGTCGGAGGCGGCAGCGTGGCCAACATGCTGGCCGTCTGGCGAGTGCACGGGCTCGACGTGATCATGCGCAAGGCCTGGCAGGCGGGCATCGTCCTGGCCGGTTCAAGCGCCGGGGCCATCTGCTGGTTCGAGGGAGGGACGACCGACTCGTTCGGGCGCGAGCTGCGAGCGTTCACGGACGGGCTCGGGCTGCTGGCCGGCAGTTACTGCCCGCACTATGACTCCGAACCGGGCCGCAGGCCGCTCTACCATCAGCTGATCGCCGACGGCACGTTGTCCTCCGGCATCGCCTGCGACGACGGGGCGGCGGTGCACTTCACCGACGACACGCTCACCGAGCTGATCGCCGACCGGCCCGGCGCCAGCGCGTACCGGGTCGAGGGGCCGGCACCGGAAATCACGGAAACCCGGCTCGGCACCCGGTTCCTCGGCGGGGCCTAGGGCTTGGGCCGGCGGTGGCGCGGTGGCAGCTGAGGTCGGCGGCTACGGCGTGGGGCGTTCTCTATCCAGGGGTGGAGGGGTAGGTCTACCCCTGGCCTGACGCGCTGGCGGAACGCGAGCGGCACGATCGAGATATGAGCGAACGAGATGTAGTGAGCGTGCGGGGTCTGCGCAAGTCCTACGGGGCCAGGGTGGTGGTGGACGGGCTTGACCTCGACGTTCCCGCCGGCGAGATCGTCGGCCTGATCGGCGCCAACGGCGCCGGCAAGACCACAACCGTCGAGTGCGTCCAGGGACTGCGCCGGCCTGATGCCGGCACGCTGCGGGTACTCGGCTATGACCCGGTCAAGCAGGCCGGGCAGTTGCGGCCGCTGGTGGGCAGCCAGCTTCAGGATTCGGCGCTGCCCGACCGGCTGCGGGTCGCCGAGGCAATCGAGCTGTTCAGCACGGCGCGAGCCAGGGACGGCGGCGAGCTGCTCGAGCAGTTCGGGCTGGCCGCACGCCGCCGGTCGGTGTTCTCCTCCCTGAGCGGCGGTGAGCGCCAGCGGCTGTTCCTCATCCTGGCCCTGCTCAACCGGCCGCGGCTGGTCATCCTCGACGAGCTGACCCAGGGCCTGGACCCGGCCGCGCGGCGGAACGTATGGGCCGCGGTGCGTCAGCTGAACGACGAAGGCACCACGGTGCTGCTCGTGACCCACGAAATGGACGAGGCCGAGGCGCTCTGCGGCCAGGTGGCCGTGATGCGGTCGGGGCGCGTCATCGACGCGGGGGCGCCGGCGGACCTGATGGAACGGCACGCGAGCACGGCGACAATCCGCTTCAGCATGCCGGATCCGCCCGCGGGGTTGCTGGACCTCCTCCGCCGGCTAGAGGGCGTGCGGGAGGTGGAACGGGCCGGGGCGCTGATCACGGTCCGCGGCCACCGGCGCATCATCGCGTACGTCGGTGCCGCGCTGGTGCGCTGGGAGCCGGTACCCGCCGACCTGAGCGTTCACGTCCCCAGCCTTGAGGACGCCGTGGGCGGCCTGCTCAACGGCGAGAACGGCGAGCACGGGGAGCCTGTCGCCTGCGCACCCGCAGCCAAGGAACTGATCGGAGGACGACGATGAGCACCGCAGTAGGACGACTGGTCCGGGCCGAACTCGCTCTGATGACACGCGATCCGCTCGTGCTGACGTTCGTCTTCGCGTTCCCTATCGTGACCATGCTGATCATCGGCGGTGCGTTCGGCACTACGCCGGACCAGGCGTTCGATGGCGTCAACCCCGCACACTGGTACGTGGCGTCCTATCTCACCGTGGTGATCGCCGCGACGGGCCTGGTGATGCTGCCGGTCCACCTGGCGTCCTACCGTGAGCGCGGGGTGCTGCGCCGCTTCGCCGCGGCCGGCTTCCCGCGCTGGTCGTTCGCGATCGCGCAGCTCATCGTCGGGCTGCTGACGACCGCGGTGGCCTGCGCGCTGCTGCTGGCCGTCGCCGCGCCGGTGTACGGCGTACCTGTCGTGCACGACGGATGGCGGGTGGCGGTCGCGCTGCCGCTTGGCGCCATCGCCTTCGTGAGCATCGGCGTGCTGCTCGGCTCCCTGCTGCCTTCCGCCCGGGCGGCTCAGGCCGTCGGCCTGCTGATCTTCTTCCCGTCCTTCCTGCTCGGCGCCGGCGGTCCGCCGCCGCACGTGATGGGGTCCGTGGTCAGGCAGGTCGCGGGACCGCTGCCGCTGACCCTGCTGACCAACGCGGTGCGCGCACCCTGGCTGGGCCTAGGGCCTGCCACCGGGTCGCTGATCGGGGTAGCGGTGCTGGCGGTGGCGGCTACCGTGGTCGCGGCCTACCGCACGGCCCTGTGAGGGGGCCGGTCATAGAATCCGCACCATGAGCGACGATCTGGATCCGGCCGGACTCGCGGAGTACCTGGCCGGCCGGGTGAAATGGATCGCCGTCGCCGTCTTCGCCGCGGTCATCACGGTCGGGGCGCTCGGGTTCACGCCCGTGCACCCGAGCCCGCTGGTGGCCGCGGCCGGGGCGGTGGCCGCCGTCGGCGCGGCCACCCTGCTCGTGCTGCGAGGCCGGCCCGCGCTGCTGTACGCCGTGGTGGCGACCGCGGGGATCGCCGTCCTCGCGGACGGCCAGTCGAGCAACATCGCCTGGTTCGCGGTGTGCCTGCTCGCGGGCGCGTGCGTGCTGGGCGGCCGCCGCCGCGAGGCACTGGCCTTCTGGGCCGGGACGATGATCTTGTTCGCGGTCGAATGGCTCTGGGGGCATCCCGATCCAGGCTGGGGAGCGTGGCTGGCCGGGGTCACCCTTACCGTCGGGTTCAGCCTGCTGATCAGGCATGACAGGCACCTTCTCGCGCAGCTGCGGCAGGCTCAGGCCGGCCTGGCCGAGCAGGCGAGAACGCAGGAGCGCAACCACATCGCCCGGGAACTGCACGACATCATCGGCCACACCCTGACGGTCAGCTTGCTGCACGTCCAGAGCGCACGGCTGGCGGTCGAGCACGATCCATCCGACGCCGCACGCGCCCTGGCCGAGGCCGAACGGCTCGGCCGGGAGTGCCTGGCCGAGGTTCGGATGACGGTGGGCATGCTCCGCCAGAACCGCGATCGCCCGGATGACGGCATCGCGCCGTTGCCGGGGATGGACAGCCTGCCCGCGCTGGTCGCGCGTTTCCGGTCCGCGGGCGCCGACGTCACCCTCACCGTCGAGGGCGAAGGGGGCGAGGCCGGCGGGCTGCCCGCCACCACCGGCCTGGCCGTATACCGCATCCTGCAGGAGGTGCTGACGAACGCGGTCAAGCACGCGCCAGGCGTGCCGACCACGATCCGGCTGGCCATCGGCGGCGGCACCGTGACGCTGACCGCGGACAGCGCGGCCGAACCGGGCACAGGAACCGGGCTCGGCGTGATCAGCATGCGGGAGCGCGCGGAGTCGGTGGGCGGCAGCTGCGAGGCCGGCCCGGGCGGCCACGGCTGGCTGGTGCGGGCGGCGCTTCCGCTCGGCGCGGGCCTGCGGGCCGCGAAGGGCGGGGCGTCATGACCGGCGGTGCTTCATGGAAGGCGGCGCGATGATCCGGGTGCTGCTCGTCGATGACCAGGAACTGGTCAGGACCGGGCTCCGCGGTATCTTGCGCACCGCGTTTGGCTTCGACGTCGTGGGTGAATGCGCCGATGGCAGCGAGGTCATCGCCGCGGTTGACGCGCTCGCGCCCGATGTGGTCCTGATGGACGTGCGGATGCCTGCCGTCGATGGCGTCCAGGCGACGGCCGAGCTGCGTGACCGCGGCGGCGGCCCGCCGGTGCTGGCCCTGACCACGTTCGACGACGAGGAGGTGCTGGCCGGCATGCTGCGGGCGGGGGCGGCGGGCTTCGTCCTTAAGGGCGTGCCCGCCCAGGACCTGCAGCGGGCGGTGCGCGTGGTGGCCGAGGGCGGCGCCTGGCTCGACCCCGCGGTCACAGGCAGGGTGCTGGCGATCTACCGGTCGGCCGCGCCGTCGCCCCCAAGAGCCCCAAGAACCGCGAGAGCCACCGCCAGGGACGTCGGCCTGGACACGCTGACCGGCCGGGAGCTTGACGTGCTCGCGCTCATCGGCCGCGGCCAGACCAACGGCGAGATCGCCGCGGCGCTGTTCGTCAGCGAGGGCACGGTCAAGACGCACATCAACCACATGTTCACCAAGCTGCGGCTTCGCGACCGGGCGGCCGCCGTGGTCTTCGCCTACGACCACGGGCTCGTCCGGCCGGAGTTAGTCGAACCTGGCCGGTCGCGGGAACCACGGCCCGTTCGGCGTCATTGATTTTTACCGGTTCCGGCGGTGGCGCGGTGCAGGGACCAGCCGAGCGCGCCGAAGACGCAGACCGGCAGGAGCCACCAGGCGTTGACCCCGGCCGCGTGCACCAGCAGGACCGTCAGCGCGAGGGCGGTGACGACCACGGCGGCGACGCGCCAGTCATCGCCGACCACGAAGTCGTACCAGAACGCGCCGATCGACCTGAGCCGCTTCATCAGCTGGTCACACCCTCAGAATCCTCGAACGGATGCGCGACGGGCGGCGCGGGGACGGTTCGCCGCTGGCGCAACATGAGCGTGTAGCCGAGCGACACCAGCGCGACGACGGGGACGAGCCCAAGCAGGGAGGCGTCGTGGCCCGGCCAGGAGACGCCGGCGCCTTCGGCTCCCCAGAACAGGCCGAACGAGGTGAGCATGATCCCCACGGCGAACTTCATCGCATTCTCAGGGATCCGCGCCAGCGGGGCCCGTACCGCGATGCCCGTCACCGCGATCAGGATCACCGCCGCGGCCGCGCCGATCACCGCGGCCCCCAGGTTGCGCTGGTTGTCGCCGAACGTGATCACGATGAACACGACCTCCAGGCCTTCTAGGAGGACGCCCTTGAACGACAAGGTGAACGCATACCAGTCGTTGACGCCGCGCCG
>Ga0302229_10000928_pt1 | contig 22718 bp, 20 predicted proteins | sample II_Palsa_N1_3_FD_193518 | JGI IMG/M metagenome (GOLD analysis project Ga0302229, IMG submission 193518) | Peat permafrost microbial communities from Stordalen Mire near Abisko, Sweden - II_Palsa_N1_3 | ecosystem: Environmental > Terrestrial > Soil > Palsa > Peat permafrost | place: Sweden... | reverse complement strand
CGAGGATGCACTAGGACGTGACGCCGATCGGGCCATCGGATTCAGGAGATAGCGCGCGTGGAGCGCGCAAAGTGGATGAGCCTGAAGATGAGTGAAGAGCGCACTGCCTCTGACCAGGGGAAACGACGCAAAAAGCTCCGGGGGAGAGACTCGAACTCTCAACCTAGCGGTTAACAGCCGCTTGCTCTGCCATTGAGCTACCCCGGAAGGGTCGAGAAAACAGAACCCGAACGATATCAGTGGCCCAGGGCGCCTTCGTCGACGTCCGGCCTTAAAATTCGGGCCTAGTCAGGACTCTTCGAGGTAATCCCTCAGGAGATGGGCCGCATCAGGCCGGCGTAGCTTGGCCAACGTCTTGGACTCGATCTGGCGCACCCGCTCTCGTGTCACGCCGAACTCCCGGCCGACCTCTTCCAGAGTGCGGATCTTTCCGTCGTCGAGTCCGAAACGCAGGCGCACCACGTCCTGCTCTCGTTCGGACAGGTGTCCGAGCGCCTCTCGCACTGCCGCGTCCAGGAGTGAGCGCGTTGCCGCATCGTCGGGCACCACCGCTCCCCTGTCTTCGATGAGGTCCGAGAGATTGAAGTCGTCCTCGTCGCCGACGGGCTGCTCCAGCGAGACGGTGTCCTGATTGATGCGCAGGATTTCGCGCACGCGCTCCATCGGCAACTCGACGCGTTGCGCCACCTCATCGATCGTCGGTTCACGACCGAGTTCCTGCAACAGCTGACGTTGCGCCCACACCACCTTGTTGATCGTCTCGACCATGTGCACCGGTATGCGGATAGTGCGCGCCTGATCGGCGATTGCCCGCGTGATGGCCTGGCGGATCCACCACGTCGCGTAGGTGGAGAACTTGAAGCCCTTCGTGTGGTCGAACTTGTCGACCGCACGCATCAGTCCGAGGTTGCCCTCCTGAATCAGATCGAGGAAGGCCAGCCCGCGGTTGCGGTACCGCTTGGCGATGGAGACGACCAGCCGCAGGTTGGCCTCGATGAGCTCGTCTTTCGCCTTCAGCCCGTTCCGCCTAAGACGCTTGCATCGGGAGACTCCGCCAGCGTCGAGAATGTCCTCGTCAGGCCCTTCACCGGCGAGGGCCAGGTCGTTCGCGACCAGTCGTGCCGCGGCGGCGTTGCCTTCCTCAATGGTCTTGGCGATCTCGACCTCGAGCTCGGCGTTGAGCAGCGGAACTCGCCCGATCTCCTTGAGATAGGTGTGCACCGGATCCTCGGAGCTACCGCCCGAATCGCTGCTCGAGGTGGCCCGCTTACCGTTCCCGTTCCCGTTGCCGTTCGCTGTCGTTTCCCGCCGGGCGTCGGCGCGCAGCGCTCCGTTGGACTTCGGAACTGCCCGAGTCGCCTTGGGTGGTGCCACTTCGACACCAAGGTCTTCTTCTTCGTCGGCCACGAGCGCAACGCCTTCAGCCGTGACGCGGTCGATGAGCGTCGTCAGGACTTCGGGAGTGAGCTCAACGGTGTGCAGCGCCTCGATGAGTTCGGCTTGGGTCAGCTGACCCTTGGCGCGCCCTGCCGCCAGAGCTGCTTCGAAATCGACCTGCGAAACCCCGGGTGGAAGCGCGACGTGTGCGATCGGCGCCAGCATGTCCGAAGGCGCGGGAGGCTCAACGACGTCGTCTTCGTCGATCGCGACTGCTGACTCTTCGCTCACCCTCGCCCTGCCAACTCGTCACCCCTCGGGTTGCCTCTGAACCAACCACGCTACCAATCGGTCGGCCGCGTCGCGACCAGAGCCGGATTCTCCGAGTTCGTCCAGCCAGAGCCCCACTTGAGCGGACTCTGCCGCCTGAGCCTGCCAGGAGTCGTCACTCACCCGCGACTCGATCTCCACCTCGGCCAGCGCGCGCTTCGCGGCGTCGCGGAGCATGACGACAACAACGGAGTCGACCGGATCGCCCAGTTCGGGGTCACCTTGCATCGGCTCTTCAACAATGACTCGTCGCAACAGGCCGGCGACCTCCGGTGACGCGGACTCGACGGCTTCGTGCACGCTGTCGTGCTCCAGCAGCGCGACGAATGCCTGCCGCTGCACGCGATCCGTGAAGAGGACCAGGTGCAGGCGGTCCACTACATCTTCGGGTCGGTGCACCGCCAACTTGAGTGCCTCGAGCCCGGGCCCTGGCCGTAGCGCTGTTGTGACGACGTTGCCATACCCAGCACCGGGGGGCGCCATCAGGTCACCGTCGTCCTCGGGATAGTCGCGAGGTGGTGGCTCGTCTTGTGACGCCCGGCTGCGCCGTGCCGGTTTCTCGGCGGGAGGGTGGGCCCGCAGGTGTTCCAGGCGCTCCCGGAGCTTCACTGGGTCGACACGGCTGCGGTCGGCGAGCTGCATGACGTACTGGTCGCGCACCAGATCGTCGGGGTGCTCGGCCACCGCCGTCAGCGCCGCCTCGGCCGCCCGGGCTCTCCCTTCGGCCGTCGTCAGATCGCCCGCTTCGAGCATGCGATCCACCCGGAATTGGAGGAAGGGCCGGGCCTCCTTGACCGCTCTGGCCAGGGCCGTCGGGTCGGTGCGGGCCAGGTCCCCCGGGTCGCTGCCACCAGGGAGATTCGCCACCACCACGTCGACCTCGTGCTTGCGCTCCCACTCGTACACCCGTGAGGTGGCGCTCTGGCCGGCGGCGTCCGCGTCGTAGGCCAGCACGATGCGCTTGGCGAAGTTCCGCAGCAGGGTGAAGTGCTCTTCGGCCAGTGCAGTGCCACAGGTGGCGACGGCCCACGGCACGCCGGCCTGGAAGAAACCGATGACATCGGTGTAGCCCTCGCACACCACGACCTCGCCCTGGGCGATGACACCCTTCTTCGCCCAGTTGAGCGCGTAGAGCGTCCGGCGCTTCGAGTAGATGGGCGACTCCTGCGAGTTCTTGTACTTTGGCTCGGGCCGGTCGGGCGGTGCCTGGCCGAGCCGCGGCGGCAGGATGCGTCCGCCGAGCGCCACCGGTCGCCCGGAGGGGTCGCAGATCGGAAACAGCACGCGCGCTCGGAAGAAGTCTTGCACGCGTCCGCGCCGGTTGACGAAGCCGAGTCCCGAGTCCGACAGGACCTTCTCGGAAAGCTTGAGCGACGTGGCCATGGCGTCCCAGTCGTCGGGCGCCCAACCCAAACGGAACTGGCGCACGACGTCGCCGTCGTAGCCGCGCGAGCGCAGGTAGTCCCGCGCCGGTCCGGCGTCGGGTGACTGCAGCAGACGCTGGTGGTACCACTCGACGGCGCGCTCCAGCGCGTCGAGCAGCTCGGATCGGCGTTTGTGATCGCGCCCCATCTCCTGGTCCTCGTGGAGTGTGATGCCGGCGCGGTCGGCGAGGAAGCGGACGGCGTCGACGAAGTCGAGGTGGTCCATGGCCCGCGCGAAGGTGATGGCGTCTCCGGACTCCTGACAGCCGAAGCAGTAGTAGAAGCCCTCCTCGGCGTTGACGCTGAACGATGGTGACTTCTCGGTGTGGAAGGGACACAGTCCGACCCAGCGCCGGCCGACCTTCTTCAGCGCGGCGTGCTCGCTGATCAGCTGCACGATGTCGGTGGCCGCCCGGACCTGGGCCACTTCCTCGTCCGGTATCCCCACGGCCTTGACGGTACCGCGGTGTTGGCTCCGATCCGTCCTGACCCTCAGCGGTTCCGACCTCACGTCGGCCGATGGAAGTCACGATCTACGGCGTCTGCGCCCTGACCTTCATGATGGGCATGTACGCCCTGGAGGGGCGAGGGCGCATCTTCGTCCTGCTCTTCGCCCTCGTGTGCGCCCCGTCCAGCTCCTACGGCTTCTTGTCCGGGGCCTGGCCCTTCGGCGTGGTGGAGGGCATCTGGACTTTCATCGCCCTCCGGCGCTACCTGGTGGCGCGTCCCGCCGGGGACGCCGCCTCGTAGCGGACCGGCGCCCGGCGGGCTACTCCTTCTCGGCCAGGACGGCCTGGGCGGCCGCCAGCCGGGCCACCGGGACCCGGAAGGGCGAGCAGCTCACGTAGTCGAGCCCGGCGTCGTAGAAGAGGCCGATGGACTCGGGGTCTCCCCCGTGCTCGCCGCAGACCCCGACCTTGAGGCCGGGCTTGGTCGACCGCCCCCGATCGGTGCCGAGACGCACCAGCTCGCCGACTCCGTCGAAGTCGACCACGTCGAAGGGGTTGCGGGGCAGGAGGCCGAGCTCCAGGTAGGCGTCCATCATGCGGCCCTCGACGTCGTCACGCGAGAAGCCGAACGTCATCTGCGTGAGGTCGTTCGTCCCGAAGGAGAAGAAGTCGGCCACCTCGGCGATCTCGGCGGCCCGCAGCGCGGCGCGGGGCGTCTCGATCATGGTCCCGATGGTCACCTCGAGCTTGCCTCGTCTGGCCGTCCCGGCCTTGGCACCCCTCGAGGCGCGCGGCGCCGGCTCCTTGTTGACGTCGGCCACGGCGTCTTCGACCCAACCCCGGGCCAGCGCCAGCTCGGCCCGGGTCACCGTCAGCGGGATCATGATCTCGACGATGGGGTGCCCGCCGTCGGCTACACGCTGGCGGGCGGCCTCCATGAGGGCGCGCACCTGCATGGCGTAGAGCCCGGGCTTGATCACGCCGAGCCGCACGCCACGGGTCCCGAGCATGGGGTTGGACTCGCGCCAGGACAACGCTGCCTCGTACATACGGCGTTCCTCGGGGTTCAGCCCGACGGTGTCCTCTTTGTGGGCCAGTTCCTCGGTGGAAGGGAGGAACTCGTGCAGCGGCGGGTCGAGCAGGCGCACCGTCACCGGCAGCCCGTCCATGGCGGCCAGGATGGCGATGAAGTCCTCGCGCTGCACCACGCGCAGCTCCTCGAGGGCCTCGGCCTCCTCCGCCGGCGTGTCGGCCAGGATCATGCGGCGCACCACCGGCAGGCGGTCCTCGCCGAGGAACATGTGCTCCGTGCGGCACAGGCCGATCCCTTCGGCACCGAGGTTGCGCGCGTTGGCGGCGTCGTCACCGGTGTCGGCGTTGGCCCGGACGGCCAGGTGGCCCTTGCGGATGGCGTCGGCCCAACCGAGCACCGTGTCGAAGGCGGCCGGCGGCTTGGCCGCGGTCAGCGGCACCTCCCCAGCCACGACGATGCCCGCTCCCCCGTCGAGGGAGACCCAGTCCCCCTCGATGAGCGTGATGCCGTTGGCCGTGACCTGGCGGTCTCCGAGACGCAGCACCTCCGCGCCCACGACGGCCGGCTTGCCCCAGCCCCGGGCCACGACGGCGGCGTGGCTGACCAGCCCGCCGCGGGCGGTCAGGATGCCCTCGGAGGCGAGCATGCCGTGCACATCCTCGGGCGAGGTCTCGTTGCGCACCAACACGACGGCCTCTCCGCGCTCGGCTGCCGCCGCCGCGTCGTTGGCCGTGAAGTAGATGCGCCCGACGGCGGCGCCGGGGCTCGCTCCGAGGCCCTTGGCCCAGGTGGCGTACCCCGAGCCGGCGAATTGGGGGTGCAGGACCGAGTCGAGGTGATCTTCGGTGATGCGCGACACGGCTTCGGCCTTGGAGATGCCGAGGTCGCTCGGGCGCACCATGTCCACCGCCATCTTCAGTGCGGCGGCCCCGGTGCGCTTGCCCACCCGGGTCTGCAGCATCCAGAGCTTGCCCTGGTCGATAGTGAACTCGGTGTCGCACATGTCCTGGTAGTGCTCCTCGAGCCGGCTGAAGATCTTGAGCAGCTCGGTGTGCACCCTGGGGAACTTCTTCTTGAGCTCCGAGATCGGCTCGGTGTTGCGGATGCCGGCCACGACGTCCTCGCCCTGGGCGTTGACCAGGAAGTCGCCGTAGGCACCCTTGGCGCCCGTGGCGGGGTCGCGGGTGAAGCCGACCCCGGTGCCCGAGTTGTCGTCGCGGTTGCCGAAGACCATGGCCTGCACGTTGACGGCGGTGCCGAGGTCGTGGGCGATGTGCTCCCGGTCGCGGTAGGCGATGGCGCGTGGACCGTTCCAGCTGCGGAAGACGGCCTCGATGGCGCCGCGCAGCTGCTCGGCCGGCTTCTGCGGGAAGGGCTTGCCGGTGTGGCGTTCGACGATCTGCTGATAGGAGTCGACGAGATAGCGCAGCAGCTCGACCGGTACCTTGGCGTCCGAGGTCGTCCCGGCCAGCTCCTTGGCGGCGTCGAAGAGCGAGTCGAACTCCTCGCCGGGCAGCTCCAGGACGATGCGGGCGTACATGGCGATGAAGCGCCGGTAGGAGTCGAATGCGAAGCGCTCGTCACCGGTCTGCTTGGCCAGGCCTTCGACGGACTCGTCGTTGAGGCCGAGGTTGAGGACCGTGTCCATCATGCCGGGCATGGAGAACTTGGCGCCCGAGCGCACCGACACGAGCAGGGGATCGCTGGCGTCGCCGATCGACTTGCTCATGGCCTTCTCGAGGCGGGCCCGGGCTCCCGCCACCTCGGCGTCGAGCTCCTTGGGCCAACCACCGGCCATGTAGGCGCGACAGGCGTCGGTCGAAATCGTGAAACCCGGCGGCACCGGGAGCTCGAGTACCGACGTCATCTCGGCCAGGTTGGCGCCCTTGCCACCGAGGAGGTCCTTGAGCTCCATGGGCGGGCGGGCGTGCGTGTGGTCGAAATCGAAGACGAACGGCATCGGGCCTCCTTGCCCTTTTCGGGCGCCGCGTAGCGAGCGCGGATCACTCGAGGTGGTTGCCCTCCCAACTTGGGAAAAGCGAAGCCAGCCTACTTTCCCGCCGGGACGACTCCGGTTCGTGTCAGCGTCGGCCGTTGCCGTCCGCATCGCCGTACGGGGAGCCCGCATCGCCGTTGACGGCGCCGGCGACCTGGCGCTGGAAGACCTCCTTCGCCTCGCGCATGAAGTCGCGCACCACGGCGAGCTCGTCGGCCTTGAACCGCTGGGCGACCTGGCGCATCTCCTCGGCCACGGGCTGATGCAGACCCTGCAATCGCTCTTGGGCTTCCGGGACGATCTCGACCCAGACTCGCCGGCGGTCCTCGGTGTCGCGGCGGCGGGTCACCATGCCCGCCTCTTCCAGCCGGTCGAGGATGAAGGTGACCGCCCCGGTGGTCAGCCCGCTCTCCTCGGCCAGGCGGCCGGCCGTCAGCGGGCCGAGGCGGCCGATCAGCTCCAGGCAGCGCATGTCCGTCCGGCTCAGCTTGAGCTTCTTGGCCAGTCCCTCGTCGAAGTCAGTGGCGGCGCCGAGGTACCCCATGATCTCGGCGCGCAGCTGCTGGGCCAGCTCCGCTCGCGACCATTGTCTTGACATGTAAATAACTTTATCACTAAGTTTCTTTCGTAATGGCTAATTCTTCGCAGCCCACCCTGGCGGTGGAAGCCCACGACCTGGTCAAGGTCTTCCCCCGCGGCAACGTCCGGGCCCTCGACGGCGTCTCCCTCGAGGTGGAAGCCGGAACGGTGCTGGGACTGCTCGGCCCGAACGGGGCCGGCAAGACCACGGTCGTGCGCATCCTCTCCACCATCCTCGGCCCGGACTCGGGACATGCCTCGGTACTCGGCCACGACGTCGTTACACAGCCCGAAACGGTGCGGAGCATCATCGGGCTCGCCGGCCAGTACGCCGCCGTCGACGAGAACCTCACAGGCCGGGAGAACATCCACATGGTGGCCCGCCTCTCCCACCTCAGCCGCCAGGTGTCGGCGCGGCGGGCCGATGAGCTCCTGGAAGAGTTCGGTCTGGCCAATGCGGGCGACCGCGTGCTCAAGACCTACTCGGGCGGGATGCGACGGCGGCTGGACCTGGCCGCGGCGCTGGTGGCCAATCCGCCCATCCTCTTCCTCGACGAGCCCACAACCGGGTTGGATCCGCAGAGCCGCCAAGGGCTCTGGACCGCCATCGAAGAGTTGGTGCGCGGCGGGACGACCGTGCTCCTCACGACCCAGTACCTCGAGGAGGCGGACCGGCTGGCCCGCGACATCGTGGTCATCGACCATGGCCGCGTCATCGCCGAGGGCACGCCGGCGCAGCTCAAGGCCGACCTGGGGACCTCGGTCGTCTCGGTGACGCTGGGCGAGCGCGCCACCCTCGACGAGGCCGTCCGGCTCCTGGCGCCGCTCTCGGAGAAGCCGCCGATCGTCGAGGACGTCGTCATCGAGCTCACCGTCACCAACGGCCCCAAGGCAGGTGCCGACGTGCTGCGCACGCTGGACGCGGCGGAAGTGCCGATAGCCGGCCTGGCGCTGCGCGAGCCGAGCCTCGACGACGTGTTCCTGAGCCTCACCGGTCACAAGACCACTATCGAGCAGGACGAGGACGAGTCGGCCCCACCGAAGAAACGCTTCGGCCTGGGCCGCAAGAGCGACGCCACCGACGGGAAGGATGCCGCATGACGACCACGACGCTCAGCGCACAGGCGGCGGGTCTGGACCAGCCCGGCCATGGCGGCAACCGCCTGTCGTGGGTGGTGTCGGACATCGCCACGATGGCGAAGCGCAACATCCTCGCCGTCATGCGGACGCCCGAGGCGCTGTTCTTCACCACATTGCAGCCCATCATGTTCACGCTGCTCTTCACCTACGTCTTCGGTGGGGCCATCCACGTGCCCGGCGGCCATTACATCCAGTTCCTGATGCCGGGCATTTTCGTGCAGACGGTGATCTTCGGCGCCATGAGCTCCGCTGCCGGGCTGGCCGAGGACCTGCACAAGGGCATCATCGAGCGCTTCCGCGCCCTTCCGATGAGCCGCTCAGCCGTGCTGGCCGGTCGCACCACCTCGGACCTGGTGCGCAATGTCTTCGTGGTCGTGCTCATCACGCTCGTCGGCTACGCCGTGGGCTTCCGCATCGGGACCAACTTCGCGCTCTTCGTCTGCGGGCTGTTGGTGATCCTGTTCTTCGCCTATGCCCTGAGTTGGGGCTTCGCCTACATCGGGCTGTCCGCGCCCAACGCGGAGACGGCGCAGGTGATGGTCTTCCCGTTGATCTTCCCGCTGCTCTTCGCCTCGTCGGCCTTCGTCCCGGTCGCCACCATGCCGGGCTGGCTGCAGGCCTTCGCCTACCACCAACCCGTGACGCAGGTGGTCAATGCGGCGCGGTCGCTCATGGTCGGCGGCGTCCTGCACAACTCGGGCGCCGTCTGGGCCTCCCTGTTGTGGTGCGTCGGGCTGCTGGTGGTCCTGGCCCCGATCGCGGTGCGCAAGTACCGCAAGGTCGCCTGAGGCCGCTTTACTCCTCGCCGGTGCGCCGACGCAGCTCGGCGAGCAACTCTGGGATGGGCACCCGCACCTGGTCGGTGGTGTCACGGTCGCGCACGGTGACGGCGTTGTCCTCGAGCGAGTCGAAGTCGACGGTGACGCACCACGGGGTGCCCACCTCGTCCTGGCGCCGGTAGCGCTTGCCGATGCCCTGGGTCACGTCGTAGTCGCACATGAAGTGCGGCTGCAGGGTCTTCAGCACCTGGCGGGCCAGGGGCTCGAGGGTGTCCTTCTTCGACAGCGGCAAGACGGCCACCTGGTACGGCGCCAGGCGCCAGTGCAGGCGCAATACGGTGCGGGACTCTCCCCCGACCTCGTCCTCGTCGTAGGCGGCCAGCAAGAAGGCCATCATCGTGCGCGTCGCGCCGGCGGCCGGCTCGATCACGTACGGCGTGTAGCGCTCGTTGGCCTGGGGGTCGAAGTAGTCGAGCTTCACGCCCGAGGCGGCGGCGTGGGCAGTGAGGTCGTAGTCGCCGCGGTTGGCGATGCCCTCGAGCTCGTCCCAGCCCCAGGGGAAGAGGAACTCGACGTCGGCCGTGCCCAGCGAATAGTGCGACAGCTCGCTCTTATCGTGATGGCGCAGGCGCAGCTTGTCGACCGGGAGGCCGAGCTCGAGGTACCAACGCATGCGCTCGTCGAGCCAGTAGTCGAACCACTTCTGAGCTTCGTCGGGCGGGACGAAGTACTCCATCTCCATCTGCTCGAACTCTCTCGTGCGGAAGACGAAGTTCTGCGGCGTGATCTCGTTGCGGAAGGACTTGCCGACCTGGGCGATCCCGAAGGGCGGCTTCTTGCGCGTCGTCCCGAGCACGTTGGCGAAGTTGGTGAACATGCCCTGCGCCGTCTCGGGGCGCAGGTAGGCCACGTGACCCTCGTCCTCCACCGGACCGGCGTGGGTCTTGAACATGAGGTTGAAGGCCCGGGCCTCCGTGAGGTCCTTGGAGCCGCAGTTGGGGCAGACGCCGTCGATCTTGTCGGCGCGCCAGCGCTCGTGGCAGTTCTTGCAGTCGACCAGGGGGTCGGTGAAGGTGGCCAGGTGGCCCGAGGCGGCCCAGACGGCGGGCGGCCCGAGGATGGCGGCGTCGAGGCCGACGACGTCGTCGCGCTCCTGCACCATGGCGCGCCACCAGGCGTTCTTGACGTTGCGCAGCATGTTGACCCCGAGCGGGCCGTAGTCGTAGGTGGAGCGGAACCCGCCGTAGATCTCGGCCGAGGGAAAGATGAAGCCGCGGTGGCGGCAGAGCCGCACCACTTTCTCCATCAGGTCGTCGGTGCCAGCCTCGGGCGCCTCGGCGGTCTCTGTCATCGGTGCAGGATACCGGAGCGGATTCGCGCACTGACCTCGTTGGCCAGCAGCCGGCCCCGCAGCGTGAGCACGGCCCGGTCGTCGATGCGCTCGACGAGGCCATGGAGCTCCTCGGGCCGCTCCAGGCTGGCCCAGGGCACGCCACGCGGCGTGCGCAGCGAAAGGGTGAGCGCCTCGAACTCGCGCTGCTCGGCGTGCAGCTCCTCGTGGGCGGCCTCGGGCGAGCGCCCCAACTCCATGGCGTCGATGTAGCGGTCCGGGGTGCGCACGTTCCACCAGCGCGTGCCGGCGCGATGCGAGTGGGCGGCGGAACCGATGCCGACGTAGTCGCCCTGCTCCCAGTAGAGGTGGTTGTGCCGGCACTCGTGTCCCGGCCGGGCCCAGTTGGAGATCTCCTCCCAGTGGTACCCGGCGGCGGTGAGGACGGCCTCGGCATGCTCGTAGCGCCGGGCCTCGACGTCGTCGTCGGGGTGGCGGGCCGCGTCGGCGGCGAGCGGGGTGCCGGGCTCGACGGTGAGGCCGTAGGCGCTGAGGTGCGGTGGCGCGTCGTCGAGCGCGAGGACGTGCTCGAGGGTGGCGGCCCAGTCGTCGTCGCTCTCGGTGACGGCGCCGAAGATCAGATCGAGGTTCCAGGTGGCGAAGCCGGCCGCGTGCACGGCGGCGGCGATGGTCTCGGCGGCGTGCGGCACGTTGCGGCGGCCCAGACCGGCCAGCACGTGGGCCTGCGTCGACTGCAGGCCGAAGGAGACGCGCGTCACGCCGGCCCGGCGGTAGGTCGCCAGGTGGGCGTCGTCGGCATCCTCGGGATTGCACTCGACGGTGACCTCGGCACCGGGCGCGCGCGGGATGGCGTCGAGGACGCGGCACAGGGTGTCGGGGTGGAGGCGGGACGGGGTGCCCCCACCGAAGAAGACCGATGTCGGCAGCGCGAGGTCGGCCGTCCCGAATGTCTGCTGCACCTCGCGCACGCAGGCGTCGGCGTAGCGCTCCATCAGATGGTCGCGGTCGGTGTAGGTGGCGAAGGCGCAGTAGTCGCAGCGCTCCCGGCAGAACGGGACGTGGACGTAGACGCCGAAGGGGGTCAAAGGCCGGCGGTCGAGCGCACCGAGCGGATGCGCCGGTCGAGATGCGCCTCCATCGCCTCCGTGGCCAGCTCGGCCACCTCGTCGGCGGACGGGGGCGGCGGCCCCGCCAGCACACCGGCCAGGTCGCCGCCGAGGATGCGGCGCAGCAGCACCAGCGCCCCCGGGCTCATGTGGCGCCCGCTGCGGTGGGCCCGGCACAGCGTCCCTCCCGCCACCAGGTCGAAGGCCACCAGCTCCACCACGCCGTCAGGCTCGCCGCAGGAGGCGCACTCGTCGAGGACGGGACCGGCGCCCTCGAGGACGAGCGCCTTCAAGAAGAACGAGGGCGCGACGAGCGTCGGGTCGGTGTCGACGTCGGCCAGGGCCGTGAGCGCGCCGACGAGCATGGCGTAGAGGCGAGGGTCCGGGTGGCGCTCCTGGGCCATCTGGTCGGTGACTTCCAGAAGGGCGATGCCCCGCGGCATGCGCTCGAGGTCCTCTCGGATGGGGCGGAAGGCGTGGACGACCTCCACCTGGTTCACGATGTCGAGGTCGCTCCTCCCCTGCCACAGGAGAAGGTCGACCTGGGTGAGCGGTTCCAAGCGGCCGCCGAACTTGGAGGTGGTCTTGCGGATGCCCTTGGCGACGGCTCTGACTTTGCCATGGCGCTCGGTCAGGAAGACGATGATCTTGTCGGCCTCGCCCAGGCGGTAGGTCCGGAGGACGACGCCCTTGTCGCGGAAAAGGCTCACGTGGTGGGGCCCTCGGTGGTGGTGCGGTGGGCGGGGTCGAGGGGGCAGTAGCGCTCACCCCGGCGCTCGGCCTCGGCCACGGCCCGGCGGGCCTCCGCAGCCAGGTCGGCGGCCCGGTCGTGCGCCTGCTGGGCGGGCCGGACCCGATCGACCGCCTTCTTCCCGTGGGAGTGGCGGCCGTAGAGGGCGTTGCCGCCTGCGACGAGGGCGGCGATGGCGATAAAGGCGACGACGGCCGCGCCCGCGCCCCCCTGCCCCTCGGCGATCACCACGACGGCGAAGGCGGTCAGCAGGGCGATCGCGACGGCGATGGCGATCCGGCTGAAGATCCTCACGGCACCATTCTCGCAGCCGGGCCGGGGGTGGCGGGCTCCGGGAACCGGGTCCGGCGGTGGGGCGGAGCCGGCTCCCCCGCCAATTGCAGGTTGACGGCGACTACGGGTTGACGGCTCCGAAGCGGCGTATGCGGCGCTGGTAGTCGATGACCGCCTCGTAGAGGTGGCGGCGGCGCATGTCGGGCCAGAGGGTCTCGGGGAAGACGAGCTCGCTGTAGGCGATCTCCCACAGGAGGAAGTTCGAGATCCGTGTCTCGCCCGACGTCCGGATCACGAGGTCGGGATCGGGCATGTCGGGGAAGTACAGGTGGCGGCGGATGGCCTTCTCGTCGATCTTTTTGGCGGGGGTTCCCTCTTCGACCAGGGAGCGCACGGCGTCGACGATCTCGGCGCGGCCCCCGTAGTTGAACGCCATCGTCATCACCATGCGACGGTTGTGCTTCGTGAGCTCGACCGACTCGTCCATGCGCTTGAGCACCCGGCGGGGCACCCGCCAGTCACGCCGGCCGGCGAAGCGGATCTGCACGCCCTTCTCGTTGAGCTCGTCGGCGCGGCGCATGAGGAGCGACTGGTTGAAGTTCATGAGATAGCGCACCTCGTCGGGCGGCCGGCGCCAGTTCTCGGTGGAGAAGGCGTAGAGGGTGATCCACTTGATGCCGATCTCGAGGGCGCCGTTGACCACATCGAGGAGCGCGGTCTCCCCTGCACCGTGGCCCTCGGTGCGGGGCAGCCCCCGCGCGTTGGCCCAGCGGCCGTTGCCGTCCATGACGCAGGCGACGTGCACGGGGACGCGGGAGAGGTCGAGCTCGGGCGGGACCGGCTCGGGTGCTTCCGGATCGGGTGAGGCGGGGTCGGTGCCCTTCTTGGGGTCTTGGCCCTGGTCCCGTCCCCGGTCACCCCCCGGGTCGCGGACGGCAGAGGTCACCGGATGAACCTACCGCGGCCCGCCACCGACCGATTTTCTCAGCACGGTCCCATTCATCCGTGTTGCAATGGAGCGCATCCCGGCTAGTGGACGCCGGTGAGAATCCGAGGAGAGAACCATGACCGAGCCAGGATCTGCACCCCGCCCCGACACGACGGACATGCTGGCAGTTCACGGGGTCTTCAGGGACACCCTCGGCGCCGCACCCACGCTGGTCGGGGGCATTGCGCCCGGCGATGCGGAGCGGGTGGCGCTGATCGCCAACTACTACGAGAACATCCTCTCCTTCCTGGAGGCCCACCACGACGGGGAGGAGCACCTGGTCTTCCCTCTGCTGCGCGAGCGCGACGCCGCCGCTGCCAGGCTGATCGACGAGATGACCGAGCAACACCACGAAGCCGTGGCTTTGCTGCAGCAGGCCAGGGCTGCGCTGGCAGAATGGCCAGGGGGCGACGCCTCGGCGCAGAAGGCGGCCGAGGAGCGGCTCGACGTGCTGGGCAGCCACCTCGGCGAGCACCTCGACGAGGAGGAGGAGAAGGTGCTTCCCCTGGCGGCCGAGTACCTCTCCATGGAGGAGTGGGGTGCCCTCCCGGGCCACGGAATGGCCAACTTCCACGGCGACAAGATCTGGCTGATCCTCGGGCTCATCAGGGAACGCCAGACCGAGGAACAACGGGCGGCGATGACAGCGAACATGCCGCTGCCGGCACGGGAGATGTGGACCGGGTTCGGCCAGCAGGCCTTCAAGGACTACGCGTCCGTGATTGAGGTGGACGTCGTCAACCACGCCTGAGCGGCGTGGTTGCGTCCGGTCGTTCCGATCGGGGTAGCGGTCACGACGGTGGCGGGGTCACCGGTGTGGTGGCTGACCAGGGCGAGGGCGGAGGGCGCGACAGCACGGCGATAGCGTCATCGGCGATGACGGACGAGTCCATCGACCCTTTCAGCGAGCCCGACGGACTCGACGACCTCGATGTCTTCGGATCCTCGGGCGGGAGCGAAGCCGATGCGCGACAGGCCGGGGACGACGGCGTGGACGGCCTGGACAAGATCACGGCGCAGATGTCCGGCGGAGAGCACAGGCCGGAGCAACAGGAGATGTGCCGCGCGGTGGCCGAGGCGATCGCGACGCGCACCCATCTCGTCGTCCAGGCCGGGACCGGGACGGGGAAGTCACTGGCCTATCTCGTCCCGGCCGCCCTCAGCGGCAAGAAGGTGGTCGTGGCCACCGCGACGAAGGCCCTGCAGGACCAGTTGGCCGAGAAGGACCTGCCCCAGGTCGACGACGGTCTCGGGCTCCCGGCACCGTTCGACTTCGCAGTGCTCAAAGGACGCAGCAACTACGTCTGCCGGCAGCGGGTGGACGAGGTGGGCTCGGGTGGGATCCAGGCGGAGCTGGGCGACCAGGGTGGCCGGGCGGACGAGCCGGCACCGGCCGAGGAGACCGAGAAGAAAGAGGGCGGGACGGCCGCACCGGAGGGCATCGTCGAGGAAGTACGCCAGCTGGTCGCCTGGTCGCAGAGGTCCCAGAGCGGTGACCGGGCCGATCTGAGCTTCGAGCCCTCGGACCGGGCCTGGAACATGGTCAGCGTCGGTCCGCGAGAGTGCCCGGGCGCCTACAACTGCCCGTCGGGTGGGCGCTGCTTCGCCGAGGCCGCCCGCGAGCGGGCCTCGGTGGCCGATGTCGTCGTGGTCAACACTCACCTGTACGGCGCGCACCTGGCCAGTGGCGGGGTCGTGCTGCCCGAACACGACGTGGTGATCTTCGACGAGGCCCACGAGCTCGAGGAGGTCATGACGTCGAGTCTCGGGGTGGAGGTGACCCCGGGCCGGTTCCGCTCGCTCGTCACGTCCGCCCGCTCCCTCGTCGAGGCCCGCGATGCCGACCTGCTCGACTCCCTGGCGGCAGTCGGCGACCAGCTGGGAGCGCTCCTGGGCGATCGCGTCGGGACACGGGTCCTGCACGACGAGGCCCGGCCCCCCGTCGACGACCGCGAGCTGGCCGAGCTGCTCAGTCGTGGGGCCGAGGTCAGCCGGCGCGTCACCGACGCACTGCGTCGCAGCGGGGCGCAGCGTTCGTTTCTCGCCGAGGACGAGGGAGCCAAGGCCGATCCCGACCGGGCCAGTCGCAAGACGCGCACGCTGCAGGCCGCCGTGCACCTGGCCGAAGACCTGCACCGGTTCGAGACGCGCAGCGACGGCGAGGTGGCGTGGGTCGACGGCACGCGGCGCAGCGTCCGGCTCCGCCTCTCCCCCATTGACGTCGGACCCGTGCTCGCCGCCATGCTCTGGGGCGAGGTGACCTCGGTGCTGACCAGCGCGACCATCCCGCCCCGGATCGTCGAGCGGGTGGGGCTGCAAGCCTTCCCGACAGAGGAGCTCAACGTGGGGAGCCCGTTCGACTACCGGGCCCACGCACTCCTCTACGTGGCCCGTCATCTGCCCGACCGGCGCGCCGCCGGGGCGGAGGAGGCCCTGCACGAGGAGCTGTCGCAGCTGCTCGAGGCCGCCGGCGGGCGCACCTTGGCCCTCTTCACCAGCAAGCGGGCCACCGAAGCGGCGGCGGCGGCGCTCGCTCCGGAGCTCCCGTATACGTTGCTGTTGCAAGGCGATCTGCCCAAGAGCCTCTTGCTCGAGACGTTCGCGGCGGACGAAACGTCCTGCCTCTTCGCCACCATGGGCTTCTGGCAGGGCGTGGACGTTCCCGGCCGGGCACTGTCGCTGGTGACCATCGACAAGCTCCCGTTCCCCCGTCCCGACGACCCGTTGCTGCAGGCCCGCCGGGACCGGGCCGGCGGCGGCGCCTTCTCGCTGGTCGACCTGCCGCGAGCGGCCACACTGCTGGCCCAGGGCTCGGGCCGGCTCATCCGCAACGCCGACGACCGTGGGGTGGTCGCCGTGCTCGACCCCCGACTGGCGACGGCGTCCTACCGCGGCGTGCTGCTGGCGGCGTTGCCGCCCATGCGGCGCTCGGTGGACATCCACGAAGTGGAGTCGTTCCTGCGGCGGGCGCTGGAGGACGGGGCTGCGTAGGTCCTCGGTCCGGCTTGGGGGCGCGGCAGACTGCGGCGCGTTCGGCCGTCAGTAACCGAGGCGGTTGAGCATCTCGTCACGGTTCTGCCAGTGGCGCTCGACCTTCACATGGAGATCGAGGTACGTCCCCTCCGGCAGCTCCTCGCGCACGGCGATCCCCACCGCCTTGAGGACCTCGCCCCCTTTGCCGATGACGATGGCCTTCTGCGAGTCGCGCTCGACGATGATTTCGACGCGGATGTGGGGCCACTCCCACTCGGTCACCCGGCAGGTGATGGCATGCGGAAGCTCGTCCCGGGTCTTGGCCAACAGCTGCTCGCGCACCAACTCAGCTACCCAGAGGGCCTCGGGCGTGTCGGTAACGACGTCGTCCGGGAAGAAGGGCGGGCCGTCGGGCAGCCGGGCGATGAGAAAGGCCGTCAGTGCGTCGACGCCTTTGCCCGTGCGCGCCGAGACCGGGAAGTACTCGACGTCAGCGAGCTCGTCAGGTGCGGTCAGCGCGTCGACGGCCGCCTTGGCCTGCGTGAGACGCTCCATGACCTGGGCGTTGTTGGCCTTGTCGGCTTTGTTCACCACGACAATGAGGCCAGGGGGCACGTCGGGCTCGTCGTGGTCGTGGTCGGGGTCGCCGTCGGCGACGTGGGCACGGGCTGCCGCAGCGGCGACCCGTTGGACCTGGCGCACCGAACGCTCCAGCACGGTGCGGTCCCCCGGTCCGATGGCGGCCGTCCCGTCCACGATGACCATGATGACGTCGACGTCGTTGAGTGCATCGGTCGCCGTCTCGTTCAACCGTGAGCCCAGGGTGCTGCGGGGCCGGTGGATGCCCGGCGTGTCGACGAAGACCACCTGGGCGTCGGCAGCGGGATCGTGCAGGACGCCCAGGATGCGGTGGCGCGTCGTGTTCGGCCGCGAGGACGTGATCGCCACCTTGGTGCCCACCATGGCGTTCACGAGCGTGGACTTGCCGACGTTGGGGCGGCCGACGACGGCCACGAAACCTGAGCGCACCCGTCCTCAGCTCCCGTTGTGCGAGACGTTGCCGGTGGCGTCGTTGTGGCTGTCGGCGTCGGCGTCGGCGTCCTTGGGACCGCCCGTCGCTTCAATCCGGACGCGGCCGATGCGTCGCCCGCGCACGTCCAGCGCGGTGAGGCGGAAGCCGTCGACCTCGACCGAGTCACCGGGATCGGGCACCCGCCCCGCCAGGTCCAACATGAGCCCGCCCACGGTGTCCCATGGGCCTTGCGGCAATTCCGCGTCGAGCAGTTCGTCGGCATCGTCCACCGAGTAGGCCGCACTCAACAGGAGCGAACCGTCCTCGAGGCGCTCCATCGGGAGCTCCTCCACATCGAACTCGTCGACGATGTCGCCCACGAGCTCCTCGAGGAGGTCCTCGAGCGTGATGAGCCCCGCCGTGCCCCCGTACTCGTCGACGACGATCCCCATGTGGAACTTCTCCTCCTGCATCTCGCGCAGCAGGTCCGAGGCGTCCTTCGACTCCGGGATGAACTTGGCCGGGCGCACGCTGTCACGTACCGGCTGGGCGGCTTTGCCCGCCCGCTCTGCCCGCACCAGGTCTTTGGCATACGCGATGCCGATGATGTCGTCGATCCCGTCTGCCTCCACCGGAATGCGGCTGTAGCCCGCAGCGAGCGCTGCCTCGAGTGCGTCACGGACGGTGAGGTCGCTCTCGACGGTGACCATGTCCGGGCGCGGTGTCATCACCTCGCGGGTCACCGTGTCACCGAAGTCGATGATGGAGTGGATGAAGGTGCGTTCGTCCTGCTCGATCACCTTCTCCTCGTGTGCCACGTCGGCCATGGCCTTGAGTTCGGAGTCGGTGATGTAGGAGCGGGGCATCCCTTCGTCGTCGTCGCTGGCACCGATGATGAGATTGGCCAGGCCGATCAGGACGGTCGAGAGCCAGCGAATGGGCGGGAAGCGGATGAGGGTGCTGACGATCGGCGCGCTGAGGAGGGCGGCCCGGTCCGCATGCTGGACCGCCCAGTTCTTCGGCACGGCCTCGAAGAAGACGAAGATGACCACGATTTCGAACACGATGCCGAGCAGCACCCCGAGACCGCCGAAGAGGTGTTCGGCCACGATGCCGACGAGGGTGGCGGAAACCAGCTGGCAGATCAGCACGAGCAGGAGAATCGGGTTGAGGAAGTTGGCCGGGTCCTCGACCAGCCGGGCCAGCTGCCGGGCACCGCGCTTCTTCTCGTCGACCAGCGACTTGGCCTTGATGCGGTTCATCCGCACGAGGCTGGTCTCGGCCATGGCCAGGACGCCGCTGGCAGCCAGCAGGATGACAATGATGACGATGAGGATGGCGTCCTCGGTGTGGAAGCCCGTTGCTCCCAGCAGAATGAGCACCCTCAGACCCCGCGGCTGACGCGGTAGAGGCGCGTGAGCAGTTGCTGCTCCAGGGCCTCCATCCGCTCGGCCTCCCCGTCATTCTCATGGTCCATGCCCAAGAGGTGCAGCAGCCCGTGCACGACCAACAGCGCGATCTCGTCCTCGAAAGGCACCTCGTGCTGCACGGCATTGTGTGCAGCCACCGCAGGGCAGATGACGACATCGCCGAGCAACATCAGCGCGCCCTGCTCCGGCGCCGAACCCGGGCCGCTGCCACCGAAGTCCGGCGAGCGACCCGTGGGCCCCGGATCGTCCTCGATGGGGAACGAGAGCACGTCGGTCGGGCCTGCCTTACCCAGGAACTGCTCGTTCAGGGCGGCGATGGCGTCCTCGTCGACGAAGAGCAGCGAGACCTCGGTCTCGCCCTTGATGCCGCGGGCCTCGAGGACCTTGCGGGCCAAGCCCGCCCAGAATGCGACCTCGATCGGATGATCCTGCTGCTCATCGGCGGCAAAGACGTCGATCGTCACTGGGTGGAACCCGCCCGCCCTTCTGCCACCTCATAGGCGTCGACGATGTCGGCCACGATTTTGTGGCGCACGACGTCCCGGCGGCTCAGGTGGACGAACGAGATGTCGTCGATGCCGCCGAGCACGGGCTCGAGGCCGATCAGTCCCGAACGCGCCCCGGGCACGTCGATCTGGGTCACGTCACCGGTCACCACGCACTTGGAGCCGAACCCGATCCGGGTCAAGAACATCTTCATCTGCTCGGGCGTCGTGTTCTGCGCCTCGTCCAGAATGATGAACGAACTGTTGAGGGTCCGTCCTCGCATGAAGGCGAGCGGTGCCACCTCGATCGTCCCGCGGTCCAACAACCGCTGCGCCCCCTCGGGCTCGAGCAGGTCGTAGAGCGCGTCGTAGAGCGGGCGGAGGTACGGGTCGACCTTGGCCATCAGGTCGCCCGGCAGGAAGCCGAGCCGCTCACCGGCCTCGACGGCGGGACGGGTCAGGATGATGCGGGTCACCTGCCGGGACTGGAGGGCATGCACCGCCTGGGCCACCGCCAGATACGACTTGCCCGTTCCCGCCGGACCGATGCCGAACGTGATGATGCTCTGGGAGATGGCGTCGACGTAGCGCTTCTGCCCCGCCGTGTTGGGTCGCACCGTCTTGCCGCCGGCGGCGCGCACGACCTCCGAACGCAGGACGTCGCTCGGGCGGATGTCCTCGCGCACCATGTCGATGGCGCGGGCGACGGTCGAGGGGTCGAGGCTCCGGCCGGCCTGCACCATGAGGATCAGCTCCTCGAACAGCTGCACCACCAGCTCGGCATGGGGGCCCTCGACGGAGATGCGGTCCCCCTGCACCACGATCTGGTCGTCGGGGAAGGCCTGCTCAATCTGACGCAGGTGCTCGTCGCGTGTCCCGAGCAGCCCGGCCATCAGGTGATTGCCGGGGACGAAGCATTCGGCGCGCAGGGCCGTGGTCAGGGTGCGGTCACTCGATGCCAAGGTGTCCTTTCAGTGGTTCGCCCCCCAGCACGTGGAGGTGGAGGTGCGGGATCGACATCAGCGCGTCGGGCCCGACATTGAAGACGAGGCGGTAGCCCCGATCCGGTGTGGCCAGCCCGGCCGCGTCGGCGACGGCCCGGGCGGTCAGCAGCATTTCGGCCAGGACAGGCCCGTCCTCGGCACTGACCGTCGAGGCGTCCACGATGTGGCGACGAGGCACGACGAGCACATGCAGCGGGGCGGCGGGGGTGATGTCCTTGAAGGCCACCGTGTTCGAGGTCTCGAGCACGGTCTCGGAGGGCACCTCACCCGCCACGATTTTGCAGAAGAGGCAGTCAGTGGCGTCGGTCATCCCCGGGGGTCGCCGTCCCTCTGCGCCAGCCTGATCACTGCTCCGAACTTACCGGCCCCCGGGTCCCACCCGTGACGATACGGGCCTCTCATGCCGCCGGGCCCCCGGCCGCGGCCACGGTTCCCGTCCGCAACGAGGCCAACAGGGCCCCGGCGGTCACGGCGGCCGTCTCGGCGCGCAGGACGCTCAACCCGAATCCCACGGTGGGCAGGCCCGACGCGAGCTCGTCCGTGCTCCACCCGCCCTCGGGCCCGACGGCCACGACGCGCTGAGCCAGCGTGGGCCGGTCCCCGCTGAGTTGCGCCAGGACCACCTCGCCGGGACCGCCCAGAGCCCGGAGGTCGGCGAAGTCGACGGTGTCGCAGACCTCGGGCAACCAGACGCGGCGACACTGCGCAGCCGCCTCGCGCGCCACCCGGCGCAGCTTCTCGACGCTGGCCTCCCCGCGCGCGCCATCCCAGCGGACGATGCTGCGTTCGCTCCGCAGTGGCACGATCCGGTCGATGCCGAGCTCGGTCAGCTTCTGGACGACCCATTCAGGTCGCTCTCCCTTGACCGGCGCGAAGGCCACAGTGAGCGCAGGCTCGGTGCGCGCCTCTTCCTGCACGGCGCCGTCGCCACCGATGCCGGTGCCGGGCGTCGCCGGCTCGAGCGCTGCGCTGCCGCGCCAGACGGTGCGCGCCCAGTGGCCCTGCCCGTCGGCCGCAATGACCTCTTCGCCGTCGCGCAACCGGAGCACACGGCTCAGATGGTGGACGTCCTCGTCCGTCAGGAGCGGTTGGCCGGGATCGCCCACGAAGACCTGGCTGGACGCGGCCGCGCGCACGGCAACGGCGGCGGCCGTGATGCCTGCGCTAGCCAAAGGCAGAGCGCAGGCGCGAGAACACGCCCTCGCCGCCGCTTGCGCCCGGCGCGGAGACCCCCTCGCCGCGTGCCGCTGCGAACTGGCGGAGCAGCTCGTCCTGCTCGGGCGTGAGGTCGGTCGGTGTCGCCACCAACACGTGGACGTAGAAGTCACCACGTCCACGGCCCCGCAGGTGGGGCACGCCGAGACTGCGGATGCGCTCGATATGCCCGTGCTGCGTGCCCGGTCCGATCGTCAGGTGCTGCGGACCGTCCAACGTGTCCACGTCGGTCTCGGTGCCGAGTGCCGCCTGGGCGATGCTGATCGTCAGCGTGGTGTGAATGTTGTCGGCCTGCCGTTCGAAGCGCGGATCGGTGTTGACCACGAGGTGCACGAAGAGCGAGCCGTTCGGGCCTCCGCGCTGGCCGGCCGCGCCGCGGTCCGCCAGGCGCAAGGTCGATCCTTCCTCCACCCCGGCGGGCACCTCGACGGTGAAGGTGCTCTCGTGCAGGCGACGCCCCTCGCCGCGACAGTCGGCGCACGGGTTGGGGATCATCTCGCCGGTCCCGCTGCAGCGGGAGCAGGCGACACTGGTCACCACTTGCCCGAGCAGCGATTGACGCACCCGGCGCAGCTCGCCCGTGCCCTGGCAGTCGATGCAGGTGACGGACTCGGTCCCCGCGGCCGTGCCGCTGCCTTCGCACGTTGCGCAGGTGACGGGGAGGCGGACGGTGATCTCCTTGCGGCTGCCGAACACGGCCTCGGCGAACTCGAGATCGAGCCGCACCTCGGCGTCGGCGCCCATCTGCGGGCCGCGGCGACGATTGCCCGCCCCACCCATCTGGCCGAAGAACGCCTCGAAGATGTCGCCCAGCCCTCCCTCGAAACCGAACCCGGCACCCGCGCCAGGCTGGGTGCCGAAGACTCCCTCGGGTCCGAAACGGTCGTAGCGGGCCCGGCGCTCGGGGTCGCGCAGGACCTCGTAGGCAACCGTGACCTGCTTGAAGCGGGCCTCGGCCTCGGGGTCGCCATGGTTGGTGTCGGGGTGCAGCTCGCGGGCGCGGGCACGATAGGCGCGTTTGAT
>Ga0302229_10000922_pt1 | contig 22781 bp, 21 predicted proteins | sample II_Palsa_N1_3_FD_193518 | JGI IMG/M metagenome (GOLD analysis project Ga0302229, IMG submission 193518) | Peat permafrost microbial communities from Stordalen Mire near Abisko, Sweden - II_Palsa_N1_3 | ecosystem: Environmental > Terrestrial > Soil > Palsa > Peat permafrost | place: Sweden... | reverse complement strand
TCGGGCCGGACGCCGGCCGGCCCCACACCAGCACACTGTCCGGGGTCGACGTCAGCTACCCGGTCACCCAGCTAGCGGTCACCGTCGCCGTGGCCGGAATCGCGCTTCCGTACCTCAGCCGCCCGCTGCACCGGACGATGGCGCTGCTCATTGCCGTAGCTCTGATCGCCGCCGTCGCGGGCGGGTTTGCCGTTCCGGTGAATGCCGTTTCCAGCATCGCGATTGGCTGGGGCGTCATCGCCGCCATGCACCTGGTCACTGGGTCGCCGCTGGGGCTGCCGTCAGCCCAGGAGGTGACGGACGGGATAGCTGAGCTCAGCGTGACGGTCGACGAGGTGTCGCGCGCGCCGCATCAGGTCTGGGGGGTAGAGCAGTTCGTCGGCCGCGACGCTGCCGGCGCCACGATCGAGCTGTCGGTCTACGGCCGGGACGCCGCCAGCGCCCGGCTGCTGGCCAAGCTCTGGCGGTTCTGCTTTTACCGGGACTCCGGGCCAACCCTGATCGTCGACCGGATACAGCAGGTGGAGCACGAGGCTTATCTCACGTTCATGGCCGGGCGCGCCGGAGTGCTGGTACCGGAGGTCCTTGCCGCGGGGCGATTCGGGCCGAGCCAGGACGCGGCCATCGTCACCCGGCTCCCGCGGGGGCCGGCGCTGCGGGATGCGGAGCCAGCGGCGCTGTCCGACGACATGCTCGGGAAGATTCTGCGAGCTGTGCTGCAGCTGCGCAGCGCCGGAATCGCTCATGGCGCGCTCGGCATCACCACAATCCTGCTGTCATCCGACGGCGCCTGCCTGCGGAACTTTCGCAGCGCCTCGTCGTCGGCCCCCGAGGGGCGTCTCGACGACGACGTCGCGGCGGTTCTGGTCGCGCTTGCCCTGAGGTTCGGGGTCGAGCGGACCGCGGCAGCGGCCGCCCGGACGCTGGACGCGGAGGCCCTGCGCGGCACCATCATGCACCTGCAGCGATCGGCGTTCAATCCGGCCGCGGCCGCGGCGCTCCGGGGGCATAAGGGCCTGCTCCCGGACTTGCGGACGGCGGTGGCCCTCGCGGCCGGGATCGAGGTACCCAAGCTCGCGGAGACCAAGCGCATCAGCTGGATCAATCTTGTCTTCGGGATCGGGTCACTGATCGGCATCTGGGCCATCATCGGCGTCCTGGCCGACGTCGTCGGGTCGCTGGACGTGATCAAGGGGGCCGCCTGGGGCTGGGTGGCTCTGGCCTTCGTCTTCGCCCAGCTCCCGATCGCGAGCAACGCCATGGCGCTGGCCGGCGCGGTGACCGGCCAGCTCCCGTTCGGCCGGTGTCTCGGCCTGGAAGCCTCCAACGAGTTCACGCAGTTCGTCGGCGGCGACGTTGCCGCGTTCGCCGTCCGGGTCCGGTTCTTCCAGCGTGAGGGATACAGCCCCGCCACCGCGCTCAGCTCCGGCGCCATCGCGTCGACGGCAAGCTGGGTCGCCAAGGGAGCGCTTCTGCTCATCTCGCTTGGCTTCACGGCCGGGAGCTTTGCGGCTCCGGAGAGCTCGGGCGGGCACCATACGGCCATCTGGATCGTCGTCGGAGTGGTGCTGGCCGCGGGCATCGCGACTGCGCTGATCAGCGTCATCCCGCGGCTGCGGCGGCTGGCCAGCGCGCGGATCCGGCCGCAGCTCGCGCATATCTGGGCGGACGTGAAGGCAATCGCCGTCGAGCCGCGGAAGATCGCCTATGTTGTCTCGGGCTCGGTGCTGAGCCAGGTTTTCGTTGCCCTGTCGCTTGGAGCGGCCTTGCATGCGGTCGGAGAGCGCGCCAGCATAGCCACGCTGCTGGTCGTCATCACCGGCGCCGCCATCATCGGCGGCGCCGTTCCCGTCCCTGGTGGCGCCGGCGTGATCGAGGCCGGCCTGATCGCCGGGCTGACAGCTGCCGGCATCCCGCAGGACCAGGCGGTGGCGGCGGTCTTCATCCAGCGCCTGTGCACGGCCTACCTTCCGCCGATCTGGGGGTGGGTCGCTCTCACCTGGATGCGGCGGCACGAATACCTCTGAGGATGGCAGGGGAGTCCCCCGTGGGGGGTGAGGCCGGCGAGCTGACGCCACGACAGGCTGATAGCCATGCGGCGCCTCATGAACAGCCTGCTTTGCTGTGCAGCGATACTTATCGCGGGCGGCCTGGCGGCGTGCGGGACCAGCGGCAACGGGCCAATCAGCGGCCTGTCTCCGACTCGGTCCATTGCCATTCCGACCAGGACCAGCCAGCCGGCGCCCACCGCGCCGGCGACATCGAGTGCCGCCTCGGCGCCCGCCACGACCAGGGCAGCCAGCACGCCGCGCGCCAGCGCGAGCGGTGCCGCCGCCGAGAGCGGCTCCGGCTCCACAGCGATCTGGTGGTGGGTCGCCCTTGCCGTCGTCGTCGTCGGGGGCCTGATCACGTGGATCGCCCTGGCAGCCCGGCGCCGGTCAGCGGCCTCGGCGGACCAGAAGTCGAGAGAGATCGAGGCCTATGCGCGAGGCGCGGCGCTGTACGACGCCATGAGCGTGGCCGAGACACCCGGCGCCTTCGTCGGACCGGACGCGGCAGCGCGCTGGTCCGACATCCAGGTGCGGGCGGACTCACTGGCCCAGACGCTGTATGCGCTGCGTGAGCGGGCGGCCGATGATTCCGAGCGCATGCGGGCGACCGAGCTGCTCACCGCACTGCAGGCCGTTCGCTCGGCAATGGATGCCGAGCGTGCGCCGACGGGGGCCGGCCCGGGTCAGGCACAGGTCGTCCGCGGCCGCCTGGCCGACTTCGAAACCGCCCTGCGCGCCTTCCGGGCGGGCGGCCAGCCGGCGCCGTAGCGCCAGCCCGGCACGGGGCCGGTGTCTCACCCGTGGCGGGTGATGCCGATGAGCCCGGGCTGAATGACGCTGTTGTCCGACTCGATATCGCACCGCCAGAGAAGAAGCTGATCACGTCACTATCGTCCGGGCCTGAAGGAGCAGAAATGCCGCTCGCGTCATCGTTGTCGTCCTATCCGCTGCTGAACCTCTTCTGGACGATGCTGTTCTTCTTCATGTGGGTGATCTGGATCTGGGTCCTGATTACCGTCTTCATCGACATCTTCCGCAGTCATGACCTCGGCGGCGGGGCCAAGGCACTGTGGTTCCTGTTCGTGCTGTTCATTCCGCTGATCGGCGTGCTGGTCTACCTGATCGCCAGGGGGACCGGCATGCACGAGCGCGCCGAGCAGCGCGCTGAGCGCCAGAACGAGCAGCTTCAGAGCTATCTCCAGCAGTCAGCTGGCACGCAGAACACAACGGCGGACCAGCTCACCAAGCTCGCGAGCCTCCGTGACAGCGGAGCCATAACGGCAGACGAGTTCGAGCAGCAGAAGGCAAAGGTCCTCGCCTGAGCCCGGTTGGCGCCGCCGGCCGGCCTAGCCTAGGCCGCGACCGGCTGCGCTCCGGCTGTCCGGCGGGCACGGATGCGAGGAGATACGCCGGTGAGTTCGCAGGAGGTACTGCCGTTCCCGCCGACTCCGTCGGCGAGCATCGCTGGCCGGACTCTTCAGGAGTCCGTGTACGGGCAGCGCGTCCAGCCGCGGCGCCTGCCTGCCGACGCTCCGAACATCCTGGTTGTCCTGATCGACGATGCCGGGCCGGGGCTGCCGTCGACCTATGGCGGCGAGGTGCGTACCGACACCCTGACCCGAGTCCAGAATGACGGCATCGGGTACAACCGGTTCCATACAACGGCGATGTGCTCGCCCACCCGCGCGTCGTTGCTGACCGGCCGCAACCATCACCGCATCGGCAACGGCCAGATCGCCGAGCTGGCCAACGACTGGGACGGGTATGCGGGTGAGATGCCTAAGAGCAGCGCGCTCGCGGCCGAGGTTCTCAAGGACTACGGGTACGCGACTGCGGCGTTTGGCAAGTGGCACAACACACCCGCGATCGAGACCACCGCGGCGAGGACCTCGCCGATGACGCCATCGCGTGGCTGCACCGGCACCGGAGTTTCGAGCCCGACAAGCCGTTCTTCATGTACTGGGCCAGCGGGTGCCTGCACGGTCCGCACCATGTAATGAAGGAGTGGGCGGACAGGTACGCGGGCAAGTTCGACGACGGCTGGGACGCCTACCGGGAGCGGGTCTTCCACCGCGCTAAGGAATCCGGCTGGCTTCCGCCCGAGACCGAGCTGACGCCGCGCGATCCGCGGATGCCCGCCTGGGATGAGATTCCCGAGAGCGAGCGCCCGTTCCAGCGCAGACTGATGGAAGTTGCCGCGGGCTTCGCCGAGCACGCCGACGTCCAGGTCGGGCGGCTGATCGACGAGGTTGACCGGCTCGGATACGGCGACAACACGCTGGTGTTCTACATCTGGGGGGACAACGGCTCGTCGGGCGAGGGTCAGAACGGCACCATCAGCGAGCTGCTCGCCCAGAACGGGATACCGACGACGGTCGACATGCACATCAGGGCGCTCGACGAGCTCGGCGGTCTCGACGTACTCGGCTCACCGAAGGTCGACAACCAGTACCACGCTGGCTGGGCCTGGGCGGGCAGCACTCCGTACAAGGGCATGAAGCTGCTCGCCTCGCACCTGGGCGGAACGCGGAACCCGATGGCCATCCGGTGGCCCGCCAGAATCACGCCGGACCCGACTCCGCGCAGCCAGTTCCACCACTGCAACGACCTTGTCCCCACCATCTACGAGGTGCTCGGCATCACCCCGCCCCGGGTTGTCAACGGCATCCCGCAGGACCCGATCGACGGCGTGAGCTTCGCCTATACCTTTGACCAGCCAGACGCGCCCGGCCGACTGCTCACTCAGTACTTCGAGATCATGGGCAGCCGGGCGATCTATCACGACGGCTGGATGGCCTCGGCCTTCGGTCCCCGGCCTCCGTGGGTTCCGGGCCTGCCGCCCGGCATCGCCGACTGGACGCCCGATCACGACCAGTGGGAGCTGTACAACCTCGACGAGGACTGGGCGCAGGCGCACGACCTCGCCGCAGACATGCCAGACAAGCTCGCGCAGCTGAAAGAGACATTCGCCATCGAGGCAGCTAGGAACAGCGTCTATCCCATCGGAGGCGGCCTCTGGACTGTGGTGTTCCACCCCGAGCTGCGGATCTCCACTCCGTATCGGGAGTGGAATTTCACCGGCGACATCACCCGCATGCCGGAGTTCTGCGCTCCCGCGCTCGGGACCCGCGCCAACGTCGTGACGATCAACGCGGACGTTCCGGCCGGGGCGAACGGCGTGCTCTACGCGCTGGGGGTGCCGGCGGCGGTCTCACCGCCTACGTGGATGACGGCTTCCTGTGCTTCGAGTACAACCTGTTCATCTTGATGCGGACGCGGATCCGCTCCGAACGGCCGCTCCCTGCCGGACCGGTCAGGATTCAGGTCGAGACGACCTTCGCCGAAGTCAGGCCAGGCGGCCCCCTGGACATCACTATGACGGTCAACGGCGAAGAGTTCGGCTCAGGGCGGGTGCCGGTCAGCGTGCCGCTTCTGTTCACCGCCAACGACTGCCTCGACATCGGTGTCTGCCTCGGCAGCCCCGTGTCAGCCGACTATTACGACCGGGCGCCGTTCCGGTTCAGCGGAACCATCGACAATGTCAACGTCCGCTACCTCTCCTAGCTAGTCGCTGAACGCCGACGGTGACGGCGCCGGGCGCGGGCCCGCTGGCGGCTGGCTGCGCTCGCGCGAGCCGTTCGCCTCGACGGGGCTGCTGACGGCCACGGGGCTCGCGGCCGCTGCCATCCCTGCGGGTGCGGCCGTGCCGGGCGCGGTCGCCGCGGCGGCAGCCGGGTCGGCGTAGTAGAACTGCTTGCCCCGCAGCGCCGAGATCACGGCACCGAGCAGCGACAGGGCGATGGCCGCGCTGAAGACGATCACGAGCCCGTGATGGAACGGCCCGGAGATCAGGTTCGGGAAGAAGGTCTTGCCGGTCAGGATGGCAGCGTTGCGCGCGGGCAGCTTAGCCAGCGTGCCGGTCGGCGCGAGCATGCTCTTGATCGGGTTATAGCCGAGCAGCGCCGAGAACAGCGTGCTGACCGGGGGCAGGCTGGCCACGTGCGCCGCGGCGGCGGCGGGAACGCCCTGCGCGCGCAGGCCTGCGCTGAGCGTCTTCGACAGGGTCGCGGCCAGGCCCGCGATCATCAGCGAGAAGAAGAACCCGATTGACAGCGACATGCCGGAGTTCTGGAAGACCGAGCGCATGCCGGAGGCGGCCCCGCGATGCTGCGCCGGCACGCTGCTCATGATCGACGATGTGTTCGGCGAGGCGAAGAGCCCGGACCCGATGCCATTGCAGAAGATGAGCGCGGCGAAGACCGGGTACGGGAAGTTGATCGGCAGCAGCATCAGGCCCGTGAACCCGTCCGCGGCGACCAGCAGGCCCGCCGTGGCGAACGGGCGGGAGCCGTAGCGGTCGGACAGATATCCGGAGACCGGCCCGGCGATGAGGAACCCGGCGGTCAGCGGCAGCATGTAGATGCCCGCCCACAGCGGTGTCACGGTGTAGTCGTAGCCGTGCAGCGGCAGCCAGATGCCCGCCAGCCAGATCACCAGCATGAACTGCAGGCCGCCGCGGGCCATCGAGCTCATGAGGCTGGCCGCGTTCCCGGCCGCGAAGGCCCTGATCTTGAACAGGCTCATCTGGAACATCGGCTCGGCGATCTTCGTCTCCACGATGCCGAAGATGACCAGCACCGCGGCCCCGCCGATAAGGCCCGTCAGCACCATCGGGCTCGTCCAGCCGGTGGTGTGGCCTCCGTACGGCTGGATGCCATAGGTGATGGCCGCCAGCAGGCTGGTAGCACCGACTGCGAACAGTGCGTTCCCGGCCCAGTCGATCTTTGCCTTTTTGCTGGTGGTAGCGATCTCTCGCAGGCTGCGGTAGGCCCAGACCGTACCCCAGACGCCGATCGGGACGTTGACCCAGAAGACCGCGCGCCAGTCCCAGGCGGCCAGCAGCCCGCCCAGCAGCAGGCCGATGAACGTGCCGGAGATGCCCGCGATCTGGTTGACGCCGAGCGCCATGCCGCGCTTGTTGGCGGGGAATGCGTCTGTGAGGATGGCGGCCGCGTTCGCCATCAGCATCGCGCCGCCGAACGCCTGGACCACGCGCCACAGGATCAGCCACAGCGCGCCCTGGCCGCCGGTCAGCGGGTCCAGCGACAGCGCGATCGAGGCGAGCGTGAACACGACGAAGCCGAGGTTGTAGATCTTGACCCGGCCGAACATGTCACCCAGCCGGCCGAGGGTCACCACGAGCACTGCCTGCACCAGCAGGTAGCCCATGATCATCCACAGCACGTACGTGATGTTGCCGGGAGCGAGCGGGCTGAGGTGGATGCCGCGGAAGATGGCGGGCATCGCAATGATGACGATCGATCCGTCGATCGTCGCCATCAGCATGCTCAGGGTGGTGTTCGACAGGGCGATCCACCGGTAGCTGTCCGGTTGCCCGTCCGATGCCCGCAGTTCCGGCTGCCGCCTCGATATCACGCCCACGTTGGCTCAGCCTACCTCGAAAAGGTTGCTTGCTGGCAACTACCTACCGCCGCGCCGCCCGTGCGGCGTGGCGGCCGCGGCGGCCGGCTGAGGCCCGGTAAAGGCAGGTTGAGTTAGCTCGTAGTCAATTGCGGGCGATCGGCCGCGCATTCTTTCGAGATCATGTTTTAGGCAGTTATTTTCAATACGCGAGTACCATAAAAGCGCTGACACGGGCGATAGCCATGAGCTGGTTAATTTCGCCTTAGGCGCAGCTCAGCGCATTCTGGTCTGCCATTATCGCGATGCGTAATCCGGCGATGCGCTGCTGTTACCGGGGCAGCCGCCGGTGCCTTTTATCCCGTGATGAATGGACTGCGGCCGTGCAGCAGGGACTCCACGCGATTGACACCACGCCCGGCCGTCTCCGGACGCCGCAGGCGGGGACCTGGATGGTCGTGGCACTGGTGATCGTGGCGGCCTGCGTCGCCACCGGGGGGCTGGTGGCAGTCGCGCGGTCCGGGGGACCGCCGGCCAGCGCCGCGATCCGCGGCCGCGAGCCGGTCTCGGCGAGTTCCGTCCTGGCCGGATCGCCTGCCGCGGTCAGCGCCGGCACGGCCCGGCTGCTGCTGTCGTCCGCGCCCGCCGCCGTCATTGCCGACGCTGACGTACGCGCGGACGTCAGCGCAGGCGCCGCCAGTGCCCGGCGGGCGCATGCGCCGCTGCTGCTGCTGTCGCCCGGAGCGGATGCGCCGGCCCAGGCGGCCGTGCTCGACGCGGCCCTGCGGGCACTGGCGCCGAGCGCGGTCCTGGCCGTCGGCGTCGGCGCGCACACGCTGTCCGCCGATCTGCCCGGCATCCACGTCGTGACCAGCGCCGGCGACCTGCCCGCCACCGCGGCGGCTGCCCCCGAGCGGAAGGTTGCCGTCCTCATTCACCAGGGCCGTTCGGTCTCTGGCTCCGCGATCGCGCTCGCCGCGGCGGCGACTGCGCGGGCGGCAGGCGCGGCCGTGATCAGCCTGCCGGGCTATAACCCCGGCGCCGACCCGGCGGCCATCAGGAAACTCGCCGCGGCCCGGCCGCAGCGCGTGGTCGGGATCGGCGCGGGCTTCGGCTCGGCCAGCCTGCTGGCAGCGCGGGTGACGGTCGCCGAGACCGGCGTCCAGCTGCCGGCCGGCGGGCAGGTGCTCTTCCCGATGCGCAGGATCGTCGCCCTGTACGGGAATCCCGGCACGCCCGCACTCGGCGCGCTCGGCGAGCAGGGCCTGGCCGCCAGCATCGCGAGGGCGAAGGCGACTGCCGCCCGGTACGCCTCGCTGAGCAAGGTGCCGGTTGTCCCGGCCTTCGAGATCATCGCGACGGTCGCGCAGGCGTCGCCGGGCAGGTCCGGCACGTATTCCTATGAGACCAGCGTCGCGGACCTGCGCCCGTGGGTCGACGCCGCGGTCCGGGCCGGCCTGTACGTGACCCTGGACCTGCAGCCCGGCCGCGCTAACCTGCTGACCCAGGCGCGGCGTTACCGGTCGCTGCTCCGGCTGCCAGCCGTCGGGCTTGCGCTCGACCCGGAGTGGAAGCTCGGGCCCGGCCAGGTGCCGCTCCAGCAGATCGGCAGCGTCAGCATCGGCGAGGTTAACAGCGTCGTGACCTGGCTCGCCCGGCTGACCTCGCGGTATCACCTGCCGCAGAAGCTGCTGGAGCTGCACGAGTTCCGGCTGTCGATGATCCAGAACATCCAGCAGCTGGACACCCGGCACAGCGACCTGGCCATCGTGATCAACATGGACGGGCAGGGCGCTCCCAGCACGAAGCAGCAGACCTGGCAGGCCGTGGTCGCGAACGCGCCGAAGGGCGTGTTCTTCGGCTGGAAGGACTTCTACGTCAAGGACACCCCCATGCTGGATCCACGGCGGACCATCGACCGCACTCCCGAGCCGGTCCTGATCTCCTACCAGTAACCTTCAGCGGCTGGAGCGATCGGCTCAGCGGCGGTCCTCGCGGCCCGGGCGGATCAGGCTCGTGATGGCCGCAGGTCCGGCTCCATGGCGGCTACCGTCGCGCAGTCGTCAGCGAAGGTGAACAGGACGCTGATGTGCTCGCCGGCGAGCACGCGCGGCAGCCAGTACTGCGCGTCGTTCCACATCCTGGGCAGCGGCAGCTCGTCCTCGCCGAACCAGTGCGGGGCCACCTCGTCCGACTCGGCAGGCTCGCCGGTGAAGACCGAGGTGGCGAAGACCTCGGCCGTCTGGTCCCAGGACGGCCGGGCCGGGAACCGGAACTCGATGCTCGCCACGTGCTGCAGCGAGTCGGCCGGGACCTCGAGCCCTGACTCCTCGCGCACCTCGCGGACGGCCGCGCCCACGGGCTTCTCGCCGTCCTCGATGTGGCCGCCGAGCCCGACCCACTTGCCGGCCCCGAAGCCGGCCTTCTTCAGTCCGAGCAGCACCTCCGGGCCAGCCGGAGTCTGGCGCCTGATCAGGCACAGGCAGGTCCGCGTTATCGTCGGCATCGGCTCAGCCTAGCCGCAGCAGCGCCCTGACCCCGTCATTCAAGACAGCGCGTCGTCACCCGCGGTTACTTTCCGTGACCGACGGGCAGGCCCGCGTGGCTCAGGCGTTGCCCCTGGCCAGGGCGATCAGTCGGTCCAGGACCGCGCCGTCGCTGACGCGCAGGCCATCATGCTCGTACTCGCTGGTGACCCAGGGCCGCAGTCCGCGTATAGCCGCGGCCGTGGGAACCGACAGCTCGGCCGGCACGTACATGTCATTGAAGTAGACCGCAGCGGCTGCCGGCACCTCGTTCCGGCTCAGCTGAGCGGCGTCGTACAGCGGCGGCCAGTCCTCCCGCTCGGCCAGCAGCTCGGCCGCGCCGGCCAGCGGAATCAGCGCCGGGTCCACGCCGAACGCCCACGGGTAGACCATCTCGCCGGTGAACATCGGCGGCGCGTCCCCCTCGACGGCGGCTTCCGGCGCGAACTCGGCGAACTCCGCCCTGATGCGCTGCGCCGACCACCGGGTCGCCGGCCCCTGGGCGTAGCAGGCCTCGTGCACCGTCGCGTAGAGCGGCCCCGCGGCATACGACAGAGCGGAGTCGAGGTGGTGCAGGAAGGCGTCGCTCAGCTCCCGGCCGGCGAACGGGTCCTCCAGGAGGTAGTGGAGCGCGTGCGAGCCGGTGCCCGACCCGAGAATCTGGCCGAGCGTGAGGAACCGCTCCACCGTGAGCGCGCCTGCGCCAGGCAGCTCGACCGGGCTGCCCGCCGCTTCTCGCGCGTGCAGCACCCGGGCGACCTGGCGGGCCGTGTCCGCGTCCTGCGGGTACCGCTCGTAGTGGGCGCGGCACTTCGCGGCGACCTTCTGATAGGTCAGCCGGTACACATCGTCGGCCCGGGCGGACAGGCCGGGCAGGCCGCCGGTGATGAACGCCTCGGTCACGCCGCCGGGCGCCTTCGACAGGTAGCTGACCGTGCAGAAGCCGCCGAAGCTCTGGCCGAGCACCGCCCAGGGCGCGCCCCCGGTCACCTGCGGCCTGATCAGCTCGGCGTCCGCGACGATGGAATCGGCCCGGAAGTGCGCCAGGTAGTCAGCAAGCGACTGCGGATCGCCGAACCGGGCCAGCGTCTGCCGCGTCGCCGGCGTGGACCGGCCGGTGCCGCGCTGATCCAGCAGCAGCACCCGGAACTCGCGCAGCGCCCGGTCCAGCCACGCGTCCCGCCCGACGGGCCGGGGGGCGCCGAAGCCGGGACCGCCCTGCAGGAACACCAGCCATGGCAGCGCGGGAGCTCCGCCGCCCGGGCGCGCCGCGTCCGCCGCCGCGACCTCACGGGCGAAGATCTCGATCTGCTCGCCCTCCGGCCGCGCGTGATCGAGCGGGACGCTGAAGGTGCGGTCGGTGACAACGGTCCCTGGCTGGCGGTAACTGAGCATGATCAGCACAGTAGCGCCCGGCCCGGCGCTGCCCGAATTACGATACGCACGAAAGTCACGCCGTCAGTTCGCAGCCACCGCCGACAGGAGCCAGATGCAGGGACTGCCCCCCGCGGGCGAGCCGCGCCACGACATCCCGCGCGGCCCGGCTGCGGCCATGTTCGCCGCCGACCAGGCCTCCCGCGGCCTGGGTATGGAACTGCTGCACGTCGGGCCCGGCACCGCCGTGGTGCAGATGCGGGTGGCCCTGCAGATGCTCAACGGGCACTCCATCGGGCACGGCGGGTACGTGTTCATGCTCGCCGATACAGCGTTCGCCTGCGCCTGCAACAGCCACGGTCCGGTCACCGTCGCTTCCGGGGCGGACATCACTTTCATCGCGCCAGTGCGGGAGGGCGATGTCCTGGTCGCGACCGCGGCCGAGCGGGCCCGCTACGGCCGCAGCGGCATTTACGACGTCACCGTCCGCCGCGGCGACGACATCGTCGCCGAGTTCCGCGGCCGCAGCCGCACCCTGAGCTAGCGCGGCAGCCCGCCCGATCCCTCCTGCCAGCGGCGGGCGCGGTTGGCTAGCCTGCTGTGCATGCCTCCCGGTGCCGTTCTCGCCGAAGCGCTCCGCCCGCTCCCGGCCGGCTACCACCGGCTGGCCGCCAGGGTCGTCGCTGCCGCCGAGAGCGACGAGCGCATCCGGGAGCTGTGGCTCAGCGGATCGGTGGGCCGCGGTGTCGCCGACGCCGGCTCCGATCTCGATGTCGTCGCCTGCTGATCCTCGACAAGGACGGCCGGGCCGGCCTGACCGCGGCTGGCACCGCGCCGGCGGCCCCTGCGGCCCGCGCGGCGGCGCCGGTACCTGACCCGGCGAAGCTGGCGGAGCTGACCGAGGAGTTCCTGCGCCAGCTCACGATCTTCCCGGCTGCGGTGGTGGCGCGCGAGGACTGGCTGCTGGGCGTCGTCGGAGTGCAGTACATCCAGATGCTGCTCTATCAGCTGTTCGTCGAGTCGAACCAGCCGCTGCCGCCGATGGGCGTGAAGCAGTGGTCGGCCAAGCTCACCGCCGGGCAGCAGGCAGTCTGCGCCGGGCTGCCCTCGCCCGCTGCCAGCCGCGAGGCCGTCCTGACCGCGATGCGAGCCGCGGCCGCCGGGTTCCGGCAGGCAGCCCGCGACATCCTCGCCGCCCGGCAGATCCCCTGGCCAGCCGGGTTTGATCAGGCTGTCCGCCGGTACTGGCTGGCCGAGCTCGGCTGGACCGAGTGAGCGGCAGGGGCTAGGGTCGCCACGTGCCGCCGCTCAGCAAGATCCGCATGCCGCTCCGCAACCTCGCCGTCCGGGTGTATCAGCGGCGGCTGCGGCGCCAGCTGACCCGCGGTCCGCTGCCCCGGCACGTGGGACTGATCATCGACGGCAACCGGCGCTGGGCCAGGCAGGCCGGCCTCGCCAGCCCGAGCGACGGCCACCGGCACGGCGCCGCGCACATCTGGGACGCGCTGTCGTGGTGCCAGGCAGCCGGCATCAGGCACGTCACCGTGTTCATCTGCTCGGCCGAGAACCTGGCGCGCCGCGACGATGCCGAGGTGGCCGCGCTGATGGACATCATCGAGCAGGTCGTGGTCGCCCGGATCGCGACGCCCGAGCCCGCCTGGCGGGTGCACATCGCCGGTCTGGTCGACATGCTGCCAGCCAGCACCGCTGATGCGCTCAAGCAGGCCACCGAGGCCACCAGGCAGTGCACCACCGGCGCGCACGTCACCCTGTGCGTCGGCTACGGCGGCCGGCAGGAGATCGCGGAGGCAGTCCGCCTGCTCCTGCTGGAGCAGGCCGCGGCCGGCGTCACGCTGGCCGAGCTGGCCGCGGCGGTAGCGGAGGATGACATCGCCAGGCACCTGTCCGGCGACGGGCAGCCGGAGCCCGACCTGATCATCAGGACGAGCGGCGAGCAGCGCATGTCCAACTTCCTGCTCTGGCAGGGCACCGGCGCGTACCTGCATTTCTGTGACTGCTACTGGCCGGCTTTCGGCGAGGTGGACTTCCTGAGGGCGCTGCGCGACTTCGGCCGGCGGTCCTCGGCGGTGCCCGAGTATGCGCGTAGCGGTCTTCTGCGGTAGCTCGGCCGGCCGCCAGCCCGGGTACGCGGCAGCGGCGGCTGACTTCGGCACTACCCTGGCGCGGGCTGGCGTCGGCATCGTCTACGGCGGCGCGAGCGTCGGGATGATGGGCGCGCTGGCCGATGCGGCGCTGGCAGCCGGCGGCGAGGTCATCGGCGTCATTCCCGGCGGCCTGTTCGCGGCCGAGATACCGCATCCGGGGCTGACCCGGATGGAGGTGGTCGCCACGATGCACGAGCGCAAGGCCCTGATGGCCGACCTTGCCGACGGCTTCGCGGCGCTGCCGGGCGGTCTCGGCACCCTGGACGAGCTGTTCGAGATCCTGACCTGGCAGCAGATCGGCCTGCACGACAAGCCGGTCGCTCTCGTCAACGTCTGCGGATTCTGGGACCCGCTGGCCGCGCTGATCGGGGAGCTGGCGGCGACCGGCTTCGTGTCCGACGCTACGCACCGCTCGCTCACCCTGGTCCGGGACGCCCGCGAGTTCCTCACGCTGCTGCCCTGACCGCGCGGCGCGCTGCCCGGGAAGTAAGAAAACGTCAGCTTGGTGCTGTGCCGGCGAGCACCGCGGCACGCTCAGGCGCAGCCGTGCCGACGACCGCCTAGTTTCTTACGTCCTGAGGCATAGCCGCCGCGCTGGCGGTGCTCAGCAGCAGCTGCGCCGTCGTGACCGGGCCAACGCCGCCGGGCACGGGGGAGAGGGCACCAGCCACTGTGCTGACGCTGGCGGCGTCGGCATCCCCGGTCAGGCCGCCGTCGGCCGCGGGACTGGTTCCCACGTCCACAACCACCGCGCCGGGCCGCACGTGATCGGCAGTGATCAGGCCGGGGTGGCCGGCTGCGGCGACCAGCACGTCGGCCTCCGCGGTCACCCGGGCGAGGTCGCGAGTACGGGAATGACAGATCGTCACCGTCGCGTCCCTGGCCAGCAGGAGCTGCGCCAGCGGCTTGCCGACCACGGCCGATCGGCCGACCACGGCCACGCGCCGGCCGGACAGCCCGACCTCATAGAAGTCCAGCAGCCGGATGACCGCGGCGGCCGTGGCCGGGGCGAACCCCGGCATCCCCGCGCTCAGCCGGCCGAGCGACACCGGGCTGGCCCCGTCCACGTCCTTTGCCGGGTCGATCGCCAGCGCCAGCTCCGCGGCCCGGATGCCGGGCGGCAGCGGCGTCTGCAGGATGATGCCGTGCACGCCGGTGTCGGCCGACAGGCTCGTGAGGACAGCGCTGATCGCGCTGGCCGCCGCGTTGTCGCCGAGGTCGGTCACGTCGCACTCGATGCTGAGCCTGGCCGCGGCCCGGCTCAGCGACCGGACGTACCAGGCGGCCGACTCATCGCCGGTGGCGAGGACAATCGCGAGCCGCACGGTGACGCCGCCGGATGCGAGCGCCGCGACGAGGCCGGCCGCCTCCTCGCGCAGCTGCGCCGCAGCAGGCGCGCCGGGAAGCGCCCGCGCCGTCACCGGGCCAGCTCCGCCCGCACTGCGGCGGTGACCTCCGCGGCACGGGCCAGCAGGAGGTCGACTCCGGCCAGCACCGCCTGGTAGCGCTCGCGGGCCGCCGGGTCAGTGATGCCGGGCAGGTTCACCTCGACGTTGATCCGGGCCGTCGCTACCGCAGCCCGGACGGCCTCGGCCGCGGCGGCCACATCGCTGAGCACATTGCGGTTGGCGACCGGCCGCAGCACCTCGGCCAGCTCGATCAGCCGGCCAGCGGCGGCGATTACCTCGGCGGGCGGCTCAGCCGCGGTGATGAGCGTCGCGGCGATCGCGGCTGACCTGGCCGCCTTCTGCTCGGCGGTCTCTTTCGGCAGGGCGTAGGCGGCGGCCACCGACCCGAACGCTCCCGCGTCCGCGTCGATGAGCTCCGCGCACTCGATGCGCAGCCGTTCTGCTTCCGTCTGCACCCGGCCGATCGACTCGGCGTGGGCGGCGTATCTCGGGCCATCCGAGTAGCGCGCGACCATCTCGATCAGGGCCGCTGCCTGCGCTGCATGCAGCCCGGCCGCCGCGCCGCCACCGGGAGCCGGCGTCCTCGCCGCCAGCTCGGCCAGGAACGAGCTGACTGTCGCCGCCAGCAGATCCGCCATCCCGTCGGCTCCCATCGGTTGAGGCCGCCCGGACTGTCGGCGGCGGCTGGCAGACTATCGGCCGTGACCCTAGCTGACCCGAAGGCCGACCTGCAGCATTACCTGCAGTCCGCGCGCGATGCCGTGGTGTGGAAGCTCGGCGGCCTGTCCGAATACGACATCCGCCGGCCCCTGACACCGACCGGAACCAACCTGCTCGGGCTGGTCAAGCACCTGGCCGGCGTGGAGCTCGGCTACTTCGGCGAGACCTTCGGGCGGCCTGCTGACCTGCCGCTGCCGTGGTCAGGCCACGAGGACGAGCCCAATGTCGATATGTGGGCCAGCCCCGCCGAGTCGCGGGACCAGATCGTGAGGCTGTACCGGCTGGCCTGGGCGCACGCGGACACGACGATCAGTGACCTGCCGCTGGACGCGGTCGGCCGGGTGCCCTGGTGGGGCGAGCGCGGCGAGGTGAGCCTGCATCAGATCCTGGTCCACGTCGTCGCCGAGACCAACCGGCACGCCGGACACGCTGACATCGTCCGTGAGCTCATCGACGGAGCGGCAGGCCTGCGCGACACCAACAGCAACCTCCCCGACGGCGACGCTGCCTGGTGGGCGAGGTACCGCGAGCAGGTCGAGCAGGCCGCCCGCGAGGCTGGCGCCGGATCCTGACGGATCCGCCGGAGCCGCCCGGCTCGCCAGTCCGGACCGATCCTGACCGCTGCCACCATCATCGCGCGCCCAGCTGCCGGGCCCGTCCCGGCAGCGGCGCCGCATCCGGCCGCTGCCGCCGGGATCTCAGGAGCCGCCTCAGCCGCTGCCGCGCTCCCGTGCGCTGCGCTCCACGCAGAACTCGTTGCCCTCAGGGTCAGCCAGCACGACCCAGCCGGTGCCGTTTGGCTCGCGGTGATCGGCGACCAGGCGCGCGCCGATGCCGAGCAGGCGGCCGACCTCCTCGTCCCTGGTGACGTGCCCCGGCGTCAGGTCCAGGTGCACCCGGTTCTTGGCCGCCTTGCCTTCCGGCACCGGGATGAACAGGAGGCTGACCCCATGCGGGTCCACGATCCGGCCCTCCGGGTCACCGGGCCGGTTCGGATCGTCCGGATCCTCGGGCCAGCCCGTGACCTCGCTCCAGAAGAGCGCCTGGCGGTAGGGGTCGGTGCAGTCGACAGTGATGCTGCGGATAGTGAGCATGTCGCTTCCCTTGCTGCAGGATGCGCGCGCTCCGCGGCTGAACGTCAGGCAGGGATGCCAGGCGGGGGCGCGCTGCTGGTGACTGACATGGCGGCCCCCTTCCTGCTCACTGACGCTCCCTGAAGCGTGCCATCGGACCCGTCGGGAGGCAACCGAATATCGGTGCCGGTGTCCGGGTCTGCGGACGGCAGCGGCCCCCGGCGGGGTACGATGATCACGAAGGGGAGTAGTCCCGCGGCTGGCAGGCCGACAAACCCGGCGGATGTCTCGCCCGGTCGCCAGGCCACGTACCACGTGGTGGACGAGACCTTCGGCTGTTGAATCGATCCGGCCGAAGAGCTCCCTGACCCGGGATTCTGCGGACGGGCCCAGAGCGTTAGGACTCTCTCGGAATGCCCGAGCTTGCGGTCGTCGGCATCGCGCTGGCGGTAACCTTCCTGGCCGAGCTGCCGGACAAGTCGATGTTCGCCTCGCTGGTGCTGGGCACCCGGTACCGCCCGCTGTGGGTCTGGTCGGGTGCAGCGGCCGCCTTCACCGTCCACATGGCCATCGCCGTCTCGGCCGGCCAGCTGCTGACTCTGCTGCCGCACCGGGCCGTGGACTGGGTGGTCGCCGCGCTGTTCCTGGCCGGCGCGGGCTACCTGTGGTTCGCCAGCTTCCGGCCCGGACACCACGACGACGCGGACGCGGCCCGGCAGGGCGCCGGCGCGCCGACATTCCTGCGCGTGGCGGCCACCAGCTTCACCGTCATCTTCCTGGCCGAGTGGGGCGACATCACGCAGATCACCGCGGCGAACCTGGCCGCGCGCTACAACCCGGTGCTGGTCTTCATCGGCGCGACGCTGGGCCTGTGGGCAGTCGCGGCGGTCGCCGTCACGGTCGGGGCCAAGACCCTGAGCGTCCTCCCGATGGCCTGGATCAACCGGATCACCGGGCTCATCCTGCTGGCGCTCGGCATCTATACCGCCGTCGCCGCGATCCGGCCCTAGCCTGCCCGCGGGCCCGCCGTCGTCACCCCCGCGAGGTACCCGCCGGGCCGCGCGCCACGGTCTTGACGGCCCGCCCGGGGCTGTGACTGGATTGTGGCGAAAGATCCGTCGCACGGAGGTCGTGGCTGTGGCTGAGACACCGAACGAGGCGCTGCGCCGCAGGTACGCCCTCGAGCGGGCCAAGCGCCTGCGGCCCGACGGCAACGATCAGTACATCGAGCTGAAGGGCCAGTTCGGTCGCTACCTCCGCGACCCGTACACCGAGCGCGTCGAGCGTGCCCCCCGGCGCGATCATGTGACGGTCGCGTTCATCGGCGGCGGATTCGCCGGCCTGGTGACCGCCGCCAGGCTCGCCGAAGCCGGCGTCGGCGATGTCCGCATCGTGGAGAAGGGCGGCGGATTCGGCGGCACCTGGTACTGGAACCGCTATCCCGGCGCGCAGTGCGACACCGCGGCGATGATCTACATGCCGCTCCTGGAGGAAACCGGGCACATGCCGACGGAGCTGTACGCGCACGCGCCCGAGATCCTGGAGCACTGCGACCGGATCGGCAAGCAGTACGGGCTGCACGACAGCGCGCTGTTCCACACCGAGGTGACCGGACTGGAGTGGGACGAGGCTGCCTGCCGCTGGATCGTGCGCACCGACCGCGGCGACGAGTTCAGCGCCCAGTTCATCGCGACGGGGACCGGGCCGCTGCACGTGCCCAAGCTGCCCGGCCTGCCCGGCATCGAGACGTTCGGCGGCCACTCGTTCCACACCAGCCGGTGGGACTACGCCTACACCGGCGGCGATCCCGCGGGTGCGCCCCTGGACCGCCTCGCCGGCAAGCGCGTCGCGATCATCGGAACCGGGGCAACCGCGGTTCAGTGCGTGCCGCACCTGGCCGCGGCGTGCGGGGAACTATTCGTCTTCCAGCGCACCCCGTCGTCGGTGGACGTGCGCGGGAACCGCCCGATGGACCCGGACTGGTTCGCCAGCGTGGCCGCGCCGGGCTGGCAGGAGCGCTGGCAGGCCAACTTCGTCGCCAACATGTCCGCGGGCGAGCTGCCGGACGACGACCTGGTGAACGACGGCTGGACGGACCTGGCCAAGCGGATCCGGGGCCGCCTGACGGCCGCCCGCTCCGCCCCGCCGAGCTTCGCCGACCTGCTGGCCGACTTCGAGAACGCCGACCACGAGAAGATGACCGAGATCCGGGCGAGGGTCGATGCGGTCGTCGCGTACCCGGCCACGGCAGACCGGCTCAAGGCCTGGTACCGGCAGCTGTGCAAGCGGCCGTGCTTCCACGACGAGTACCTCAGCGCCTTCAACCGGCCCTCGGTGCACCTGGTCGACACCGACGGCAGGGGAGTGGAGCGCATCACCCCGGCCGGCGTCGTCGCGGCCGGGGTCGAGTACCCGGTCGACTGCATCATCTACGCCTCCGGATTCGAGGTAGGCACCCAGCCAACCCGGCGGTACGGGTTCGACCTGACCGGCCGGGACGGCATCCGGCTGTCGGAGTACTGGTCCGGCGGGATGCGCAGCATGCACGGCGTGCACGTGCACGGGTTCCCGAACGCGTTCCTGGTCCAGCTCGGCCAGGGCGGCAACTTCGTGGCCAACGTCCCGCACAACCTCAACGACGCGGCCAGGACCGTCGCGGGCGTCGTCGCGCACATGCGGGCCGCGGGACTCGACACCGTCGAGGTCAGCCGCGAGGCTGAGGATGCCTGGATGGAGCAGCTGGCGCCGAATCCGGTGATGAGCTCGTTCCTGGCGGCGTGCACGCCCGGCTACTACAACAACGAGGGCAAGGGCCCCGGCCCGCACTCGCTGCTGGCCGGCTACCAGGCGGGCGCGCCCGCCTTCTTCCGCTACATCCTGCAGTGGCGCGACTCCGGCGAGTTCGAGGGGCTGGAGTTCAGCCGGCGCGCCTGATCCGGGACAGGGCCAGCTCGGCGTCGCGGGCGAGATCACCCGTGAGATCGGCGGCGGGCCTGAGGTCGGTGATCAGGTCAATGGCCTGGCTGGCCCAGGCCGGGACGCGCGGCAGCTCGCCCTGGCTGACCGCCCGCTGGTAAGCCGCTCTGGCCGCGGGGTCGCCGGCCAGCTCGTACTCGCGGCCGCGCCACTGGTCAATTGAGGGATGGCGCAACGTGCGGGCCAGGTACCTGGCCGGCCAGCCAGTGTCCCGGATGATGTCGAGCACGGCGCTGCGCTCGGTCTCTTCTCCGGTTCCGTCCAGGATCGCCTTCGTGACCGACGGGTCGATCAGGGCCTCGGGCGTTGCCAGGAAGCGGGTCCCGATCAGCGCTCCGGCGGCTCCGAGCGCCAGCGCCGCCGCGACGCCCCGGCCGTCGGCGATCCCGCCGGCTGCGAGCACTGGCGTGGGCGCCGCGAGGTCGTCGACCACCGGTACGAACGACATGGCCGACCGTCCCGCCCGGCCGCTGTGCCCGCCCGCCTCGGTGCCCTGCGCGACGATGACGTCGGCCTCCGCGTCGATCGCCCGCCGGGCCTCATCCAGGTCGGTGACCTGGACGATGAGCCTGACCCCGGCGTCGCGCACCAGCGGGGCAAGCGGCCGGAGATCGCCGAACGACAGCATCACCGCCGCCGGGCGGTAGGCGAGCGCTCGCTCGACGAGGCCGGGGGTGGCGGCCCAGCTGAGGAATCCCGCGCCCCACGGCCTCGCGGTCAGCGAGGTGACGAGTTCCAGCTCCCGGTCCAGCCAGTCCGTGCCCTCGCGGCCGCCGCCGACCAGGCCCAGGCCGCCGCCTTCGGAGACGGCTGCGGCGAGAGCGCCGCCGGCCGACCCGCCCATCGGCGCCAGCGCGATCGGGTGCGCTATCTGAAACAGCTCGGTGAATACAGTCGGCAGGCTCATAACCATCGATTCTGCTGCTACGGCCGCTGAGGTGGGAAGCTCACGTCGATTGCCAGACCGCCGTCCGGGCGGGCCGTCACGGTCAGCGCGGCGCCATGGACTCCCGCGATCGCGCGGACGATGGCGAGGCCGAGACCGTGGCCGCTGCCGTGCCGCACCCGCTCGGTGCCGAGTCGCTGAAACGGCTCGATAATCCGGTCGACCTCGGCGGGCGGGATCACCGTCCCGCTGTTGCTGACGGACAGAACGGCGCGGCCGTCGGCGGTCGCTGTCGAGATCTGCAGCCAGCCGCCGGCGCGGTTGTGCCGGATGGCATTGTCAACCAGATTGGCCACCAGCCGCCCGGCCAGGGCCGGATCACCGCTCGCCGGGGCCGGCGCCAGCGACGCGGTCACCTCAAGGCCCCGGCGGTCGGCCTCGGGCCTGCGGTCGGCCAGCACGGTCCAGGCGAGCTCAGCGAGGTCGACGGGCTCCCTCGTGTCGGTGCCCCGCTCGCTGCTCGCGAGTGTGAGCAGGGCCTCGATCAGGCGCTCCTGCTGCTCGCCGAGCGCGAGCAGTTCCTGGCAGGTGGCGCGGAGCGCCTCCGCTGTGGCGCCCGGGTCGGCGAGAGCGACCTGCAGCAGCGCGCGCTCGGCCGCGAGCGGCGTCCGCAGTTCATGCGACGCGTTGGCCACGAAGTGCCGCTGCGACTCAAACGACGCCTCCAGCCGGCCGAACAGGTCGTCCAGGGTGTCGCCCAGCTCCGCGAACTCGTCGTCGCGCCTGCCCAGTCCCAGCCGGCGGCTGAGGTTGGTGGCGGAGATGTCCCGCGCGGTCGAGGTGATCGTGCGCAGTGGCCGCAGCAGCCGGCCTGCGATCAGCCAGCCGAGCACGATCGCGATCAGGACGCTGACGAGGAAGATGACCGCCGCGAGCACGTCGAAAGTCCGGCCGTTGGGCAGGTTCGCGGCCGCCTGACTTCCGGAGGAGGCGGACGAGCTGTGGATCAGCAGGCCGCTCGCGCCAAGCACGGCGAGGGCAAGCGCGGTGAAGACCCCGGCGTACAGGAGGGCGAGCTGCGTCCGCAGCGTGCTCCGGCGCAGAAGCCGGACCGCCGCGGCCGGCCGGGGAATGCGTGCCATCTGGCCCGCCATCATGCTGCCCCGATCTGGTAGCCGCCCTCGCGGACGGTGCGGATGACAGGCGGTTCGCCGAGCTTGGCCCGCAGCCGCCGGACCGTGGTCTTGACCGCCGTGGTGAACGGGTCGGCCTGCTCGTCCCAGACTCGCTCCAGCAGTTCCTCAGCCGAGACCACCCGGCCGGCCGAGGCGAGGAGGCACTCCAGCAGGGCGAACTCCTTCGGACTCAGGTCGAGGCGGCGGCCTGCCCGGAGCGCGACGCGGCGGCCGGAGTCGAGGATGATGTCCCCGCTTTCGAGCATCGGCGGCAGCGCCGCTCCGCTGCGTCGGCCAAGCGCGCGCACCCGTGCCGTCAGCTCAGCGAAGTCGAACGGCTTGGGCAGGTAGTCGTCAGCGCCGAGGCCGAGACCGTCCACCCGGTCCCGGACGGTGCTGGCCGCGGTCAGCATCAGGATCCTCGTGTCACTGCGATCGGCGACCAGCTGCCGGCAGACCTCGTCGCCGTGCACTCCCGGCAGGTCCCGGTCAAGGACGATGACGTCGTACCGGGTAACGGCGAGGTGCTCCAGGGCCTCGTTCCCGTCCAGAACGACGTCAACAGCCATGCCCTCCCGGCGCAGGCCGGTCCCGATGGCGTCGGCCAGGACCTCGAAGTCTTCCGCTACCAGCACTCTCATGATCGTGAACTCGCGATTTCTGTAGGCGGACTGCCCGCCCGGCTGAGGGCGAGGCTACGTGATTCAACTCAGACAGTGCCAGGTCACGGGTGTCAGCCCGGTGTCAGCTGACGACACCGGGCTGACACCGGCCAGGGCGTAGAACCAGGTTCGAACCTGACCGACCTACCGAGAAGGCAGCAGATGAGCGAGGCAACAATCGAAGTCAGCAGGGTGCGCAAGCGCTTCGGCCCGACGCTGGCGCTGGACGGCATGACGTTTACCGTGCGGCCCGGGGAGCTCACCGGCTTCGTCGGACCGAACGGTGCCGGCAAGTCGACAACGATGCGCGTGATTCTCGGCCTGGACGCGGCCGAGGCCGGCTC
>Ga0302229_10000916_pt1 | contig 22871 bp, 25 predicted proteins | sample II_Palsa_N1_3_FD_193518 | JGI IMG/M metagenome (GOLD analysis project Ga0302229, IMG submission 193518) | Peat permafrost microbial communities from Stordalen Mire near Abisko, Sweden - II_Palsa_N1_3 | ecosystem: Environmental > Terrestrial > Soil > Palsa > Peat permafrost | place: Sweden... | reverse complement strand
GCTTGCCGGTGCCGTCCGGATTGATCTTGATACGGATCTGCGTTTCGCTAGTGTCGCGAACGACTTCCGCCTGGCGCATGGTAATTCCTCGAATCTGACTATGAAAGATGGGGGTTTGGGGGGAACGCCGGATGCCGCGCCCGCTACGCGGTGCGCGGTGCAACGGCACGCCGTTTAATGCAGCACGAGTTTCAGTGCGGCCAGCAGTTGCGCGTTTTCTTCAGGGGAACCCACCGTCAGACGCACGCAATTCGCCAGCAATGGGTGCATTTTACTCACGTTTTTGATCAAAACCCGCGCGGTAAGCAGCGTTTCGAACATAACGGATGCGTCAGGCACCCGCATCAGCAGGAAGTTGCCGGCGCTCGGGAACACCTGCGCGCCCGGCAACTGGCCGACGGCCTGAGCCAGCTTTGTACGTTCCTCACGCAATTGCGCGGCCTGCGCGTCGAGCACGTCGAGGTGATCGAGCAGGAAATCGGCCGTGGCCTGCGTCAGCACATTGATGTTGTAGGGCGGGCGCACCTTGTCGAACTCGGTCAGCCAGGCCGCGCGTCCGGCCAGATAGCCGAGGCGAATGCCGGCGAGGCCGAGCTTCGAGACCGTGCGCATGACGACCACGTTGTCGAACGCGTCGGCGCGCGGCAGCCAGCTTTGCTGCGCGAACGGCTGGTACGCCTCGTCGATCACCACCAGGCTCTTGTCCGCGGCGGCAATGATGCGCTCCATGTCGGCGGCGTCGTACAGCGTGCCGGTCGGATTGTTCGGATACGCCAGGTAGACGATGGCCGGCTGATGCTCGGCGATGGCGGCGAGCATGGCTTCGACGTCGAGCGTGAAATCGGCCTTGAGCGGCACGCCGACGAATTCCAGATTCGCCAGTTTGGCCGACAGCTGATACATCACGAAGCCCGGCACCGGCGCGAGCACCTTGGCGCCCGGCTGGGCACAGGCCATCGACACCATGCTGATGATCTCGTCCGAGCCGTTGCCCAGCAGCACTTCGCAGTTGGCCGGCACGCCCATCGCGCGTTTGATTTTCTCGAGCAGCGCTTCCGGGCGCGGCGCCGGATAGCGGTTCAGCGCGACGCCGGCGAGACGCTCGCCGAGTTGCGCCGCGAGCGGCGCCGGCAAGGGGAACGGGTTTTCCATCGCGTCGAGCTTCACGAAGCCTGTCGCGTCCGGAACGGGATAACTCGTCATCGCGAGCACGTCGCGGCGAATGATGTCTTGAGGTGTCGTCATGGATGGGCGGACTGTTCCGGACAACGGACCAGTCATGCAGGGGCGGCGCGAGAGCCGCCCCGGTTGGTCAAGGTCGGTGAGGCGCCGGCTGGATGACACCAGCCTGGCGCGCTCAGCCGTTCTGCTTCATCCGGTATTCGGCGCTGCGGGCATGCGCCGGCAGTCCTTCGCCATACGCGAGTTCCGCGGCGATCTCACCGAGCGTCTGCGCACCTTCCGCGCTGACTTCGATCACGCTCGAGCGCTTGAAGAAATCATAGACGCCAAGCGGCGAGGAAAACCGTGCGGTACGCGACGTAGGCAGCACGTGATTCGGGCCCGCGCAGTAGTCGCCGAGGCTTTCGCTGGTGTAGCGGCCAAGGAAGATCGCGCCCGCATGGCGGATCAGCTTGCCCCATTGATGCGGCTCGAGCGCGGAAATCTCGAGGTGTTCCGGGGCGATGTCGTTGGCGATCGCGCAGGCTTCGGCCATGTCGCGCACCTTGATCAGCGCGCCGCGCCCTTCCAGCGAGGCGCGGATCACGTCCTGGCGCGGCATGGTGGGCAGCAGCTCGTTGATCGCGTCATGCACGCGGGCAATGAAGGCGTCGTCCGGGCACAGCAGGATGGATTGCGCTAGCTCGTCGTGCTCGGCCTGCGAGAACAGGTCCATGGCGACCCAGCGCGGATCGGTGGTGCCGTCGCACAACACCAGGATCTCTGAAGGACCGGCGATCATGTCGATGCCCACCGTGCCGAACACGCGGCGCTTGGCCGACGCGACATACGCATTGCCCGGGCCGCAGATCTTGTCGACCGCGGGCACGGTAGCGGTGCCGTAAGCCAGCGCGCCGACGGCCTGCGCACCGCCAATGGTGAACACGCGGTCCACGCCGCCCAGCAGCGCCGCCGCCAGCACCAGCGGATTCTTCACGCCGTCCGGCGTGGGCACGACCATGACGATTTCGCGCACGCCGGCCACCCGCGCCGGGATCGCGTTCATCAACACCGACGACGGATACGCGGCCTTGCCGCCCGGCACGTAGATGCCGGCGCGGTCCAACGGCGTGACCTTCTGGCCCAGCACGGTGCCGTCGGATTCGGTGTACTGCCAGCTATGGCTGCCGCATTCGATCTTCTGCTTCTCGTGATACCCGCGCACACGGCCGGCGGCGGCTTCGAGCGCGGCCCGGCGGCGCGGATCGAGCCCTTCGAGAGCCGCTTCGAGTTCCGACATCGGCAATTCGAGCGAGGCGACGCTCGGCGCCGTAAGACGGTCGAAGCGGTTGGTGTACTCGAGCACGGCGGCATCGCCGCGCACCTTCACGTCGGCCAGAATCTGCGCGACCGACTGCTCGATCGCTTCATCCTCGCTCGCCTCGAACGCGAGCACCGCGTGCAACGCCTTCTGGAATTCGGGAGCGCTGGAGTCGAGTTTGCGAATCTTGATAGACATGCTGGTATCCGTTTCGGTAAGGCGCGCCCGATGCCCCTTCAACTTGCATCAGGCAACATCAGGCGGCATCGGGCCGCATCAGGCATCGTCAGGCGCTTAGGCCGCCGCGTCGGCGCGCCGCGACGCGCGTTCGAACGCGTCGAGGAACGGCCGCAGCGCGGCACGCTTGAGCTTGAGTGCGGCCTGGTTCACGACGAGGCGCGACGAGATCTGCATGATCTCTTCCACCTCGACAAGATTATTGGCGCGCAAGGTGCCGCCCGAGCTGACCAGGTCGACGATCGCATCGGCAAGGCCCACCAGCGGCGCGAGTTCCATCGAACCGTACAGCTTGATCAGGTCGACGTGCACACCCTTCGCGGCAAAATGCTGGCGCGCGGTTTCCACATATTTGGTGGCGACGCGCAGCCGCGCCCCCTGGCGCACCGCGTTCTCGTAATCGAAGCCCGCCGCCACGGCGACCGACATCCGGCACCGCGCGATGTCGAGGTCGACCGGCTGATACAGGCCGCTGCCGCCATGCTCGAGCAAGACGTCCTTGCCCGCCACGCCGAAGTCGGCCGCGCCGTATTCGACGTAGGTCGGCACATCGGTGGCGCGCACGATGATCACGCGCAGGTTCGCGTCGGTGGTCGGCAAGATCAGCTTGCGCGAGGTTTCCGGGTCTTCGGCCACCTGCACGCCGGCCGCCTCGAGCAGCGGCAAGGTCTCTTCGAAGATACGTCCTTTCGACAGCGCCAACGTGAGCGGTGCGCTCACCGCCGTCGAGGACGAGGTTTGCGGCAACGCGCTCATGCCAGGCTCCCCGCAATGCGGCGCACCTTCGCGCCGACCGCCGTCAGCTTCGATTCCATGCGGTCGTAGCCACGGTCCAGGTGATAGATGCGGTCGATCAGCGTCTCGCCGTCGGCACACAGACCGGCGATCACGAGGCTTGCCGAGGCGCGCAGGTCGGTGGCCATCACCTTGGCGCCCGACAGCTTGTCGACGCCGTTCACGAGCGCCGTGTTGCCGTCGATCGTAATGTTGGCGCCGAGGCGGTTCAGTTCCTGGACGTGCATGAAACGGTTTTCGAAGATCGTCTCGACCACCTAAGCCGTACCGTTGGCAATCGTGTTGAGCGCCATGAACTGCGCCTGCATGTCGGTCGGGAACGCCGGGTACTCGGAGGTGCGCACGCTCACCGCCTGCGGACGCCGGTCCATGCGCACGCGCATCCAGTCGTCGCCTTCCTCGATCGTCACGCCGGCTTCGCGCAGCTTTTCCGTCACGGCTTCCAGGATCAGCGGACGCACCTTGCGCAAGATCACATCGCCACCGGCGGCCGCGACCGCGCACAGGAACGTGCCCGCTTCGATACGGTCGGGAATTACCGTGTGCTTCGCGCCGTGCAGCTTGTCGACGCCCTGGATCACGAGGCGGTCGGTGCCGATGCCCTCGATCTGCGCGCCCATTTCGACGAGCAGGTGCGCGAGATCGCCCACTTCCGGCTCGCGCGCGGCGTTTTCGATCACGGTCTCGCCTTCGGCCAGCACCGCCGCCATCAGCAGATTCTCGGTGCCGGTGACGGTGATCATGTCGGTCACGATGCGCGCACCCTTCAGGCGCTTCGCGCGGGCTTCAATAAAGCCGTGCTCGATGGTGATCTCCGCGCCCATCGCCTGCAGGCCCTTGATGTGCTGGTCGACCGGCCGTGCGCCGATGGCGCAGCCGCCCGGCAGCGACACCTTCGCCTCGCCGAAGCGTGCGAGCAGCGGCCCGAGCACGAGGATCGAGGCACGCATGGTCTTCACCAGCTCATACGGTGCGACGAGGTTGTCGACCTTCGACGCATCGAGCAACACGCGACCCGCGCTGGATTCGGTGCGCACACCCATCTGGTTGAGCAGCTTGAGCGTGGTGCGCACGTCCTGCAGGTCAGGCACGTTCTCGAGATGAACCGGCTCCGCGCTCAGCAAGCCGGCGCACAGGATCGGCAAGGCGGCGTTCTTCGCCCCCGACACGACGATCTCACCGGCCAGCCGCTGGCCGCCTTCAATGACGAGTTTGTCCATACCTGTCAGTTCCTGATCGATCCGGCTCTGCACCGGAGCTGCATTGCTTTCTGCGGCGGCGCCGCTACCGGCCTCGCGCCTGTCTTGTGTAATTCGCACTAACGTTCCAGATTACGCGTTTTGCCATTCGGCGGGCGTCAGCGTCTTCATGCTGAGCGCGTGGATTTCTTCGCGCATGCGGTCGCCGAGCGCCGCATACACGAGTTGATGACGCTGGATCAGCCGCTTGCCTTCGAAGCTCGGAGACACGATGGTCGCAAAGAAATGCTGACCGTCGCCTTCGACTTCCAGATGCTCGCAGGCGAGTCCAACCGCGATGTATTGCTTGACCTGTTCAGGAGTCGGCAACATGGGAAAGCTCCTCGTCAGTGGCGCAGTTTGTAGCCGGAGGCGAGCATGCGCATCGCCGCCACGGCCAGCACCACGAAGAAACCGGCGACGATGGCCAGGCTCACGAGCGGATCGATATCCGAGACCCCGAAGAAACCGTAGCGAAAGCCGTCGATCATGTAGAAAAAGGGATTCAGCCGCGACACTTCGCGCCACACCGGCGGCAGCGTATGCGTCGAGTAGAACACGCCCGACAGGAACGTGAGCGGCATGATCAGAAAATTCTGGAACGCGGCGAGCTGATCGAACTTCTCGGCCCAGATGCCGGCGATCAGACCGAGCGTGCCGAGAATCCCCGCGCCCAGCACGGCAAACGCGATGATGATCAAGGGCGCGCTGAAGCTGAGCGGCACGAACCAGATTGTCACGATAAACACGCCGAAGCCGACCGCCAGACCCCGCACCACCGAAGCCAGCACATACGCGCAGTACATCTCATAGTGGGACAGCGGCGGCAGTAGCACGAACACCAGGTTGCCGGTGATTTTCGACTGGATTAGCGACGACGAGCTATTGGCGAACGCGTTCTGCAACACGCTCATCATTACCAGCCCCGGAATCAGGAAGCTCGTGTACTCGACGCCCGGATAGACCTGCACGTGACCGCGCAGCGCGTGGCCGAAAATCGTCAGATACAGCAGCGCCGTGATCACCGGCGCGAGGACCGTCTGGAACGCAACCTTCCAGAAACGCAGAATTTCCTTGTAAAACAGCGTGCGAAATCCACTAAAACCGCTCATGCAAGCCCCTCGATCACTTCCGGACCGTTCATCACCTGAACGAAAACGTCTTCGAGGTCGGCCTTGCGCACCTCGACTTCTTCCAGCTTGCAACCGGCGCTGCGGCACTGCGCGAGAATCCGCTCGACCTCGTCGTAGCTCGCGAGACGCAGCAGATGCTGCCGGCCATGGCCGTTGCCCGCGCCGGACTCGACTTCGAGCGGCCGCAATTCGGCCGGCAGCACGCCCTCGGTAAAGCGCAGGAACAGTTGCATGCCGGCAAAGCGTTGCAGCAGCGTGCTGGTGCGCTCGAGCGCGACCACTTCGCCGCGCCGCAACATCGCAATCCGGTCGCACAGCGATTCCGCTTCTTCCAGATAGTGCGTGGTCAGCACGATCGTGTGGCCTTCGCGATTCAGGCGCGAGATGAACTTCCACAAGGTTTGACGCAGCTCCACGTCGACGCCCGCGGTGGGCTCGTCGAGCACGATCACCGGCGGCCGGTGCACCAGCGCCTGCGCGACCAGCACGCGGCGCTTCATCCCGCCCGACAGCGCGCGCATGTTGGCGTCGGCCTTTTCGGTGAGATCGAGGTTGGCCATCACCTCGTCGATCCACGCGTCGTTGTTGCGCAGGCCGTAGTAGCCGGACTGGATGCGCAAGGTCTCGCGCACCGTGAAGAACGGGTCGAACACGAGTTCCTGCGGCACGACACCCAGCGCCCGGCGCGCGTCGCGGAAATCAGTGACGACGTCGTGGCCGCGCACCGCGATGCTGCCTTCATCGGCGCGCGCGAGACCGGCGAGTATGCTGATAAGCGTCGTTTTGCCCGCGCCGTTCGGACCGAGCAGTCCGAAAAACTCGCCTTCTTCCACCGTGAGGCTGACGCCCTTGAGCGCCTGAAGATCTTTGTAGCGCTTCTTGACGTTACGAATTTCTATGGCTGGCATGACTGTGCGCCGCTTTGGATCACGGCGCCTGATAGGTGCGCAAAGTGCTGGAGGGGACGAAATTGGGGCTCGTTTCAAGTACAACCCGAGCCGCAAAAAACGTTTGATTATAGGGCAAAGTCGGGAGTCCCGACCTGGCCCGGGGGATTGGGAGGTGACGCCGGAAGCGTCAGTAGAGCGTCAATGTCGCGAGGAGAGGAGGACGTCGACGCCGTAGGCGTGCGCCAGGCTGGCGAGGCCAGCCGGCAGATTGACGATGTCGAGCGCGGCGCCGCGTGCCTGGGCGGCACGCTGCCATGCAATCAGCACGGCGAGCGCCGACGAATCGAACTGCGCGAGCGGCGCGCAATCGACACCGGTCGCGCCCGCCGCGATACGCTGCAGCCCCGCCGCGAGCGCGGTTTTGGCGCTCGCGTGGGTCAGCGTCGTACCGGTTTCGAAACGGCCCGCTACGGAGCGAACCTCGGCGTTCACCGCTGTGCTCACGACTGCTTGCCTGCAGCGAGTTGCTGGTTACGCTGCGTGAGGAACTGGATCAGCCCATCCACGCCGTGCTGCTGGATCTGCTCGTTGAACTGTTGCTGATACGCCTGGATCAGCCATGCGCCGAGCACGTTGATGTCATACACGCGCCAGCCTTGCGCCGTCTTGTACAGACGGTAGTCCAGTTCCACCGGCGAACCGTTGTTCATGACCACCGAGCGCACCACCGTGTCGGTGTCGTCCGGGTTCATGCGGAACGGCTTGTACTGGATCTGCTGGTCCTTGACCTGCGCCAGCGCGCCCGAATACGTGCGGATCAGCAGCATCTTGAACTGCTCGACCACCGCGTTTTGCTGGTCGGGCGTCGCGGCGCGCCAGTTGCGGCCCATCGCCAGTTGCGTCGTGCGGCGGAAGTCCGTGTACGGCAGGATCTTCTCGTTGACGAGCTGGGTGATGTGGGAAATATCGCCCTGCTGGATCGACTTGTCGTTACGGACCGCGTCGACCACCTGCTGGGTGACCGTCTTGATCAGGGCGTCGGGCGCGCTGCTATCCACCGCTTGCGCGAACGCCGTGCCACCGAACGAAAAGAACGCAGCAAAAACCGAAATGAGGAAGAATTTTTTCATATTGAGCCTGACAGAATGAAATAGTGCAGCGCAAACCTTGGAACCGACAATAGCACGCGAGTTCATCCGCGATCCACGCGCAAACTGCGAGAGTCGTTTCCAGGTGTTACGACTGCCCCCTCAACGCAATTTGAACGATGGGAAATCAAGCCGCGGCGGGACGATCTGGTCGGCCGGCACCTGATCGTTCTCCGGACCGCCGTTCATATCCAGCGGCGGCGACGTCGACACACCGGAGGCAGGCGCCGCAGCGGCGGCGGTGGCGCCCGACGCGCTTTGCGGAGCCGCTGCGCTGGCCGGCGCAGAAGCCGCACCCGGAGCAGAGGCCGCCGTTGCAGGCGCTGCGGCAGCTGGCGCCGCAGCGCTGCCATCCACATCGTCGTACTTGGGCAGCGGTGCATTGTCGCCGTAATCCGGCAACGACGCGTTGCCGCCGCCCTTGCCTTGCGACAGCAGATAGTTGCGGCGCTGCAGATAGGCGTTACGCACGAACGAGTATTTGTCGAGCGCCGCGCCTTCCAGCACGTCGCTCGCGCCCAGCAGGTTGGCCCGCGTGTTGACGATGTTCACGCCGTACAGCGCCCAGCTCAGGCCATCCGGATGAATGTACGACAGCGGATTGACATAGTAAGCGCCAATCGAGCCCACCGCGTCGCGCACCGTGCTCGGCCCGAACAGCGGCAGCACGAGGTACGGACCCGCCGGCACGCCATAGTGGCCGAGCGTGAGGCCGAGGTCGTTGTCGTGCTTGGGCAGCTTCGCGAGCGTGGCCACGTCGAACAGGCCGCCCACGCCGAAGGTGGTGTTGATGACGATCCGCATGATGTCTTCGACGCCATCGGTAATCTTCAATTGCAGCAGGTTGTTCGCCGCAACGTAGACGTCGCCGATATTCGAGAAGAAGTTCGTCACGCTGTCGCGTATCGGCTGCGGCGTGATGTACACGTAGCCCTTGGCGACCGGCTTCAACGCGTACTGGTCGACCTTGTCGTTGAACTTGAAGACGGTGCGGTTCAATCCTTCCAAGGGGTCCCCTTTGGTGGGGGTCTGGACGGTCGCACAGCCGGCCAGCATCGCCGCGCCGAACGCGAGCGCCGTGAAACGGACGCGCATGGTCTGCATTCTTGTTCTCCTTATTGACCCGACGCGCCCGAGGCGGGCACGGCCGGTGCCGGTGCCGCCGGCGCGGGGGCCGCAGCGGATGCGCCCGACTTGGCGGCACCCGAATCTGCCGCCTTGCTATAGAGGAATTGGCCGATCAGGTTTTCGAGCACGATGGCCGACTGCGTCATCGAGATCGTGTCGCCTGCTTTCAGCATTTCGCTATCGCCGCCCGGTTCCAGACCGATGTACTGCTCACCGAGCAGGCCCGAGGTCAGGATCTTGGCGGAGGTGTCCTTCGGAAACGGGTATTGCTTGTCCAGATCGATCGTCACCACGGCCTGGTACGAATTGCTGTCGAAACCGATCGAATCGACCCGGCCGACTGTCACGCCCGCGCTCTTCACCGGCGCGCGCGCCTTCAGGCCTCCGATATTGTCGAACTTCAGTTTGACCGGATAGGTTGCCTGAAACGACAAGGAGCTCATGTTGCCGGCCTTCAGCGCCAGGAACAGCAGCGCCACGAAACCCAGCACCACAAACAGGCCGACCCAGAAGTCGAGAGCAGTCTTTTTCATCGTCATCCCAAAGAGAATCCGTCGCGCCGGCCACCCCTTCCGCGCGGCGCAGGCAAGTCAATGCCCGCGGCGGAAGGCGCGTCGCGCGGTTTTTTTAGCTGAACATCAATGCGGTCAGCAGGAAATCGAGGCCGAGCACGGCCAGCGAGCCGTACACCACCGTCTTGGTCGTCGCCCGTGAAACACCTTCCGGGGTCGGTTTGGCTTCGTAGCCCTGGAAGAGCGCGATGAACGTCACCGCAAAGCCGAACACGATACTCTTGATCACCCCGTTGCCGACGTCAGCCCACACGTCGACGCCGCCCTGCATCTGCGACCAGAACGAGCCGGCATCCACGCCGATCATCAGGACGCCCACGACATAGCCGCCGCCGATCCCGACCGCGCTGAAAATCGCCGCGAGGATCGGCATGGAGATGATGCCCGCCCACAGGCGCGGCGCGACCACGATCTTGATCGGGTCGACCGCCATCATTTCCATGGCTGTCAGTTGCTCGCCGGCCTTCATCAGACCGATTTCAGCGGTAAGCGAGGTGCCGGCGCGGCCCGCGAACAGCAGCGCGGTGACGACCGGCCCGAGCTCGCGCACGAGCGACAGCGCCACCAGCAGCCCGAGCGCCTGCTCGGAACCGTAGCGGTTCAGCGTGTTGTAGCCCTGCAGCCCGAGCACGAAGCCGACGAACAGCCCCGACACCGCGATGATCACGAGCGAATAATTACCCACGAAGTGGATCTGCTTCGTGACAAGACGCGGACGGCGCAGCAACGGGAAGAATTCGAGCACCAGGCGGAAGAAGAGCCGCGTGGCATAGCCGGCGGTTTCAAGGCCGCCGATGACCGAACGTCCGATCGAACTGATCATGCCTGTCCCCCACCGATGCCGAAGTCTGCCGCAAGCGGCGTGTTGCTGGGATAGTGGAACTTGAACGGACCGTCCGGCGCGCCGTCGATGAACTGGCGCACGGTGGGATCGGTCGAGGCCCGCAACTGGGCAGGTGTGCCTTCGGCGTGCACACCGCCGTTGGCGAGGAAATAGACGTAGTCGGCGATCGCGAACGACTCCGGCACGTCGTGCGTCACCAGAATCGAGGTGGCGCCGAGCGCCTGATTCAGCGCGCGGATCAGGTTGGCGGTGATGCCGAGCGAAATGGGATCGAGACCGGCGAACGGCTCGTCGTACATCATCAGTTCGGGGTCGAGCGCGATGGCCCGGGCGAGCGCCACCCGGCGCGCCATGCCGCCGGAAATCTCCGCCGGGGACAGGTCGCGCGCGCCACGCAGGCCGACCGCGTTGAGCTTCATCAACACCAGGTCGCGGATCAGTTCTTCGGGCAGATCGGTGTGCTCGCGTAGCGTAAAAGCCACATTTTCGAACACCGACATGTCGGTAAACAGGGCGCCGAACTGGAACAGCATGCCCATCTTGCGGCGCAGGGCGTACAGGCCGTCGCGCGTCTGCGCGCCGATGTCCTGCCCCTGGAACAGGATCTGGCCGCGCTGGGCGCGCACGAGGCCGCCGATCAGCCGCAGCACGGTGGTCTTGCCGCACCCCGAGCCGCCCATGACCGCGACGACCTGGCCGCGCTGGAAGCGCAGATTCAGGTTCGACAGGACGAGCCGGTCGCCGTAACCGAAGTCGACGTCGCGAAGCTCGAGAAGGGTCTCGGAGGAGGAGGGCACGAAGCTGACGATCCTTTTACACAGAAGGCCGAATTATAGGGCCATCATGCGAATGATGCCGTGACGCGCCCCGTCCCCGTAGACAGGGACGCCGCGATTATGGCGTAAACCCTCGCTGCATCGCAGAAATGGCGTCGGCCGGATCGGCGGCCTCGGTGACGGCACGCACGACGGCGGCACAGCCGACGCCCGTCGCCAGCACCTGCGGCAGCACCTGCTGGTCGATGCCGCCGATCGCCACCAGCGGCACGACGCCGTCGAGCAGGCGCACGTAGCGGGCGAGACGCGCGAGTCCTTGCGGCGCCGTGGGCATCACCTTGGTGGTGGTCGGGAACACCGCGCCGAGCGCGACGTAGCTGGGCCGGAAGTGCAGCGCGGTGAGGATCTCATAGTAGCCGTGCGTGGACAGACCGAGCCGCACACCGGCGGCGGCGAGCTTCGCGAGGTCGGCCTTGTGCAGGTCTTCCTGGCCGAGGTGGACGCCGTATGCGCCGGCTTCGAGCGCCAGTTGCCAATGGTCGTTGATGAACACCTGGGCGTCGTGCGCGCGGCCTGCGGCGACGCAGCGGGCGATCTCCCGCGCCAGTTCGCCCGGGGCGGCCGTCTTGCGACGCAGTTGAACCGTCTTCACGCCCAACCCAACCACCCGCTCGACCCATTCGGCGGTCGGCAGCACCGGGTACAGCCCGAGGCGTTCGGGGCAGCGCGCGAACGCCTGCTGCGGCGCCGCCGGCAAGCCCGTCACCTGCGGAAAACGTGCCAGGTCCGAGGGCCAGGCATCAGCGCCGCGTGTTTCGTCGCCATCGCGCCAGGCGAGCGCCAGCACCAGCGCGTCGTGCGGCGCAAAGCCACAATCGAGAAACGCGGCAAGCGCGGGGATCCAGTCTTCGGCCAGATGCCCTTCCAGCGAATAGCGCTCGCCGCCCAGATGCAGCGTCGCGCGGCCTGCAGCCGCGACGATCACGCCCGCGCCCTGCACCTGCCAGCGCGCCACCTGTTCGCCGTGCTGCTGGGCGTCGGCGACGATGATCAGATCGCCGCCGTTGGCGTCGTCCGGCGCGGTCAGGCAGATGCGCCACGGCGCGTGGGTCGGCGGCCAGTCGCCCAGCCGTGCGCGGATGCGCTCGGCGGCTTCGGTCAGCTCGTCGGCGGGCGGCCAGAACAGATCGCGGCCGCCGAGCGGCGAAGTCTGCGTCGAGGTCGCGTTCATGCTGCGCTCCCGTCCTGATGCCAGAACGGCATGCCGACCACCGGCGTGCTCGCGTGGGCGGTCTCACGTTCGGCCATCGGCCCCGCGAGATAGGCCTCGCGCCCCGCTTCGACGCCCAGCGCGAAGGCGCGGGCCATCGCCTCGGGGTGAGTCGCCTGCGACACCGCGGTGTTCAGCAGCACGCCGTCGAAGCCCCATTCCATCACCTGCGCCGCATGCGACGGAACGCCCAGTCCCGCGTCGACGATCAGCGGCACGTCCGGCAGCCGCTCGCGCAGCACCCGCAGGCCGTACGGATTGATCACGCCCTTGCCGGTGCCGATCGGCGCACCCCACGGCATCAGCGCCTCGCAGCCGGCGTCGAGCAGGCGCCGGCCGATCACCAGATCTTCAGTACAGTACGGCAGCACCTTGAAGCCGTCCTTCACCAGCCGAGCGGCCGCTTCGATCAGGCCGACCGGGTCGGGTTGCAGCGTGTAGTCGTCGCCGATCAGTTCGAGCTTGATCCAGTCGGTCTCGAAGACTTCACGCGCCATATGGGCGGTCGTGACCGCCTCACCGACGCTCTGGCAGCCAGCCGTGTTCGGCAGCACCGGCACGCCGTGGCGTTTGAGCAGGTCGAAAAAGCCGGCTTCGGCGCCGCCGTCGTTCATCTGGCGGCGCAGCGCGACCGTGATCATGCCGGGCTTCGCGGCATCGATCGAGTCGGACAGCGACTGCAGCGACGGATAGCGCGAGGTGCCGAGCAGCACCCGGCTCGCAAAGGTTTGGCCGTACAGCGTGAGGGCGTCGGCGGGAGTGGGAGCAGTCATCTGAAAATCCTTGTCTCTGGCAATGCGCGGGCCCTGGCCGCAGGCGACCACGTTTGGCCCTCAGGCGAGCGCCGTTTAGCCGCCGGCGACGGGTTGCACGACGTCGAGCTTGTCGCCCGCCTGCAGCGCGCGCGCGGTGTGCTGGGTGCGGGCAACAAAATCGCCGTTCAGCGCGACGGCGAACGGCGGACGCGCGCCGAAGGCAACCAGCGCATCGGCGACGGTCGCCCCGTCGGGGAGCGACAACGGCTTCTGATTGATATGAATGTCCATGGTGTTCAGATACGGTTCAATCGATCACGCAAGTGATGGGCACGACGGCCGATGCAGCCGTTTTCGCAACGCTCATGCCGGCACCTGCGCGCAATTCTGTGGGTCGAGCCGGGCGAGCTGAAACAGCTCGCTCCAGCGGGCATCGCGCCGCCAGCCGGCGAAGGCGTCGGCGTCGCCGATGCGTCCTTCGAGCAGCGCGGCGGCAAAGCGGGCGGCTTCGTCCGCGACTTCCGGCACGATCATGTAGCCATGCCGGTACAGGCCGTTCACGCGCAAGGTCTGCGCGCCATCCCACACCAGCGCCGGACGGTGGTCCGGCAAGGTCGGGCGGCACTGCGAGTTCAATTCGAGAATGCGCGCCTCGCCGAAGCCCGGATGCACCGAGAACGCCGCGCTCAGCAATTCCAGCGCGGAGCGCACGCTGACCGGCGACATGTCTTCGCCTTCCACTTCGGTGGCGCCGATCACGTAGAGATCGTCCTGCTTCGGCGCGATATACAGCGGGTAGCGCGGATGCAGCAGACGCACCGGACGCGTGAGGCCGATACCGGGCGCATGCACGCGGGCGACCTCACCGCGGATGCCGCGCAAGGTGGGCAACACCGCCTTGGCGCCGAGTCCACGGCAATCGATCGTCACGCGGGCCGGCGGCAGGGCGTGATCGGCGACAGGCGTATTCCAGTGCGTCTCGACACCGCGTTCGGCCAGACCCGCGGCAAGCGCGCTGAGCACCTGGCGATTGTCGAGCTGCCCTTCGTGCGGCAACAGCCAGCCTTGCGTGAAACGGCCGGCGAGCGCGGGCTCGGTCGCCCCGAGCTGGGCGCCCGCCAGCGCGACAAAGCCGCCCTCGAGCAGATCCGCCGGCGCATTTGATCGCACGCGGCGCTCGAACAGCGGCGCTTCGGTGCGGTCGGCGTGATGCCAGACGACCAGCGTGCCATTGCGTTGAAAGAATACCGGTTCGGGCAATTCGGCCAGCACGCTCGGCCAGGTGTCGAGCGAGGCGGCGCCGAGGCGCGTGATCAGCAATTCGGCGCTGGCCGCTTCGGCGAGCGGGGCGAGCATCGCCGCCGCCACCCACGCTGCAGCCTGCGAGCCGGCGGCATCGCCGCGCTCGTACAGGGCGACGCGGCGCCCCGCGCCGGCGAGCCGCCATGCAACCAGCCGGCCGCACAGACCACCGCCGATGACGGCGAAATCCGCCTGGGCGTGCGTGCTCATCGCCGTCCCGCCGGCACGCGCAGAGCGGCTTGCGCCATGAGGGGACAAACGAGGCAATAAACTGAAGATTGAGCGGTCATCGTATCCTTTCCGTACGGCAACAGGCGCACGTACCCAAGGACGAAACCGGCTTGCGAGGCCGGCCGGGCAAAAGGCGCATCCAGTGACGGACGCCGCCCGGCGGGGAATGGAAGAAAAGCTGGAAGAAACGCTGACTTCCGGAAACTTCCCGCGCCGGTATTACCCGGATCGGGTGCAAAGGGTCTCTCTCAGCCTCGCCGCGGCGTGTGGCCCGCGCGCAAAGCACCCCTGTTTCGTCGAGAGTCATTAGACCATAAAAGGCGCGCGGGCCGCAAACCGGCGCGGCTGTGCGGCAGCCGCCACCGTCGATTGGTGCAGCCGCGCGCGGCCCTCTGGCACAATGCAACGAGCGCACGGCTTCCCGCTTCACGCGCGACAAGACAAGCGCCTCGCTGCGTCTGCCGCGATTAATTTTCGCTTAAGGCGCTCGGGCCAGAATCCGGCGACGGGCATCCGGCAACGGATGTCCAGCGTCGTGCGACGGGGTCGAGACGCAAGCCGCAATCGCAATACCGCCGTAGCGCCGACTCGTCATAGGCTGAGCCATCCGAGCCCAGCCATGGCGAAGCGGCCCAAGATGAGCCAGCATTTCTTCAGGATGGTCATGACACCCAATACTTCCCCCGCCGGCACGCTAGAACCGGACGATAAAGTCTCCGCGTGGAGTCTGATCAAGCCCTACTGGGTCTCTGAAGAATGGAAGATCGCCTGGGGACTCCTGATTGCAATCATTGCGATCAACCTCACCAACGTCTGGATCAGCGTCAAGTTCAATAGCTGGAACGGCGATTTCTTCAACATGCTGCAGAACAAGAGCGTGAAGGACTTCCCCCACCTGATGACGGTTTGGGCCGTCCTTGTGGCGGCGCTGATCGTCCTTTTCGTCTACGGCCGCTATCTGCGCCAGATGCTCGGCTTCCGCTGGCGCCAGTGGCTCACCACCCGCTACCTCGAGGAATGGCTCGGCGACAGCGCCTTCTACCGGATCGAGCGCGACCGCCTCACGGACAACCCCGACCAGCGGATCACCGACGACCTGCAGTCCTTTGCGACCAGCACCCTCTCGCTGACGCTCGACCTGCTCTCGACGGTGGTCACGCTCGTTACGTTCGTCACCATTCTCTGGTCGCTCGCCGGCGCCTTGACCGTCACGCTCGGCGGCATGCCGATCGTCATTCCGGGGTACATGGTGTGGGTCGCCGCGCTCTATGCGCTGGGCGGCTCGTACATGATGTACAAACTCGGCCGTCCGCTCGTTTCGATTACCTACCAGCAACAGAAGGTCGAGGCGGACTTTCGCTTCGGCCTGATCCGCATTCGCGAGAACTCGGAACAGATCGCGTTTTACGATGGTGAGCAGACCGAACGGGCCAACGCGCAAAACTTCTTCCAGCGCATTCGCGACAACTGGTGGCGCGTGATGAAGTACACCAAGCGGCTGAGCTTCGTGCTGAGCTTCTACGGCAACATCGCGTTAATTTTTCCGCTCATTGTCGCGGCGCCCAAGTACTTCACCGGCGCCTTCACCATGGGCGTGTTGATGCAGATCCAGAACTCGTTCGGCACGGTGAGCGATTCGTTCTCCTGGTTCATCAACAGTTACGGCAGCCTGGTCGACTGGCGCGCTACCGTGAATCGTCTGCGCGAATTCAAACGCGTCATGCGTTCGTCACACATGAAAGAGGCCACCTCGCCCGCCACCGTGCATGGCGGCATCAACCTGCACTACGTCGACGAGGACAGGCTCACCACGGAAGGCCTGTCGCTCGCCCTGCCGAACGGCACCGCCCTCTCGCAGATCCGCAATATCACGATCCAGCCGGGTTCGCGCTGGCTGGTACGCGGCCCGTCCGGATCGGGCAAGAGCACCTTGATGCGCGCGCTCGCCGGACTGTGGCCGTTCGGCGACGGCTCGATCGATGCGCCGGTCAATGCCCGCATGATGTTCATTCCGCAGCAGAGCTACATGCCGATCGGCACGTTGAAAGCGGCGCTCACCTACCCGTCCTCCGCCGACACCTACACCGACGACGAATGCCGCGAAGCGCTGCGCGTCTGTCACCTTGACGCCTATGCCGAGCGTCTGGCGGAATCGGGACACTGGGCGCGGACGCTGTCGCCCGGCGAACAGCAGCGCCTCGCCGCCGCCCGCGTGCTGCTGCACAAGCCCGACTACCTGTTCCTCGACGAAGCCACCAGCGCGCTCGATGCGACTAACGAGGCGCTGCTCTATCACCTCTTCACCGAGCGCCTGCCCAAGGCCGCGATCGTCAGTGTCGCGCACCGCGAATCGCTCGCGGCGTTCCATGAGGAAACGCTCGATGTCGAACGCTCGGGCGAACCGGTCGCCGCATGAGCAGCGAGCGTGTAGATAGCGCGGGGGGCTGATCACCGGAGCCGGTGCTGGTGCTGGTGCCGATGCCGGCTCCGGCTCCGGCGCTGGCGCAGCACGGCACGGCACGGCACGACACGGCACAAATCTGCTGCAGTCCCAGGCAAACGCCGGACAAACTTCAGCCAATCTCCAGGCACCTTCCAATCGGCCGCCAGACAGGCACCGGCGAGCCCCTTGCAACATCCTGAAATACGCGAGAACAGTTCGAAAGCATTTGCGGACCGTTCAGGTTGTTCCGTGCTTTGAAAGTACCGTGCTGCGGCGACGATTGACGTGCGGGCCAAACACTATCTTGCGGCCCGTACGCCATCCACCGCTACCGGACTTCCCGCTCATGTCATTCGATCGCAGCTTCTATCCTTTGACCCAACGACTCACGCGGATGAGCCGTTCCCTGTTCACCGCCGCCGGCGCCACCGTCGGCATGACCGCGTTGCTGCTGTCGGTCGGCGCGCACGCCGCGCAGATGACGCCGGCCGCCGAGCCCGCCGACGTCTGCCCCGCGCTGACGCACATCGTCGCCGCCCACGACTTCAAGCAACTGCGCAATGAACCGGCCGCGCAGTTGCCGGGCCTCGCCAGCGCCGACGATTGCCACGCCGGATCGAACGCCTACGACTGCCATTGGCGCGCTCACTGGCAAGCCGACGGCGTGGTCACGGACCCGCTCGAAGAGCTCGGCGCCGACATCGCCGCCTGTTTCCCGAACGTCGTGCACGACCTCAACACGCCGACGCGCCAGCATTTCATCGTGACTTCGGGCGAGCGTCGCATCAGCGTCACGGCAAGCGTGCAGGGGTCCAGCGAACTGCATCTGCGCGTCGCACGCTAAGCGTGCCGCCCCTGCGATTCACTCCCGATCCGACACGCCGAGGTACTGCATCATGACCGCCTTGCGCTCACCGCTCTTTCCGGCCGTTCTGTGCACCCTGCGCTTTCCGTGGTCCACGGGGCGGCGGACCTGCGTATGGGCCGCGACCGCTGCCATCCTCTGCGTCGGACTGAACGGTTGCGCGTGGACGCTGATCACAGCGGCCGACGCTACCGGCTCGGTGATTCAGGCAGGCTATGCCATCGCGTCGAACTACTCGTCGCCGACCTTCGTCAACGGCCGGCCCGCGTCCATCAGCGCGGTGTGCATCGAAGTGAACCAGACGGTGTCCGTTGGCGATTTCGTCCCCTCGTTGCAACTCGCGCTCAACCGGCGCGGCATCCGTTCGGACGTCTACAACCCGGGCACCGCCCCTGCGAGTTGCGAGTCGCGTCTGATCTACAACGCGGCGGTCGATTACGGCCGGCGCGAGTTCAACGACAATCCGGTCCAGTACCTGTCGGTGATCGATCTGACGCTCCTCCAGCAGGGCCATATTCTCGTCACCGCGCGCTATCAGACGGGCGACCTCGGCCTCGATCGTTTCTCGAATGCGTCCGTCAAGCTCAACGGCATGATCGACAAGATGGTGGTCAACCGCCTCGAGTTGCGCCCGCAGACCATTCAGACTTCGCAGGTCAACTGAAGCAGCTCATCTGACGCAGATTAGCTGACGCAGATTATCTAAACTTACCTGCGTTCAAGAGGGCTTCAACGCGCGGACGCGCTGCCCGCCAACATGCCGGCAAACCGTTCGCAGCCGCTTGCTTCCAGTTACCCCGGAAAGGTTTAGAAAGCATTGCGCGCTATCAGCGCTCCGGCGTATCTCCTAAGATTGCCGGAATGAACCAATCCATTCTCGTCGTCGACGACGATCCCGTCGTGCGCGACCTCGTACGCGAATACCTGCACGGACGCGGCTTCTCGGTATCCGTGCTCGAGCACGGCATGGCGTTGCAGCGCGCGCTGCAACACGAGCGCCCCGCACTGGTGGTGCTCGACATCATGATGCCGGAGCTGGACGGCATCAGTGCGTTACGGGCGCTGCGTCTGGCCGGCGACGACATTCCGGTGATCCTGCTGACGGCGCGTGCCGATGTGATCGATCGCGTGATCGGTCTCGAACTCGGTGCCGACGACTACCTCGGCAAGCCGTTCGAGCCGAGCGAACTGGTTGCGCGCATCCGCACCGTGTTGCGCCGGCGCGGCGCGATCGCGCCTGGAGCGCCGGAGAATCGCGCGCCTTATCGCTTCGGCCGTTTCGAGGTGAATTTTCCGGCGCGCGAATTGCGCCGCGACGGTGAACGCATTCCGCTGCGCTCGAGCGAATTCGCCATGCTCAAGGTGTTCGTCACGCACGCGATGACAGTCCTCACCCGCGCGCAACTGCTCGAGAAACTGCACGGCAATACCGAGGCGCACCGCAACCGCAGCCTCGACGTTTCGATCTGGCGCCTGCGGCGTCTGATCGAAGTCGACCCGTCCGAACCGCGCTATGTGCAAACGGTCTGGGGCCGCGGCTACGTGTTCGTACCCGATGGAGAAATCGGCGCGGCAGAGCGGGTCGCACCGCCTTTCGCCGACGCCTAGCGCCCCGCTCGCGAACGCTCAGAACGTCAGCACGCTCAGGAACAGGTGCTGCAGCCAGCCCACCGTGGTCGCATCGCTCACGATGCCCTGGCCGGCCTGCTCGATCCGCGCATTCGCCACCTTGCTCGACGACACATAGTTGCCTGCTTCGATATCCTTAGGATTGACGATTCCGGACAGTCTTAAACGATCGTGATTGCCGTTCATCGCAATCAGCTTCTCGCCCGCCACCATCAGATTGCCGGTCGGCATCGTACCGATCACGGTAACAGCCAGCGTGCCGCTCATCCCGTTGGTGTCGGTCATCGCGCCCGCGCCCTTGAAGTCCGTGTTCGCGGAACCGATGTTGAACAGTCGTGCCAGCCGCGCGGCGGCGCCGGTCGATTGATCCGCGGCGGTGGCGCTAATGTCGCTCGCGCGGCTCGCTGTGGTATTCGCGCTGCTGTTGCCGCTGTACGACTCGGACAAGCGAATGGTCAGCACGTCGCCCACATGCTGCGCACGCGGCGTTTCATAAAGCAGCACCGACGCGCCGGCCTGATAGATCGCGCCCTGCGTGTTGATATTGAGCGGCTGGCTCACGAGCGGCGGCAACATCGGCGTGTCGACGATCGAATCCGGGTGGCTCGCGCAGGCAGCGAGACCCAGCGCCGCGGTCAGCGCGGCCGTGAGGCGTAGCGTGGTCATGGAAATTCCTCTGCCGGAGTGAAGATGGGACAAATGGGTGGCGGCGCGCATTCGTTGCCTCAACCCGCCTCGGGACTACTCGCCTGCCATTGGCGCACCAGCGACTTCACCCACGCGTCCGGGTCCTTCAGCAGATAGGTCAGCGTGCCGTTGTGGGTGGACGGCAACAGGCACAAGGTGATCGAGCTGACGGCGTTTTCCCAGACGTACATGGGAACCGCGCTGCCCGCCGCCGAAGTGCTCTGCGTGACGAGCCGCGGCACGCCATAGCGGCCCGCCAGCGCGTTGCGCAGGTCGGCGGCGGTGACCTCATCGATCACGAAGGAAATCTCGTAGAGCCGCAACGCCGTCTCGCCGGCAACCCGCGCAAAGCGCAGCACATGGTCCTGCGCGAGCGCACCGTCCACTACCGCCTGCGAGAGCTGCCAGCGGTCGGCCGCCCGGTGCGCCCAGCGGCACGCCACCGTCAGGCTCTCGCTCGTCTTCAGGCTCATGCCGAGCGCGCCCGCCAGCATGTCCGTCTCGCAGACCGGCACGCTGCCCACCGGGGTCGCCCGCACGGTCGAGCCGGCGCGGAATTCGTCGAGCGTGATGCCAAGCGGAATGCCGCGAAACTCGAACGGCGCATCCGAGGGACGCTTGCGCTCGTCTGCAGTACTACGCTTTGGCGACGACGTCGACGAGGACACCGCACCTGCAGCAGAGTCCGCGTGCACGGCGGGCGCCGCCATGCCCAGACAGACGGAGAGCAGCAGCGGCGCCAACGCGCCGAGACACTGACGGGCGGACGGTCGGGAGATCATGGCTCAGTCGATCGCTGATGCACACGCGTTGAAGGGCGTGGCGGCGGCGTGCCCGACAACCGGCAGGATGTCGAGCGTCGCGGCCGTCAGGCGGCAGGGCAATGCGGCGACCCCGCAGCCGTCGAGGGGTAGCAGCATCGCGCCCATCGCCAGCCAGCTCGCGGCCCGCACACAGCGCTTGAAAACAGTCAGAGTGGACACAGGCGCTCTCGTCAGGTCAGGCTGTCGTGTTGACGTGATTGCCGACGAGGCCGCCGGGCGACACCGGCGTGGCGGGTTCGCTCGGCAGCGCGTCAGGCTTCGCCGTGTTGTCCGGCGTGGGCGACGGCCGCTCGCGCTGCACGGGCGGGAAAGTAGTGGGACGGAGATTGTTGGTGACGGTCATGGTCTGCCTCGCGTGACGCTTGGGGTGCGGATTCGATTGCCGCATCTGCGCCGACACTGGGAGGACAGAAACGCACCCTTCAGGTCAACGAAATGCGACGGCGATGGACTACAGGTCGAATCATCCCGCCGCGCGCTCCGTCACAATGCACGAAGGAACGCGCGCTTTTCCACGGTTCTTACGAGGGGTTTCGATTGGGCGCCATTTCTTTCCTCGCAGCAATTCCGGTAAGCGATTGCAGTGCGATACGTCCCCCAATGTGCAATTTATATTGCCAACTTTAGCGTCGAAAATTGGCCGGTTAGCCTTATGCAGCAAGGCTTCCAGCGCGAGGTGGAGGGACTGCCGCCCGGCTGGACGGCAACAGGTAAGTGTTGGTAAGAAAACAATCGGCCGCTCGCCATGCGCGCCAGTCTAAAATTTCAAGATGAATCCACAGGTCCTTATCGTCGACGACGACCCGGTCGTACGCGATCTGCTTTGCCGCTTTCTGCAATCGAACGGGTTCGACGCTTCCGTGCTCCACGACGGCACGCATTTGCAACGCCGCCTCGAAAGAGAGCGGCCGTCGGTCGTTGTGCTCGACATCATGATGCCGAACACCGACGGCCTGCGCGCGCTCACCGCGCTGCGGGCCGCCGGCGACGACATTCCGGTGATCTTCGTCACAGCGCGCGGCACGGTGGCGGACCGCATTGTCGGTCTGTCGCTCGGCGCCGACGACTATCTGACGAAACCGTTCGATCCGCGCGAACTGCTCGCCCGCATCCAGACGGTGCTGCGCCGGCGCGGGCCGTCGACCACCAGCGCGCCCGAAGCACGCAAGCCGTATCATTTCGGGCCGTTCGAACTCGACTTCGCGACGCGCACGCTGTCGCGCGACAACACGCGACTCGCCCTGCGCGACAGTGAATTCGCGCTGCTGAAGATCTTCGTCAACAATCCGTACAAGGTGCTTTCGCGCGTGTTGATCCACGATCTGGTCCACCGCGACAACCTCGCCTTTCGCGACCGCAGCCTCGATGTGCCGATCTGGCGGCTGCGCCGCGTCATCGAGGACGATCCGTCGAGCCCGTGCTATGTGCAGACCGTGCGCGGCAAGGGTTATGTCTTCGTGCCGGACGCCGACGGCACGCCGTTCTCGATCGAGGGCGCGGCAGACTCATGAAAAACCCGTTGAACACGCTATTCGGCAGAATGGCGTTGCTCTCGACGGCGGTATTGTTGGCAATTCAGGCCGGCTGGTTCGTACTGATCGTGATGCAACCGCCTCACCACG
>Ga0302229_10000915_pt1 | contig 22873 bp, 20 predicted proteins | sample II_Palsa_N1_3_FD_193518 | JGI IMG/M metagenome (GOLD analysis project Ga0302229, IMG submission 193518) | Peat permafrost microbial communities from Stordalen Mire near Abisko, Sweden - II_Palsa_N1_3 | ecosystem: Environmental > Terrestrial > Soil > Palsa > Peat permafrost | place: Sweden... | reverse complement strand
TCTGCTTTTGCTGTTCCCCGATAGCTCAGTTGGTAGAGCGCCGGACTGTTAATCCGTAGGTCCCTGGTTCGAGCCCAGGTCGGGGAGCCAAGAATTGCAAAAGGCCCGTTAACCAAAACGGGCTTTTTTATGTAAAGGTTGTACTGCTGTTCCTCGATAGCTCAGTCGGTAGAGCGCCGGACTGTTAATCCGTAGGTCCCTGGTTCGAGCCCAGGTCGAGGAGCCAAAAAATTCGAAGGCCCGCATCCGTGCGGGCCTTTTTGTTTTGGCGCTACGCAACATATCAATGTGCGCAACGGATGCGAGCCGCTTCGGCCGTCCTATATTCCGCGCCCCCTTCGGCGGTCCCCACACACTCACACACCCACCTGCGTCATGCTTGCCGTTATACGATGGTACTTTCCCTGCGCGATCATTCCGGTCTCCCGATGAAATCCACCTTGTTGTGCGTCACCCTCGCCGCTGCTGCGCTCTTCGCTCCGCTCGCCCACAGCGAGGAAGTGTCCAGCGTCAACACCAACTTCCATCTCACCGGCTCCGACCGCGTGGTGGTCGAGGCCTACGACGATCCGCTCGTCAACGGCGTCACCTGCTATGTCTCGCGAGCCCGCACGGGCGGCATCAAAGGTACGCTGGGTATCGCGGAAGATCCCACGGAGGCGTCGATTGCCTGCCGGCAAGTCGGTGCGATCAAATTCACCGGACCGCTCAAACAGCAAGCCGATGTGTTTTCCATGAGCATGTCGCTGATCTTCAAGACCCTGCACGTCGTGCGCGTGGTCGACGCGAAGCGCAACACGCTGGTGTATCTGACCTACAGCGACCGGGTCGCGAGCGGCAGCGCAAAAAACAGCGTGACAGCCGTGCCGATGCCCGCCGGCACGACCATTCCGCTTAAGTGAAAGCGGCCAGGCCGGTATCGGTCCGCCCGCGCTAAACTGGCAGACCGAGCTGGACTTTCATCATGACCGTCACCCGTTTCCGCGATTCCGCCCGCTACTGGCGCACGCCGCTTTTGCCCGGTGCGGATCTGCTCACGGCCGAATATCACGATCACGAGTTTTCGCCGCATTGGCATGACGCGTACACCATCCCGGTGATCGTGGCCGGTGCGGAGGGCTACCGGTATCTGGGCACGGACTACGTCGCCGAAGCGGGTAGCGTGCCCATCATCAATCCGGGTGAACTGCATACGGGCGCGCGGGCGATCGAGGCAGGCTGGCGCTATCGCGTGCTGTATGCGCCGGTGGACTTCCTCCAGCAACTCGCCTCAGACGTCGCCGGCCAGCAGCAGGATTTGCCATGGTTCGAACCCGGCGTGATCCGCGATCCGGGGCTCGCCCAGCGCCTCGCCCGCGCTCACCGTCTGCTCGAAGCGCAAGCCGATCCGCTCGTGGCTGAAGTCGCGATGCTCGACGCCCTGTCGACACTGCTCGTCCGCTATTCGGGCAGCCAGAGCAGGCCGGCGCGGCTCGCCTCGGACGACGCGCGCGTGGCCACCATGAAAGAGCGTCTGACCGGCGACCTCACCACCCCGCTGCAGCTAGCCGAGCTCGCGGGCGCCGTGGGCCTGTCGCCGTTCCACGCCGCGCGCCTCTTTGCCGAGAGCACCGGTCTGCCGCCGCATGCGTGGCGCAACCAGGTCCGGCTGCAACGGGCGCTGGCGCCATTGCGTGCGGGCGTGTCGGTCACCGAGGTGGCTGCGGCCAGCGGTTTCACAGACCAAAGCCACTTCACGCGGCATTTCCGGCGCATGTTCGGGGTACCGCCGGGGCGCTGGCAGGCCGCCTGAGCGCAGGCGCGCCGACGCAGCCCCCCCACCGCAAGAACGTACAAGCGCTCCCACCCCGCCGCAGCTATGCTCGGCGGACCAAGGAGACAAGATTGACCCACCCCAACCACTCGACCCGACTCGCCGAACTCACCGCCGGCGCCCGCGACATCATCCCCATGATGGTCGGCGCGGCGCCGTTCGGCGTGATCTTCGGCACGCTCGTCACGTCCGGCCCGCTGCACCTGTGGCACGGCCAATTGATGTCGCTCGTCGTCTTCGCCGGCTCGGCCCAGTTCATTGCGCTGGGCCTGATAGCCGGCCACGCGAGCTTCGCCGTGGTGCTGGCCACCACCCTCGTCGTCAACCTGCGCCACGTGCTGTACAGCGCCACGCTCGCCCCCTACGTCTCGCATCTGCCGCTGCGCTGGCGGCTCGCGCTCGGCGGCGTGCTCACCGACGAAGTCTTCGCCGTCGCCTGGTCGCACTACCGGCACCATCCGCCCGGCTCGGTGAGTCCGTACTACTTCCTCGGCGCGGGCCTCGCCATGTATCTCAACTGGCAGATCTGGACGCTCGCCGGCCTGCTGTTCGGCGCGGCGTTCCCCGGTCTGCAGTCGCTCGGGCTCGATTTCGCCATGGTCGCCACCTTTATCGCGATCGTCGTGCCGCAACTGGTCGCGCTGCGGTACCTCGCCGCCGCGGCCACCTCGGGCGCGCTGGCTTTCTTCTGGCAGGCCTGGCCGTACAAGCTGGGCCTGCTTGGTGCGGTGTTCGCGGGGGTCGTGGTCGGCGTCCTGCTGTCGCGCCCCGGCAGCCAACGGCGCACGGCGGAGGTGGCACAATGAACTACGTCGTTCTGATTCTCGGCATGGCGCTGATCACCTGGACGATCCGCGCGGCCGTGTTCGTGCTCGGCGACCGGCTGGTATTCCCGCCGCTGGTGCGCACCGCCCTCGGCTTCGTGCCGGTGACGGTGCTGACCGCCATCATCGTGCCGATGGCCGTCTCGCCGCACGGCGGCGGCGCCGAGCTGACCTGGCGCAATCCGCAGTTGATTGGGGCGCTTGCCGCCGTGGCGGTCAGTGCGCTGACCCGCCGGCCGCTGCTGACGATTGCCGTCGGACTCGCCGTATTTTTCGTCTGGCAGGGCGTCGTGCTCAAATAGAGTTGGCCATCTGATTGCGCCGCGCGCCTTGTGCAGCGCCGCAATCGACGCGACTCCCGGTTCCGGAAGCGCATCGTACCCTCAAGTTTTACCCTGGTCCGCCGTTATGCAGTCGAGGTCCGCTCGTCGGGAAGGTATCCCCGCTGGTTACGCGGCAACAAAGCAGGATCAACCGCGTCGAGCATCGACGTCGCCCTCTCACGGGGGCAGTTCGCAGATGGCGGCACTTTTGCGATGCCACGCGGGAGGACCAAACGGGATAAGACATGGGTCAGATCACCCTTTCACTCAAAGACGAAACCCTCGCCACCTTGCGCAAGGACTTCGACGCTTTTTTGCGCGTCTCGCTGAAGCTCGACCCGCAGTTCGCGACGCCGTCGTTTGAGGACTTTCTGCGCGCCAAGCTGCTCGACAACATGGTGCCGCTCACCGAACACGCGGTGAAGCGGATGTTGCAGGGCGGCCAGTACGCGTGGGCCAAACGCACGCTGGACAAGGAATTTCCGGACGTCGTGGCGATTTTGATGCAGCAGGCCTCCGAGTTCGGCTTCGGCTTTGCGTCGCGCTCGGAATGGACCCCTGAGGAACTGGCCAAGCAGTGCCACGACTGGGCCGCGGCGATCGTCAAGGAGTCGGAAGGCGATGCCTCGCTGGTCGATCCGCTCGCCGCGCAGATCAAGGGCGCCGCGCAGGACATCCAGGCGCTGGAAGAAGCCATGCAGACGCCCGCCTGGCGGCTCGTCGAGTCGCTGCGGCAGCGGGTGTACGAAGCCAAGGTGGCCTGCGAGACGAGCATCGGCAGCACCGCGCGCGAAAAGCTCGGCGAACTGCGCGGCCTGTTGCGCCTCGGCATCTCGCACGGCTCGTTCCAGAAACAGGAAGCGCAGCAGATCATGGAATACCTGCGTCTGCTGAAGCCGGAAATCTTCGTCGAAGAACCCTACGATGTGTTCTCGCGGCTCGCGGCGTGGCTACGCGCTTTCTTTACGCCGCCTCCGCGGCCGGCGCAGCCACGGCAGCAGCAACAGCCGCGGCAGACACGTTAAACGCGTTGCGGGCTAGCCGCGGTCCTACGAGGTGCGTGGTGTTGCACGGCCGCCGCACCGCGCTCAGTCCCACATGCTCTTGAGCTTCGCAGCAATGTCGAGCTTCGCCTGCGCCGCCGCGGCAAGTCCCGCTGCGCTCGGCGCGGCGGGCTCGACCACGCGCGGCCAGGCGTAGGTGTCGAACAACGGCATCAGATGCGCCGGGATAAAGCGCGTGCGCGACGCCCAAACGTGGCGGTCGCCCAGATGCGTCTGGTTATGCACATAGAAGCGCTGCGGCACGACGATATGGAGATCATCCTTGGCGCGCGTCATCGCCACATATAGCAGGCGGCGCTCTTCGTCGATTTCCGCATCGCTGCCGGTGCCGAGATCCGACGGAATGCAACCGTCGACGCCGTTCAGCACAAACACATTGCGCCATTCCTGCCCTTTCGCCGAGTGAATCGTCGAGAGGATCAGGTAGTCCTCGTCGAGCAGGGGCACGCCGGATTCGCCGCTGGTGGCATCGGGCGGATCGAGCGTCAGCTCCGTGAGGAAGCGCTCGCGCGATGCGTAGGTGGCGGCGATGCTCTCCATTTGCAGCAGGTCCGCGTGACGCATGGCAGCGTCTTCGTGATTGCGTTCGAGGTGCGGCTCGTACCAGCGGCGGATCAACTCGAACTCGGCCGGCCACGACGAGCTTCGACTGCACACGCTCGACATCAGCGCGACAAAGGGCGGCCAGTCTTCGAGCGCGCGCGGCGGCGGGACGAAGGCGGCGAGCGCGTTGGCGGTATCGCCGCCCGCCACGCCACGCGCTGCCACGGCATCGAGCAGCCGTGCCGCCGTGGCCGGCCCGACGCCAGGCAGAAGCTGCATGACCCGAAACCCGGCAACGCGATCACGCGGATTCTCCGCCCAGCGCAGCACTGCCAGCACATCTTTCACGTGCACGGAATCGAGAAACTTGAGGCCGCCGAACTTCACGAACGGGACGTTGCGCCGGGTCAGTTCGACCTCCAGCGCGGCGCTATGATGCGCGGCGCGAAACAGCACCGCCTGCGCTTTCAGCTTCATGCCGGCTTCGCGCGCTTCGAGTATCTGCTCGACCACGTAGCGCGCCTGATCGGCTTCATCCGCCACGCTCACAAGACGCGGGCGTTGAGCAGACGCCTTGTCGGTCCAGAGGTTTTTTGTGAAGCGTTCGGTAGCGAGCCCGATTACCGCGTTCGACGCGGCCAGGATGGGCTGCGTGGAGCGATAGTTACGCTCGAGCGTGACCTGTTTCGCGGGCGGATTGAAGTGGCCCGGGAAATCGAGGATGTTGCGCACCGTCGCACCGCGAAACGAGTAAATCGACTGGGCGTCGTCGCCCACCACGGTCAGACCGCACCCGTCCGGCTTCAAGGCAAGCAGGATGGACGCCTGCAGACGGTTGGTGTCCTGATACTCGTCGACCAGCACGTGATCGAAGCGGCCCGTCAGATCCGCGGCAATCGTCGGCTGCCCGGCCATCAGGGACCAGTAAAGCAGCAGGTCGTCGTAGTCGAGCACGCTCTGTTTCTGCTTGGCCTCGACGTAGGCGGCAAACAGCATCCGCAGATCCGCCTCCCATTCGCGACACCACGGAAACGCGCTCGCCAGCACGTCCGCGAGCGCCGCACCGGTATTGACGACGCGCGAGTAGATCGCAAAGCAGGTGCCCTTCGCCGGAAAGCGCCGCTCCTTGGCCGACAGCCCGAGTTCGTGCCGCACCAGGTTCATCAGGTCGGCGGAGTCCTCACGGTCGTTGATCGTGAAGGTGGGGGCGAGGCCGATCAGATCGGCATATTCGCGCAACAAGCGCGCGCCGATGCCGTGAAATGTGCCCGACCACGTCAGGCCCTGCGCCACCGCCGCCCGCGCGCCCAGCGCCTCGCCGGCGATGCGCGTGACCCGCCGGGTCATTTCGAGCGCGGCCCGGCGCGAGAACGTCAGCAGCAGAATGCGGCGCGGATCGACACCCTTGACCACCAGATGCGCCACGCGATGCGCTAGCGTATTGGTCTTGCCCGAACCCGCACCGGCGATCACGAGCAAGGCGCCCGACGGCTGCGTGGGATTTTCGACGCCGTATTCGACGGCTTCGCGCTGCGCGTCGTTGAGCTTCGCCAGCCAGGCGGCGGTATCGGACGGCGCGGAGTCGGCAACGGAGAGCACGGTGGTCGGGATCGGGAGGTAAGGGTCGCAGGAGAAGGTCGGCGCCGCATACTGTATATCCATACAACCGGCGCCGACAAGCGCCCTTTTTTCGATGAAGCCTCGTCAAAAGCAAACGGCCCGGGCGCTGATGCGCACCGGGCCGCTGTTGGGCACTCACGAAAGGAAACCTATTCCTTCTTCGCGTCCTTTTCCTTGGCGTCGGCGGCAGCCTTATCGGCGTCAGTCTGCGCTTCCGTCTTGGACTTGTCGGCCTTCGCCTGGGCGACGTCAGACTTCTTGTTCGCCTTGGCCTGTGCCTTGGCGGCCTTCTTGTCCGCGTGCGTGGGCGCCGCCGACGGGTCCGTCGTCTGCGCCAGGGCGACCGAGGACAGGCAACCGGCGATCAGCGCCGCGTAAATCCGGTTCATGCTGGGCTTGTTCATGCGTGACCTCCCTGATGGCCTGAAGTGAACGAAACTGAGGTGAAGCGGCTGGCCGCGAACCAGACCGGCCGGGAAGGCCAGACGAACTCGCCGCCCCATGCGTCATGCTTAGTGCTTGATGTCCGAAGCATCGTCCTGGCCCGGCGTCTGGCCTTGCATGTTCATCTTCATCTCGTTGTTGGCGGTCTGCTTGTCAGCCTTCTTGTTGAGCTTGGCGTCCTTGACCTGTTCCTTGTACTTCGCCTTGGCGGCCGCTTGCTGTTCCTTCAACTGGCTCTTCGACGCCTTCTTCGAAGCGCTGTACTCAGCGTTGGCCTGCGCGTCGGCATCGCGCTTTTGCACCAGCGGATCGGTCGAACCCGATGCCGTAAGGCGCTGCGGCGCCGGCGTCACCGGCTGGACGCCTTGCGCGGCCGGAGCGGCGGTATCGGCGCCCGGCGCCATCATTTGCTGGCCTGCCGTACCGGCATCCGGCTGCGCGTTGGTCTGCGCAAACGCGCCGGAAGCGGCAAAAGCGGTCAGGGCGGTACCGATCAGGAGCGAACGAATCTGGGTCATAGCAATCCTCTCTAAAATTGTTGTCAGGACTCGGGCGCCGACGCATCCATCCCCAGTCGAATGAAGACTGGACGTCGACAGCGAGGCTGGCACTGCAGCTCGCCCGGTCTGCTGTCGCCCGTCGCCGAACGTGACCGTACGTCACGAAGGCAGCAGACTTTTCTACAGACCCGCCCTTTGCGAGTGAAGTTCGTGAGAAACGTACACTGTTACGCAACGTTTCATTTTCTAACAATCACCCAACGCGGGCTTTCATTTACCCGGACGCCGCATCGGCCAGGCCACTGCACCGGCTTCTGGCTTATGATGCGAACCCCGTTACCCAAGCCGCAATCGCCATGCCCAACCTCGATTTCACCCTGACCGGCGACTATGTCGAACTGCACAATCTCCTGAAGATAACGGGGTTGGCCGACAGCGGCGGCTCCGCGAAATTGATGGTTGCGTCGGGTGCCGTGACGGTCGACGGCCAGGTCGAACTGCGTAAAACCTGCAAAATCCGCGCAGGACAGGTCGTTTTGCTGGGCGATACCCGCATCGCCGTGCATGAGGCATAGCGGCGCGGCAAGCGCTAGCACGGCCGCGCTCCCGAACCGCCAAAAATCCGCACCAAAAATGTGCTTACAGATCGACAACAGCCCGCCCACACAATAAGCTGTCTGTTTTGACAGAAAACGGCGCGGGCATCGCCCCGCAACCCTGCACTTTTGATGACCCAATCCGGCCTCTCCCGGGTGGCCGCCCCGCCGCCGACCTTATCTCGTCACGCCGCCGACACCGCCCGCCTCGCCGCCCCGCTCGCCATCGCCCAACTGTCGCAGATGGCCATGGGCGTCACCGACACCATCCTGCTCGGCTCGCTCGGCGCTGACGCGCTCGCCGCCGGCGGTCTCGGCGCGAACCTGTTCTTCGTGGTCGTGACGCTGCTGCAGGGCGTGCTGACCTCGGTGAGCGTGAGCGTGTCGCATGCCCGCGGGGCCCGGGCCGAAGAACGCGTGCCGCATATCTACTGGACCGGCCTCGTGATGTCGGTGCTGCTGTCGATCCCCGCCTTCATGCTGCTGTCGTTCGCCACGCCGGTCCTGCTGGCGTTCGGCGAGCCGGCCCTGCTCGCGCACAACGTCGGCGAATATACGGCCGTGCTGCGCTGGGGCGCGCTCGGCAGCCTGATCGGTATCGGCCTGATGCGCTCGTTCCTGCCCGCCATCGGCGCGGCGAAGCGCCTGCTGTGGGTCTCGCTGGCCGGCGTCTTCGTGAACGGTTTTCTGAACTACGGCCTGATCCACGGGGCTTACGGTCTGCCGCGCCTCGGTTTTCTCGGTTCGGCCTGCGCCACCACCATCACCGTCTGGGTGACGGCGCTCGTCCTGATGGCATGGCTGCATCTGCGGCCGCGCTACCGTCATTTCGTCACGGCGACGCGGCCCAGATTGCCGCTGATGGGCGAGCTGTTCGGCATCGGCTGGCCGGTCGCGATCACCTATGGCGTGGAATCCACCTTGTTCCTGGCCACCGGCCTGATGGTCGGCTTGCTCGGCGAATCGCAGCTCGCCGCCCACCAGATCGCGCTGAACGTTGCGTCGGTGGCCTTTATGGTGCCGCTCGCAATTGGCCAGGCGGCCAATGTGCGCGTGGGCTACTGGTCGGGCGCGGGACAACCGCTCGCCGCGCGGCATGCCGGCTTCGTGGCGATCGCGCTCGGCGTCGCCTTCATGTCCTTGTCGGGGCTCGTGCTGATTCTCGCGCCTCACTGGATCGTCGGCCTGTACCTGCATCTGGACGACCCCGCCAACGCGGCCACGGTCAAGCTCGCCAGTTCGCTGCTCGGCGTCGCTGCCATCTTCCAGATCGTCGACGGCATGCAGACGGTCGGCTCGGGTTGCCTGCGCGGCCTGAAGGACACGCGCGTGCCGATGCTGGCCGCCGCGTTCGGTTACTGGGGCATCGGCTTTCCGACCGGCTACACGCTGGCGTTTCACTTTGGACTCGGCGCACGCGGCCTGTGGTGGGGTCTCGCCGCCGGCCTCGCGAGCGTCGCGCTGCTGATGACGCTGCGTTTTCACCGCCTCAGCCTGCGCCGCGTACCGGCGGCGCCGAAACCGGCGGCATGACGAAAGGCCCGCGCGTCCCACAAGGCCGCGCATGCGCCGCCATCGCATTGAAACCAATTATTCGTTGAAACAGAATCAAGGACCTCCTGACATGCTTGCCCGGGTAACCCGTCTCTTTCCGCTGTGGGCCGTGCTGATTTCGCTGGCCGCCTATTTTTCGCCGGCATCCTTCAGCCCCATCGCGCCGCACGTCACCACCCTGCTGACCCTCATCATGCTGGCGATGGGCGTGACCCTCTCCCTCGCCGATTTCAAGCGTGTCTTCACACGACCGGCGCCGGTCGTCGCCGGCATCGTGCTGCACTATCTGGTGATGCCGCTCGCCGCCTGGGCCATCGCCAAGGCGTTGCACATGCCGCCGGACCTGACCGCCGGGATGGTGCTGGTGGGCAGCGTCGCGAGCGGCACCGCCTCGAACGTGATGATCTATCTGGCGCGCGGCGACGTCGCGCTGTCGGTGACGATCAGCGCGCTGTCGACGCTGGTCGGCGTGTTCGCCACGCCGCTGCTCACGCGCCTTTATGTCGACGCCTCGATCGTGGTCGACGTGCACGGCATGCTGATGAGCATCCTGGAGATCGTCGGCCTGCCGATCGTCGTGGGCCTCGTCATCAATCATCTGTTCGGCAAGCTGGTGCGCAAAGTGGAGCCGGTTCTGCCGCTCGTGTCGATGATTGCGATCCTGCTGATCATCTCGGCGGTCGTCGGCGGCACGCAGAAGAGCATTGCCTCGGTTGGGCTGGTGGTAATGCTCGGCGTGGTGCTGCATAACGGCATCGGCCTGCTCGGCGGCTATTGGGGCGGCCGCCTGCTCGGCTTCGACGAAGCCGTATGCCGCACGCTCGCCATCGAAGTCGGCATGCAGAATTCCGGTCTCGCAGCTACGCTCGGCAAGCTGTATTTCTCGCCGCTCGCCGCACTGCCGGGTGCGCTGTTCTCGGTGTGGCACAACCTGTCGGGTTCGCTGCTGGCGGGCTATTGGGCCGGGCGTCCCGCCAAAGGGTCCACGCATCCGGACGGCGCCTCGGCCTTCGAGGTCGAACGCGGATAACAGCCGTTCACGGGCGGCGGCTCGCAAAGCTCGCGAGGCTCCCGCTGCCGCCCTTCCATGACGAGCCGCACCGGGCGCGCGCAGGCTCTCTTATGCGAACGCAACGCATGCTTTGTCATTCGTTGGCATAACGAACAGATTCACTCACACATGATGGCTTGAACGGCACGCAAGCCACCAAGCCGAGACCGGATGCGCACCGTCTGCATCCACGTCAACTGCGCGATCGGGCCACTCGTCCGGTCAATTCCCCTTAGAATGCTTTCCTCAACAGCGCCCAGAAGCATCGGGTGCGCGCCGGCTTCAAAGCCGTATGCGCGCACCGACTCAAGCGGAGGAATAGCGTGCCGGCGTACGACAGCAACAACAACATCGCGTCGCAATCTCGTCAGGGTCCTGCAGGCATAACGCCGTCGATGCGCACGGCAGCGCAAACCGCGACGCGCATCGGCAAGCGTTGCCTGTTGCTGTGCACCGTCGCGGCACTTTTGACCGCCTGCGCGAGCCGGCCACCCGCCGCCGCCTTCGACCGTCCGGTCACTCACGCGCTGCCTGTGACCACCACCACGGCACTGAGCACCGCCCTCGCCCCCGTCGAACTGGCCCATCCCGGCGAATCGGGTTTTCGCGTCCTCTCGAACGGCACCGAGGCGCTGCAGATGCGTATCGCACTGGCCCGCGCCGCGACGAAGACGCTCGACATGCAGTACTACATCGCCAACGAGGACACCACCGGCAAACTGCTGCTCGGCGCCGCGCTGTATGCGGCCGATCACGGCGTGCGGGTGCGCATGCTGGTGGACGACCTGAACTTCAAGGACATCGACGACGTGATGGCGGGCTTGAACTCGCATCCCAACATCGAGATCCGCGTCTTCAATCCGTACGGCAGCACGCATCGCAGCGTGTTCGAGCGCACCACGAACCTGCTGACGAAGATCGACCAGTTCACGCGCCGCATGCACAACAAGGCAATGATCGCGGACAACCAGTTGGCGATCGTCGGCGGCCGCAATCTCGGCGACGAGTACTTCAGCGCAAGCCCGACGCTGCAGTTCCGCGATCTCGACGTGCTGGCCGCCGGCCCGATCACCGCCGACGTCTCAGCCAGCTTCGACGAGTACTGGAACAGTTCGGGCGCCTATCCGCTGAAGGCGCTGAACCATCAGACCTTCTCGCCGCAGGAGCTGGACGCCACGCGCGATAGCCTGCGCCAGCACTGGCGCACCAACGCCGACCCGTATAACGCGAAACCGCTGAACGCAACGCCGCTCGCTGCGCAGATCGCGAACGACGAACTCGGCCTGACCTGGGCGCCGGCGGAATTCAAGGCCGATACGCCCGGCAAGATCGATCAGCCGTCGCCCGATTACGTCAGTCCGCCGATGCAACGGCTCGTCGAACTGATGAAGGACGCGCAGACGGAGTTTCTGGTGGTGTCGCCGTACTTCGTGCCGCACGATGCCGGCGTGAAAGCGCTCGCGCAACTCACGCAGCGCGGCGTGCGGGTGGCGGTGCTGACCAACTCGCTCGCCGCCACCGACACCGTCGCCGTGCAGGCCGGCTACAGCCCGTACCGCGTGCCGCTGTTGCAAAACGGTGTCGAGCTCTACGAGTTCAAGCCGGAGCAGAGCAGTTCGCGTACATCGGTCGAAGGCTCGCGTTCGCGCGCGAGCCTGCATGCGAAAACCTATGTGATCGACCGCAAGATCCTCGTCGTCGGCTCGATGAATCTCGATCCACGCTCGGCCAATCTGAACACCGAACTGGCGCTCGTGATCCACAGCCCGGCGCTGGCCGGACAGGTGGCGACGATGTTCGACCACGCCACGGCACCCGAGGTCAGCTACCGCGTCACGCTGGCGACGCCGGCACAACTCGCCGGACTCCGCTACATTGGAGCGCCGCAGTCGCAACTCGAATGGACCGGTGTCGAGAACGGCGAGCAGCGCACCTATAACTTCGACCCGCAGGCAGGTTTGTACCGGAATCTGCTGACGGGTCTATTCTTGCTATTGCCAGTCCAGGGACAGCTTTGATGTGTGCCGTGCGGCAGCGGCGCGCAGGCTACCCAAACCATGCATTATTCAGCGCAGTTATTCAGCAAAAGCGGAGTTGAACCATGACCGAAGACGTACGATTGGAGCGCGACACGTTCGGCGAGATTGCCGTGCCGAACGCTCGCCTGTGGGGCGCACAAACCCAGCGCTCGCTGCAGAATTTCAAAATCTCGACGGAGAAGCAGTCGCCCGAACTGATCACGGCGCTGGCCGTGATCAAGCGCGCGGCGGCCGAAGTCAATCAGGGTCTCGGCGTACTCGAGGAGAGCAAGGCCCGCGCGATCATGCAGGCCGCCGACGAGATCATCGAAGGCAAGCATGCCGGCGAATTTCCGCTGGCGGTATGGCAGACCGGCTCCGGCACGCAGACCAACATGAACCTCAACGAGGTGATTGCCAACCGTGCGAGCGAGCTGCTGGGCGGCGAGCGCGGCGAAGCGCGCAAGGTGCATCCGAATGACGACGTGAACCGCGGCCAGTCGTCCAACGACGTGTTTCCGACCGCCATGCACGTGGCCGCGGCAGTGGGCATCGTCAAGCATCTGGTGCCGGCGCTGAAGACGCTGCGCGCGACGCTCGACAGCAAGGCGAAGGCGTTTGCCGGGATCGTCAAGATCGGCCGCACGCACTTGCAGGATGCGACGCCGCTCACGCTCGGCCAGGAATTCTCCGGCTATGTCGCGCAACTCGACCACGGCATTCGCCACGTCGAAGCGGCGCTGCCGCATCTGTACGAACTGGCGCAGGGCGGCACCGCGGTCGGCACCGGTCTGAACGCGCACCCGCAGTTCGCCGACAAGGTCGCGGCGGCGATCGGCAAGCTCACCGGCGCGCCGTTCGTGTCGGCGCCCAACAAGTTCGAAGTGATGGCCGCCGCCGACGCGCTGGTGTTCGCGCACGGCGCGCTCAAGACCGTGGCCGCCAGCCTGATGAAGATCGCCAACGACGTGCGCTGGCTCGCGAGCGGTCCGCGTTGCGGTCTCGGCGAGCTGTCGATTCCGGAGAACGAGCCGGGCAGCTCGATCATGCCGGGCAAGGTCAATCCGACCCAGTCCGAAGCGATGACCATGCTGTGCTGCCAGGTGTTCGGCAACGACGTCGCAGTGAATATGGGCGGCGCGAGCGGCAACTTCGAGTTGAACGTATTCCGTCCGATGATTGCGCACAACGTGCTGCAATCGATCCGCCTGATCGCGGACGGCGCGCACAGCTTCAACGACAACTGCGCGGTGGGCATCGAGCCGAATCGCGAGCGCATCGACACCTTGCTCAACGAGTCGCTGATGCTGGTCACCGCGCTCAATCCGCACATCGGCTACGACAAGGCCGCCAAGATCGCCAAGCAGGCCCATAAGGAAGGCACCACGCTGAAGGCAGCGGCGCTCGCGCTCGGTTATGTCACCGAGCAGCAGTTCGACGAGTGGGTGCGGCCGCACGACATGGTCGGCCATACGCCGGGGTGATGGCGCGTTAGGGCGCGACGCCGGTCCGCAGGATCGGCGCAGCCCACCGCCCGCTTAGATCTTGCCCTTGGCCACTTCTTCCGGCTTGAGTTCGACGATGGCGTCGAGCGCCTCTTTCACGTCCAGCGCGTATTTGGCGAGGCGCTTCTGTTCATCGGTCTCGGGCACGTACGCGGGCACCGGCACCGGATGCCCATTCTCGTTGACCGCCACCATCACGACGAGGCAGTCGGTGGTCTGCATCAGTTCGCCGCCCTTTGGATCTCCCGCCTGCACCGACACGTGAATGTGCATGCTGGTGCGGCCCGTGTTGACGACGCGCGCACGCAGTTCGACAAGGTTGCCCACGAGGATGGGCCGGCGAAAGCGGATATTGCCGACGCTGACCGTCACGCAGTAGCGCCCGGACCAGACGGCGGCGCACGCATAAGCGGTCTCGTCGATCCACTTCATCAGCGCGCCCCCGTGCACCTTGCCGCCGAAGTTGACCGAGGTCGGCTCGGCGAGAAAGCGGAACGTGGTTTCAGAACGGTCCAGCGGCGCAGCGGCAGGGGTGCTCATCTTGACTCCGGTCAAACGAATGTCGAAAGGAGCCGATTATACGAGTGCAATTTTGACTGCGGCGCGTAATGAAGGGCGGTAACGCTGTTTTGCCTCCCGCGAAAGGGTCGCAACGGGCGCTGCGGCGTGCGCCTCAGGACAGCGGCTCCGCCGCGGCAAAGCGCTCGCGGTAATCGAGCGGCAACACGCCGAAGCGGCGCACGAACGCCCGCCGCAGGTTCTGTTCGCTGCCGAAACCGCACTCGAGCGCAATCCGCTTGAGCGGTCGGCGCGATTCGGCAAGCCAGCGCGAGGCGGCCTCCAGACGCAGCGCCGCGACGGTCGTGGCGGGCGTGCGGCCCACTTCGTCGACATAGCGCCGCGCAAAGGTGCGCGGGCTCATGCGGGTGCGCTCGGCGAGCCGCTCGACCGACAGGTCGTCGCGCAGATTCGCCGCCATCCAGCTATGCAGGGCCTCGAACGGGCCGCCGGCCGACGCTTGCGCCGCGAGCGCCGCGCTGAATTGCGACTGGCCGCCCGGCCGCTTCATGAACACCACCAGCCGCCGGGCGGCCTGCATGGCGACCGCGTGGCCGAGATCCTCTTCGATCAACGCCAGCGCCAGATCGATGCCGGCCGTCACGCCCGCCGAGGTCCACACCGCCCGGCCATCGCGCACGTCGCGGATGAAGATCGGATCGGCGTCGACCTCGACCTTCGGAAAGCGCCGCGCGAGCAGCGCCGCGTCGCGCCAGTGGGTCGTCGCGCGGCGGCCGTCGAGCAGGCCCGCGGCGGCCAGGTAAAACGCGCCGGTGCATACCGAGCACACGCGCCGCACCTGGGGTGCACGGCGCGCGAGCCACGCGACGAGTTCCGGTTGCAACGGCGCGTCGTCGTCGACCGGCACGCCGGGGACGATCAGCGTGTCGATCGGCTCGTCGTCGAGCGCATCCAGCCGCGAGGTCACCACGGGCAGGCCCGGAAACGTCTGCAGCACCCCGCCGTCGATCGACGCCACCGTCGTCCGATAGGCCGCCGCCGCGCCGCCATGCGCCGCCGGCTGCGCGCCCGCCGGAGTGGCCCGGCGCGCTGCGATCGTCAGTTCGGCGCGCCAGAACGCCTCGAGCGGACCGCACGCGTCGAGCAGCACCAACTCAGGCGCCACGGCGAACACCACATGGCGCACCTCGGGCGCCACTTCTGCACCCGGCAAGTCACCCGCACCTGAAACCACAGCGTCAAACGAAGAGACCATCAGCGTGTTTCCCCAATCGAAGCCAATCGAACCACCGGACGACCGACCGCCCTCACGACACCCATGCCGGTTGCCGGGCGCGCGACCAGGCATAGCCGAGCGTCGCCACCGCGGCGAGCGCGAGCGGCGGGAAGATCGCCGCGTTGATCGCCGCCCAGCCGAAACGCGCGAGCAACTGCCCCGCGAACAGCGAACCGAGCGCCGAAAACGCGAAGGTGGTGAACTCGCTCGTCGCCTGTGTCTTGGCGCGCTCGGCCGGCCGGTACGATTGTGCGAGCAGCGTCGTGCCGCCCACGAACATGAAATTCCAGCCCACCCCGAGACAGGCGAGCGCGGCGTAGAAATGCGGCAGATCCGTCGAGCGCAGCGCGAACACACCGCACAGCGCCGACAGCACGATCCCGCAGCCGATCACGCGCAGCACGCCGAAGCGCTGGATTAGCCGTGCCGAGAACAGCGACGGCGCGTACATGCCGACCAGATGCCACTGGATGATCTGCGCGCCGTCGCCGATCGTGTGCCCGCAGGCGACCGCCGCAATCGGCGTCGCGGTCATCACGAACATCATCACCGCGTAGCCGAGAGCATTGTTCGCCAGCGCGGCGACGAAGATCGGCTGCCGGACGATCTGGCCGAGCGGGCGCGGCCCTTCTACGGCCTTAAGGGCCGCAGCGAAACCGGCGTGAGTGGATGGCGCGACGTCGCGATACGCCAGCGCCAGCAACGCCACCGAGGCCAGCCCCAGCGCCGTCACCAGCGCATACGAACCTGCGAATGCGACCGGGGCGAGCCAGTCCTTGCTCCATGCCGCGAGCAACGGCCCGAGCACGGCGGCGACCACGCCGCCGGTCAGCACCGTCGAGATGGCGCGGCTCTTCGCGTCCACGGCCACCGCATCGGCGGCGGCAAGGCGGTAGTACTGCGCGAAGGCCTGAAACACGCCCACCGTCGCCGTGCCCGCACAGAAGGCCCAGAAACTGTGATGAAAAATCGCCCACACGGAAATCGAACCGCCCAGCGCGCCGACGCCGGCGCCAATCAGGAAGCCCGCACGCCGGCCGATGCGCGCCATCAGGAAGGAGGCGAGGACCGTCGTCAGCGCGGCGGCGACGGTGATCAGCGAAAACGGCAGCGTGGCGAAGGCTTTGTCGTCGGCGAGGTTGTAGCCGACGAGGCCGGTGAGCGTCAGATCGATCGAGACCGAGGACGTGTAAAGCGCCTGACAGACCGCCAGCACGCGGGTGCCGCGCCGGTGATCCGGTTGCGGCGCGGAGCGGCCGGAGTCGACGGCAGCGGTGGAACCTGCACCGGAGCGGGCGTCGGCGCAGGCGGTGGGAACATCGGACGATGACGACATCGGCAAGCCTCGTATGGCAGGAAGAACGAAGCCTGATCGTCACATAGCTGACGTTGGCAGAAATGCCAATGATGCATCAATTCCTGCCAAACGTCGTCGCCGCATTCACCGTTGCCGCGCTCGTACGTTGTCGCGAGCGCCGGCGCGCAGCGGCACTACGTTTCATTTGCTGTGGTAGGAAATGCCTTCGTCGACCGTGCCGTACATCGTGATGCCGCTCGAATCCGCGCTCGGCGGCGCCGAGCCGCCCTGCGCACAAGCGGCGCACAACAGCACGGTAGCGGCAATGGCTAGCAGGAGTTTCATGAGCGCGTGTTTCTCCGAAGACAGGTTTTGATTCTAGCCTGGTGCCCCGCAGCCGCGCGAAAGCGCGCCGCGCTGTCCTGCCCGCCCCGCCTGCATTTCCCAACGCTGCCCACGCGCTCGCATTCATAGTTCACGCCAGACTGAAACGTCGAATGCCGCACTCCGATATAGTGAAGAAGTCGGCGAGCGCTCATGCGCGCCAAGCCTCAGGAGGCTGCTATGCCTGCTTCACTGTCCGATGAACAGAATCACTTCCCCGGCTTGAGCCGGATCGGCGCGCTGCTCGCCGACCCCGGCCGTGCCGCCATGCTGTGGGCGCTGATGGACGGCAGCGCGCGCCCGGCCGGCGAACTGACGATGGTGGCCGGCCTGTCGCCGTCCGCCGCCAGCGCCCACCTGGCGCGTCTCACCGAAGGCGGACTGCTCGCCGTCGAGGAGCGCGGCCGGCACCGCTACTTCCGGATTGCCTCGCCGGATATCGCGGCTTCCATCGAAGCGCTCGCCAACGTGGCGCAAGTCAGCGCGCCGCAACGCATGACGCCGCGCCCGGCGCGCACCGTGCCGGTCGACATGCGCTACGCGCGCACCTGCTACGACCACATGGCCGGCGAACTGTCGGTGCAGCTCTTCGAGCGGATGCTGAGCCACAAGCTGCTGAACCCGCACGGCAACGCGCTCGAAGCGACCGAGGACGGCGCGGCCCAGCTCGCCCGCTGGGGCATCGACGTGGCCGGCCAGCACAACCGGCGGCGCCGCTTCGCCTGCACCTGCCCCGACTGGAGCGAGCGGCGGCCCCACCTGGGTGGCGCGCTCGGCGCGGCCTTACTCGACGCCTGGTCGACCCACGGCTGGGTTGAGCGCACCGAACGGCCGCGCATCCTGCGGGTCACGCCGGCCGGTCACCAGCAGTTCAACGATTTTCTGAAGGACTGAGCGCAAACCGGCGACATCGAAGCGTCCGTTTCATTGCGAATTTGAACCGCCACATTTTTTGTTACACGGCAGGTAAGGAGGCTTACAAATGTCGACGCCTTGAAACAGGCCGCGACGGTAGAGTGCTTTCACGGATGCAAAAACGAAGCGTCCGTTTGAGAGACACAACATGAAAAAGCTCACCGCCCCCCGCCTCGCACTGCGCCGCGTCACCGGTTACACCCTGATTGCTGCGGCAGTGTTCACGCTCGCAGCCCAGACCACCTTCGCTCAGGAAGCGCCGCCGGACAATGCGCCGGCCGTCGCGCAGAACACGGGCAATACCGATCCGCCGGGACGTGTGGCGCGCCTGAACTACACCTCGGGCGCGGTGACCACCGAGCCCGCCGGCGCGACCGACTGGTCCTACGCACAGATCAACCGTCCGCTCACCAGCGGCGACCAGCTCTGGGACGACCAGAACGCGCGCGCCGAACTGCATATCGGTTCGACCGCGGTGCGGCTCGGCGATACGACCAGTCTCGACATCCTCAATCTCGACGACACCAGCGCGCAGCTCAAGGTTGCGCAAGGCACGCTGTCGACCCGCGTGCGCGAACTCGCGCCGGGTTCGACCTACGAGATCGACACGCCGAATCTCGCGCTCGGCGTGAACGGCCCGGGCGATTACCGCGTGGACGTGGCGCCGGACGGCAGCAGCACGACCGTCACGGTGCGCAGCGGCAGCGCGACCGTGTATGGCGACAACGGCCAGGTGCCGGTCGCCGCCGGCCAGCAGATCCGCTTTGCCGGCACGGCCCTGCAGCAGGTGGCCGATAACGGCGCGCCGGGGCTCGACGGCTTCGATCAATGGGCCGCGAGTCGCGATGCGGCCGAAGACCGCTCGGTGTCGGCGCGCTACGTGTCGCGCGACGTGCCGGGTTACGAAGACCTCGATGCGAACGGCAGCTGGCGCAGCAGTCCTCAGTACGGCGAAGTGTGGGTGCCGAGCGCGGTGCCGACAGGCTGGGCGCCCTATCACGACGGTCACTGGGTGTGGCAGGCGCCGTGGGGCTGGACGTGGGTCGACGACGCGCCGTGGGGCTTCGCGCCGTACCACTACGGCCGCTGGGCCTATGTCGACGATTCCTGGGCGTGGGTGCCGGGCCCGGTCGTCGTCAGCGAGCCGCCCGTGTATGCGCCGGCGCTGGTCGCGTTTGTCGGCGGCGGAGGCGGCTCGTTCAACTGGGGCGTGAGTCTGGCGATCGGCGGCGTGGCCGCGGCCGGCGTGGCCTGGTTCCCGCTCGGGCCGGGCGAACCGTGGCATCCGCGCTGGGGCGGCTGGAGTCCCGGTTACTACAACCGTGTCAACAACACGGTGGTGGTCAACAACTACAACCGCAACGTGAATGTCACGAACATCACCAACATTCACAACACCTACATCAACTACCGCGCACCGGGCGGCGTCACCGCCGTGCCGGCGACAGCCTTCGTGCATGGCCAGCCGGTCGGCCGCTTCGCGCAGAAGGTCGACCCGCAACAATGGCGCAATGCGCAGATCAACCCGGGCGGCCCGGGCATCGCGCCGGTGCGTCAGAGCTTCGATTCCGGCTTGCGCAACGCGAACTATCGGCCGCCCGCAGCGGTGATGTCCCGCTCGGTGGTGGCAACCCGCAGTCCGGCCGTGCCGCCGGCGTACCACGACACGCTCGCGCAACGTTTTGCGCAAAGCGGCGGGCGGGTGCCGGGCGCCGGCGAACCGATCGTGCGCACCTCGGTGCCGGCGCATTTCGCCGCTGCCCAAACGCAAGGCGCGCATGGCGGACCCGCGACGGGGGCGCAGAACGTGCGCGTAGTCCAGGCGAACTCGCCGCGCATGGCACCCGGCGCCGAGCCGCGTGTCGCGCAGGGTGCGCCGCGGCCCGGCGAGCCTGCTGCGAATGGCGGCCGGCCGGCGCCATTTGGCGGCGGTGTGCAGAATGCGGCGCAAGCGCCTCATGGCGTGCCTGAGCAGGCAGCACGGCCGGGGACGCCCGGCGCGCCGGCCCAGGTAGCCAACGAACGGCCGCAGCCGAACAACGGCGTGCCGCGTCCGCCGCAAGCGGCCGGCGGCAATCCGGGGACGTTCGCACAGCATGGCGCTGCAGCGCTTACGGCCGGTCAGCAGACCGCTGCACAAGCTCACCATGAGCCGGCGTGGACGCAGCCGCATACGCCGATGGCCGTGCAGGCGCAGCAGGGTCAGCAAGGGCAGGCTCACGGTGTAACCCAGCAGGCCGCCGGACGCGAGCCGGTTGCGCAGCAACCAGGCGAGCCGCAGAGTCGTCCGCAGCCAGGTGCGTTCGCCGCGCCGCAGGCGCAGGAGCATGGTGGTGTGCCGCATCCGGGGGAGAATCCGTCGCCGGCGGCGCGTGCGCCTCAACAGGCTGAGCGGGAAGTCAATGCCCAGCCGCACGCACCGGCGCCCGAGGCGCAGCAGCAACAGCAGGCGCGTGCAGCGCAGTCTCGTCAGCAAGAGGCGCAGCAGGCCCCGCGTGAAGAAGCACGGCCCCAGGCGCAGCCGCAGCCGCGTCAGGAATATCACCCGCAGCAGGCTCAGCAGGCCCCGCGCCAGGAACCCCGGCCGCAGCCGCAAGCCCAGCCGCGGCAGGAATACCATCCGCAGCAGGCTCAGCAGGCCCCGCGCCAGGAACCCCGGCCGCAGCCGCAGGCCCAGCCGCGTCAGGAATATCATCCGCAGCAGGCCCAGCAGCCGCGCCCTGAACCGCATCCCGCGCAACAGGCTCAGCAACCGCGTCCTCAGCCGCATCCGGAGCAACATTCGAATAACGGCGGCCACGAGGAGCACCGCAAGGGCTAAGGGTACTCACCGGCGAAAGCGGCGCTTGCGAGGTAGCAGCGCCGCTTTCGTACTCACAGCTGGCTTCAAATGCCACCGCTTGCCGACGCCCATAATGAGCGTTTTAACGAGCATGAAGGTCACTCAAGCTTCCAGCCTCCCGCCGTCACTGCTCGGACAGAGCAAGCGCTTACCGTGAGAGGCCCCAGGCCGGCCTCAAACCGCCATCGGAGCGGTCAGCGGCTCGTGATGCCGATAACCGACCAGCGAGAAATCCGCCGGCTCGATCTTCTCCAGCCACTCCGGCTCGTACACGCCCGTTTTCGCGTAATCCGGCACGCGTTCGTCGATCGCGAACTGCGGGCTCTCATACGGCTCGCGCGTCAGTTGCCGTTGCAGCATGTCGAGCTGATTTTCGTAGATATGAGCGTCGCCGATGAAGTACGTAAACCAGCGCGGCGTATAGCCCGTTAGCCGCCCGACCAGATGCAGCAGGGCCGCGCCCTCGGTCAGATTGAACGGCGTGCCGAGGCCCACATCGTTGCTGCGGATATACAGGCACAACGAGATTTCACGCCGCGCCGCATTCGGTAAAAACTGATAAAGCAGGTGGCAAGCCGGCAAGGCGATCTCTTCGAGCACCGCAGGGTTCCATGCATGAAACAGAATGCGCCGGTCGCCGGGGTTCTGCATGATCGTGTCGAGACACTGCCGCAACTGATCGATGGCCTTGTACAGCAGCACCTTGCGGCTGCCGTCTTCGTCGAACTCGGTGATAACCCGGTAGCCGCGACCGGTCGCATCCGCGAGCTGCGCGCTCGCCGACGCATCCAGCACCTTGTAGGCCGGCCACTTGCGCCATTGCACGCCGTACACGTCGCCGAGGTCGTCAGGACCTTCGCGATACGGATTGGCAAGCCATTGCGGATTCTGATTGGCGTTCGCGTCCCACACCTTGCAGCCCAGATCGCGAAAGTCCGCCGCGCTGCGCGACGCGCGCAGGAAACCCACCAGCTCGCCAATGGCCGACTTGAACGCGAGCTTCTTGGTCGTGACGGCGGGGAAACCCTGCTGGAGATCGAAGCGTAGCATCGCGCCGGGCATGCTGATGGTGCGGATGCCAGTGCGATTTTCCTGCCACGTGCCGGTGTCGAGAATCGAGCGGACGAGGTCGAGGTATTGTTTCATTCGGGTTCCTTCGGCCCGGCGCCGAACGCCTGGGACTTTTTGCGACAAAACCCGATTCTAACAAGCGCGGGCGACGGGCGTCCGACGCGTCTCAGATGTGAGGCACCGAGGCCGGCTCGGCATGCGGCACGATGGGCTCGCCTTCCATATGGCGCATTCCGTGCGCGCACAGCAGACGGTACAGCGTGACCCGCGAAATGCCCAGTTCCTGCGCCGCGTCGCCGAGGCGGCCGCGATGGCGCAACAGCGCCAGTTCGATAGCCTGCCGCTCCGCCGCTTCGCGTGCCTGGGCAAGCGAAACCGGCACGATCTCCACATACTCCGCCAGCTCGAGATCGCGGGCCGTAATCGCGCGCCCTTCCGACATCACGATGGCGCGCCGCACCCGGTTGATCAGTTCGCGCACGTTGCCCGGCCAGCTGTAGTTGTGCAGCGCGGCGATCGCATCGGGCGCAAAGCCGCGCAAGCGGCGGCTTGCATCCTTTTTGAAACGTTCCAGCATGTGCCGCGCCAATAGTTCGATATCCTTACCACGTGCCCGCAACGGCGGCTCGTCGATCTGCAGCACGCACAGGCGGTGATACAGGTCCGAACGGAAACGCCCTTCGATCATCGCGGCATTCATATCGACGTGAGTGA
>Ga0302229_10000913_pt1 | contig 22890 bp, 24 predicted proteins | sample II_Palsa_N1_3_FD_193518 | JGI IMG/M metagenome (GOLD analysis project Ga0302229, IMG submission 193518) | Peat permafrost microbial communities from Stordalen Mire near Abisko, Sweden - II_Palsa_N1_3 | ecosystem: Environmental > Terrestrial > Soil > Palsa > Peat permafrost | place: Sweden... | reverse complement strand
TGCGGCCAGGCGGAAGAGTCGGCCGGGGGAGCTGCCGGTTCGTTGCGTAGGTCACAGCCGATGACCGTCGAATTGTTCTGGTAGCGCTGGACCAGCACCCCCCACGTGCTGAGCCAGACAGACTCTGGATACAGCTGCGTATACCACAAGCCGTTGCTCTCATAGCTCCAGCCTGCCTCGGAGCGGTGATTGCCGAGAACGACCTTGAGCCCGTACCTCCCGGCCGTGGCGATCACCGCGTCCATGATCTCGAGCACGGTCCGCCCCTGCAAGTCGGCGTTGGCATCGAGATAGTTGTCGATGGGCGGATTGGACTGCACGGCCTGGACGGAGTACGGGAGCCGGATGTGGTTGAAACCCAGATTCACGACCTGCTGACAGATGTAGTCGAGCGTGTGATAGCTCAGCCCACCGGGCACCATGCTATTGCACTCGAAGCCGTACCAGTTGACTCCTGCCAGCTGCACCGGATTATTGCCGGCATCGAGAATCTGCGCGCCCTGGGTGTGGAAGTATCCTATTGGCACCGGCGCAGCCAGGGCTTCGGCCCCCCGGCCGAAGAGAGGCGCCCCCACTGTCAGCGCCGCCGCACCCAGGCCCGCCCCGCCCAGAAAACGCCGCCGTGCAATGCCTCGCACGCGGCGCCCTGCAGAATCTTCGCCGTCCATACCTACCCTCACTCACGCTGCCCAGAAGGCTTTCGATACCCGGCTCTATAAGCTCCTCTTCCAAGGAGCCTGGTATGCCCCTAAAACGGGCGCAGGGGGACTGAATATAACAACCACAGATGGCAGTTAACACGCAGCCAAAGAAATCTCTGCGGCGCCCGTCGTCCTGCGCGCTGCGGCCACCTTACAAGAAGAGGCGGCCTTACCGGAGACGTGGCTAGCTAGGTGGCTGGCAGTTTACACGGCTTTGTCTTCAGATTCGTGTTTCCGAGTTCAGTCCGCCATTCTGTCGCAGGTCCCCTGCGCGTGGCCGCGCAGATCATCCCATTCTGTCGCAGTATGGACTGGCCGCGATTCCGAACAGCTCGACGGCCATATCGGCTCTTCCGCGCAAGTCCTCGTCGGTGTCGGCGCCACGCCTTGTAACGAACGACCGAGCTATTCTCCCGTCGCGGCTTGGCGATAGACGTCGGGCAACCCGGCTGCCCGCTATCAGCTGGCGAGGGTGGCTAGGCACGCCTATGCCTGGTACGCGGCTGCCCGAAATGAAACCAGGCGCGGATAGCGCGGACCGAAGGCATGGCACGCGCCCGCCGCATGCCCCTGACAGAGCATGCGGCGGAACAGCAGAAAGGCGCCTAAGCAACAACCATGAAGTGGCCTGCCAAGGTTAAGTGCGCGGCCGGACTGGCTAGCGCCGCAGCGGTGGTCATTAGCTCAGCTGGTAGATCCCATAGCTGAAAAACGGCGCATGCTCAGGCACTCGTTGTGCCGTGACCGCCGCGTACGCCTCCGCATCGTCGGGATTGCCGAATAGGTGCCATTCATTGAGGACAGGCGCCCAGACCGGCGCCAGCGACGCCGCTTCCTCGGGCCTGTAGCCACAGTTGGTCAGGCCCCCTAGCAGACCGTAGTCGGCGACGTCGTAGCCGAGGAGGTCGTACCTTTCGGAGGCTGGCCCGATCGGCTCGAGGCTTTCTGGCGTCTGCCCGTCCTCCTCAAACGCTGTGATCCGCACAGCCGCGGCGTCAGCGTGGTCCAGTGCGCGCGCCGCCGCGAGCAGGTCCGAGAGGCTAGACCACAGCCCCCCCGCTTCAGGCGACCTCGGGAGTCCGGGCGGCCGCACCCATACCAGCGGATCGACCGAACGCACCGACGGCACGTCACGCCGTAGCAGGAAGCGAGTCCTTCGATCCACGGTCCAGCTGGGGTCCGAGACGATCGAGCGCAGGTCGAATCCGATGGTCGCTTCCATCACTCCTCATCGGGTACTTTCCCGGGCCCCGCCACCGCCGACAGCCGACAGGAACCAATGCGGCACCTCCACCAGCCTATTGCCCGGTACTACCCATGGAGCTTTAGGAAGCGAGCCGTCCGAAGAACGGATCGCCGAGTCGGCGCTCTTGGCGGAACGGGCGCCGGGAGCGCTCATGGCGCACAGATTAACCATTCGGCTCACGGGTCGTTCGGGATGCTGCGCTTTGGCATTCGAGCTCGCTTGTCGGGTACCGGGACGATGGATCGGGCGGTTTCGTCGAGGGCACGGATGCGTGGGTTCTCTCGGCTGGTGCACCAGATCAAGCCGAGAGGTATCGGGGGCAGGTCGTCGATTGGGATGAGTATGACGTCGTCGCGGCCGAAGATCGGGACGGTCGAGCTGGTCGGGTGAACGATGCGCCCGCGGGCTACGAACGAGAGGATCTCGTTGATGGTCCGTATCGGCTGGGTGCGGCGGATCGGGTGTCCTGATGGCGTGCGCGGGGGGACGAGCAGGTCGTAGACCGCCGATGGGGTGGACGGAGGGAACAGTGCCACCTCCTCGTCGGCGAGATCTTCTATGGATACGGTGCTCTTGCCGGCCAGGCGATGCGATGGGGCTACGGCGAGCGCCCGGTCGTAGTGGGCGAACATGGCGCCCGCGGTGAGATCGGGTTCGTCGACGGCCAGCCAGTTGCACAGGACGTCGACGTCGCCCTGACGTAGTTCCCGGTAGGCGTCGAAGGTCTCGACCTCCTGGAGACGGACCTCGCAGGCGGGATAACGGGCATGGAATGCCGCGGCGAGCCGGCTGAGCGCCGGTCCCTCGGTGGTGAGGACGAACCCGATGCGCAGCAGCCCGCGGATGTCACCGGACAGATGGCTCGTCTCGGCCAGAGCCCGTTCCAGGGCCGCCAGCGCGGGCGCGAGCTTTCCGCGGAGCTCTTCGCCCGCCGGAGTGAGGCGGACCTGGCGGCTCGTCCGGTGGAAGAGCCTGACTCCGAGACGGGACTCGAGGACGCGTACGGCTTCGCTGACGCCCGGCTGGGAGATGCCCATGCGCTCAGCCGTGCGCCCGACGAGGCGGTGCGTGACGCGCTCCTCGGCGCCGGCCTGAGCGCGTGGTTCGCGGACGCGCTGGTCGGTCTGTACCAGGACTACCGGCGCTCGGGGACCGACGGCTACGCGGCCCAGGTCACCGACACCATTGAGCGGCTCACCGGCCGCCCCGCGCGGTCGCTGGACGACCTGCTCGCCGAGATCGCGCCCGATTTCAAAGCGACTCAGGGCGATCCAGCCGGAGCCTGAGGGTGGGCACCGGCGAGCTGTCCGTCAAAGCCCGCCAGCGCCGCGACGCCGCGGCATCCCTCGACGAGGCAGCCACCACCTTCGGTGACCTGGGCGCGCCGCGGTGGCAGGCACTGGCCACCGCACAGCGGGCACGGCTCGCGCCGGGCCGGGATGCGGATCTCACCCCGGCCGAGCGGCGCATCGCTGAACTGGCGGCCTCTGGGCACAGCAATCCCGAAATCGCCGCCGCGTTCCTGCGGGCCTACGCGCCGATCGCGCACCCCCCAGGCTGTATCCCGGTAACCAGAACTCAGGTCTTCGCGCACTGTCGCGACTGTGCACCTTGAGGCCTGCCGCTGGGAACACAGACACGCAGATCACTCTCATCTGCGCACCCATGGCCAACCCTTGTAGCGTGGCCACCGGCCTCCAGATACGGCGGTTATCCGCGCGCAGCCAGTCGGTCCGCCGCGACCGTCCGTGACGGCGATCTGGGGATGTCGCCTACTCCCCCGACCGCCGCCAGCGTGAGCATCCCGGTGCCAGCGCGATCGTGGCATGAAGGCCCACTACGCCGTTGCAGATGCCGGGGTACGGCAAGTGAGCTCACTGGCCATACGATCGCGTTGATGAGGGCTTTACGAAACCGCCGGGCAGTGCCCGGAGAGGTGGGAGGACCTGGTGGAGGCAGAGCTGGAGCGTCAGCTGGCTGACCCGCCGGCCACCTGGCAGGAGCACTGGTTCGACCACCGCCAGTTGCTGCGGCTTCACCACAGCGACGAGCACTGCGCGATCTACGTGGACCCCGATGTGCGCCGGGCTGAGGTCCGGTGGCTGCCCCGGTTCATCAATGTGACCTGGCAGTACTCCAAGGCAACCTACGGCGAGGAGTTCGGGTCCGACCCGCGGATCTACTCCATCCACCACGCCGGGCGGCACGGCGGCGGCCACGCGGGCTACTACGTCAGCCCGGTCCACGACTACCACAACGTCAGCGACTGCGGGCTGGACACCTGGCGGGAGGGCAACACCCTGGCACGCGAGCTGCCCGCTCATGAGATCGGGCATTCCGTGGAGAGCGCCAACAACGGCGTCCACGGCTCACCGGCTTATGAGATCTGGGGCGACAGCAAATGGGCCGAGTTCTACATCTATGACCTCTACACGGCGCTGGGCATGTATCGCGAGGCCAAGGGTGTCTACCGCCGGTTCACCGGCAACACCGACGATTTCCCTCGTCGGGGGACCCGCTGGTTCCGCGACTGGTTCTACCCGCTCTGGCGGGACTGCGGGCGGGCAGAGGTCATGAACAGGTTCTTCCGGGAGCTGGCCCGGCACTTCCCGCGCGACTCCGGCGGCACCTACACGCGGCGGATGAACTGGGGCGAGTACATCCACTTCACCAGCGGCGCCGCGGCCGCCGACATGAGCGGCCAGGCCGCCCGCGCTTTCGGCTGGCCCCGCGAGCGGGCCGGCCAGCTGGAGCACGCCCGCGAGCAGTTCCCCGGCATCACGTACTGAAGTACCGGGCCGTGGCCAATCCAGAGAGCTGGCCGGGTGCTTTGGCTCCTTAACGGCATCCGCGAGGCTGGATGGGTGAAGGTAAACGGCCAGCCGGGCGCGATCTTCCGCGACCGGGACGGCAAGGTCCTCAACACCTTGGCGCTCGACATACTCGACGGGCAGATTCAGACCATCCGCTCGGTGATCAACCCGACAAGCTCAGGCACGTGGGTCCGGTGGCAGGCGCCTGGGCGGTCGCCCGCGAGGTGAACAGGCTCGCCGACCCACGGATTGACCGGAAGAGCCGACCTGCAGTGCGTGACGGGAACAAGGTGGCTCCCGCCGCGGGAGGTACCGCCGTCTTCTGTTCAGCCGGGCTTGCGGGCCATTATCACCTCGGTGTCGCCCGGCCAGTCCCAGAAAATACCTTCATCAGAACGGCACGCGAGCAGCGCGCGCACCTCGCCAGCGAAGTCGTCAAGAAGATCACCAAACAGGTGCGGCGCCGAGGATGAGAGGGACAAGTAACCGGACAGGACGCTCTCGCTATCTCGCAGCAGATCGGGGATGCCGGGGACGAAGAGCTGCTGGGCGACACCGAAGCGAGTCCGCGCCAGCACATCCTCGAAGCGGTGAGTTCGTTCCTGGGCGGTGCCCTGGCCGGCGCGGCGAGTAGAGCCGAGATATTTCGCTACCAGCGCCTTGATCTCATCGTGGGGGATCGGCGGCACCCCAGGGTCTGGCGGCCGGGGCCGGCCCGTCACCGTGTGGACGATCAGTGCCAGCGCGCCACCGGGCTCCAGCATGTCGTAGACGGTCTCGGCCACTTGCTGCTCGTCGGTCCAGTGGAAGGACTGGCCGAAGGTCACCAGCTTGTACGGCCCTGGCGCGACATCGGGCAGGTCCTCGGCCAGGCCCTGGACCCACCGGATGTGCATGACTCCCTTTTCCTCGGCGGCACGGCGGCCCTCCGCAAGCATGCCGGCGTCAGGGTCCAGGCCGACCGCCTGCTCAAATAGATGGGCGAGACGGATGGTAAGCACGCCAGGACCGCAGCCGGCATCCAGAAGCCGGCCGGTCCCGTCGAGACCCGTCTCCTGCGTCAGGACGGCTTCGAGCTCGGGTGAATACGCTGGGCGACCGCAGCGATAGTGGGCAGCAGAGCCGAGGTAGATGGCCGGGTCATACGGCACCGCACCAGTATGCCCGCGATCCGCGACCACCAGCCCTGCTCCGGTATCGCTCGTGCTGGCCGCCCGGGAAGTACCGTTGTCCGGATGGGCAACGAGCGTCGTACCCAGAAAGCCCCGGCAGGCGCGCCGACTCGGCTGGGGCGCGACTTCTGGTTCTACTTCAGCGGGCAGGCCGTCTCCCAGCTGGGCGGCTCGTTCACCGTCTTCGCCTTGCCGCTACTGGTGTTCAAGCTGACTCACTCTGCCACGAACCTGGCGCTGACCACCGCCGCGGAGTTCGTGCCCTACTTGCTGTTCGGTCTCCTGCTCGGCGCGGTCGTCGACCGGTTCGACCGCAAGCGTCTCATGCTCGGCAGCGACATCGCCCAGGCGGTCGTGATCGCCGTGATCCCCGTCCTGGCGATCGGCGGGTTGCTGCGGGTCGCGGACATCTATGCCGTGACCTTCGTGCAGTCCACGCTCGGGATCATCTTCAACTGCGGGGAGTTCGCGGCCATCCCCTCGCTCGTCGGCGAGCAGGAACTAGTCACGGCCAACGCCCGCATCATGGCGACAAACAACGCCGGCCAGATCCTCGGCCCCGGGCTCGCCGGCGCGCTCGTGGCTTTCGTGCCGGTAGCCGACCTCCTGTTCGTGGATGCCGGCTCCTTTCTCGTCTCGTCGGGCTGCCTGGCCCTGATCCGCCGCAGCTTCAACGCCGCCACGCCGGCCAGCCGCCCCGCCGGGTCAGCGATCCGGGCCCTACTCACCGACGTGCGGGAGGGCTTGGCCTACGTGTGGTCCAACCCGGTACTGCGCTCCATCTCGATCATGATGGCCCTCATCAACCTCGTCGCCACGACGGCCGACTCCCAGCTCGTCCTCTTTGCCCGGCGCGCCCTGCACGCCACCAACTCCGAGATCGGCTTCCTCTATGCCGCTGGCGCGGCCGGCATCGTCGCGGTCAGCCTCGTTGCCGGGCCGATGCGCCAGCGTGTCTCCTTCGCCGTCGCCGCCCTCGGCGCCCTCGTCCTCGCCGGGTTGACCACGACCGCCATGGCCCTGGCCGGCTCCTACGCGGCCGCACTGGTGCTGTGGGCGGCGTCATCGGGCTTTGGCATGTTGCTCAACATCAACACCGTCGCCCTGCGCCAGGCGATCGTCCCGCCCCAGCTCTACGGGCGGGTGGTAAGCGTCGCCCAGGTCCTGGCCTGGTCGGCCATCCCCCTCGGGTCGCTCGCCGGGGCGGCAGCCATCAACCTGAGCGGGAGTGTCACAGGCGTCTACGCCGTCATCGGCGGCCTCACCGCCGCCATCGCCCTCGCCTTCGCCTTCAGCCCAGTCGCGCACGGGGACCGCTACCTCGCCGAGGCGGCCGAGCGCCGGGCCGGGTCCGGCGCCAACCGACGGCGCGGCTTGACAGACTTAGTTATACCTAACATAATAATTACTATGTCTATAATTAACTCGAGTCTTCCCCCCGGCCCCCCGCCGGCCCCGGCCAGCCGAGTGCTCCTGATCGGCGCGTCTCGCGGTCTGGGCCTCGCCCTGGCCCGGGAGTGGGCGCGGGGCGGCCGGCATGTCGTGGCCACCGCGCGCGGCTCGGGCCGAACCCCTCTGCATGACCTCGCCGATACCTGCGCTGAGCAAATCGAGATCGAAACCGTCGACGTCACCGAGCCCGCGCAGATCGCGGCGCTGCACGATCATCTAGCAGACCGGATGTTCGACCTGCTGTTCGTGAACGCCGGCGTCGCCAGCCAGCCCCAGGGAACGGTGGCGCAGACCTCGACCGACGAGTTCACCCGGGTCATGGTCACCAACGCGCTCGGCCCGCTGCGCGTCATCGAGGCTCTCCAGGACCTCGTCGAACCGGCGGGCACGATCGGGGTGATGTCCTCGGGCCAGGGCAGCGTGGCCAACAACGAGGGCGGCGGCGACGAGGTGTACCGCGGCAGCAAGGCCGCGCTCAACACGTTCATGCGCAGCTACGCGGCACGGCACAGCGGCGAGCGCCGGACTCTGGTCCTCATGGCCCCCGGCTGGGTGCAGACGGAGCTGGGCGGGCCGGACGCCCGACTCAGCATCGACGAGAGCATACCGAACGTCGTCAAGACGCTCGACGCCCTCGAGGGGAGACCCGGCCTGCACTACGTCGACTACCTCGGCCGGACGGTACCGTGGTGAACGCCGATCCCGTCCAGCAGGCCTGGGCCCTCATGCAGCGGTTCGTCGAGGCTCACAACCGCCGAGGCGAGCTCGCCGAGGCGCTCGGATTCCGCCTCGGCGGCGGCCAGGGGAAAATCCTCTTCCAGCTCCGCGACGGACCGGTGACCCTTGGTCAACTCGCGGAGGCCAACGGCGTTGACGCCCCCTACGCAACCCTGATCGTCGACAAGCTGGAAGCTCACGGCTTTGTCGAACGCCGCCCGTACCCCGATGACAGGCGCCGCAAGCTGGTCACGCTCACGGTCGCCGGGCGCGACGCCATCGCGACCGCCGACGCCATCCTGCTGCGCCCGCCCCCGGCGTTCAGAAGCCTCCCAGCCGACGACCTCGGGCAGCTCACCGGGCTCCTCACGCGCCTCCTCGACGCAGACGCGGCCGAACCCGAAGATCCAAAGTCGCCCGCTCCTCCGTCACCGGATCCCGGATCGGGCCAGAGTCACCAGCCTCAGGCCGCCGACCGCTCGGCGAGCAGGTCGCGCACCGTACGCGGCTGACGGCCGAGCAGGCCACCCGCGAGGAGCGGGTCGACGCCCGCGAAGCGCCCCTCGCGGGCGGCCTGGTAGAACCCGAGCAGGAACCGGGCCATGACCTCCGGGGTGCCGTGCGCGACCTGCTCGGCCACCCACTTGTCGTCGTCTACGACAACGCGCCGGATATCGCGGCCGGTAAGCTCGGAGGCGATCCCCGCGATCTCGTCGAACGTCACGGCGGCGCTCGCGGTGAGCGTGACCGGGCCGTCGAAGTGCCGCTGGCCGGCCAGGATCACGGCGGCCGCCTCCGCCTCGTCGGCGCGCTCGGTCCATGACACGGGTCCATCGGCTGGCGTCGCGATGACGCCGGTTTCGCGCCAGGGCCCGAGCAGCCAGTCGAGGCTGTGCGCGTAGAAGCCGTTGCGGAGGGAGGTCCAGGCGACGCCGGAGTCCGCCAGCAGCGCCTCGGCCGCGGCGTGATCGCGTGCGGGGAAGAACGGGCTGTCGAGTCCCGTGTGCTGGTGGCTGGTGTAGAGGATCCGGCGGGCGCCGGCCGCGACGGCGGTGTCGATGCCGACCCGGAGCAGAGCAACCCCGTCAGCGCTGGGATCGTTCGAGGAGACGAGAAGCACCTGCTCGGCGCCTTCGAACGAGTCGAGCAGCGCCGCCGGGTCCGCATAGGCGCCGCGCCGTACGCGCACGCCGCGATCGGCGAAGTGCTGCGCCTTCGCGACGTCGCGCACGCTCACGCCGATCCGGTCCGCGGGGATGCGCTTGAGCAGGTGCTCGACGGTGGCGCCGTTGAGGGCGCCGGTGGCGCCGGTGATGACGATCATGTGATGCCCCCTTACGTTACCAGCGATATGTCAAAGACGATAGCAGAGGAAACAAGACGTTCGCAAAATTCTGTTATCATCGATAACGTGAATGGGCCCAATCCCGTGTCGTCGCGCGACCGGACCCGCGCGCAGCTGGTGGAAGTCGCCGCGGAGCTGCTCGCCACCGCGGGTCCGGACGCGGTGACCACCCGCTCGGTCGCACTCGCCGCCGGCGTGCAGGCGCCCACGATCTACCGGCTCTTCGGCGACAAGGGCGGACTGCTCGGCGCGGTGGTCGAGCACGGGTTCGCGAGCTACATGGAGCGCAAGCACCTCGACGCGGATTCCGATCCAGTCGAGAGCCTGCGCGACGGCTGGGAGCTCCATGTCGGTTTCGGCCTCGCGAACGCCGAACTGTTCCGGCTCATGCACACAGCGCTGCGCACGCCGCAGGGCCGGGCCGCCGCCGCAACCGGCGCCGGGGTGCTGCAGGCACGGGTGCACCGGGTCGCCGAGGCGGGACGCCTGCGCGTGACCGAGCGACGGGCGGTCGAGCTCATTCAGGCGGCCGGCACGGGAGTCGTGTTCACCCTCATCGACCAGGCCAAGGACGAACGCGACGACACGCTCGCGGACACGGCGTGGGAATCGGTCTGCGCGACCATCCTCGTCGGCCAGAGCACCGCCGCCGTTACGGGTCCGGCCACCGCGGCGGTGACCCTGCGCGCGGCGCTGCCCGATCTCAAGGCGCTTACCCCGGCCGAGCGCGCCCTGCTCGGCGACTGGCTCGACCGCATCGCCGAGTCCCAGCGCGTGCCCCGGTGAAACCGGGACCGGACGTAGTGTACTGTACGTACAGTTCACTTTCTGGCTAATAGGGGGCGCCTTGGCCACGTGGTTCATCACGGGGGCGGCGCGCGGGCTCGGGTACGAGATGGCGCTCCATGCTCTCCAAGCCGGTGCCGATGTCGTTGCGACGGCACGGGGTCTGAGCCAGGTCGAGGCGGCGTTCGCCGCCGCTCCGGGCTTTTCCGGGCGGCTCCTGCCGGTGGCGCTCGACGTCACCGACGAGCGCCAGGCGATGGCGGCGGTTGAAGCCGCCATCGCACGGTTCGGCTCCATCGACGTCTTGGTCAACAATGCTGGGCGAGGTCTGCTCGGTGCGGTGGAGGAGGCATCTGCCGCTGAGGTCGAGGCTGTCTTCGCGACGAACGTCTTCGGGCTCCTGAATGTGACCCGCGCCGTCCTTCCGCACATGCGAGCGGCGCGCTCCGGGCATATCCTGAACATCTCCTCCATGGGCGGGTTCGCGCAAGTCGCCGGCTGGGGCGTCTACGGGGCGACGAAGTTCGCCGTCGAGGGCCTGAGTGAAGCGATGCAGGCGGAGCTGTCTCCGCTCGGGATCAAAGTCACCATCGTCGAGCCAGGCAGTTTCCGCACGAGCTTCCTCGATGGCAGTTCGCTGCGCACCACGGCGAACGAGCTGCCGGACTATGCCGCCACCGCCGGCCGGGTGCGGCAGGCCGTCGCGACGAGCAACGGCGGTCAGGTCAATGACCCGGCCAAGGGCGCGGCGGCGATCTACGCCGCGGTGACGGCAGGACAGCCGCCCATCCGTTTCCAGGTCGGGCCGGACGCCATCGCGATGGTGGAGGACAAGCTCATCCGCGTCCGCGACGAACTCGAGGCGTGGCGTTCCCTCGCGTCATCCACGCTCTTCACAGACACCGCTGATCCGGAATCGGCTTAGGCGCCCGTCGTGGGGACTATTTCACCGGCGGTCGGGCCAATACCGTCTCGGGACAGCCGCACCCGGCGTGCCGTCCTGGACGCGACGGCGGCCCTCATGGCCGAGGGCGGGCTCGCCGCGACCACGATCGACGCGATCCGCGACCGGTCCGGGGTTTCCAAGACCACCATCTACAAGCACTGGCCGAACCGGTTGTGCGTGGCCGTCGACGCGTTCGCCGAACGGCTGGCCACGGACGCGAGCCTGCCGGACACCGGTACGGCACGCGGCGACTTCGGTGAGCAGATCAGACGCGTATCAGCGTTTTACGCCTCACCAGTTGGAAGTGTCTTCGCCCAGCTGCTAGCGAACGCCATGCAAGATCCCCTGGCCTCGCAGTGGCTCCAGACACGGTTCCTGGACAGTCGCCAGCGCGGCACTCGGGAATTGTGGGACCGGGCAGTCTCGCGCGGCGAGGTTCAGAAAGACATCGATCCCGACCTCGCCATGGACCTCGTGTTCGGGCCCATCATGTGGCGGCTCGTAAGCGGACGACGCCCCCTGACCGAGGCCGATGCAGACGCGATCGTGAACTCAGTCCTGAACGGGCTTCGAGCGACAACCGCTTAGCGCGCCCGCGGAGTCATCCTGGCCGATATGTAGCGGCCTTAAGGCAGTTGCTGCCCGCCTAGTACGTGGCGTACCACTGTTCTGCGCCTGTAACTGCGCGATCAACCGGGTCACGATCACCGGCTACCAGGCCGGACCCGGCTGGGACCCGGTCACCGGCTGGGGTACCGCCGACGCCCAGGTCCTCATCCCCTGCTGGCCCGCTGAGGCACCGCGAAATGGTCCGGGCTTCCCGGGGATGGCGGGAGGCACGCAGCAGCGCCGTTCAGCCAATGATCTTGATTCTGAGTTCCGCGTGCTCCCGGCGTCTGTGCTGGCTGGCTGGCTGGCGGTGGCGGGCCGGCCGAGTGAGGTCCAGGTGGCGGCGGCGATTGCGATCATGGTGATGCCCGCGAGGGCAAAGCCGGCTCGGGCATTGACCCCTGCCACCAGGGCGACGATGAGAGCGGTGAGGGGATAGCCGCCGGGCAGCGCCATCGTCCAGATGCCCATGATGCGGCCGCGTAGCTGCGGGCTGGAGTGCAGCTGGACCAGGGTATTGGCGGCCGCGACGAGCCAGATGGACAGGAACCCGGCGAGAGCGAGCGCAGCCCGCCTATGAGCAGCCGCTCACCCTCGCCACCATGCTCAGCCTCGCCGAAGCCGGAGACATCGGACTCCAGCGCTTGCTCGGCGACCTTGGCCGCAGCATCGGCCGGCCACTGGCCGACGCGTGCACGCTGCTCAACCCCGACCTGTTCGTGCTCGACGGCTCGATAGGACCGGCCGGGAACCACATCTTCAGCGGGATCACCGAGACCATCGACCGCTATGCCACGCCTGCCACCTCGGCCGCGGCACGCGTCGTCATGGGCGTGCTCGAGACCAACGCCGAGGTGCTCGGCGCGGTCGTCCTGGTCCGACAGGAGTGGGAACGTCAGCTGTGCAGCCAGTAGCTGGTCATGGTGAAGTCCATCGGACTGCCGTCCGTGGAGGCGACTTCCCAGCCGAAGTCGACCTGCGTGAGGGTCGCGCTGGCCGACACGTAGCCGTGCTCCATCAGCCATTGGAGGGAGGCCAGAATGTGCGTTTCCCCGCTGGTCTCGTTGTAGTCGAGCGTGAAGGTGTAGGTAGGGCCGCCGCGCCAGACCGCGAAGTACTGGCCGAAGATCCACGCGTGGCCGATGATCCTCCCGGCCGGGGTCCGGCCGTGGTTGTCCACCCAGATCATGACCTCGATCCCGTAGTTGTTCAGCCACACGTCGTCGGCGGCCTCGGCATCCAGGCCGGCGGCGGCCGGCATCGACTCGGTGAAGCCGTTGCGGATCAGGTGGAACGACGACACCCGCACGTTGTTGTAGTCCTCCTGGACACACGGATAGGTCTCGACGGCGTGGCCGCCCGCCTGGTCTGACTGGACGCCCCAGTTGCCGTATGAGTTCCCCCAGATCGTCTGCGGCCCGGCGGAGGAGTTCGCTTCATTGTTGTAGAGAATGAGCCCGCCGTTGTTCCACACGGCAAATGGCGCGGATGATTCGAACTTCGGGCGGGGCGGGATCTTAATGACCGCCGCGGAGGCAGCGTCGGCGACGGCTGTGCCGGCGACGGCAGCGATCACCGCCGCAGTCAGCAGGGAAAATAGTGCCCGTCGCATATGGGCTCCTCGCGTCGGAAATAGCATGGCGATCTCAAGCCGCCGGAGCCATTTCAGGCCGGGGAATCCCGACTTCCTGAATCCGAAATATAGCATGGATCCAATAAATTTAGCGAATCGGCTACCGTTCGGCGATATTCCAGACTAGTGGAAATTTCTGTCCCTTTCGGGAGATATTTCTGGATAAAGCCGCTGGCATTTTCGCTGGTCTGTGCTCCCACCGGGAATGCGCACAGCGACGCCGCCCAGCTCGCCGAGCTGGTCGCCCGCCTCGACGCCGGAGATCTGCAGATCGAGGTGGCTGAGCGGCGCCCGCTGACCGACCCGCCGACCGTCCACGACCAGGCCGCTGCCGGGCGACTGCCTGGCAAGACCGTCCTGATCCCCTGACCTCCGCAACCCGGTTCCGGCAGCCGCCGGCCCCTGCTCGGCCAGGCCGGCATCATGATGCTCGCCAAGTTACATCAGGCAATCTGTGGATTTCTTGTGTAGAAGCCGGTGGATAACTGCGGCGAGATGCGGATAAGTGGCCTCGTTCTGTGGACATCGTGTGGATAGAGAAGAAACTTAAAATGAATGGCTGCAGACCCTTGCGCGGCAACTCACAGGGGCGTAGAAATGCTTTCACCGTTGGAAACGGGCACCATCTGAGGGCAACCTTCCAGACGTGAGAATGGACCGGGAAACCGGTGTATCGCACGGGTGTCTGGTCCTGGCGGGCGGCCCGCAGCGCTGGGGAGGCTGGGCAACTGGCCGCTTTGGTGCGGCGAGGCCAAAGCAAGGCCCCCTCCATCTCATACATGGAGGGGGCCTTGTGGCATTCTGCCCGGCATCAAGGTTCTTGCCGGGGCGACACGCCGGCAAACGTAGCCATGCCGGGCGGCCGTGATCTCCTGCCCGCAGTGGATCCTTCGCTGCGGGGCGGCGCCCGCTGATCGAGGCGGCGGCCCAGGGTGGCTGAGGGGTTGGCGCAGGGCATCTGGCCAGCTCGCCCGCGAGCACCACAACCAGATGATCACCGACGCCAGGCAGCGCCAGCTCCGGCACCAGCTCCCCCGCTTGGCATCCAGCCGCCCGCTCGCCGGCGCCAGGATCACCCGCCGCCTGGGCGCGGCCATCGCCAAGGCCGGGATCGCCGCCGCACACGCATCGGACGCCATCTGGGCATCCCGGCCGCATCCGCTCGGCGGAACCCCGGTCTCTCAGTAACCAACCGGACCCCAGTTACGCAACCGCCGCCGGCACACCGAGTCCGCAGCCGGAATGCGGGCGACGGCCACTGAGGGGGTGGCCGTGGCCCGGGAGCTCGGCCGGCGATCAGCGTGGTGAGCTAGAAGGGGGCGACGCCGGAGCGGTCGATGAACGTCCCGGTAGGGCCGCCGCCGCCGCGGGTGGCCAGGTCGACGGAGAATGGGAACGAAGGCACTTGTGATGCGGACGACGCTCACGACGTTGGTGTCGTAGACGGCCAGGGCGTCCTGTGCGGTCAGTTCCGCGGCCGGGCTGTGAGGACCGGGAATGCCGGCGTTGTTGACCAGGACGTCCAGACCGCCGGCGGCCGCGACCGTCTCGGCGGCGTCGGCGACGAACGCGTCGCTCGTCACGTCGAGCGGTACGAACCGGCCGCCGAGGGCGTCCGCCGCCTGCTGACCGCGCGCCGCGTCGCGCGCGCCCATCCATACGGTGTGCCCGGCCTCGATGAGGCGGCGGGCGGTTTCATAGCCGAGACCCTTGTTGGCCCGGTGATCAGTGTTGTTGTCATGCTTCGAGTCTGCTGCCGCGACGCCGGGTTGTCGTGGCCCAGGTGAGCATGCGGACTGGCAGTACCACCCTGGATCCTGCGGTCGCTGTCAGACTGGTTCCATGCAGGATCCGCACGGTGACCTCGGAGCGCTCCTTCGCTCCTGGCGCGACCGCCTCTCGCCCGTCGACGTGGGGCTTCGTACTGGCGGGCGGCGGGCGACGGGCCTGCGACGCGAGGAACTCGCCTCGCTGGCCAATTTGAGCGTCGACTACGTCGTGCGCCTGGAGCAAGGACGCGCCCGGCGGCCATCCAACCAGGTCGCGGCTTCGCTCGCCCGGGCCCTGCAGCTGAGCGACGCCGAGCGGGATCACCTCTTCGTCGTCGCCGGGCTCCTGCCGCCGTCGCCCGGCGACGTGCCCGCGCACATCCCGCCTGGCGTGCAGCGCCTGGTAGCCCGCCTCGGGGAGATCCCACTGGCCGTGTTCACCGCCTCGTGGGACCTGCTCACCTGGAGCCCGCTGTGGGCGGCCCTCCTCGGCGAGCCGGTCCGACCCGGCACGGGCCGGCCGAACCTCTTGCGGTCATTCTTCACCGGGACGGCCTTGGGCGGCGGCGAGCCAAGGATCGTCACCCAGTCGGGCGGCATCGAGGCCTTCGAGGCGTCGCTGGTGGCCGACCTCCGCCGGGTTCACGGCAGGTACCCCGGCGATCGCGGGGTAAGGGCCCTGGTCGAGGAGCTGCTGGCGGCGAGCGAACGGTTCCGGGAGCTGTGGGAGAGCGGCGCCGTGGGCGAGCACCAGTCGGAGCGGAAAGTCGTGCGAAGCGATATCGCCGGTGACATCGAGCTCGATTGCGACGTGTTCAGCGTCGCCGGCACGGACCTGCGCATCGTCGCTTAGACCGCGGCCTCGGGATCCGAGGCCACGGCGAAGCTCGATTTCTTGCGCGTCTCCGCCGTCGCCGCGGTCATGCCCGGGCGCTGACGCCTGCTCGCCGCGCGACCTAGAGCCGGAGCAGGTTAGGTTCGCCCGCTCAACCCGGCTGAGATGTTCGTCGTAGGCGTGGTTGTCGCTCTTGTCAGGCATGCTCGTCGCCGGGACGCCCGCAAGGCGGACCTCTATCAGGGAGACCACCATGGTAGGTGCGGCGCAGGTACGCCGAGGAGTAGTCCTTGCGGCGGCCCTGCTTGTCCACGTACCCGGTCTTGGAGACTCTGACTACGTTGACTTTCCCGGCATTCCACCTCATAGCCAGATCATAACGTCGTTCCCGGGCGGGCCCTGGTAGCGACACGCCGATTTTCTGACTACACTCCGCGGCCGGATCTCATCGAAACAGCAATTCACGGCGCAATAGCTACAGAGAGCTACGGCAACTTCGGGCTAGCGGAACTGGCCCGCCGCGCCCCGCTGCTGCCCGGCAAGGACCAGCTGGCGTTCGTGGACATCGACTCGATGCAAAAACGGGTCTACGGCCACAAAAAGCAGGGTGCCCGGTCCGGGCACACCAAGATGCAGGGCAAGTCGCTGCTGGTCCGCGGGCTGAACGCGCTGGCGGCGGTGGTCAGCACGCCGCTGTCGGCACCGGTCATCGCGGCCACCCGGCTGCGCGGCGGGAACGCCGCCTCGGCCCGCGGCGCCGCCTGCGGCCCGCCCGCAGCCGCGGCCTGACCAGCCCGGACCCGGTCACCGCATCGCTACGGCCCCAAGCGGCCACCCGACCCCGACCCGACCCCGGAAATCCCGGACAAGCCGCAGAACAGGCAACCGGCGGAAAACGCACGCCCAAATTCACTGCCAAGATCAAATCAACCGGCCGCCGATTCCGTCCAGCCACCATCAAACCCGGCCGGTGGATCGAGGCTGAGCCCCCTAATCCTGCGCTGACTTCCAAAAATGGCCCCTTGTCACTTTCTTGTCACTTATAGCTATGTCATAATCACTGTGGGTCATAGTTAGGTGGCCCGTTATCCGAGGGGAAAAACTTAATATGCGCACACCAATGCCCGCCACCGAAACGCTGCTCACACCGGGAGAAGTCGCGGGGATGTTTCGAGTCGACCCGAAGACCGTCACCAGGTGGGCGCGAGACGGCAAGCTGACTTCCATCCGCACACTTGGGGGTCACCGCAGGTACCGGGAAGCCGAGGTCCGCGCCCTGCTCACAGGCGTGCCGCAGGGCAAACCTAGACGCGTCGCCTGACCGGGACCACCGCACGGAATCCCGTCCAACGACGGGATTCCGTGCGGTGGCTGAAGTGGTAGACGAGCACGCTGCGGACCGGGCATGTGCTGATCACGTTCTACCCGTCTGCCGGACCGAGAGGTACTTGAACCTTCCCGAGGCTGGCGAGGCCGCGCTCGATGCCCTGTCCAGGATCAGGAACCGGGCGCCTCTGGGCTAAGGATGGAGGATCCCTGACGTTGCCTTAGGCTTCCTCCGGTTTGACGGACATCCACCATTAGTGGGGTCTGCCTAGAAAGGATGTTCATCATGAGGCCTATTCAAGCACCCTCACATGATCTTGCTTAATGGCCTGACCTGCGGATACGCGACTTCTCAATTTTGTTGGCAATCGTTTTGAACAAGCTTCCATGGAGACCCAGATCTCCGGAAGGTGCTGTAGGTCTGGTTTTAAACCGAAGTTACGGCCAATTCGGCAGGCAATTCCTGGTCTGACCTGGTGTTTAGCTGGATCGCCCGGGTGGCGTTCTGGCTACTTCAAGGTCAGCGGGATCGGAGCGCCGATGAGCTCGAAGGCCTGCCGCTGGGCGCTGGTCGGCTGGGCGAGCATCGCGATGGTGACCTGGGTGCCGGTGTACCGGACCTGGTTGCGGGTCAGCGTGGCCAGGTGCTCGATCAGGCCGCGGAAGCTGTGGTAGGGGCGCCCGGCCGGGTCGTCCTGGCAGGACGCCTTGGCCTGCGCCGTCGCGGAGCGGCGGGCCGGGGTGACCGGGTTGTCCTGCTGAGGCGGGTCCTGGCCGGTGTAGGTCAGCGGGGCCCAGGCCCGGCGCAGGTGCCAGGTCAGGTAGCAGGCGAGCATGCAGATCAGCACGTGCGCCCGGACGCGTTCCTCGAGCCGGCAGAAGACCGGCCGCAGGTCCAGGTCGTCGGATTTGATGTGCCGGAAGTCGCGCTCCACGTATTTGAGGTTCTTGTAGGCCGTGACCACGGCGGCCGCGTCGAGCTTGTCCGCGGGGACGGGGGTGCGCAGCACGTAGAACCCGTCCAGGGCGGTTTCGGCGTCGATCCGGTCCTGCCGTCGTTCGACGGTCAGGGTGGTATCGGTGATGGTGACAGCGAAGTGCTTGCCGGTCTTGTACCTGGTGATCACCTTGCCGACCTCGACCCCGATCTTGCCGGCGCCCTGCAGGCGGCCTGCCTGGACCCGGGCGATGACCGGGGCGAGCAGCTTCTCGGTGGCGGCCAGGAGTTCCTCGCGGGTGCGGGCCCGGTCGGCGGCCAGCACCGGGTTGCGGCAGGCGATCAGCCGCTCGCCCGGGAAGTCTTCGGAGGTGATCTCCGCGAGGTCCTGCTGATCGAACAGGGACAGCTGGAGCGGACCGTCGTCGGCCATGAGCTTCTTGATGGCCGGGACGCGCAGCGCGGTGATCCACTCGTAGGTGTCCGGCCGCTGTGTCCCGTCTTCGGCCTGGTTCATGGCCTGGATCCGGCCAGAGGTGATCATGCCGCGGTCCCCGGCCATGACCATCTGGGCCAGGCCGAACTTCTTCCGGACCACGTCCACGATGGCAGTGAACGCGGCGGGATCGCCGGTGTTGCCGGAAAACACCCGAACCGCGACCGGACGGCCCTCAGGATCGGTGAGCAGCCCGTACTCGATCTGCAGTTTCCCTTTCTTGCCGTCCCGGGAGTAGCCGAGGGCGGCCAGCGGGCAGTGACGTCCTTCCAGCCACGAGCTGGACAGGTCGAACAGCGCCATCCGCGCCGGGTTGGGCTCCGGGGCCAGGTGACGGCGGGCCAGCCCGGCCTCGATCGCGTCCTGCCGGTGCTCCAGCCAGTCCATCGCGGCGTAGATGTCATCGATGGACGCGTCCGCGACGCCCAGGTCGGCGCCCAGGGTGGCATCGGCCCACCAGGTCAGGGTGGACAGCTTGGAGGCCGGGGCGACAACCCGGGAGATGATCAGCGCCAGGGCCAGGTCCCGGTGCCGGCCCGCCGGGCCGAGCAGGGCGGGCAGCCCGAGCTTGGCGGCCATGGCGTGGACGGCGGCGGCGTGGCCGTGCGGCACCGAGCGGGTGATGGTGACCGCGCCGGCGGCGGGGATAAGCTGCTGGCCCTTGAGGCCGGCGTCGATCAGGTCGATGACATGGCCGGGCAGCGCGGACAGGTTGGCGACGGTCTCGTTTTTGACCTTGCCGCCGTCGCGGTAGGTGCGGCGCAGGTACGCCGAGGAGTAGTCCTTGCGGCGGCTCTGCTTGTCCACGTACCCGGTCTTGGAGACTCTGACTACGTGGACTTTCCCGGCATTCCGCGTCATAGCCAGATCATAACGTCGTTCCCGGGCGGGATCTGGTAGCGACACGCCGATTTTCTGACTACACTTCGCGGCCGGATCTCATCGAAACAGCAATTCAGGGCGCGGCCTTCGCCAACTCCGCCGGCGCCTTGGGGAGGGTGGCGGCCAGGCCGGACGGCTCGCCGGTCACGAAGCACACCGCCCGCCCGTCATTCGCGGTCACGTGGGTGTCCGCGCGGCCCCGTTCCGCCTTGCCGCGCTTGTTGTTCCAGCCCGCCCGGGCTGATCTGTTGTCCCGCGTTCAGGAGCTCGTGAGGATGACGAGTTGCTGGGTCGCCCGGGTCATCGCGACATAGCGGTCGACCGCTCCTTCGATACCCATACCGAACGCCTCTGGGTCGATGAGGACGACCAGGTCGAACTCGAGCCCCTTCGACAGCTCCGGGGCCAGCGACCGGACGCGGGACGTCGCCCGGAAGGTGGGATCGCCGATGACGCAGGCGATCCCGTCGGCATGCGCGGCGAGCCAGGTGTCGAGGATCGAGCCCAGATCCGAAGCAGGTCCTGCTAGGACGGGGACGCCGGTGCTGCGGATGGAGGCCGGCACGTTAGCGTCCGGGAGCACGGCCCGGATGACCGGCTCGGCTTCCGCCATGACCTCTTCCGGCGTCCGGTAGTTGATGCTCAGGGAGGCCAGGCTGATCCGGTCGAACCCGATCCGCTCGAGCCGCTCCTGCCACGACTCCGTGAACCCGTGCCGGGCCTGGGCACGGTCCCCGACGATGGTGAAGCTCCGGGACGGGCAGCGCAGTAGCAGCATCTGCCACTCCGCGTCGGTCAGTTCCTGGGCCTCGTCCACGACGATGTGCGCGAACGGGCCGGCCAGCTGGTCCGGATCGGTACCGGGCAGTGCGGCCTGATTGACCAGGGCATCCTGGAAGTCCTCGCCGCGCAGCATCGTCACCAGGCCTACGCCGTATTCGTCGTCCGCGACCTCGATCAGGTTGTCGATGACCTTGGCCATGTGCTCGCGTTCGGCGGCGACCGCGGCGTCATGCCGGCGCTTGCGTCGTGACGCCTCCGGGTCGCCGAGCCGCTGCCGTGCCGCGTCCAGGAGCGGCAGGTCGGACACCGTCCAGGCCTGGGCGTCGCCGCGCTGTAGCTTCTGAACATCATCAGGGCTGAGCCAGGGAGCGCACATGCGCAGGTAGGCGGGCACCGACCACAGGTCTGCGACGAGGTCGGCCGCGTCGATCAGCGGCCACGCGCGGTTGACGGCCACCAGCAGTTCCCGGTTCTGCTGCAGCGACTTGCGGAGCAGGTCAGCCGGCACGTCATCGGGGCGGGAGTCCAGCAGGATCGTGAGCAGCTCTGCCCAGATCTCCTCGCGCGCCTCGTTGTGCGGCCTACCGGGTTCTGGTGCTTCGAACGCCTCGGCCCAGTCGTCGGCGCTGAGCCAGATGTCGGACCAGGGGGTCTGGACCGTCATCGGTTTGGCGGGCGGGTTCTCGTAGAACCTGACGGCCGCCTCGATCGCCTTCACCAGGTCCGCGGACGACTTCAGGCGGGCCACGTCCGGGTCGGTCTCGAACGTTGCCGCGGCTCCCTCGGCGACGAGGTCCCGCAGCGTGCAGGTCTGCACGCCCTCCTCGCCGAGGCTGGGCAGGACGTCGGCGACGTAGGCCAGGTAGGGCTGGTGCGGGCCGACGAACAGCACGCCGCCCCGGCGGTGACCGAGGCGAGGGTCGGAGTAGAGGAGGTAGGCGGAGCGGTGCAGGGCGACGACGGTCTTGCCCGTACCCGGACCGCCGTCGACGACAAGAGCCCCGCGGGATCCGGCGCGGATGATGGCGTCCTGGTCGGCCTGGATGGTGCCGAGCACGTCTCGCATCTTGGCCGACCGGCTGCTGCCCAGGCTGGCGATGAAGGCGGACTGGTCGTCGAGCGCGGCGTGCCCGGCAAACCCGTCCGCGGAGAACACCTCATCCCAGTAGTCGCTGATCCGGCCGCGGGTCCAGCGATACCTGCGACGGCTGGCCAGACCCATCGGGTTGGCGTGGGTCGCTCCGAAGAACGGCTCGGCCGCGGGGGAACGCCAGTCGACCAGCAGCCGGCGGCCCGCGCTGTCGGTGAGGCCAAGCCGTCCGACGTACACGGGCTCGGGGTTTTCCGCGCTGACCATGCGCCCGAGGCACAGGTCCAGGCCGAAACGACGCAGGACACGCAGGCGAGCGGTCAGCCGGTGGACCTTCATGTCCCGGTCCATCGCCTCCTGGCCTATGCCGCCGGGCGCCTTGCGCTCGGCATCGAGGCGGTCGGACAGGTCGGCGATCGACTGCTCGAGGCTCTCCGCGATGGCCGCGAAGTGCTGCTCGTCGCCGGCGATCAGCGCCGGGTCAGCCTTGGCGGAGAGACGGTCGGGAAGGTCAAACGCGCTGGTAGTCAGGGGGTCCACGTCATCAGCTCCGATCTGAGTCGCTGGCCGCCATCGGGCGTGGCCAGGCGCCGCGCGACCCACACGTCGACGACCTCACACGCATTTCGTGACTCCTGTCTCCGCGGGTTCTGGCCCTCGGCCGGCGACTCTACGGCACGACCCGGGTCTTGCCGCAAGCCCCCCGGTGCGCTATATATTGAAAGTGGAGAGGCGTGGCCATTCGGCCCGGCCCACTCGTTGCGCGACAGCCTGAGTGTCACCTCACAGCGGTGGATTGCTCTCCAGCTTGCGTCGTTCCCGCCCGTTGGGGTGACGGATGACCACGCCTGCCGACCCGCCGGTGACGCTGACGCGGATAAGCGGTGTGTTCGGGAGCCGACCGGCAGTGGTCTTGTTCCTCAGGACGCCGAGGCCGGGATCCAGGCCACCGCTCGGAATCGGAAGCGCGCAGCTCACCCGGCGGGCCGGATTCCGAGGGCTCAGCCCTCTAGGGTCGATGATAGGGACAAGGTGTCGCCCTGGCCGAGCGCCGAGCGCCGATGCCGTGCGGTAACCACAGCCCGTAAAGGTGGTACGGCTGGCCCTACCGTCGGTCCGTCTCTGACCGAAGGCACCGAGACGGCAGCCAGCGGTGATTCTACTTCAAAGTTTGCCAGATGAGTTTGCAGAACTGCTCTTGAGTTATTTCCCTGGCTCCATACAGTCCAAAATGAGGCAACATCGCCCCGCAGTCGATAGCCGACCAGCGCCCGCCACCGCATACATCATCGACGAGCGCCCCCAGCGCAAGCGTCCCGGCATTGTTCTCCCGGTGATACATGCTCATTATC
>Ga0302229_10000911_pt1 | contig 22938 bp, 23 predicted proteins | sample II_Palsa_N1_3_FD_193518 | JGI IMG/M metagenome (GOLD analysis project Ga0302229, IMG submission 193518) | Peat permafrost microbial communities from Stordalen Mire near Abisko, Sweden - II_Palsa_N1_3 | ecosystem: Environmental > Terrestrial > Soil > Palsa > Peat permafrost | place: Sweden... | reverse complement strand
AGCTAACGCCACGGTTGACGTCATGCCGCCGTTGCCTCGCATCACCGGCCGGGAACTCGCCCGGGCGCTCGGCAAGCTGGGCTGGGTAGTCGTGGCGCAGAAAGGATCTCATGCTCAGCTCAAGCACCCCGCTCGTGGCGGTCGCGTGACCCTACCGCTGCACGCCGGTGAGACGATCGGACCGGGCCTGCTACGGTCGATCCTGAGCCAGGCAGGAATTACCGCCGAGGAACTACGCGCAGTCTCTGTGACAGGATGAAACTGATGCGTACTTACACGATCGTGGTGGAACCCGACCAGGATGGCGGCTACTTCGTTACCGTCCCGGCCCTGCCCGGCTGCTTTACCCGTGGCAGCACGATCGAGCAGTGCCGGGAACGGGCCGTAGAGGCCATCGAGGTTCACATCTCAGGTCTTCAAGCCGACGGCGAGTCCGTTCCCGAGGAAGCCGGGCCGCCGCAACTTCTGGCCGTCACCGTCGCAGCCTGAAGTTAAAGGATCCCTGAGCCAGGGATCTACCGTCGCGGCCATGCAACCGGGCATGAGCCCAGCATCAGGGGGATGAGAGGTAGCGGCGCGCCCACTGGGCGATGTCGCGGCGTTCGATGGCGGCGGCCATCAGGTCCGGGAACGAGTCAGGCGTGCACGCGAACGCCGGAACGCCCAGCCCGGCGAGGGCGGCGGCGTTGTCGTGGTCGTAACCGGGTGCACCGTCGTCGGACAGCGCGAGCAGGGCGATGACCTGTGTCCCCGCGGCGGTCATATCCCCGATCCGGTGCAGCATCTCATCCCGGTTACCGCCCTCGTACAGGTCGCTGATCAGGACGAAGATCGTGCTGGCCGGACGCGTGATCAGCTGCTGGCAGTAGGCGACGGCCCGGTTGATGTCGGTACCGCCGCCGATCTGGGTGCCGAACAGCACATCGACGGGGTCGCTGAGCTGGTCGGTCAGGTCCACCACCGAGGTGTCGAAGGCGACCACCGACGTGCGCAGTGACCGGATGGAGGCGAGCACCGCGCCGAAAACCCCGGCGTAGACCACCGAGGACGCCATCGAGCCGCTCTGGTCCAGGCAGATGATGACATCGCGCGCCACCGCCTGCTGCTTCCTGGCGTAGCCGATCAGCCGTTCCGGCACGATCGTCCGCTGCCGCGGCAGATAGTTCCGCAGGTTCGCGCGGATGGTCCGGTCCCAGTCGATGTCGGCGTGATGCCTGGGCCTGCTCGTCCGGCTCGCCCGGTTCAGCGCCCCGGCCACCGCCGAACGGGTCCGCTGGGCCAGCCGGCGCTCCAGGTCCGTGGTTACGGTGCGCACGACCGCACGCGCGGATTCCCGCGCCTGCTCAGGTATGACCCGGCTCAGCGCGAGCAGCGTGCCGACTAGGTGCACGTCGGGCTCGATCGCGTCGAGCATCTCAGGCTCAAGCAGCAGCCGGGTCAGGCCGAGCCGGCTGATCGCGTCCTTCTGCATCACCTGGACCACGCTGACCGGGAAAAACGTCCGGATATCGCCGAGCCAGCGGGCCACCCGCGGAGCCGACGCCGCCAGCCCGGACCCGCGCTGCCGGCCAGCCTGAGAACTGCTGCTCTGGTCAGCATCGGAGTCGTACAGGGCGCTGAGCGCCGCGTCTATGCGCGCGTCGTCGCCGCCGAGCGAGGTCCCGGTGCCATCGTCGGCACCCCCGAGGACCAGCCGCCAGCGGCGCATCCGCTCCTGCGGACCGACGGTCATGACGCCGCCGCCCGGTGGGAGGCGACAGCAAGCCCGAGGATGGCCGCGACCGCCCGTACCGCGATGGCCGCCCGGTCCTCGTCCAGGTCGTCGTCGGTCGCGGCAGCGGCCACCGGTGCCCGGCCGGTACCGTCGAGCCGGCCCGCCTTCTCCCCGATCGCCCGCCGCTCGGGCGGCGCGAACCCGCCGAAGGTCCGCCGCAGCGCCGGCAGGACCGCGGCGAAGGAGTCCTCGCTCAACCCGGCCAGCCATCCGTCGGCCAGGCCGAGCAGCTTGTCGTCGTGCACGAGCAGCAGCCCGCTTCCGGCCAGGAACCCCTCGGCCCAGCCCGCGGCCGCCGCGGCCGGGGCGGCGGCGGACAGCTCGCGGGACATCCGCGAGGACGCCTCGTCCATAGCGAGACGTCCCGCGTCCAGCAGCAGCCTGGTCAGGCGGCCGGAGATCAGGGGCGGGCAGCGGGGGAGCAGCCGGGCCAGCGTATCTAGCCAGCGCTCGCGGCTCTCACCGTCGGCGAGCAGCCCGGTGGCGGAATGGACGGCGTCGACCCGGTCCCGCATGGCTCGTTCGGCCGCCTCGTCCAGGGACGCCATGGCAGCCGGGAGACCGGCGCAGATCCGCGTCATCATCTCGATGGCGACCTCACCGAGCCGGGCCGGGTCGGTGCCGCGCACGTCACCGTACCTGGCTGCCCGGACAAGGGCCGGCAGCGCCGTCATCAGGTGGGCCACGTCGGTATCGAGCGCGGCACGGTCCCTGACCGCCGCGAGCACCGCCGGCAGAGCGTCGCCGAGGTCAGCCAGCAGGCACCGCTCGACCAGCGTCGTCAGCTCCTCCAGCGCCGACGACCCAGGGACCCCGGAGACCCGCCAGCCCCGAGGAGACTCAGAGACTCCAGCGGACTCAGAGACCCCGGGAGCTCCGGAGGCCAGCGCCCGGGCCCGCTGAGTGGCCGCGGTCGCCACCGTGCCGCCCCACATGCTCGCCTCGATCAAGGCCAGGTCAAGCTCCGGCCGCCAGGTCAGCTCCCACGTCTCACGGAACGTCCCGATGTTCCGCGTCCGGCCTTCCCGCGACGATCCCCAGCGGACGCCGAGCAGGGCGAGCCGGTGCAGCAGGTGGCTGCGGGCCAGATCGTTGGGCTTACGCAGGTCCAGGTCGTAGTCGCGGGGCGATGCCTCGGGCCGCAGCCGGAGGCGGCGCTGCTGGTCGTGCAGATCCCGCTGCAGCGGCACCATGGGGGTCGCGGCCGGGACCGTGCCGAGCCGCTCGCCGACCACGAGCCGACGCTGAATCAGCGCGGTCAGCAGGTCGCTGCCCTCGCACAGCACGGCGCGGGCCGACTCGGTGACCTCCTCCAGGCCCGCGAGCGGCCGTCCGCGCAGCGCGGCGAGCGCGTCGGCCAGCCGGACGGCTTCGATCACGTGCGCCGCCGACACTGCGATACCCTCCTCGCGCAGCACCGCGGCGGCCTTGGCCAGCCACCGTTCGACGGGCTGCCCGGCGGAGGAGAACAGGTGGTCATACCAGCCGGGGGAGCGGATTCCCGCTCCGTAGCCCGAGGTGTAGGACAGCCGCCCGTAGGTCCAGGGCACCCAGGTCAGGGTGGCCTTCACCTTGGGCAGGCCACGTAGCAGCCGGTCGTCCGCGGCGGCGGCCGGGAGGGGATGCAGCGCGGGAACGTGCCAGGCACCGCAGACCACGGCGATCCGCTGGTAGCCGTCCTTCATGGTCTTGCGCAGCACCTTCCGCATGTGCGCCTCGCGGACCGCGTCGCGCGGGTCGGGTTCACCCGCCTGCTCGCGAAGGATCCCGATGGCCTCGGCCAGGGCACCGAAGACCGCTGGTCCCGGGACGTGTTCGACCACGTCCTCCCACCAGCGCTCAGGGTCGTCGTACCCGGCCGCCGAGGCCAGCTCCCCGACAGGATCGACACGCGATCGCGGAACTCGGTCCTCGGACATCGCGAGCTGATGGGCGGCGGGCAGGTCGCAGAACCGGACCGGAATCCCCGCGCCAAGGGCGTACCGCATCGCCTGCCACTCCGGCGAGAACACCGCGAACGGCCAGAACGCCGCCTTGCTCGACTCTCCGGCCACATATCCCAGCAGCGCCACAGGCGGGCACATCTCCGGATCCGCCGCCAGCTCCACCAGCCCGTCCGCTTCCGGCGGTCCCTCGATCAGCACCACGTCCGGCTGCTGCGCGGCCAGCGCCGCCCGCACCGACCGCGCCGACCCCGGCCCGTGATGCCGCACCCCGTACAGCTCCATCACTGGGCACCCATTACCCGGCGACTTCGCGGCAGGCGCGGTAGAAATCGCTCCAATCATCACGCTCCCGGACCACGGTCTCCAGGTACTCCTGCCACACCGCCCGGTCCGAGACGGGATCTTGGACCACGGCACCGGTGATGCCGCCGGCGATGTCAGCGGGGCGCAGCACGCCGTCTCCGAAGTGCGCGGCCAGGGCGAGGCCGCTGGTGACCACGGAGATCGCCTCGGCGGTGGACAGGGTCGCGCTCGGCGACTTAACCTTGGCGCGGCCGTCTTCGGTGACACCCTGGCGCAGCTCACGGAAGACGGTCACGACGCGCTTGATCTCCTCGGCTCCGTGCGGGACGTCCGGAAGGCCGATCGAGCGGCCGAGCTGGGCGACCCGCCGGGTGACGATGTCCACCTCCTGCTCGGCGGAGGCGGGCACCGGGAGCACGACGGTGTTGAACCGCCGGCGCAGCGCGCTGGACAGCTCGTTGACGCCGCGGTCCCGGTCGTTGGCGGTGGCGATGACGTTGAAGCCCCTGACCGCCTGCAGCTCACCTTCGAGCTCCGGGATCGGCAGCGTCTTCTCGGACAAGATGGTGATCAGCGCGTCCTGCACGTCCGTGGGCATCCGGGTCAGCTCCTCGACCCGCGCGATCTGGCCGCCTGCCATCGCGCGCATCACCGGACTGGGCACCATCGCGGCCCGTGACGGTCCCTCGGCGATCAGCCGGGCGTAGTTCCAGCCGTACCTGACCGCTTCCTCCGCGGTCCCCGCCGTGCCCTGCACCATCAGGGTCGAGTCACCCGAGACGGCCGCGGCCAGATGCTCGGACAGCCAGGTCTTCGCCGTGCCCGGCACGCCGAGCAGCAACAGGGCCCGGTCCGTGGCCAGGGTGGCCACGGCGACCTCGATGAGGCGGCGTGAGCCCACGTACTTCGGCGTGATCTCGGTGCCGTCGGCGGCGCGGCCGCCCAGCAGGTAGGTGGTCACCGCCCAGGGCGAAAGCCGCCAGCCCGGCGGCCGCGGCCGGTCGTCGGCGGCGGCCAGCACGGACAACTCCGCCTCGTACTCCTGCTCCGCGTGCGGGCGCAGGACCGCCTCGGTTCCACCGTCCCCGGGGTTCTCAGCCGTGGCTGTAGCCAACGTCCAGCTCCTTCAGCATCTCGTAGCGAAACCGCAGCACCCTGATCGCGGCCCGGACGGCCAGCGGCGCGCCGGGCTCGGGCCCGGCCAGAGCATCCGGTGCGCCGATTGCCGGGTCGGCCCGCCGGGCCAGCTGGCTCAGGGCGCCGTTCTCGGCGGGCATGGCCGGGGGCCGCCCGGTGAGGGCCTCGTTGATCAGCGCGGCCATCCAGTCCTGGTTCCGCTGTGCGATCGCCGCGCGTGACCAGCCGACGAACAGCACCGGCGCCCAGTCACCCGACAGCACGGCGACGATGGCGGCCGGCCCCAGCGCCAATGAGTCCGTCCAGGTGCGCAGCGGGGTCCGGGCCACCACCTCGAGCAGGAGGTGAGTCCGGTCGGCGAGCTGCGAGCGTCCCGCACCCGGCCCGGGGGCAAGTCCGTCTCGGCGCATCGAAGCGTCGCACTCGGCCGGAGGGCTGGCGATCAGGCGCGTGCCCCGGGGGCCTGCTTCGAGGCGCAGGCTGCGCCGGGCGCGTCCGGCCATCCGCCGCCCGAGGGCCGATCCGGGCAAGCCAGCCAGCAGGTACGCGGCCCAGCTGCGCACGTCGTCGGCGCGATCGCCGAGGGCGCCTTCGAGCAGCGGTTCATCCGCCGGGCCGAGAGCGGGCCCGGCGGCCAGGACTGACAGGAACATGGCCCGCTCAGCTGCGCCCGCCGCGTCCCAGCTGGCGGTGATCAGGTCCCGGGCGCCGCCGGGATCGGTGGCGCGGAGCGCGGTCAGATAGCCGCGCCGCTGCCCGGCGTCACCGAGCCGCCAGGCGTCCTCGCCGGCCGGGGCGTCCGCCGTCACGAAGGTCCACTCCGCGTTGAGTCCGGCCAGCCACCGGGCCCGCGGGCCGCCGGCCGAGGCCGCCAGCCGCCGCAACTCAGGATCCGCCGGCGAGACCCGGCGGGCCCGGTCGAGCAAACCGGGCACCAGCTGGGCCGGAACCCGCACGCCGCGGTCTACAACCGCGGCGAGCCATTCGGTCAGCAGGTCAGGATGCTCTCCGCTGAGCATCCGCGCGAGGCGACTGCCGGCGGCCGGGCTCACCAGAGGCCGGGGATCCGGCCCGGCCGCCGCCAGCGGCTCCGCGTGTCCGGCCGGCCGGCCCGCCCGCCGTGCCGCCGTCAGCAATGCGGCCGAATCGAGCAGCGTCTCGGCCGGATCGAGCAGCGTCTCGGCCGGATCGAGCAGCGTCTCGGCCGGATCAGGCAGGCCAGGGATCCGGACCGGGGGAACCGGGGCCCGTTCGGTGCCGATAAGACTCGCGGTGACCAGGTCCTGCCAGGTGCTCACAGCGGTACCGCCATCCCGCCCTCGTCCCAGGCGGTCAGCGGCCACAGGCCGCGCGGGGTCCACTCGCCTGCCACCGTCAGCGGGCTGCCGCCGGAGAGCGCGAACAGGGTCCAGCAGTCGCCCGCGCCCGGGTGCAGCGGCAGGGCGTCGCCGCTCGCGTCGAACAGGCAGGGGCCTGGCGACCGGGCCGGGGTCGCGGCCAAGACGGCGGGCCAGCTGTCCAGCCAGGGATCCTCGCCGAGCGCCTTGGCCCACGAGGCCAGCAGCTCCGCCACCCCCTCCACCTCCTCGCCGGGAGGCGGGTCCGACCGGACCTCATCGCGGGAGGTCGCGACGAGCGCGCGCATCGGGATGGCGGCCGGGTAGAAGACAAGCTCCGCGTCGGCCCCGGTGCCGACGGTGAGCGAGTCGTCCAGGGACTGCCCGGCGGCGGCGAAGCTGAGCACGAGCGCGTACCGGCCGCTCGTGCGGCCGCGCAGCCACACCCGGCGCGTCCGAAGCCGGTCTTGGTCGAGATCCCGCCGGGCCAGCACGTGCCAGTGGTCCCTGACCGGCCGGCCGCTGGCCAGCACGTCGGCCTGGCGGACAGTGAACCCGATCCGCGACCGGACGGTGTCGCGGAGCGGCGGCGGCAGTGCGGCCTGCTCACGGCAGGCGACGGTGAGCAGCCGGAGCAGCGCGTATTCCTCCAGGAGCCTACCGTCCCAGCCACGACCCGAATGCGGTACCGCGGCGAGCGCGCGCAGGCGTTCGGCCAGGCCAGGCGCCTGCGCGTCGACCATTCTGGCCGCGATGTCGTCCCAGTGCCGGTAGCCGGCTTGCTGGCTGACCGCGAGGCCCTGGCGGACCTGATCGCACAGCCACCGGTCGAGTTCGGTCAGGCCGCTCGCGACCCGAGCTTCGCGCTGCTCCGCCCGGCGAAGGGCTGCCTTGGGTTCGGCCACAATCGAACACTAGCGCGGCGGCAGGTCATTTACTGGCGCGTGCTCAAGGCATCAGGCGGGTGTCAGATCTGCCGGGCGGGCATACCGCGCGGCTCCCCGTGGTTGAGTGCTGGTTGGAGAACGGAGGAACGCTCAGATGAAGGCAGTACGGTTCGAAGAGTACGGCGGAGTTGACGTCCTAAAGGTGGTGGACGTGCCCAAGCCGCAGCCAGGGCCGGGCCGGGTGCTGGTCCAGGTCAAGGCGGCGGGAATCAACCCGGGCGAAGGGAAAATCCGCAGCGGCTTGCTGCACTCCAGGTTCCCGGCCACCTTCCCCTCGGGAGAGGGCAGTGACCTGGCCGGCATCGTGGCCGAGACCGGTCCTGGCGTGACCAGCTGGTCAGCTGGTGACGAAGTGATCGGCTACACCGATAACCGCGCCAGTCAGGCCGAGTACGTCGTGGTCGAGGAGCAGAACCTGACCGCCAAGCCGGCGGGCCTGCCCTGGGAGGTCGCCGGGGCGCTGTTCGTGGCCGGGGCCACCGCCTACGCCGCCGTGCGGGCCGTCACGCTGACCGAGGGCGACACGGTGGTGGTCTCGGGCGCCGCCGGGGGGGTCGGCTCGATCGCCGTCCAGCTGGCCAGGCTGGCCGGCGCTACCGTGATCGGGCTGGCCAGCGAGGTGCACCACGAATGGCTGACCGGTCATGGGGTGATTCCCGTGGCCTACGGCGACGGGGTGGCCGACCGGATCCGGCAGGTGACGGACAAGGTGGACGCGTTCATCGACACGGTCGGCGCGGACTACATCGAGCTCGCACTCGAGCTTGGCGTCGAGCCTTCCCGGATCGACACGATCGCCAGGTTCGACGCGGTGGAAAAGTACGGGATCAAGGCCGAGGGTAACGCGGCCGGGGCCAGCGCGAGCGTGCTGGCCGAGCTCGCCGGGCTGATCGTGGGCGGCAAACTGGAAGTTCCGATCGCCGGGACGTTCCCGCTGAGCCAGGTCCAGGAGGCCTACCGCCTGCTCGAGAAGGGCCATATCCGCGGCAAGGTCGTCCTTATGGCGTAAGGCACAGCGTTCCGTGAGGGCACAGCATTCCGTAAGGGCACAGCGCGACTGACTCCGGCGGTCGGCAAGCGCGTAGTGTCATAATATGAGCGAGATGCTGCCGTTGTTTCCGCTCGGAGCGGTACTTTACCCCGGCATGCTCCTGCCGCTGCACATCTTCGAGGAGCGGTACCGGCAGCTCGTTCGCGACCTGCTTGCCGGGCCGGACCCCCGCAGGTTCGGTGTCATCGCGATCCGTAAAGGGCGCGAGACCGGTATCGAGGGTGTGCATTCGCTGTACGAGGTTGGCTGCATCGCGACGCTGCGCCGTGTCGAGCAGCACGAAGACGGCCGCTTCGACATCATCACCATCGGGACTCAGCGGTTCAAGCTGCTTAGCCTGGACGAGACGCGGCCCTACCTCCAGGGCGAGGTCGAGTTGCTGGACGACGACGTGACCAACCAGGTCGCGGCGGTGCCTGCGGTGCGCACGGTACAGACCGCGTTCCGCGGCTACCTGGAAGCCCTGACCGAATGGGGCGGAGCCACCGTCAGGATCGAGGAACTTCCGGATGAGCCGACGCTGCTCTCGTTCATCGTCGCCGCCGCGATGATCATTGATCTGACGGAACGGCAGGGCCTGCTGGCCGAGCCCGACACGCTGCGGCGGCTGAACATGCAGCGGGCCTTGCTGTCCAGGGAAACCGCCATGCTGCGGACAACCACCTCCCGGCCGGCCCCCGACCTCAGGAATACTCCGTACAACCCCAACTGAGCCTCAGGAAGAAAGCCGTCCCACTTAGTTGAACGGGGCAGGTGGGTGGGCGGCGATGACGGGTAGGGGAGTGCCATGGCTGAACCGGAAACCGATATCTCGCTCCGAGCGGCCCAAGTGGCGGCCGATGTCACCGAGGCGGAGCAGCCGCAGGAGCGGCGCAGGCTGGTGAGCTCGTTTGCCAAGGCCGCGAGCTCGGGTGCACGCGCGGCCGGGCGCGGGACGCGCGTGGTGCGCAGTGGCGCAGGGACGGGTAGATCGGCGGTGCGGCGGCGAGCGAATGCGGGCACCGGCTACCTGGTGGCTCAGGTGATCACGATGGTGCCGCGCCTGCGGGTGCGTGACCAGGCGGCGCTGCAGGCGCAGTTCCCCGGCAGGGCGCCCGACGAGATCGCCGACGCGCTCATCGAGGGCGCGGCCCGTGCGTCCGCCGCGGCGGGCGGAGCGGCCGGGGTGGTGTCGACACTGCCCGTCCTGCCCGCTTTCCCCGCCGAGGTGGTGGCGGAGACGCTGGTCGTGGTCGGGATCGAGATCAAGCTCGTGGCCGAACTCCACGAAGCGTACGGGACGCCCGCTGCAGGAAGATTGCCTGAGCGGATGAGTGCCTACCTCGCCGCGTGGGCGCACCGGCGTGGCGTTTCGATGATTCCCGGCGGGGTGATCTTCGCGGCGGGATCCCCGCTGACACGGCTGCTTCGCCGCCGCCTCGCCGCCCGGGCAGGCCGCAGCGCGTTCTCGCTCGGCCCCCTGCTTACCGGCGCCGCCGCGGGCGCCGTCCTGAACGGCCGGGAGACCAGAAAGCTCGGCAACAACATACGGAACGATCTTCGGCGCCGTGCGCTCAATGGACCTGAACGCCCCGGCCTTGACTAAGGCCGGCCATGGCCAGCACCCGGGTAGGTTTGGCGGATCTTCGGGGTCGGTTCAGGATGCCGGTCAGGTCTTTAGCCCTTGAGGGTGCCGAGGAACTCTTCGAGGGCGTGGTAGTAGGGCGCGATGGTGGTGATGTCGGCGTACTCCTGCGGGCCGTGCTGGCCTGAGCCGCCGACGCCGAACGCGACCGCGATGATGCCCAGCTGGCCGTAGAAGCGCCCGTCTCCGGCGCCGTGCTTGCGGAGAAACTCGCCCGAGTAGCCCTGGGACCTGGCTGCGTGCTGGAGCCCGAGCACATCGGGGTGATCCTGGTCAGCATGGTGCGGCGAGTCGAGACGATCGACCACGGTCCTGACGCCGGGCTCGCAGAAGCCGTCCAGGTAGGCGGTGATTTCCTCGGCGGTCTTGGCGCTGAAGTCCGCGTCGTCGGCCGGGTACCGGATGTCCAGCCATGCCTCCGCATCGGCGGGCACTTGATTACGGGCCTGGTTCTGGGTGGAGACGCGCGCGAGGGTGACCGTGGTCCGCCAGGCCTCTTCGGTCGCCACCGGGTACCTGGCCAGCAGGTTGCTCACGCTTGCCTCCAGCTTGACCAGGGCGTTATCACCGAGCCATTGATAGGCGCCGTGCGCGCCACGACCGGCGGAGATCAGCGTCACGCTCACGATGCCCTTGGACTCGGTGACGATGCGCAAGCCGCTGGTCTCGCCGATGATGACGAACTGGCCCCTGACGCCGCACTGGAGCTGATGCCAGGTCCCGTCACGCCCGCCCACCTCCTCGTCCGTGACAAGCTGCAGCGCGACCGGATAGGGCAGCTGGCCGGCCATCTCGCGAAAGACCTGGGCCGCAAGCAGCGCCGACACCTTCATATCCTGTGCCCCGCGGGCGAACAGGCGGTCACCCTCGCGGTGCGGCCGGAACTGCTCGGGCGGAGCGGGCACGACGTCCACGTGAGCGTTGAGGATGACGCGGAAATCCGCTCGGGTCCTGCCCGGGTAGACCAGCGCGCTGGGCTTGCCACCGGACTCGAATCGCTCCACGGTGACCGCAGGACCGACGAAATCGAGCATGAAATCCAGGGCTCGCCGCAGGTCACCAGGCCGGTCAGAGGTCGAAGGGATGGTCAGGAACTTACCCGCTTGGGCGAGAAAGGAGTCGGCATCCACGTCACATCGTCTCTTACCGCGGTTAGGCCGGCCTGGCTAGATGCCCGGGACGTTCTGCAGGCGTACCTCGCCGTGAGCGATAAGCCTGCCCGATTCGTCGGTGATGTCGACCTGCCAGAGCTGCTGGGTGCGGCCCTGGCTGAGAGCGGCCGCTTCGACGTCCACCCGGCCGGCGGTCAGCGACCGCAGGAAGTGGGTGGTGTTGGTGAGCCCGACCGCGACCTGGCCCCGATCGCGCACGGCGTGGCTGGCCCCGACGCTCGCGGCGCTCTCGATCGCGGTGGTGTAGACGCCGCCGTGCACGATTCCCCATGGGGTGTGATGCTCCGGGCTGAGGTCCAGATGGCCCGTGACCCGGTCCGCGGTGATCTCGTCGAGAACGAGTCCGGCGGCCTGCAGAAAGGCACTGGCCTGCTCAAGAGACCCAACGTCGAAGCTCGGGACCGCCGCGCTGGTGTTGGTGGCCGGGCCGGCTTCAGCGTCCATCGCCGTTACCTCCCGCCGGCTGCTCCCGCCCGTTGAACCCGGGAGCCGGGCGAGCCTCCTGGCCCGCAGCTGACCGGGGGTCCAGGATGAGGCACGTTGTCGTGGCGTGCGCGTACAAGGTCCCGTCCGGTCCGGTGATCTGCCCGGACGCGGTGATGACCCGCCGGCCTGCGCTGACCACCTGGCCGGTGGCTAGGATGCTGGGCGTCTTCACGGTAAGCGCCTTGACGAGGTTTACCTTCAGCTCGAGCGTGGTGTACGCCTGGCCGCGGTCAAGGGTGGCATGCACGGCACAGCCCATCGCCGAGTCCAGCAATGTACAGAAAACGCCGCCGTGAACAGAGCCGATGGGGTTGTACAGGTGCTCGCCGACATCGAGCCGGAAAGTGACCTGGCCACGCTCGACCTGAAGAATGCTCATCCCGAGCAGGACGGCAATCGGCGGCGGCGGAATACGTCCGTCGGCAATCGCGAGCAGGTAGTCCAGGCCGCTGAGATCCCGGGCCAGCGCCGCGCCCACGAGAGGGTCTTCCCAGGTGACGTTGCGCTGGCGTACCCGCGCCGCGACGGATTCGGCTGCTTCGGTCATGCGCCAGCCCCCGCAGGCTGGATAAGTATTCTCATAGAACTCAATCTAGGGGTAGTGCGTTCTATTAAGCAACCCTCTATGCTGAGCCTGTGCAAAGGACCAGCTTTGAGGGCATGACCTGCTCGGTCGCTCAGTGCCTCGACGTCGTAGGGGAGTGGTGGAGCCTGCTTATCGTCCGGGACGCCTTCCTCGGCGTGACACGCTTCGATGACTACCAGGCTAGGCTCGGGATCTCTCGCAACATCCTCACCCAGCGTCTGAATCACCTGGTAGAAAACGATGTCCTCAAGCGGGTCGCCTACTCCGATCACCCGCCGCGCTCGGAGTACCGGCTCACCGCCAAGGGCCGTGATCTGTGGCAGGTCGTGACGGCGATGCGGCAGTGGGGCGATAAGTGGGCGGCGCCGGACGGTCCCCCGGTCGAGACCAGGCACGCTGGCTGCGGGCAGATCATGACGGCCCTATCGACCTGTTCGCACTGCGGTGAGCCCCTCGACGCCCGCTCGGTCGTGGCCGTCCCCGGCTCGGGTGCAGCCGAAGGCGCCTTCGATCACACCGGCCTGGCCGGCGCCACACGGTAGCCCACAGCCGCGCGGCACGCCGCCGGTGACCGCAGCCGCAGCCCACCGGGCGGCGATCTTGCTAGCCAGTAGCCGGGCGCGAAACCGGCACAGGGTTAGCGGCATCCAGCGAAAAACAACGCTTAGGATCGCGGCCGGGTAACGGGCCTGTTCGCTGCGGGCTGGTCATGGTCATCGCCACCGTGATGGCCAGCCGAGACGTGAGGGCCTGACACGGCCATTCCCGACGGTTACAGCTGACCGTGGCGAACCGGACCGGCTGGTTCGTAGGTGCCGAGGACGATGCCGAGATCGGTAACGGTGAGGTCGACAGGGCGCATCGTCGCCGGGAGGATGCCGTCGTTGAACAAGCGGCGACCGGAGCCGAGCACCAGCGGAAACGTCATCAGGCGGAAGCGGTCGACGAGCTCGTGCTGCAACAGCGTCTGGAGCAGTTTGCTGCTTCCCCAGATCTGCAGCTCGTCGCCGGGTTCGTCCTTCAGCGCCTCCACCGCCGCGACGACGTCGCCGGCCACGAGGCGAGCGGTGTCGGGGTGCTCGCCGCGCCAGGTGGCCTCGGCCTCGCAGAGCGAGTTGGACACGACGTATTTGGGCAGCGAGTTGATCGCCGAGGCAATGGGGTTGGCGGGGTCGGTCTGATCAGGCCAGTAGCTGCGGAAGATGCCGAACGTTCTGCGACCGAGCAGGAACGCGCTGGCGTGGCTGTTGAGCTCGGTGATGAACTCGCCGGCGGCCGGGTCGGGGAACGGGGCCTGCCAGCCGCCGTGGGTGAAGGTGTCGCTGGGATCTTCCTCAGGTCCGCCGGGGGCCTGCATCACGCCGTCGAGGGTCAGGAACGTCTGGACAGTGAGCTTCATGTCAATGCAGACGGAGCGACGCACTGATTCTGAGCGCTCTCACGTCTAATCGCGAGGGAAAGCTAGGATGGCCGTCAGCCGGGCTCGGACCGCACCTTGCGCAGACGGCCCTGCAGGAGGCGCTGTTCGACTTCGCTGGGCGCCAGGGTCACCGCGGTGTGAAGTTCTCCGGCCGCCTCGCTCGTATGGCCGAGCCGGCGCAGGTTGTCCGCCAAATGGTCCTGGCCAGCGTGGCCAGCACCCTGGGACCTTCGCCCTTCAGCACCTCGGCCAGAGTGCCGGCGGCGTCCATGCCAGGACGCACCTAGCCGTGCACCGGCGCTATCGGACGAAGCTCGATCTTCCCCCGCCAGGCAGCCGGGATCTGCGCCGCCCACGCGACGGCCTCGTCGAGGTCGGCCACCTCCAGCAGGAAGTATCCGCCCAAGACCTCCTTCGCCTCGGCGTACGGGCCGTCGGTCAGCAGGACGTCGCCGCCCTTGCCGCCCGAGACGGTGATGGTCGTCGACATGGTCACCGGGTGCAGAGCTTCGCCGCCGCGCATGACCCCGGCCTCGGTGGCCCGCCGGGCAAACTCGGTGTACTCGGGGGTCAACTCCTTGTCCGGCACTCCGTCCCATGGCTGGTCCCGGTCGTAGTAGCACAAGGCCACATACAGCGCCATCGTCAAGGCTCCTTCCGTTCAGCGGACTAGGTCCACACCGTTTTACCTGGGCGATCACGACCGCGCCAACCGCTGCTACGGCCCTGGAACCCGGGCGGATCCGGGTATGGGACGGCTCCCCGGAAGGGAACGCCCCGTACCCGGAACACGGCACCCTAGCTGGCGGGGCTGTTGTGGTAGGAGGCCATCCGCCAGCCGCCGTCGCGCCCTGACCAGCACCCAGGTCGCGCGCACCAGGCGCTCGCCCGCGACAGCGTCCTGCCCAGGGAAGATGATCCCGCCCTCGCTGACCACGATGGCCGTGTCGTCGGTAAGAAAACGGACGTCCACCGGGTGGTCGATGGCCCGCGACCCGCTGAGCGGGCCCGCGAACCCCGCGGCCAACGTGGCGCGGATCTCCTCGCGGTCCTTCTCATAGACGCCGGGCTGGATCACGCTGGCGTCGTCGGTGTAGTCGGCCACGAACGCGTCGGCGTCGCCGGCTTCCCACGCCCTGTACACGCCCGCGAGCACGTCGAGAACGGCCTGCCGGCCGGCGTCGGACCCTGCCGTGGTGGTCTTGCTGGTCATCGGTCTCCTCGTTTCTCTCCGCGTGGTGGCGAGCGCCACCCGGGGGAAGGACGGACGGGCCCGCCCGGAGAGGACACCCCCGCGGCGCGAAGCCGGAAAAAATTTGAACCATTACCGCGCCGATACCGCTAACTCGCCACGAACTCAGGGGAACGGACCTTGGGTTTATCGGTGTGGGTTCTGATTCGACGAGGAGTAACGTGACGTCGTCACGTCACGCTACGTGAGACGGGTATTTGCAGACGGGGCATGTAGCCCCGGTACGGCAGCGGGAACTCGACCCGCTTATCGGGCTGGAACAAGAAGCTGCGTGGATCCAGATGGGATACGAATTATTCTGAGCCGTCACGAATGGCGGGAGTTCATCGCCGGGGTGAAAGACGGGGGACTGCCGAAAGAGCCCTTCCGTCAACCCCGAAATACGGCGGGTCAAGGACCGTAACGACCAGCTCGCCGCCGGAAGCGGGCGGCTTGTCAGGCAGGCGGCAGGTGGCCGCTGCATCACCGATGCTCAGGTCGGCTTCCCAACCTGCCCCGGCGGGCCTACAGGCCTTGACCACTCCGGTCAGCACGAGGCCCCGATCGCCGAAGGCTCCGGGGATCACCCGCTCCGGGTGCACCCCGGCGACTATCTCGCTGCTCGGCACGAAGCCCAGGTACCCGACCAGTTCCGCCACCCGGCGCGAGGCGGGCCGCAGGACGACCTCATCCGGAGCGCCGACCTGGAGCAGCTCGCCGCGGTCGAGCACGGCCAGCCGGTCCGCGAAGGCCTGCGCGTCGACGAGCTCGTGGGTGACCAGGATGGCGGGCACGGACCGCTCCGTCACCAGGGAGCCCACCTGTTGGGTGAGCGTGCGGCGCAGGCTCGCGTCCAGGCCCGTGTAGGGCTCATCGAGCAGCAGCATGTCGCAGTGCGCGAGGAGCAGACGGCCTAGGGCGACCCGGTGCGCCTGGCCGCCGGACAGGCGAGCGGGCATCGCGGCCAGCAGGGACTCGATGCCGAGCAGCGCAGCCAGCGATGACAGCTCAGCATCCGAAGGCGTTGCCGAAGGTGCGTAGCACAGGTTGTCCCGGACGGACAGGTGCGGGAACAGGCCCGGATCCTGCCGCAGCAACCCGACCCGGCGCTGCCAGGGCGGTACGGCACGCACCGGGGGAGCCGTCGAGGTGAGCACCCGGCCGCCTAGTTCGATGTGGCCGCGGCGCGGCGGGACCAGGCCCGCGATGACCTCGAGCAACGTGGTTTTCCCCGCGCCCGAGGGGCCGAATAGGGCCAGCCGCTCGCCCGGCGCCACCTGCAGGGCGATGCGCACGGTGAATGCCCTGCGGTCAACCTCGACGTCGGCGTCCAGCACGGGCGCTCCAGATGTAGGCGGCCAACGGCAGCGGCAGCGCCACAACCAGCAGGACCAGGGCGTACGGCAGCGCGGAGGCCAGGCCAGTCTCCTGCAGCGTCGTATATATCTGCAACGGTATCCCCATCGGGTTGTAGGCGATGATGATGACCGCGCCGAAAGCGCCCATCGCCCTGGCCCAGGCGATGGACAAGGACATAGCCAGCCCGGGTGCGGCCAGCGGCAGCGTGACCCGCCGGAACACCCGCCGCGGCCGGTCGCCGAGCAAGCCGGCCTGCTGCTCAAGCCGCGGCTCGACGCTAGCGAAGGCCGACTGCGCGCCGAGCACGTAGTAAGGCGCCGACTCGTAGACCTCCGCGATGACCAGGGCGAGGAAGGTGTTGGTCGCGGACTGGTGCAGGTCAGCGAGAAGGCCGCCGATCGGCGTGTACGGGCCGACCATGAAGACCAGCAGCAGGCCGATGACCAGCGGCGGCAGCAGCAGGCTGCACAGTACGCCGGTCTCCCATACGCGCGGGAACGGCAGCTTGCCCCGGGCGAGCATCCAGGCCAGCGGGGTGCAGATTCCGAACAGGACGCCCAGGGTCACGAGCCCGGATTCCACCGAGATCACGAGCGGATCCAGCGCCCCCGGAGCCGTCAGGGACTTCGCGATGGCGCTCCAGGACAGGTGGCTGAGCAGGGCGATCACGGGGCCGAGCAAGGCCAGCCAGATAATGCCCGTTCCGGCCACCGAGACAAAGGCAGACACCGAACGGAGCCGCAGCGAGCCCTCGGCGAACCGCCCCCGTCCCGTGGGACGGCGCGGTCCCGGCGGTTCGTCCCCCCGGACCGCGCCGCCGGCGGCGGCCGCGGGGCTAGCTGCCCAGCTCACTCGAGATCGCTGCGGGAACCGAGCTTGCCGACCCGACCACCGTGGGGGGGATGAGGGTGAACCCGCCCGTCTTGTACTGGGCCAGGCCCGCCGGCGACAGCGTGTACTTGACGAACGCGATCGCGGCCGGGGTCTGCTTGCCGATGATGGTGATGTCGATTACCTGCGGCGAGCCGGACTTGGTCTTGCCGTTGTTGAGCTTGATCGTCGCCTTCGCGTACGCCGTGGCGCTTCCCTGGCTGCTGAGGTTGATGGCGGCCGGAAGGGGGATGTAGTCCAGGTGCAGCTCGATCGCCTGGGTAACGAAGGCGCTTGACGCGTCAAGCTGGCCGGACTGCAGCGTGGAGGGCAGCGAGGCCTCGGCGTAGATCTCCGACGACTTGGCCGAAGCGAGCGGACCGCCGAGGATCTTCGTGACGGTGTCCGACGGCAGGTGGTAATAGGCCTGCGCCAGCTCCAGCATGTAGATGAAGTCCCGGCCCTGCGGGTCGATGTTGGGGTCGGTGCGGCCGAGCTTAAGGCCGGGGGTCTCCAGCAGAGTAAACAGGCCCGATAGCGGCTTGCTGCCGTCGGCGTAGGCCTTGAACTGGCTGGCGTACTTGCTCTTGGGGTTGTACGCGATGACCATCGAGGTCCCCGCGTACGGGATGTACCAGTTGGTGTATTTGGGCTCGAGCGGCGTGATGTTGTCGCCGCCGACGCTCTCGAAGACGTTCGGGCTGATCTCGCCGGAGGCGATGTCCGTTTCCAGATCGCCGGAGGCTCCGGCACGCCCGGTGAACGAGTAGCCTTCAGCGGCCTTGAAGGCCGGGTCGACGACACTGGCGTTGAGGTACTCAAGCGAGGACGCGTAAGCGATGCTGACCGTGCCGGAGGCCTTGGGCGTGCTCGACGAGCTGGCACTCGCCGAGGTCGAGGTCGAGGCCGAGCTCGATGAGGAGCTGCTGCACCCCGCTGCGGCCAGGCCGGTGCAAGCTATGGCGAGCAGAGCGACGACCGGCGCTCTTTTCTTCGCGAAGACAGGGATCATCCACCGAACACTGCCACTGATACTTGCGTTACGCAAGTAATCGAGACACGACTGGAATGAGCTAGGAGCCGTCTATTTACCGAACGGCGTATCACCCGGCAGCGATAACCTCTTGGCGGCCTCACCTGCCCTGGGGCATTGTGGACTGGGTGAGCACCCCTGAGCTTCCGCCTGTCCCCGATCGCCAGGACCTCCGAGGGCTGGCCCGCGGCCTGCGCCAGCTTTTCGAGGTAGCGGCCAGGACGCTAACCGAGGACGCAGGTCCCTCCGAGCTCGCGCGCCAGGTCACCGGGCACCTCGGCTGCGACCTGACGGCCGTGGTCCCGGTGACCGAGAGGTTCTCCTCCTGGGAGCACGTGAACATTCAGCGCGGAGTCGACGCCTACCTAGCCGCGCACCCGGGCGGCAGGTGGTTCGGCGCGTCAGGTCTGGGTCACCGTCCGCGCGAGGACATGCTCTCCCTGATCAACATGCCGTCACCGTTCGGCGGGCTCAGGCCCGGGGCCGCCAGCTACGGCACCGCGGCGATCGGCCCGGAGCAGAACGCCGAAGTGGTGATGTTCGGCCTGGTGACGGCCACGGCGCCGGACGGCTCGCCGGTGGTGATAGGGATCCGCAACGAAAGCCAGTTCGGGTCGCCTTTCTGCAACCTCGAGGTGCTCGCGGCGGATCAGCCGACGGCCGCCGCAACGCGCGACGAGATCGGCCGGCTGATGCGCGCCCACGACGTGTTCCGCGGTCAGGTGCTCAGCTTCACGGCCAGCGAGCACCACGGCAATGAGTTGGTTACCTTCCTGCCGCGGCCAGCGGTCGCGGCCGGCGATGTGGTGCTGCCAGACGGCGTGCTCGAGCACATCGAGCAGCACATCATCGGCGTCGCGGAGTGGTCGCAGGAACTGCTCAGCGCGGGCCAGCACCTCAAGCGCGGCCTGCTCCTGCACGGCCCGCCGGGGACGGGAAAGACGCACACCGTCCGCTACCTGACCGGACGCCTGGCCAGCTGTACCGTCATCCTGCTGACCGGGCTGTCCATCAGGTTCATCGATCAGGCCGCGGCGCTCGCCCGCCGCCTGCAGCCGTCCGTCGTGGTGCTCGAAGACGTCGATCTCGTCGCGTTGGACAGAGACTTCGCGCCGGGGGGACAACCACTGCTGTTCTCCCTGCTCGAAGCGATGGACGGCATCGGCACCGATGCCGACGTCACCTTCGTGCTGACCACCAACCGGGCCGACTTGCTCGAGGTCGCGCTGGCCGACCGGCCCGGCCGGATCGACCTGGCGGTGGAGGTTCCCCGCCCCGACGAGCGCTGCCGGGAGCGTCTGCTCCGCGTCTACGCCCGTGACCTGACCCTGGACGCGGACCTGGATCCGGTGGTGGCCGGCACCGAGGGCGTCACTGCGTCCTTCATTAAGGAAATGATCAGGCGGACCGTCCTGGTGTCGCTGCGAGCCGGGGAGCGTCCGCCGGTGCTGCGAGCCTCTCATTTCGCCCAGGTCCTCACCGAGATGAACGGGGAACGCCACGAGCTGACCCGCTCGCTTCTCGGCTCAGGCACTGGCGCCAGCGCCGGCGTCGGCCCCGAGGAATATGCCGAACGGGGACCCTCGGGCCGGCCCACTCCCATCCGCCGTCGCCGGTACTGAGGACCTTGCGGTCAGGGCGCATCGCGGTAAGCCTGATACCAGCTGGCCTGCCTGACGCCTGATTCGCCCGATCTGCTAAGTGTTGTCTTAGGCACTCGAGGAGGAGAGGTCAGTCAATGTCCCGCAGAACCAGCCCGCCGTTCCGGGCCGACCACGTCGGCAGCCTGCTTCGCCCGCAGCGGCTCCTTCAGGCGCGCGACGATTTCGCAGGCGGCCGGATCACGGCGGATGATCTGCGGGCCGTCGAGGACGAGGAGATCGCCGGGGCCGTCCGGATGCAGGAGGAGGTCGGCCTGCAGTCCGCCACCGACGGGGAATTCCGCCGGGCGTCGTGGCACATGGACTTCATCTACGCCCTCGGCGGCGTCTCCAAGGCCCCAGGCAACCTGGCGGTAAAGTTCACCAACCCGTCGGGCTCCATCGAGTGGACCCCGGCCGCACTGCACGTCGGCAGCAAGGTCAGGCTCGAGCAGACCATCTTCGGCGAGGACTTCACGTTCCTGAAGTCCCACGTCACCACGGCCGTGCCCAAGCAGACGATCCCGTCGCCGAACATGGTGCACTACCGGGGCGGACCGGCCATGCTCGATCCGGACGTCTACCCGGACCTCGAGCAGTTCTGGACTGACCTGGCCGCCGCCTACGCCGAGGAGGTCCGGCGGCTGGGCGAACTTGGCTGCACCTACCTGCAGTTCGACGACACGTCGCTGGCCTACCTGAACGACCCCGCCCAGCGGGCCGAAATCAGCGAACGTGGCGAGGACGCCGAGCACCTGCACCTGCGCTACATCAAGCAGATCAACGCGGCGGTCAAGGACAAGCCGGCCGGAATGGCGATCACCACGCACATGTGCCGGGGCAACTTCCGGTCCTCATGGGCCGCCTCCGGCGGCTACGACTTCGTGGCCGAGGCGCTCTTCTCAGAACTAAACGTGGACGGGTTCTTCCTCGAATACGACGACGAGCGGTCTGGTGGTTTCGAGCCGCTGAGGTTCGTCCCTCAGGACAAGATGGTCGTGCTCGGCCTGGTCACCACCAAACGCCCGGAGCTTGAGTCCAAGGACGATCTCAAACGGCGCATCGACGAGGCCGCCAAGTACGTCCCGCTCGACCAGATCTGCCTATCCGGGCAGTGCGGATTTTCCTCGACCGTAGAGGGCAACGCGCTGACCTACGACCAGCAGGTCGCCAAGCTCCGCCTGATCGTGGAGACCGCGCACGATGTCTGGGGCGACTGAGCGGGCGGTCCCATGCCTTCAGTCCGGAGCGGAGGTCAAGCCCTGAGCCACTTGGCCTCACACACGAGAAGGCGCCGAACATGATCAGGCCCACCGCGACCAGGACGGACAGCCAATGTGGTGGCATGGTCTGTGTCCTTTCGCAGGATCTTCCGGTGTCCGCGCGGCAGGAAGGGCCTATCCCTTGCGCCGGCGGAAGTACTCGATCAGCTTGCGGATGAGGTAAATCACGGATTCACCTCCTTTCCGGGTGTCCCTTGGGGTGTCCCTTGAGCCCTGGGGTGGCGTCGGCGAGGGTTGCCGGGGGCTCGATGTCGCCGCCGGTGCTCGCAGGCTGGGCGCCGGGGCCGGAGGGACTCGCTGGGCGTGGTGCTCGGGCCGGGCGTCGCTGGGCGGGCCGGTGCGGCTCCCAGCGGAAGGTAGCGACGGCGCCGGCGAGCCCGGCGACCGTCCAGACAGCGAGGACGACGAGGTCACGTGCCGGGAGCAGGGCGTGGCCGGCGGTGTGTCCGAGCGCGGCTGCGACGGCGTGGGCGAGTGGCTGGGCCGGGAGGTAGCTGGCGATGGTAGAGAGCCAGTGGGGTTCGCTGATGGAGCCGAAGATGCCGGAGATGATGATGACCGGGAAGTAGGTGAGCATGAGAATGGGGGATGCCGCCTCGAGGGTGGGGATCACCGCGGTGAGAGAGGTGGCGCATGCGGTCCAGGCGAATGCGCCGAGGACGAAGACGCCGAGGGCGCCGAGGGCACCGCTGGCCGTCAAGTGGCTGTGGTAAAGCAGGACGCCGGCCGCGACGGTGGCGGCTCCGGCGGCAACGGCGACGACAACGGTGGCGATGATGCGGCCGAGGAAGTAGCACCAGCGGGGCAGCGGGGCGGCCCGCCACCTTTTGAGGACGCCCGCCTCGCGCGCCGCGACCAGGCGGACGCCGTAAGTGTTCCAGGCGGTCAGGGTGAGGCCGAAGGCGGCGTAGCCGGCGAGGCCGGCGGCGCCGGTCTGCGTGTGGGTTCCGTGGGAGGCGATGAGCAGGATGACCGGCAGGCCGACCCCGATGGTGATGGCCCGGCCGCTGGCCAGCAGGCGGGCCTGGTAGCCGATCTGGGCCGCGAGGAGCCGTCCGGCGCTGGGCATCCGGGGCGTGACAGCCCGCGCGGTGATGTTCACCGGGGGGTCCCTTCGGGAGTGACTGGCTCGCCGATGGCGGCCAGGTAGGCGTCTTCGAGACTGGGCGGGCCGACCTCGAGCCCCGGGAGATCGAGGTGGTGACGGTCGGCCCACGAGAGCAGGTCCCGCAGCGGGCCGGTGGTCTCCTCGGTGCGGACGACCAGTGCGTGACGGTCGTGGTCGACATACGGAGCGAGCGTTGCCGGCAGGTCGCCAACTGGTGCGTCACCGGAGAAGCAGTAGCGGATGGTGGCGGGTCCGCCCTGCGAGCGGAGCCTTTCGGGGGTGGTGTCGGCCACGATCTGCCCTGCGGCCAGGAGGATCAGCCGGCTGGCGAGGTGGTCGGCCTCGTCGATGTAATGCGTGGTGAGCACGACCGTGGTGCCCGTAGTGGCCAGGTTCTCCACCGCGGTCCACGCCCGCCGGCGGGCTTCGGGGTCGAGGCCGGTGGTGGGCTCGTCGAGGAAGAGGACCTCGGGCCGGCCGATGATGCCGATGGCCACGTCGACCCGGCGGCGCTGACCGCCGGAGAGGGCGCCGACCCGGGTCTCGGCGTCGTCAGCGAGGTCCACCAGCTCAAGGACCTCGCCGACCGGGCGCGGTGCCGGGTAGAGCCCGGCGAACACGGTCAGGGTGT
>Ga0302229_10000909_pt1 | contig 22948 bp, 24 predicted proteins | sample II_Palsa_N1_3_FD_193518 | JGI IMG/M metagenome (GOLD analysis project Ga0302229, IMG submission 193518) | Peat permafrost microbial communities from Stordalen Mire near Abisko, Sweden - II_Palsa_N1_3 | ecosystem: Environmental > Terrestrial > Soil > Palsa > Peat permafrost | place: Sweden... | reverse complement strand
GGCGGGTGGCGTCACCCGCGTTCTCGGCCCGCGCGCTGCAGCTGATGGAAGGCGAGATCCGCGAGTACTGCGCCGAGCTGGTGGACAGTATCGAGCCCGGGGCCGTCACCGACTGGATGGAGCTGGCCGGCATCCTGCCGATCAGAGTGGGCTCGCTGCTGATCGGCCTGCCCGACGCCGACCGGGACCAGGTGCGGCACTGGAGCGATGAGCTGGAGAAGCTGGGCGGCGACCTCACCCTCGAGGAGCTGCAGAGCGCAGCCTCCGAGTTCGCCACGCTGCGCAGCTACATCGTGGAGAACATGGAGCTCAAGCGGGCGGCAGCCGGCCACGACCTGCTCTCGACCCTGCTCGAGGCCGAGCTGGACGACCGCCAGGTTTCCGAGGCGAACGTCGTGATGTTCGCGATGACGATGCTCGCTGCGGGCAGCGATACCACCAGGGCCCTGCTGGCCGGGCTGGTGTGGGCGCTCGCGAAGCATCCCGGCCAGCTGGCCCGCGTCGTGGCCGATCGTTCCCTCGTGCCGGGCGCGGTCGAAGAGGGGCTGCGCTGGGTGACGCCGGCCGGGCGTTCCTCCGTACGGCCACCGCCGACACCGAGATCCGCGGCCAGGTCGTGCGCGCAGGCCAGCACGTCTACAACATGTACATGGCCGCGAACCGCGATGAGGACATCTTCCCGGACCCCGAGACTTTCGATGTCGCGCGGCCGGAGAACGATCTGCACCAGGCGTTCGGCATCGGGACCCACGTGTGCATCGGAGCGCGGCTGGTCCGGCTCGAAGCCGGCCTCCTGCTGAACGCGCTGCTGGACCGCTTCCCGCGCTTCGAGCTGGCCGCCGAGCCGGTGCCGGTGCGGAACATGATCCGCAACAGCTGGCACGACATGCCGGTCATCTTCGCATCATGACCGCGGCCACCGGCGCCCTCGAGGCGATCGGCTCGGCCCGGGCCATGCGGTACCTGCGCCCCGACCCGATCCCGGACGAAGCGGTCGAGCGGCTGCTCTGGGCGGCGACGCGGGCCTCCAGCGCGCACAACAGCCAGCCATGGCAGTTCGTGGTGCTGCGTGACGAGCGGGTGCGGGCCCAGTTCGGCGAGCTCATCTGCGCCGCCGCGCAGGCCAGGGATCCGCTGCCGGCGCAGCCGGCCACCCGGAGCGACCGGCTGATCGACGCGGGCGTGCGCAACCTGTTCAGCACCCTCGGTCAGGCGCCCGCGATCATCCTGGTCTGCGGCGCCAATGTCTACCCGCCTGGCGCCCCCGACCAGCGTTTCTTGTACAGCGCTATGTATTCGGCGGCGCAGAACCTCCTGGTCGCCGCCCGCGCGCTCGGGCTGGGCGCGGCGTTCACCATGCTGCATACGCTCGCGGAACCCGCGATCCGGCAGTTGCTGGCCATCCCCGACGAGATCACGATCGGGGTGACGATGCCGGCCGGCCGGCCCAGCCGTTCCGGCCCATCGTCCGCAAGCCGGTCGCCGAGGTCGTGCACCGTGATCGCTGGTAAACCCTCCGGCTAGGCCGCGCCGGAGTTGTCCGGGACGCCGTGCAGCGGCGAGCCGGCCGGGAACAGGTCCCGCAGGAACGGCCGGTCGCGCCCCAGGTCGCACGGCTCGAGCATCAACCCGCCCGGGCCCCGGTGGATGGCCAGGCTCGGGCCGCTCATGAAGGAGCCGAATCCCGCGGCCTCGAGGCGCTCGGCCTCCTTCGGCAGATCGTCGACCCAGTATCCGATGTGGTGCAGGATCCCGGTCTCCGGGGTGGCCAGCGGGGTGCCCGGGATGGCCTGCCACATCTCGATCGCGAACGGCCCCCCGGCCGAGAAGGTGAACCGGCACACGATGCCGTGTGCCGCGCCGGTCTCGTCGGTCACCGTCGTGCTGCGCTCGTGGACCGGGCGCCAGGTCACCGCGAAGGCCGCGCCGACCTGGTGCATGCCCTCGTCGAGGTCGGGAACCGCCAGCCCGATGTGCCAGAAGTCGGTCACGGTCGCTCTCCTGTCCGTTGTCCGACGCGGGCGGTCACGTAACCCGCGAGAACCTCCTCGCCCGCTCCGTTCCGGGTCGTGACCGTCAATTCGGCCAGCCGTTGCCCGGATTCGTCCGTGCGCACGTCCTCCACCTCGGCGGTGACCACGAGCCGGTCGCCCGGCCAGACCTGCTTCTTGAAGCGCACGCCGTAACGAGTGAGGTTGTCCTCGCCCAGCCAGCCGGTGAGCGCCTGAGCGGTCATCGCCATGGTGAGCATGCCGTGCGCGAACACGGAAGGGAAACCAGCGTGGACGGCGAAGACCTCGTCGGTGTGTACCGGGTTGTAGTCGCCGGACACGCCTGCGTACTGCACGATCTGCGTCCGGGTCAGGTCCTCGGTCAGCACCTGCTCGAAGCGGTCGCCCTTGTTCACCGCTGCACCTCTTCCGGCGCGGCCGCGGAGACCGGCGCGGCCGCGGGGACCGGCGCGGCCGCGGGGACCGGCGCGGCCGCGGGGACCGGCGCGGCCGCGGGGACCGGCGTGACCGAGACAGCTTGCGCCGCCACGACCAGGCGGCCTTCCTCGTCTCGGTATTCGGTCCGCTGCTCGGCGAAGTGCAGCTCGCCGCCGCCGCGGCTGCGCTTGACCCAGGTCCGGCCGGGCTCGGTCGTCACGGTGAGCACCATCCCCGGGCGTACCGGGCGGAAGTACTCGAAGTGCTGCTCCGCGTGCAGGATCGAGCCGTCGCCGGCCGTCGGGTCGCCGGTGGGTTCCCGGCCGGAGCCCAGCCAGGGCCGGCCGGGCCGCGGCCTGAACGGCCACTCCGGGTCGAACTGCGCGCCGCTTTGGACGAAGGTCGGCGGGGCGGCCAATTCCGGATCGAAGATGTCGACGTCGGTGCCCCCGGCCGCCCGCACGAACAGGGCGACCTGCGCGGCCTCGACCGGGAACTGATAGCTCGGCATACATCTATCATAATCAGTATCAGCGATTTGTTCCAGCGTCGTTTCTGTGCCGCGGCCCGGCTACCGCAACGGCTCGATCTCGACGGGCACCGCGCTCATCCGGGGCTGGCCGGAGTAGCGCTCGAAGCCCGCGTCGTTCACCAGCAGACGCGACGTACTGCTGCCGAGCTCGCGGAAACGGCCGTCCTCCTCAGGCAGGCCGCCGAAGGCGTGCGCCATGGAGACCAGGCCGCGGCGCAGCGACGGGTCGGCGTCGACCACGCAGGTGATCTGGTCCCGGGCTGACACCAGCCGGACGGTGTCGCCCGGGCGTAGGCCGCGTGCGGCTAGGTCGTCGGGATGCAGGAACGCGGGGTTGTACGGACGGCCGCGGTGGGTGCTCGCTACATTCACCGACGAGTTGCGCACGTGGTCCATCCGGCGGCAGACCAGGCGCAGACCGGTTTCCGGTCGCGGCGCGTGCAGCCCCGCCGCGACGGCGGCAAGGTCGGTGACCATGTCGGGATCGGCGAGCTGGAACCGGTGCCGCGGGCCCTCCGGCGGGCCGACCCGGATCGCGGGTTGCGGGAACGCGGCCCCGCCGGGATAGCGGCGCACCTCGGCGAGCGGCACCCGGCTGCCCGCGCAGAGCAGGTCGAGCATCTCGTCCGTCGTCGGCCGGGCCGTCATGTCCAGCGGCGTGCGGGCCGCGCCGCCGAACAGCCCGCCGCCCATGGACAGTTGCAGGCCCAGGCGCCGGGCGATGCCGAGGTAAAACTCCCATTCGTCGATGAGCTGTGATCCCCGCGGCGGGTCGGCGATGGCCGGGGTGTAGTGCGCGGCCGCGTCCACCGGGCCGCCCGCGACGCCCTGCGCGGCGTCGTAGTCGTACATCAGCGAGACCCCCGGGGTCTCCAGGGCGAGCCGCGGCGCGATCACGTAGTGCGCGAGTCGTGCGGTCGCGGACATCCACGGGTCGATCTGCACGAGAAGGTCGAGCGCGCGCAGCGCGGCGACGGTCTTGCGCTGGTCGGGGAAGGCCGCGGCGGGATTGCCCGCGCAGCTGATCAGAGCGCGCACCTGCCCCTCGCCCGGCAGCAGGATCTCGTCGGGCAGCGCCGCGGTGGGCATGCCGGCCGGGCTGCCGCGCAGCCCGCGCACCCGCATCGGCGGGCCGGCCTGGGCCGGCCGCGGCGGGTTCACCTGCGCGCGGGGGACCAGCGGCGGGAGCAGAGTGCGCGGGTTGCGGATCCGTTCGCCTTCGCGCAGCCACTTGCCGGTGAGGGTCGTCAGCAAAAGCACGAGGTACTCGCACAGCGTGCTCGACGACGACATGCTCGGTCCGGTCCCGGCGAAGGCCCAGCCGCGCCGCCCGGACCAGGTACGAGCGGCGAGCACCAGGTCGCCGGCGGGACATCCGCCGCGACGGCGACGACAGCGGGGTCGAACGGCGCGACCGCGGAACGGAGGGTGTCGAGCCCCTCGGCGTGCTCGGCCACGAACTGCGCGTCGAGGAGGTCTTCGGCGAGGATGACCCGGATCATGGCGGCGAGGATCGCCGGGTCATGGCCCGGTCTTGGCTGCAGGTGCAGGAACGCGCGCCGCGCCACCGGTGTGGCCCGCGGGTCGACCACGATCAGCCGCATGCCCCGGTCGGTCGGCTCCCTCAGCCAGCGTTGGGGATGGCCGGACGGAAACCCGGTATAGGAGACGGACGGGTTCGCGCCGATGAGCAGGCACACATCCGGGCGGTCGAAGCCCTGTGCCGGGGCCTGCCAGGTCCCGTGCAGGGCGCGCGAGATCTCCTTGCCGGGCTTGTCGATGGGGATGGGCGTGAACGTCATCGGCGAGCCGAGCTCGCGCATGAACGAGTCGATGAGCGGCGCGGTCACGTGGTTCGCGGTGATGAACGTGCCGAGATAGGAGGCGATGGCACGGGGCCCGTGACGGTCGCGGATCTGCGCGAGCTGGCCGGCGATCTCGTCCATCGCCTGCTCGACGTCGATATCGGTGAACTCCGAGCCGATCCGCTTGCGGCTGCGCAGCAGGCGGCTGGCGTGCGCGAGCAGTTCCGGCTGCGCGCGTCCCTTGACACACGTGTACCCGGCCGTTACCGGATGCGCAGGGTCACCGATGACCCGGGTGACGTGGCCGTCCTCGGCGTGGACCAGGATGCCGCAGTTACAGTTGCAGACCCGGCAGAACGACTGTCGTATCGTCGGGGCGTTCATGCGGTGGTCCGTGCCGGTCGAGCCGAATCCGCGACCAGCGCGGCCACGAGGGGCCGCACGCTGGCCGCGGCCGAGATCCCGCCGACCAGGTCGAGCGCCGTCTCGATCGCGGCCGGGGCCAAATAGGGTTCGCAGAACCGGCGGAACTTCGCGAGCAGCGCGCCGTCATCCTGCGCGGCCGCATGGTCGTACCAGTCATGCTCGCCGGTGTTGCTGGTTCGCGTGATCCGGCGTCCGGACGCGTGCACGGTGACCTCCGTCGGGATCAGGTGCGCGTGGCCCTGCTGGGCCATCAGATCGGCCAGGATCGGCGCCGCCCGGTCGTACACGCCGACGCGCACCCGGCCGGCGAAGTCGTGCACGTTCGCGTCGGCCAGCGCCGCCGCGGTGTGCCAGCGCGGACCGGGCGGCCCGCCCCGGACCGCCAGCGCTACCAGGTGCGGGATGCTGAACTGCCCGTCGACGACGGTGCGAACCGTTTGCTCGGCCATGTGCTTGGTGATCGCGGCGGCCGGCACGTGCACGTCGACGGCGTCGATGTCCCCGGCCGCGACGCCGTCGGAGGCCATGATCCGGTAGATCAGGTCGAGCGCGGGCATCGCCCACTGGCAGGCCGGGAAAAGCTTGTATGACGTCTCGGCCACCAGCCAGCGGGTCCCGAGTCCGTCGGTCAGGGCGTCCCAGTCGCAGCTGGGCGAGCCGTTCATGCGCCAGAAGCCGTGCTCGCCGTCGAGCACCTCGGTGTCGCCGTCCATGCCCGCGCCGGCCAGCAGCGCGGCCGCGACGCCGGCCTCCGCGATCGCGCCGTAAAGGCCGTACTTGGTCATGGGCCGGGGTGCGGCCTGCACTCCCCAGCGGCCCGCGATCGGCATCGGCGCCGAGGCGACGGTGATGCCGAACGCGTTCGCCATTGCCTCGGGGGACAGGCCGAGCAGCCGGCCGGCCGCGACGGCCGCGGCGAACGCGGCCCAGGACGAGCCGGCCACCGGGGAGATGACGGTGCGCCCGTCCGGTGTGGTGTCCAGAGTCCGCAGCGACAGCGCGATGCGCGCGGCCACGTCGAAGCCGACGCAGACCGCGGCGGCGAACTCGGCCCCGCTCGAGCCGGCCTGCTCGGCCACGGCGAGCGCGGGCAAGACGGTCGCGGCGGCGAGATGCCCCGAGTGGCGGATGGTCTCCTCGGCGTCGAGTGCGTTGGCCCGGTGCGCGTTGACGTGCACGGCTGGCAGCAGGCCGACCCGGGCGCCGTCGACGAGCAGCGTCGCCTCGGCGGGCCCGGCCGCGCGTACCCTTGTCACGATGTCGCTCGACGGGACGCCGGTGCCGCCCACAGCGCAGCCGAGCGTGTCCACGACGAGCCGCCGCGTCGCTTCGAGCGCCCCCGCCGGGATCTCGTCGGCCGTGGTGGCACAGGAGAACTCGCTGAGAAGGCGCGTATAGGAAGTCATCGCCGTGCCCGCCTATGGTCGTGGACCCTCATATTAAAGTATAACAGTAATCATGAATTATTCCCCCCTGAAGGGAGCAGTCATGACCGCCACCGTCGCCACCTTGACCTGGACCGAGCAGGCCGACCTTGATGATCCGCACGAGGCGCTGCGGCGGGCCCGGGCCCAGCACTGGTGGGCGTCCAATGCGTTCGGCGTTACCGTGCTGTCGCACGACGGCGTGCGCGCCCTGCTCACGGACCCGCGCCTAGAAGGAACCGGGATGATGTTCCTCCAGCGGTTTGGCATCACCGCCGGGCCGATCTTCGAGTTCGGCTCCAACATGCTGTTCGCGACCGAAGGCGCCCGGCACCGTCGGCTCCGGCAGCTGGTATCCAAGGCGTTCACGCCGCGTGCCGTCGAGTTGTTCCGCCCGCGCATGCGCGCGATCGCCGAGCAGCTCTGCGACCGCCTCGCTGAGCGGGCCGAGGACGGCGCGGTGGAATTCGTCTCGGCGTTCGCCGACCCTTACCCGGCCTGGGTCCTCTGCGAGTTCATGGGCCTGTCGTACCAGGACGCCGCCCGCTTCTCGTCGCTGGCCAACGACCTCGGCCTGTTCTTCACCGTCCGCATCGCCGAAGAACAGGAGCGCATCACCCGCGCCATCGTTGAGCTCTACGCGCTGATGGACGAGGTCATCGCCGGCCGCCGCGCCCATCCGCGTGACGACTTCGTCACCGGCCTGGTGCAGGCCGAGGCGGACGGCGACCGGCTCAGCCGCGACGAGCTGAGGGTGATGCTGGTGAACCTGGTGCTCGCCGGGGAGACCGCGCGGGCGCAGGCGGGCTGCACGTTCGGCGCGCTGGCCCGCCATCCCGGCCAGTGGGCCGCCCTCGCGACCGGTGCCGACGTTCCCCTGGCGGTCGAGGAGACCGTGCGGTGGGAGCCCGCCGTCGACTACGTGCCGCGGCTCGCCGTGCAGCCCGTGTCGTTCGGCGATGCCGAGTTCGAGCCGGGCAGCTGGATCGAGTTGTCGCTGATGTCGGCCAACCGGGACGAGGCGGCCTACCCCGACCCGGACCGGTTCGACATCGCCCGCACCGCGCCGCCGGTGTCGACGTTCGGCGGCGGCGCCCACTACTGCCTCGGCGCCGCGCTGTCCAGGGTCGAGCTGCAGGAGGCGGTGGCCGCGCTCGCGGCGCGGTACCCGCGCCTGGAACTGGCCCGAACCCCGGTCTGGCGCTCCGTCGTCGGCGGCAACCGCTGCTACGGCGAACTGCCGCTGCGCTTCGGCGGCTGAGCGCCGGCGTCAGCGCACCACTTCCATCCCGCCGTTGACCGCGATGATCTGCCCGGTTATGAAGCGCGACCCGGGACCGGCGAGGAACACCATGACCGGAGCGAGGTCCGTGTCCGGGTCGCCGAGTTGCCCGCCGAGCACGACCTGCTGCCGGTGCCGGGCCCGGACGGCCTCGACCTCGGCCGGACTCTTCCGCGCCAGATAGGCGTCGGCCATCGGGGTCCGGATGGCCGGCGCGACGGAGTTGACCCGGATGCCGTGGCGGCCCCACTCGTGCGCCACGGTCCTGGTCCACGCGGCCACCGCGGCCTTGGACGCCGAATAGTGAGCGCCGCGCGGATACGGCTTCAGCGCCGCGCCTGAGGTGAAGTTGATGATCGCTCCGCCGTGCGCCCGCATCAGCCGGAACGCCGCCTGGTTCGTGTACACGGTGCCCTTCACGTTCACGTCGAAGACCGCATCCCACTCACCGTCGGTTATGTCCTCCGCCGCCACCGCCCGCTCGATCCCCGCCACATGGCCCAGCGCGTCGAGACGGCCCGTGAACTTGTCGGCCACCGCGCCGAACGCCTCCTGCACGGACGACCGGCTGCTCACGTCGCAGTGCCGGAACCAGGCCGTCCCGGGACCGGCCGCATCGGCCGCGGCCGCCGAGGCGGCGCCGTCCCCGGCGTTGATGTCGAGCGCTGCCACGTCGGCTCCCGCCGCGACGTACGCGCGCACCGTCGCCGCTCCGATGCCCTGCGCGGCACCCGTGACGACGATCCGCATCCCGGCGAGGGCGCCGGGGCCGGCGGCGCCTGCCTCGCTGTCCGGCATGGCGGTCCCCTTTCCTCGCGTCAAGTCCGCCTCAAAGACATATAATCATTAGCATAGAAATGACAGGAAGAGGAAGAGCCCATGAGACTACGGTGTCCCGTGCTGCCGCACCAGGACCGCACGGTCAGGTGAGCGGCCGGGAGGATTGCCCATTCCGGCTAGACGGCAAGGTGGCTGTCGTCACCGGGGCCAGCCGGAACGTCGGCCTGGAGATCGCCCGCACCTTCGCCGCCGCCGGCGCCGGGGTGGTCATGGCCGCGCGCGATGCCGGCCGCCTCCGCGCCCGCGCGGCCGAAATCCGGGACCAGACGGGGGCGGCGGTGCTGCCGGTCGCCGCCGACGTGACCTCCGTCGCGGACACCGACCGGCTCGTCTCCTGCGTGCTCGACGCGTACTCCCAGGTGGATGTGCTGGTCAACAATGCCTACGCGAGCGGCAATACGTTCGGCCGGCATGTTCTCGACATCGACGACGAGGCCTGGGAGATCACCTTCCGCGCCAACGTCCTGGGGCCGTTCCGGCTCTGCCGCGGCTTCGGCCGGGGCATGCTCGCCGCCGGAGGCGGCGTGATCATCAACGTCCTGTCCGGCTCGGCGTTCCAGCCCACCTGGCAGAACACGCCCTACGGGTCGACGAAGGCCGCTCTGTGGGCCATGACGCGCTACCTCTCGGTCGAGCTGGCACCGGCCATCCGGGTCAACGCGCTGGTGCCGGGCCTGACGATGAGCGAGACCGGCGGGCCGCCGGCCGGTCCGGTAGCGGACTCGCTGCTCGCCATGGTGCCGATGGGGCGGGCCGGCCGGCCCGAGGAGGCCGCCAGGGCCGCGCTCTACCTAGCCTCCGACGCGGCGAGCTACACCAGCGGCACCGCGCTGTTCGTGAACGGCGGGCGGCCGTGGTGAGCGGGCCTGCGAACCTGGGCATCGTCACGCCGCTCGGATACGGTCAGCCGCCGACCGCGCTGCGGGACCTCGCCGTAGCGGCGGAGCGCCGCGGGCTCGCCGGCATCCAGGTCGGGGAGCTCGCGAGCACCGAGATCTTCTCGCTGGTCTCGGCCATGGCCGCCGCCACCTCGCGGATCCGCCTGGAGACCGCGGTGATCGCGACGCTCACCCGGTCGCCGGCGCTGCTCGCCATGGGCGCCGCGACCCTGGCCGACCTTTCGGCTGGCCGTTTCGTGCTCGGCCTCGGCGCGGGCAGCCCCGCCGTGGCCGGATGGCACGGGCGCGAGTTTCCCGCCCGGCCCCGCACGGCGATGGTGCAGGCGGTCACTGACGTGAGGTCCGCGCTGGGCGGCGAACGCCTGCCCGGCTGGGATGGCTTCCGCCTGACCGGCATCGAGCCTCGCCCTGACGTCCGCATCTTCATGTCCGCGATGAACCCGCAGATGCTGCGGGCCGCGGCCGGGGTCGCGGACGGCGTGGTGGTGAATTTCTGCTCTGCCGCGCAGGCGGAGCGGCTAGTGCCGACGGTCAGGTCGGCGCGCGCGGTGGCCGGCCGGACGACCCCCTTTGAGTTCGTGGTGAACGTCTGGGCCCAGGCGGGGACGGACGTCGAACTGGCCCAGCGCCGGCTGCGTTGGGAGATCGCGCCGTATATGGCGGTGCCGACCTACCGTGCCGCGGCCGTGGCCATCGCGGGCGAGGACGCGGTCGACCGGGCGGCGGTCGCCTGGCGGCAAGGCGGCCGGACGGCGGCCGCGCCGGCCGTGCCGCAGCGGCTCGTCGACGAGTTGCTCGTGCACGGCGACACCGCGGACTTCGCCCGGCGCCTGGCGGCCTACCGTGCCGCCGGAGCGGACGCCGTCCGGCTCGTCCCGCTGACCAGCCTCGGCGGCGGCATCGACGCCGCGCACGGCCTGGTCGACCTCCTCGGTGAGCTCAGCTCGCTCGCATCCCGCCCCTGAGCACGCTCAGAGCTGAGCCTGCAGGGCCTCGAGTGACCAGACCTCGTCGGGGAACATCTTCGGCTCCGTGCGCAGGCTGCCGCCGCCGTCGGTGGCCAGCACTTGCCCGGTCAGCCACCTGCTCTGCGGGCTGCACAGGAAGGCGACGACATCGGCGATATCGTCAGGCTGGCCGATGCGGCCCAGCGGGATGGCGGCTGACCAGTTCCGGACGAAGTCCGGATCCCGGACGACTTCCGCCGTCATGCCGGTCTCGACTATGCCCGGTGCCACCGCGTTGACCCGGATCCCGGCCTGTGCGAGTTCCAGCGCGGCCACTCGGGTCAGCATGGCGATGCCGGCCTTGGCCGCGCAGTAAGCGCTCAGGCCCCGGTGCCCGTAGGTGGCGTTGATCGAGGCGGTGTTCACGATCGTGCCGCCCGTCCCCTGGGCGATCATGGTGCGTGCCGCCGCCTGCAGGCAGAAGAACGTGCCGTCCAGCTGCACCGCCGTGACCCGGCGCCACGCCTGCGGGGTCACGGCTACGATCGGCGTCACGTCGGATATCCCGGCGCAGTTCACCAGGCCCTGCAGCGAGCCTAGCCTGAAGAACACCTCGCCGACGCGGGCCGGATCGCTCACGTCCAGGACGTGCGCTTCGCCGCCCACCTCCTTGGCCACCTCGTCCGCAGCGTCGCCGTTCATGTCGAGGACGGCGACTCGCACCCCGTCCGCGGCCAGCCGGCGGCAGACGCCCCGGCCGATCCCCGATCCGCCCCCGGTCACCGCGAATAGCCCGGTCATGCTCATCTCATTCCTCCTTGCTGGGCCAGGATCGGCTGGATCAGCTCGATCACCGTGTGCCCCAGCGACAACGGAGCCTGGACGTAGGCGAAGCGGCTGCGTGGCGTCGTTCCGCTGAAGATCACCTCGAAGCCGGCCTCGGTGAGCTGCACTGTCTTCGCGTCCAGGTCGGCCACCGGGAAGCGGACGTGATGCAGGCCGTCGCCGTGCTCGCGCAGGTGCTCGAGGCTTGGCGCCTCCCCGCGGCGCACCTCCACCAGTTCGATCTCGATGCCCGCCGTCCGGCCGAACGCCAGCCGCAGCACCGCGTCGGCGGGCGCGCCCCGGTAGGTCACCGCGTCCGGGGTCAGCGTCACGTCGCGCACCGTGAAGGGACCGCCGAACACCGCCTCGTACCAGGGCAGCGACCGGTCGACGCTCGTCACGGCGAATGAGATCTGGTCGATCGGGCCGAGGCTGAAGTCCGCCGCGATCGCCGGAGCTGGCAATGGCCGGATAGCCGCTTCACTGCGCACGTTCATACTTATATACTAACCATTATTATGGATTCGGGCATAGATCTTCGCGGCCAGGTAGCCCTCGTGACCGGAGCCGGCCGGGGCATCGGCCGGGCCACCGCGCGAGCCCTGGCCGCCGCGGGCGCCGAGGTCGCCGTGCTGTCGAGATCCGCCGATCAGGTCGCCGAGACCGCGGCGCTCATCAGCGGCGGGGGCGGCCGCGCTCTGGCTCTGACCGGGGACGTCACCGATCGTGCGGCCGTGACCGCGTCGGTGCAGGCGGTGCTCGGCCGGTTCGGGCAGATCGACCTGCTCGTCAACAACGCGGGCGCCAATACCGTCTTCGGGCCGGCCTGGGAAGTCGATCCGGACGCGTGGTGGGCCGATGTCCGCGTCAACCTGCTCGGCCCGTTCCTGTGCAGCGCCGCGGTGCTTCCCGCGATGGTCGCCCGCCGCCGCGGGCGTATCGTGAACATCGCCTCGGGAACCGCGGGACGTGCCTTCCCCAACAACAGCGCGTACGCCTCGTCCAAGGCCGCGCTGGTCAGGCTCACGGACTGCCTGGCCGCCGAGGCCGCGCCGTACGACGTGTCGGTCTTCGCGCTAGGCCCGGGCACGGTTCGGTCGGCGATGTCGCTCGGCCTCGAGCGCTCCGCCGCCGGGCGGCGCTGGCTCGGCGACGCGATCGCCGCGCTGCGGTTCGTCCCGGTCGAGGTCCCGGCCGCCGCGGTGGTGCTGCTGGCCAGCGGGCAGGCCGACGAGCTGAGCGGACGCTGGCTGGACTCGGCTGACGACATCGGCGGCATCGCGGCGCGGGCCGCGGACGTGCGCGACCGAGATCTGTTCCAGCTGCGGCGGACCAAGCTGCCCGCTCACGAAACTGTTACCTGAACAAGCACTGTTACCTGAACCAGCACGGTTACTTGAACCAGCAGAGCATGGCCTGCCGGATGGAGGAGCACGATGACGGACTACCACCACCTGAGGATCGAGCGCGGCGCCAACGGCCTGACCCGGGTGACACTCGCCCGGCCGCCGGCGAACGCGCTGAACTCGCAGGTCATAGACGACGTTCAGCGCTGCGCCGAGGAACTGGCCGCCGATTCGCCGCGCGTGGTCGTCCTCGCCAGCGCCGCGCCGATGTTCATGGCCGGCGCCGACCTGACGATGGTCGACGTGGGCTGGGACGAGCTCCGCGCGACGATCGGACGCTTCCAGCGCGCGGTCAACACCTGGGAGAAGGTGCCCTGCCCCACGATCGCGTCAATCAACGGCCATGCGCTGGGCGCTGGCTGCGAGATCGCTCTCGCCTGCGACTTCCGCATCATGGCGCGAGGCAAGGCCCGGATCGGATTGCCGGAGGTGCGCCGCGGGCTGATCGCCGCGGGTGGCGGCACCCAGCGCACGGTGCGGCTGCTCGGCCGGACCCACGCGCTGAACCTCTCGCTGCGCGGGCTCATGATCGATGCGGACCGCGCCGAGCAGATCGGACTCATCACCCAGGCGGTCGACGCGGACGACCTCGAGGCGGCCACCCAGGCACTCGCCGATGAGCTGCTGGGCCTGCCCACCCTGACCATGGCGGCCATCAAACGGTGCATCAACGAAGGCGGCGACCTGGACCTAACCGGCGGCCTCGCCATCGAGCAGCGTGAGATGTCCGCGCTTGGCGCGACCGAGGACACGCGCGAGGGAGTGCGCGCCTTCGTCGAGAAGCGCGAGCCGCAGTTCGTGGGCCGCTGACCGCTCCGAACGAATCCTGACGCCCCGGACCCGACCTGACGCTTGACGTGACCACAATCTATGCGCATCATAGTTCTAATATTGGCCGCATCTGTCCGAGCGGAGCTCAGCAATGACCGATTTGACCGGCCCGTCTGCGGACACCGCCACGGTCGGCCCGGCGGCCTCAGGTAGTGCGCCTGGGCCCGGCGGTAGCCGGACCGAGCCTCCAGCGCCACGCCGTCGGGTCGCCAGACTGCTCCGCCGCGACCTCGCGGTGGACCGGCTGTCCGGCTTGTACGTCATCGCGATCATGCTGATCGTGTTCTCCGTCTGGGAGCCCACGACCTTCGGCACGCTGGGCAACGCGAAGGTCATCCTGGCCAGCGAGGCGATTACCGGGATCATCGCGTTCGCGGCGGTGGTCTCGCTGGTCGCGGGGGTGTTCGACCTTTCCATCGCGGCGAACATGTCGCTGGCGATCAGCGTGCTCGGTCAGCTCATGGCGACCGCGCACCTGAACGCGGGCCTCGCGGTGATCATCACGCTGACCATCGGCGGGCTGGTGGGGTGCATCAACGCCGTTATCGTCACGCGGTTCCATATCGACCCGGTCATCGGGACGCTCGCCATGTCGTCCGTGCTCGCGGCCGTTAGCTACTGGGTGGCCAACGGGCAGACCATCCTGTACGGGATGAGCCCCGGATTCGCCAACATGGGGCTCTGGAAGCCGCTGGGCATTCCGATCCAGGTCTACTACCTCGCCGCCGTGGCGCTCATCTTGTGGTACGTGCTCGAGCACACGCCGGTCGGCCGGTACCTGTACGCCGCCGGAGCGAACGCGAGAGCGGCCCGCCTGAGCGGGGTGAACGTGGTCCGGCTGCAGTGGGGCGCGCTGATCACCTCGGGCGTGCTCGCCTCGCTGGCGGGCGTGGTGCTGACCCAGCAACTCGCCTCGGCCGCGTTCGGCGCGGGCGATCCTTACCTGCTGCCGGCCTACGCCGCGGCCTTCCTCGGCTCGACCCAGATCAAGCCCGGCCGCTTCAACATACTCGGCACCGTGGTCGCGATGTATTTGCTCGCCATCGGCATCAAGGGCCTGCAGTTGCGGTTCCCCCAGCTTCCGTGGATCGCCGATCTGGTCGAGGGCCTCATCCTTCTCTTGGCGGTGGGCATCGCCGTCCAGTCGGCGCGACGCCGCGCCCGGCAGCGCTGAGACGCGCCCCCCAGGACCGGCGTCGGCCGTGCCGTTGCGGGGGTTGATTCAGGAACATCGTCCGCCTAGGTTGGCGGGCACGTGAAAGGGAAGCGAGGAACTAAATGGGTGCTGTAGGCAAAATCGCCTTCGTGACCGGCGCCGGCTCGGGGATCGGGCGCGCCGTGGCGGCCCGGCTTGCCGCCGGTGGCACGAGGGTCGCCGTCGCCGACGTCAACGAGGAGACGGGCAAGGAATCGGTGGCGGCGCTCGGCGGCGCGGGCGGAATCTTCGTGCACGCTGATGTGACGAGCCCGGGATCTGTCGCCGAGGCGGCGGCCCGGGCCACCGCCGAACTCGGCCCGGTGGACATACTGGTCAACGTGGCCGGCGCGGACATCGTCAAGCCGTTCCTGGACACCGACGAGGAGTTGTGGCGCTGGCTCATCGAGCTGAACCTCATCGGCGTGTTCCGGTGCACGAAGGCCTTCCTGCCCGGAATGGTCGAGCGGGGCTACGGCCGGATCGTGAATGTGGCGTCCGATGCCGGCCGCGTGGGCAGCTCCGGCGAGGCGGTGTACTCCGGCGCGAAGGGCGGCGTGATCGCGTTCACCAAGACGATCGCGCGCGAGGTCGCGCGCAGCGGCGTGACCGCGAACACGGTCTGCCCGGGCCCGACCGACACCCCGCCGCTGCAGAAGACCGTGGCCCAGGGAGGCGACAAGTTCATCTCCGCGCTCACCAAAGCGATTCCCGTGGGCCGGCTCGGCCAGCCCGAGGACGTCGCGGTGGCGGTGGCGATGTTCGCGTCCCCCGACGCGGGGTTCATCACCGGGCAGACGCTGTCCGTCAGCGGCGGCATGTCGATGGCCTGAGGCCGGGAGTGGGAGGTCGCGGTATGGCCGGAGAACCGTCCGAGCTATCCGGTGCGGCGCGGCGGCGCCGCGCGCAAGGCGCCAAGGCGGACCAGTTGCAGGCGCTGCTCACCTCGCTTGACCCAGGCGTCGGCAGGTGGGCGGACGAGTTCGTGTTCGGCGAGGTGTGGGACCGGCCCGGGCTCGACTTCGAGAGCCGGATGCTCGTCGCGATCACCTCGCTGGCCACCCAGGGCCAGGGCGCGCTGCTGCGCAACTACGCCCACGGCGCGCTGCAAGCCGGACTTTCGGCGCGCAAGATTCACGAGGCTCTCGTCCAGCTCGTCGTGTACGCCGGGTTCCCGACCGCGACCAGCATGCTCTTCGAGTGGCAGCAGGTACTCGTCACCGCGCGTCGTCAGGGCCTGGCCATCCATGAGGATGTTGGCGAGTTTGCCAATATCTATGATAATAGTTAGTCTGTAAATGCCGTTGTTGGTAACAGCCGAGTAGGGAGTCATGACCGCAGCGATCGACATCATGAACTACGCGCCGCTCGTGGCCCCGGGCCTGGCCGGGCCCGAGTACCAGTACGAGGAATTCCAGCTCATGCTGCGCACCACGTTCAAGCGCATGGCCGAGGGCGGCACGATCAAGACCCTCTGGGGACGGGAAGTGCCGCTGGACGGCAAGGTGGACATCGACCCGACGATCGACGTGCCGGGCGCCCTCGCCCAGCTAGACGCCGCGGGCTACGACATCGCCGTCCTGGCCTGCCTGAAGATGTGGTCGTACCGGCACCACCACAAGCTCATTATCGACCAGCCCGAGGAGGTGGTGGCGAAGGCGATCGCCGAGGCCCCGGACCGTCTCATCGGGGGGGCCGGCTATAACCCCTTCCGCATCGACGAGAGCCTGCGCCGGATCGAGACCGCGGTCCGGGACTGGGGGTTCAGGTACGTCTACTTCCATCCGATGACCTTTGGCGTCGCGCCCAACGACCGGCGCTGCTACCCGCTGTACGCGAAGTGCGTGGAGCTGGGTGTTCCGGTCGGCTTCCAGGTCGGCCACTCGGCCGAGGTGCTGCCGAGCAATGTCGGCCGGCCGATGCTCGCCGACGACGTGGCGATTGACTTTCCCGACCTCAAGATCAACTTGTCGCACACCGGCTGGCCATGGACCGGGGAGTTCTGCTCCATGATCTGGCGTCACCCGAACGTGTACGGCGACATCTCGGCGTACTTCCCGTCCACGCTCGACAAGGAGCTCGTGGCCTTCATGGACAGCTCGCGGGGCCGGCACAAGATTCTTTACGGCACCAACGGCTTCGACCTCGCCCGGTTCAAGGCGGATTTCGAAAGCCTGCCGATCAGCGACAAGACCAGGGAGCGCGTGCTGCGGAGCAATGCCCTCGAGTTCCTCGGGTTGTGACGTCGATGACCGTCGCGGAGACCCTCAGCGAGGCGGAGCGCAGCGACCTGCTCGCCACGATCCGCCGCCTGGCCCGTGAGCGCATCGCGCCGATAGCGCTGGAACTGGCGAACACGCACGAATGGCCGGAGCAACTGTTCGAGCTGCTCCGCGGCCAGGGCTACTTCGGGCTTTATTATCCCAGCGAGTACGGCGGGATCGGGCTCAGCTTGCGGGCCTTCAGCGAGGTCATCGAGGAATTGGCGGCGGTGTCCAACACGGCGGCGTCGATGGTCCTCGGGCAGCACCAGGCCGGCCTGTCGATCATGGCCGCGGGCACGGCTCAGCAGCGCGCCCGCTGGCTGCCGGCGCTGGCGGCCGGGGAGATCAAGGGTGCGATGGCGCTGACCGAACCCAGCGCGGGCTCCGATGTGGCCGGCATCCGGACGGTCGCCAGGCAGGTCGACGGCGGGTATGTCCTGAACGGCCGCAAGTGCTTTATCACCCTGGCCAGCGTCGCGGACGTGATTACCATCTACGCCAAGCGCGAGCCCGGGCGCTCGACGTCGACCATCCAGGGCTTCGTCGTGCCCCGGCCCAGCCCGGGGCTGGTGGTGGGCCGGGCGGAGGACAAGATGGCGAGCGGCGCCCTGCCCTCCTGCGAGGTCATCCTGGAGGATTGCTTCGTTCCGGAGGATGCCGTCCTCGGCAATCCCGGCAGCGGGTTCCGCATCGCGATGAACGTCTTCGAGCGGGCTCGGCCGATCATCGGCGCTCGTGCCGTCGGGTTGGCGCGCGGCGCGATGGAGGCCGCCGTCGATTACGTCAAGAACCGCGAGGCTTTCGGCCGGCCGCTATCGGAACAGCAGGGTATCCAGTTCATGGTCGCGGACATGGCGACCCAGATCGAGGCGGCCCGCGCGCTGGTGCACCGGGCCTGCCGCGCGGTGGACGAGGACGACCCGCTTACGCCCAGGTACTGCGCGATGGCCAAGTATTTCGCCACCGATGTGGCGGTCTCGGTGACCGCCGACGCGGTGCAGTTGTTCGGCGGTTACGGATACATGCGGGACTACCCGGTCGAGCACCGGTACCGTGAGGCCAAGCTCGGCCAGATCGTTGAGGGCACGAACCAGATCCAGCGCATGGTGGTCGGCCGCAGCGTGTTCGGCCAGGTGGTGAACCGCCTAGCCGAGACCTCCTCGGAGATCGTCCAGTGACCCGCCGTGGCGCCGGCCCGCGCGGGGTGGCGCTCGTCTCCGGCGGCAGCGGTGCGATCGGCGAGGCGATCTGCCGCCGCCTGCACGACGACGGCTGGGCGGTGGCGATCGGGTACGTGTCGCGGGAGCGAGCCGAGGCGCTGGCCGCCTCGCTGCACACGCAGCAGGCGCCGAGCTGGGCGGTGCCGCTCGACATGGCCGATTCCGGGTCGGTCAGGTCGGGCGTGGCCGGCCTCCTCGCCGACGCGGGCCGGGTCGACGCGGTGGTCTACAACGGCGGGCTCTCGCGTACCGCGCCGTTCGTGGAGACGACCGAGGAGGACTGGGCCGCCGAGGTCGCCGTCAACTACCTCGGCCCGGTGCTGGCCACCCGGCTGCTGCTGCCGGTGATGCTGGAGAACAAGGGAGGATCGTTCGTCGGCATCACCTCAGAGGCCGCCAAGGTCGGCGATGCCGGGCACGCTCCGTATGCCGCGGTCAAGGCCGCCCTGCACGCCTTTTTCCGGACCATCGTGCGCGAGTACGGACGCCGGGGCATCCTCGCGAACAGCGTCGCGCCCGGTCCGATCGACACCTCGATGCTGCGGTACACGTTCGCGTCGCCGGAGCAGGCCGAGCACGTCATCGGCAAGCTGCGCCGCCTGGTGCCGGTCGGCCGCCTGGGCGAGCCGGGCGAGGTCGCCGAGGCGGTGCGGTTTCTCATCTCCGACTCAAGCTTCGTCGCCGGCCAGCAGATCAGCGTCGGCGGCGGCGTCAGCATGCAGTGATCCGCCTCATCCGCCATACCCAGGGAGACACCACGTGACCAGCCAGGCTCCACTCACGAAGAAGTACCTCGACGTCGCGGCGAAGCTGGCTCCGGAGCTGGAGGATCTCGCCGACGAGATCGAGCGGACCGAGCAGTTCCCGGCGCGCGGCTTCCAGCTGCTCGCCGACCACGACATGCTCCGGCTGACCCTGCCGCCCGAATGGGGTGGCCAGGGCATGAGCCTGATCGACTACTTCCCGGTCCTGCAGGAGATTGCGAAGATCCACGGAACGTTCCGGATGTTTGTGCACGGGCAGAATGGCATGTGGCGGCTGGTAGAGCAGTGGGGCACGGATGAGCAGAAGAAGAAGTGGCTGCCCGTGCACCAGCGCGGCGGCATCTTCACCTTCGGCCTCACCGAGCCGGACAACGGCACCGGCCGCGACATCTCCACGACCGCCGAGCTCGTGAAGGGGGCTGGCAAGGCGGGTGGGGATCAGTGGGTCATCAATGGCCGTAAGCACCTCATCTCCTGGGCCGGGGAAGCCGAGCTCGTCCACCTCATCGCCCGCACGAGCACCGAGCGCGGCCGGGAGGCTACCTGCTTCCTGCTGCCCAAGGGCACACCCGGCGTCACCGTGGAGAAGCTGCCGCACACGATGGGCTGCAAGGGGGGCAGCCACGACATCATGATCTTCGAGGACGCCCGGCTGCCCGCCGATGCCGTCCTGGGGCAGGTCGGCGACGGCCTGACGCTGGGGCTGCGCGGCTTCCTCGACGTCAGCCGGCTGTCGATCGCGGTATCGGCGCTCGGCCTGGCCCGGCGCGCGATGGATCTTGCCACCGAGTTCGCGCGGCAGCGGGTGACGTTCGGCAGGCCGATCGCCGACCGCCAGGCGGTCCGGCTCTCGATCGCCGAGATGGCGGCCGACATCTACTCCGTGCAGACCGCGGTCACCGATGCCTCGGCCCGGTTCGACGCCGGCCAACCGATCACCGCGGAGGCGGCCATGTGCAAGTACCTCGGCCTGGAGATGGTCGGCCGGGTTACCGACCGCGCACTGCGCATGCACGGAGGTATCGGCTACACCCGTGCGCACAAGATCGAACGGCACTACCGTGACGCTCGTGCTCTGTGGTTCGAGGAGGGAACATCGGAGATCCAGCGACTCGTCATCGCCGACGAGCTGTTGCGCAACGGTGTGACGTTCTAGGTCACGCCCATGACTGACCGGCGGGTTTGTGTCGTCACCGGAGGTGCGGCCGGGCTGGGCCGCGCCGTCGCGGCGCGATTCGCCGCGGCCGGTCAGGCCACCGTCCTGGTGGACCGCGATAGCGACGCCTGCGCCGCCACGGTTGCGAAGCTGCGGGCGGCGGGCGGGGAGGTCATCGGCCTGCCCGCGAACGTCGCCGACGAAGAGGCGGTCACCGGGGTGGCAGCGGCCCTGCGCGACCGGTACGGCCGGGTGGACGTGCTGGTCAACAACGCCGGGTACGCCACTCGCGAGGGTAGCGTCGTGGAGATGACCCGCAAGGCGTGGGATATGACGATCGCCGTCAACCTCACCGGCCCGTTCCTGATGTCCAGGCACCTGATCCCGCTGATGCCGACCGGGAGCGTGATCCTCAACGTCGGGACGATCGGCGCGGTCCGTGCCGTACCAGACAGCGACGCGTACGTTGCTGCGAAAGGCGGCCTCATCGCGCTCAGCAAGGCGATGGCGCTTTCCCTGGCCGACCGCGGCATCCGGGTGAACGCCGTGAATCCCGGGGTCGTCGTGACCGATGAGGTGGCCAGTCACATGGACCATCCCAGGCTGCAGAAAATGCTGGAGCGCAGCCGTCCGGTCGGCCGTGGCTTCGGCACGCCGGACGAGTTCGCCGCGGTGGTCGAGTTCCTGGCCGGCGACGGGGCGTCGTTCGTGAACGGCGCGGTCATAAACGTCGACGGGGGAGCCCTGTGCTGACCGGCGACGCGGGGCCCGTCCCCCTCTCGCTCGGCACGATCGCCGAGCTCAACGCCTGGTCGGTGCCGGATCTCGAGGCGGTCGTCGACGGCCCTCGCCGGGTGACCTGGGCCGAGCTGCACGACCGGACTGCCCGCCTGGCGAGCGCGCTCCGGACCAAGGTGGGCGCACAGCGCGGGGCCCGGATCGCCTTTCTCGGCACGAACTGCCTCGAGACCATCGAGCTGTTCCACGCCACCGCCCGGGCCGGCCTGCTGTGCGTGCCGCTGAACGAGCGCCTGGCGCCGGCCGAACTGCGCGCCATCGTGGAGTCGGTCGAGCCAGTGGCGCTGCTGTACACGGAAACCTTCGCGGACCTGGCCTCCGAGCTGGTCGCTGGGACCGCCGCCATGCTCGTCGGGGTGAGCGCCCCGGCCCCGCTCGAGTATGGCGAACTCCTCGCGGCGGGCCGGCCCGCGCCGGCCGCCGAGCCGGAGCCGGTGTCGTCGATCTGCTTCACCAGCGGTACCACCGGGCACCCCAAGGGCGTCCTGATGACCCAGCGCGCTCAGTGCGTGTTCGCCCGGGCACAGGCTGAGCTCGAGCCGATCGGACCGCGGGCGCGCCATCTGTTCATCCGGCCGATGGCCGTGGCTCCAGGTCACCGGATGATCGCCTGGCACGGGATCACGCAGGGCACTACGGTCGTCGCGCCGCGCTTCGAGCCGGGTGAGTTCTTCCGCCTCGTCCAAGCCGAGCGGATTACGAACACGCTGCTGGCCCCCACTATGCTCCGGATGCTGCTCGACGATGGGAACCCGCGGCGGCACGATCTGTCCTCGCTCGTCTGCATCGTGTACGGCGGGGCGCCCATGACGCCGCGGCTGCTGCGGGAGGTCCTGGACTTCTTCCCGTGCGGCCTGATGCAGGGCTACGGTGGCAGCGAGGCCGGACAGGTGCTGTATCTGTCCCCGGACGATCACCGGGCGGGCCGGGTGGACTCGAACGGCCGCCCGGTGCCGGGGGTGCAGGTCGAAGTGCGTGACCAGTCCGGCGATCTGGTGCCGGCCGGTGACGCGGGCGAGCTGTACGCACGGAGCGGGATGCTGATGGCGGGATACTGGCGTGACCCCGTGAACACCAGGAAGGTCCTGCCAGACGGCTGGTACGCCACAGGTGATCTCGCGCAGCAGGAGCCGGACGGCTACCTGCGTATCGTCGGCCGGGTCGGTGACATGATCATCTCCGGCGGGTTCAACGTCATGCCGGTCGAGGTGGAGAGCGTGATCGCGGCTCATCCCGCCGTACGAGAGGTAGCGGTCTACGCGGCACCCGATCCGGTGTGGGGCGAGTCGGTGGAGGCGGCCGTGGTGGTGCGTTCTGGCGCGCAGGTCACGGCCGATGAGCTCATCGAGCTATGCCGCGGCCGGCTGGCCTCGTTCAAGAAGCCTAGGCGGATCGTATTCGTCGGCACGATCCCGCGCACCAGCGTCGGCAAGGTGGACAAACGGGCGCTGCGGACGCGGGCGGCCGGGTAGGCGGGGATTCGGTGAGTGACGAGATGGATGGCCGAAGCGGCGCACCGCTCGCTGGGCGCACCGCGATAGTCACCGGTGGCAGCCGGGGGATCGGGCGGGCGATCTCGGTGGCGCTGGCCCGCGACGGGGCGGCCGTGGCGGTGAACTACCGGCGCGGCTCCGACGCCGCTGAGCAACTCGCCGCCGAACTGACCGCGGCGGCCCATGCTGCGCGCGCCTTTCCTGCCTCGCTGGACTCGAACGCGCAGATCGAGGATATGGTGGCCGCGGTGACAGCCGAGTTCGGGCCGCCCGACATTGTGGTGAACTGCGCCGGGGTGGCCAGCCGCGGTCAGCCGGTGGCGGACACCGATCCGGCCGAGCTGGCACGTCTCATGGCGGTGAACGCGTTCGGCCCGCACCGGCTGGCGCAGCTTGTCCTCCCCGGCATGCG
>Ga0302229_10000904_pt1 | contig 22973 bp, 23 predicted proteins | sample II_Palsa_N1_3_FD_193518 | JGI IMG/M metagenome (GOLD analysis project Ga0302229, IMG submission 193518) | Peat permafrost microbial communities from Stordalen Mire near Abisko, Sweden - II_Palsa_N1_3 | ecosystem: Environmental > Terrestrial > Soil > Palsa > Peat permafrost | place: Sweden... | reverse complement strand
CATGCACCGTGCCGGTCGACGGCAAGCGCCGGCTGTCCTGCCTGACCCTGGCGGTGCAGTGCGAAGGCCGCGAGGTGGTGACCATCGAGGGCCTGGCCAGAAATGGAACTCGCCACCCGGTGCAGGGAGGCGTTCATCCGCCACGACGCGTTCCAGTGCGGATACTGCACGCCCGGGCAGATCATGTCGGCGATCGGGCTGCTGGGCGAGGGGCGAGCGGGCAGCGACGAGGACATCCGGGAGTTCATGAGCGGCAACATCTGCCGCTGCGGCGCGTACGCCAGCATCGTGGATTTGTCCGCGATGCGCTGCTGCTTAGCGCTTCGGTCTAGCTGCGGAACATGGCCACGATCGGCGGGAACCTGCTGCAGCGCACCCGTTTAGTCGGCATCGCCGCCGCCATCGCCAACGCGGTCTTCCACGCCACCGGCCGCCGCATTCGCTCCCTGCCGATCACAATCGACCAGCTCCTATGACGAGGACGCTTCAATGACCACCGATATCGAAAAGACAGAAACCGACAAGACGACTGTGCGGGACGTCACTTACGAGTTGCTCCGGGCGCATGGCCTGACGACGATCTTCGGCAACGTCGGCTCGACGGAGGAGACGTTCCTGGCCGGCTTTCCCTCCGACTTCCGGTACGTGCTGGGGCTGCAGGAGGCCTCGGTGATGGCGATGGCCGACGGGTTCGCGCAGGCCACGCGCCGCCCGGCGCTGGTCAACCTGCACACCGGGGCCGGGCTGGGTAACGCGATGGGCAACCTGCTCACGGCGTTCCAGAACAAGACGCCGCTGATCGTCACCGCGGGGCAGCAGACGCGGGAGATGCTGCTGATGGAGCCGTGGCTGACCAACGTGGACGCGACGATGCTGCCCCGCCCGTGGGTCAAGTGGGCGTACGAGCCGGTGCGGGCCCAGGACATTCCGGCCGCGTTCATGCGCGCGATCGCCACCGCCATCCAGCCGCCGGCCGGCCCGGTGTTCTTGTCCTTGCCGCTGGATGACTGGGACCAGCCCTGCGCCGGGCCCGCCGTGGTACGCACGGCCGCCACCCGGGTCGCACCCGATCCGGACCGGCTGCGCGAGTTCGCCGAGGTGATCGCGCACGCGTCGGCCCCGGTGCTGATCTACGGCGCGGCCATCGCGCGGGGGGACGGATGGAAGCAGGCGATCGCGCTGGCCGAGGCGCTGAACGCCCGGTCTGGGCCGCCCCGGCCTCCGAGCGGGCCCCGTTCCCCGAAGACCACCCGCTGTACGTGGGCGGGCTGCCGTTCGCGATGGGGCCGCTGAGCGACAAGCTGGCCGGACACGATGTCGCCCTGGTCCTGGGCGCGCCGGTGTTCCGGTACTACCCGTACGTGGCCGGCCCGTACCTGCCGCCCGGGCTCCGGCTGCTGCACATCTCCGACGACCCGGCGGCGGCGACCGGGGACAGCGACGGCGTGCTGTCCGCCGCGCAGGTCTTCACGGCGCTGAACGAGCTCCGGCCCGATCATGCCGTCCTGGTCGAGGAGAGCCCGTCCAACCTGCCCGACCTGCACACGGCATGGCCGGTCACCGAGGCGGACACGTTCTACACGTTCGCCAGCGGCGGGCTGGGCTGGGACCTCCCGGCCGCGGTGGGGATCGCGCTGGCCGAGCGCGACTCCGGCCGCAGCCGGCCCGTCATCGCGGTCATCGGGGACGGCTCGTTCCAGTACTCGGTCCAGTCGATCTGGACCGCGGCGCGGCTGCGGCTCCCGATGCTGATCGTGGTCGTGCAGAACAGTGAATACGCGATCCTGAAGTCGTTCGCCAGGCTTGAGCAGGCTCCGGGTGTCCCCGGTCTTGACGTTCCCGGCCTGGACATCGTCTCGATCGCCCGGGGGTACGGCTGCGATGCCGCCCGGGTCGCAGATCTCGATACGCTCAAGCAGGCCGTCACGGCGGCATGGACCAAGCAGGTCCCGACGGTGCTGGAAATCCCCATCTCCGGCCAGGTCCCCCCGCTAGTCTGACCGGACGCCGAGGCCGGCCTTCGCCTGGGTTAGTGACTCGGCGAGCTGGGCGGGTTAGGTTCGCCACATGCTGGTTGGCCGCTCTAGCGAGTCTGCACAGATCGACAGGCTGCTGACTGAGGTCCGCGGCGGAGCCGGCCGCGCGCTGGCGGTGCTCGGCGAGCCCGGAATCGGCAAGACTGCCCTGCTTCAGTACGCCGAGCGACAGGCGGCCGCCATGAAGCGGCTGAGCATCGTGGGGGTGGCGGCGGAGGCGGCGCTGCCTTATGCGGGGCTGCATGAACTCCTCAGACCGGTTCTGTGGGGCCTGGAGGCGCTGCCCGCGCGCCAGTCGCGGGCGATCAAGCTGGCGCTCGGGGCCGGGGAGGATGAGGGGACCGACGCGCTGGCTGTGTATGCGGGCGTGCTGGCGCTGCTGGCGGAGGTGGCATCGCGCGAGCCGTTGATCGTCATCGTCGATGACGCGCACTGGCTGGACACCGAGACGGTGAATGCGCTGGCCTTCGTGGCCCGGCGGATCGAAGACGAGTCGATCGGGGTCCTGCTGGGCGCGCGGTCCAGCGAGCCGTTTGAGATGCACGGTGTTCCGCAGTTGCGTCTGGGCGGTGTCGGCCTGGCCGCGGCGGCGGAGCTGGTCGGCCGGGCCGGCTACGACGTGGAACCCGAGGTGGTGCGGGCACTGTGTGACATGGTCGCGGGCAACCCGCTCGCGCTGCTTGAGCTTCCCGGCGTCCTGGATGCCGATCAGCGGGCGGGGCGGCGGCCGCTGGATGATCAGCTCACGGTGACCGCGAGCGTGGAGCGGGCGTTCCTGGCCCGGGTCGGGCGGCTGGATGCGGAAGGCCGCCGGGCGCTGCTGCTCGCGGCGGCGAGCGACAGCGACGATATTGAGACCGTACGGCGTGCCGCGCCTGACGCTGCGTCCGGCCTGGAGCAGGCTGAGCGGATCGGGCTGGTGCGTGTTCAGCGGGGCCGGATCGGGTTTCGGCATCCGCTGGTGCGTTCGGCCGTCTACAGTGCTGCGACCGACGAGGAGCGCCGCGCCGCGCACCGCGCCCTGGCGGCCGGCCTGTCGGAGGCGCATCCCGCCCGGCGGGCCTGGCACCTCGTCGCCGCCAGGACGGAACCGGACAACGACGTCTCGGGTGACCTGGCCGATGCCGGGCTCGCGGCGCGTCGCCGCGGCGCGTGCGCCAGCGCGGCCAGGTTGCTGGAACGGGCCGCCTCAGTCACCCCGGACCAGGAACTGCGGGCCAGGCGGCTGCTGCTCGCCGGGGAGGCGGCCTGGCTTGACGGGCAGCTGCGCCAGGCGGACGCGCTCCTTGATCGCGGCCAGGAGATTACCCAGGACGCGGAGCTGGCCGGCGATATCACGGTGGCGCGCTGGTGGGTCGCAACCTCCGGTTCCGGTCCGCAACCCCTGTTCGGGCCGTTGGTCGCTCGGGCCGGCGAGCTCGCCGCGAGCCACCCGCGCAAGGCCGCGATGATGCTCGCCGTGGCCTGGGACTGGGCCTGGTCATCCCTGGACATTGACGGGGCGCGTGACCTGGCCGATCGCGCGGAAGGGCTGGTCTGGCGCGACTTCGGGGCAGGCGACCGTGAGGTGCTGACCACGCTCGCCTGGCAGCGGCTCGCCGACTGCCGGGTGCCAGCGGCGCTGCAGGCGGCGCGCAGCGTGATCGCCGTCTCTGACGGCCAAGCTGATCTGCAGGTCGCGTACGCGTGCGAGGTGCTGTCGGCTGCGGACCAGCTAGAGGAGGCACAATCCGCGCTCGAGGACAGCATCGCGGAGCTGACGCGGGTAGGACACATGCCCGCGCTGTGCTACAGCTTGCGCACCCGCGCGACTGTCGAGCTGCGCCAGGGGCGCATGTTGCCAGCGCTCAGAACCGCAGGCGAAGCGCTGGCGCTGGCGCAGGAGGGAAGAGCGTCGTGGCCGGGCTGGGCCCTCGCGCAGGTAGCGTCCGTCGAAGCCGCGTTCGGTTTGCAGCAGCGCTGCCGCGACCACGTCCTTCGCGCCGAGCAGAGCTGTGGCGGTAATGATCGCTGGGCGGCCGCGGAAGCCCAGGCGGCTCTTGGCCTACTAGAGCTGGGCGCCGGCGAGGACGGGCCCGCGCTCAGCGCCCTGGACGAGGCGGACCGCCTGCTGCGACCGCTGCGGCATCCGGGCTTTGTCCGGTACGCCGCAGACCGGATCGAGACGCTCGTGCGGCTCGGCGACACAGCAGGGGCTAAAGCGGCGCTGGCCGAGCTCGAGCAGCGGACAACCGCGGCGCAGTCGCCCTGGGGACGCCATGCGGTGGCTCGTGCCCGGGTGCTCGTCGCCCCGGCCGAGCTTCTGGATGCGGCCTATCAGCAGGTTCCGGCGGCGCCGATCCACTCCGGCTTCGAGGCGGCTCGCACGCGACTGGTCTACGGGGAGCGGCTGCGCCGTGCGGGGCGACGGACGGAGGCGCGGGAGCATCTCCGCGGCGCGCTCGGCATTTTCCACGCGATCGGGGCCGAACCGTGGGAGCGGCGCGCTCAGGCCGAGCTTCGCGCCAGCGGCGCTCGCCTGCGCCGACCCGACGCGTCCGCACGCGACGAGCTAACCCCCCAAGAGCTCCAGGTCGCGCTCGTGGTGGCCGATGGCGCCACCAATCGCGAGGCAGCGGCCAGGTTGTTCCTGAGCCCCAAGACAATCGAGGTGCACCTCTCGCGCGCGTACCGAAAGCTTGGCGTCCGCACGCGCACCGAACTGTCCCGGCGGGTAGCGCCGCACCGCGCGGCAGACTCCGCCCTGGCCCCGGTGCGCACGCTCAGCGCGGTCCTTTGCACCGGCATCATCAACCTCACCGACGATGCCGCCGGGCCGGGGGCCAAGCACCAGCCCGTCTCCCTGACGCCGCACAACCGTGAGGTCGCCGCGGCGGTCAGGAGCAACGGAGGGCGGCTAGTGAAAGCCGTAGGCGAGGGCGTGCTGGCCACGTTCGACGCGCCCAGTGCAGCCCTGCGTTGCGCATTTGGTATCTGCGCGGCCGCCCGCGCGGTTGACGTCAAGGCCCGCGCAGCAGTGCACGCCGGCGAGATCGACAACTTCCCCGACGGCGAAATCCGTGGCGTCGCGGTGCAAATCGCCGAGCGCATGCTCGCCCACGCAGGCATCGGCGAGGTACTGGTCACGCAGACCGTGCGAGATGCTGTCTACGGCTCCTCCCTGGCGTTCCGCTCCCGCGGGGGCGTCGACCTGGCCGGGGCCGGAAGCTGGAACCTGTTCACCGCGATCCCGCAGTAGGCGCCAGGTCACGTCTGGCCTGTCGCTGCGCCGTCTCTGCCACCTATCGGCGCCTGCGCGAGGTGTTAACAAGTAGGGATTTCCCTGACGCGCGGACAAGCGGCCTCTGAGATCGTCGCAGCCATGACAAAGGGATGCCGATGATGGCTGACGTTGCTTGCTTTTGCGGGTGCCTGTATTCCTTCCGTGGTGGCGCAGGAGCCTGTCCCCAGTGCGGCGAGTACGCAACTGTGATGACTGCCGCCCCGTCTGCAAGCGCAAGGGCGGGTGCCGGCCCGGCCGCTCGTGATCTTTCCTTCCGCGTAGAGGTTCCGGTGAGCCTGCGCCGGGCCTGCCGGGCTGATGAGGCAATACAGCTGTGGCGCGACAGCCACGGATATCTGCGGAGGTTGCCATGTACGGGTTCGTGACCGGAGCGTCCTCGGGAGTCGGGGAAGCATTCGCCTGCCGGCTGGCCGCCGACGGCTGGGATCTGATGATCACGGCCCGGCGCGGCCCGCGGCTCAGTGCCCTCGCCGAACGGCTGGCCGCGAAGCACGGGGTGAGCGTGCAGACCTGCACTGCGGATCTGACCAAGCCGGGCGACGTCGCGGAGCTGGAGCAGGCGATCGCCGACGCCGAGCCGGACCTGCTGGTGAACAACGCCGGATTCGCGGGCTACCGCGAGTTCGCCGTCGTCGATCCGCAGGTCATGGCTGATCTGGTCGGCGTGCACGTGATGGCCGTCAGCCGGCTGGCCCGGGCGGCGATTCCGCCCATGGTCCAGCGCGGCTCCGGGGCGATCATCAACCTGGCGTCGCTGCTGGCGTTCAGCGGCTGCCTGCCGCCGCAGCCGCTGCCGTACCGGGCGCTGTACGCCGGCGCCAAGGCGTACCAGGTTGCCTTCACCCAGGCGCTGGCGGGCGAGCTGGCCGGAACTGGGGTTCAGGTTCAGGTCTGCTGCCCTGGCCTGATCGACACCGAGTTCCATGCGCTGGCCGGCCTGGATCTGTCCGAGCTCCCGTTCCCCGTCATGCCGCCCGATCAGGTGGTCGGTGCCGCGCTGGCCGGGCTGCGTCTCGGCGAGGTCGTCTGCGTTCCGGGCCTGCACGACCCGTCCATGGTCGACACCGTCAACGAGGCGCAGCGGACGCTGCTGCTGACCGCGGTCAGCTCCGGTCTCGCGCACCGCTACGCGCCGGGTCCCGGCGCATGACACAGGAGCTGAGGAGCATGCCGGAATCCAGGACCACCACGGCCGCGATGGCGGCACCGTCCGCCACTGATGTCTATGCGCTGGGGCGCGACCCGGCAGAAAGCGCACGGCTTCGGCGTCAGTCCGACGAGCTGAAGGCGGACAGCGCCGCGCTGCTCGACCGGGTAGGCCTGCGACCGGGTCAGAGCGCGATCGATCTCGGCTGCGGGCCGAGCGGCATCCTCGAGCTGCTATCCGAGCGGGTTTCGCCGGGGGGACGCGTCGTCGGCCTGGACGCCGACCCGGCCCACGTCGCCATGGCCAGGCAGTTCGCCACCGAGCGCCGGCTTCCCGGCGTCGAGATCATGATGGCGGACGCCAGGCATACCGGACTGCCGTCAAGATCGTTCGACCTGGTGCACGCGCGCACCGTTCTGGTGACCGTTCCGGAACCCGCCGTGGTGCTGGCCGAGATGGCCCGGCTGGCCCGGCCGGGTGGCTGGATCGCCAGCATGGAGGTGGATGCCGAGTACTCGCTGTGCTACCCGCCTCACCCTGCCTGGACCCGGATGTGCGACATCTTCCAGGCGGCCTTCAGCCGAAATGGCGCCGACCTTCTCATCGGCCGCCGGCTGACCGAGCTGTATCGCGCGGCGGGGCTGGACGATATCGGTGTCGAAGCGCGGGCAGGCGTCTACCGGGCCAGCGATTCCCGCCGCGCGATCCGCCCGGACCTGGTCCGCAGCATGCGCCCCATGATCCTGGACATGGGACTGGCCGACGAGCGCGAGCTGGATGAGATCGACCGGGCGGTTCGCGAACATCTCGATGCCCCGCGCACGCTCGTGATGCCGCACCTGACCTTCCTGGTCTGGGGCCGAAAACCAGAAGCGTTACCGTCGTCAAAGATGACAACCGGGGCCCTGCTGGTCTTTGCCGATAAGGTCAGGGTCAATGCGTTTTGGCTGGTCGCGACCGGGTTCTGGTGGTAGGTGCCGCGGCCGGGCAGGAACGTGCTGGCGGGCGGGGCGCGGGCGGTTCACGCTGCTGTGCCGGGTTCGGTTTGCGGGTAAGCTGCGCGGCGCCGCGGGGGGCCGGGGTGTTATCCGGCGCGGGCGGGCGGGCTGTGGCTGCGCAGGACCTTGGTCCGGTCGCGGTTCCACGCGGTGGTGGTGCCGTCGGGGTTGCGGGCCAGGGTCCAGCCCATCCGGTGGATCACTACCTGATGGTGGTAGAAGCAGAGCAGAATGCAGCCGTCCAGGCTGGTCTGGCCGCCGTTGCTCTTGTGCGTGAGGTGGTGCACCTCGCAGGCTGAGGCGGGCTGATCACAGCCCCCGGCCCACTGGCAGAAGCGGTCCCGGGCCTTGACCGCGGTGCGGATCCCGGCCGGGATGTCGTTGCTGAACCCGATGTCCAGCGGCTGGCTGGGGCCGCCGAGCCGGGCGCCGAGCTGCCGGCGGCGCAGGAAGCCCGCCAGCCCGCCCGGGCCCGACAGCAGCTCGACGGCCTTGCCGATGACGGCCCGCTCGAGTGACTCGCGGCTCAGCCCGGCCGGCAGCGGCTGCGGAGCCGGCAGCGGCTCACCCGGGCCGGCCAGGTCCGGGGCGCTGTGGTCCAGGTTCCTGCGGTCCGGGTTCCCGGGGTCCGCGTCGTTAGAGTCCGGGCCGGGGTGGTCCGGGCCGGCGTGGTCCGGGGCGGGGGCGGGGGCGCAGCGGCCGGGGCCGTGGCCGGCCAGCTGCACGCAGAACCGGACCAGCTGCTCCAGGACCCCGGGGTTGACCGTGCCGAACACCACCGGGGTCACCGACGCGTCACACGCGAACCCCTCCGCGGCCTTCCCGTCCAGCCACGCGCCGCCGTCCGACCCGCCGGCCGACGCGGCGGCGCGGGCCGCGGCCCACTCGCCCCGGACCCGCTCGGTCCACTGCTTTTGCAAGGTGGAACCGATATCGAGGTCGGTCAGGTCGGACAGGTGGATATGCCCGGTGACCTTGACCGGCTGCCCGGCCCGCTCCGGCAGCAGCCCCGCCGCGACCAGCCGCCGGCACGCCTCCTCCAGCCCATCGTGATACCGCTGCCCGTGGGTACGGTCATCGTCCGCGCCCCGCGGCGCCGACAGCGCATCCAGCACCGCGGCCACCACGGCCGCGCACTCCGGGGTCAGATCGCCTGTCATCACCCCGGCGCCGCCGAACGTGGTCTCCAGCTTCACCGCCCGGTCCTCGAACCGGGGCCCGTCCTCATCGGGGACCTCGGGCCGGGACCGGGCCTGGATCTCCGCGGCCAGGCCGGCCAGGCCGGCCAGGCCCATGCCCATCAGCGCGGCGCCGACCAGGATCTCATCGGCCCTGTCCTGGCAGTCCCCGGGGAGCCGGCCGGTCCACCCGCAGATGGCGCGGGCATAGGACTTGGTGAGGTCCCCGGCGGCCAGCGCGGCCAGCACCCGGGGGTGGGCCCGGCCCCGGCGGGACCAGCCGGCGTGCCCGGCCGCGGCCGCTTTGGTCACCCGGGTCCAGTGCATCAGCCAGGACCGGGCACTGTAGTCCCCGTCGTCGCGGTACCCCTGGGCGGCGGTGAACGCGGCCAGGATCGAGGCCCGCGCCGCGGTGCCGATCGCGTCGGCGCGTTCCAGCGCGATCAGGCACTGCGCCTGCGCCTCGGCCGGCAGCTGGGCCGGGTCGGCGGCGGCCAGGTAGCTGGCCGCGCAGGTCAGCATGGCCAGGGCCTGGCTGGTGCTGGCGGGCGGCGCGGGCGGCGCGGGCGCGGTCATGGCGGTGTTCACCTCCCCTGGCGGGGTCGCGGGCGGGCGGCCTTGACGGTGCCGCGGCGCCCGGGATCTGCTGTAGTTTTCTAGTTCGATTCTAGAGGATGGCTACGACATTTCCGGGAACGACACGACGAACCGGGCGTCCGCCGGACCTGCCGGGTCGCCACGATCATCTTCGCGGCGGCGCAGCTGGAATGACGCCCTGTCTGGTGGTGACGGCAGGCCCGGACGTGCTGCCCCGGGGCGGCGTGAATCGCCTGCGCCCCGCCGGCGGGGATGTTCCTGCCCGGCTGCCGCACGTACCGCCAGAACCGGGCCGCGAACAGCGAAAACGCATCGACCACTACATTTTTGACGCACACCCACGGTCCCGGACCCGGGGTTACAACACGCCGGCGGAGCGGACATCCGTCGTTCCGCCCCGGTTAGGGCGGCATTCTTCCGCGATCACCGTGAACGATCACGAAGTGGCCGGAGTGTCAGGTGTCCGGGCGGGCATCAGGTGCCCGGGCGGCTGTGTCGTAGGCCTCGCGGTGGGCGTCGATGTCGGGGTTGTGCTCGATGGCCCAGTTGGCCAGGGCGACCGCATGCGGGATCAAGGTGGTGGCTAGATCGGTGAGTTCGTACTCCACCCGGGGCGGCACCTCGGCGTGCACCGTGCGGGTCACGAGTCCGTCGCGTTCGAGTTTGCGCAGTGTAAGTGAAAGCATCCGCTGCGAGATGCCCGGAATACGCCGCTGCAGCCCGGTGAACCTCAATCGCTGCGTGTGCAGCGTGGCCATGATCAGCAGCGCCCACTTGTCGGCGATGCGGTCGAGCAGTGCACGGATGGCCCGGCCCTGGTCGCCTCTGATCAGGCAGACGTCCTCGTAGTCAGACAAGGGCACCTCCCTGATAGCAACGCACACGGGTGTGACTTTTGTACGGCTTCCGATTCTGATCCACAATGAGGCTACTTACAAGGAGTAACTGGAGGGCGTGCTCTATGACCGTGGCCTACTGGATCGTCGCGGCGCTGCTGGCGCTGCTCTACCTGTACTCCGGTGGGCTCAAGGTGCTGCGGTCCCCCGATCAGCTGCGGCCGCTGATGGGCTGGATCGACGCCGTGCCGCTCAGGCTGGTCCGGACCATCGGCGTGCTTGAGGTGCTCGGAGCGCTCGGGCTGATCCTGCCCCCGCTGACCGGCATCGCACCGGTCCTGGCCCTCGCGGCCGCTACCGGGCTGGTACTGATCCAAGTCGGCGGGATTTCTCTTCACCTCAGCCGCGGCGAGGCCAAGCTGATCTGGCTGAACGTTACCCTGCTCGTCCTGGCCGGCGTCGAGATCTGGCTCGCGACCATCTGGCGGTAACGGGGCGCGTCAGCCCGGGCCCTGACCCGCCGTTCGCTGAACGGTTTCGAAATAGAGAGGGCCCGCTTTCAACCCATAGCCCACCGGGGGGCTTGCGGCAAGACCCGGGGCGTGCTGCACAATCGCTGCCTGAGGCCACACCTGCGGAAACGGGAGGACCGAGTGGCGGACACCGACGTGATCATCGTGGGCGCCGGGCCGACCGGCTTGATGCTGGCCGGAGAACTGCGCCTGGCTGGAGTGCGACCGCTGGTCCTGGAGCGGCAGCCGGAGATCGTTCAGACCCCGAAGGCCGGCGGTATCGGCGGGCAGATCCTGCAACTACTGCGCTACCGAGGCCTGCTCGACCGGTTCGAAGCGGCCAGCACCGACTCCCGCCCGGCTCTGCGATTCCCGTTCGGCGGACTGCAGCTGGACTTCACCCACCTGGCCGACCCCCCGCTGCGGGCCCTGTCGCTCCCGCAAGCGCAAGTCGAGCGCCTGCTGGACGAACGCGCCCGCGAACTCGGCGCCGAGGTACTCCGCGGACACGAGATGGTGGCCGGGGTCAGCCAGAACGACGCCACGGTGACCGTCGGCGTGCACGGCCCGGACGGGCCGTACCAGGCGACCGCCCGGTTCCTGGTGGGCTGCGACGGCCCGCGTAGCAGGGTCCGCGACCTGGTCAAGATCCCGTTCCCCGGCACCACCTATCCAGAGGTCAACCGGCTGGGCCAGGTCACCGTGCCCGATTCGGTGACCCAGGTCGGAGACGGCGACCTCGACGTCCCCGGGCTGGGCCGGATCCGTCAAGGCTTCACCCTGACAGACCGCGGTATGTTCGCGTTCGGGTCGCTCACCTCCGGGGGCCTGCTCGTCCAGACCACCGAAGACGAGTCCGCAGAAGCCGAAGTCGACGATGACGCGCCGATGACCCTGACCGAGCTCCAGGACAGCATCCGCCGCGTGCTCGGCGCGGATCTCCCCCTGGAACAAGCGACGCGGCTCTCCCGCTACCAGTTTCAGGCCAGGCAGGCCGAACGGTACCGCGACAGGCGGATCCTGCTGGCCGGCGACGCGGCTCATCAGTTTCCCGCCACGGGCATAGGCCTTAACGTCGGCATGCTCGACTCGGTCAACCTCGCCTGGAAGCTGGCCGCCGCCATCGGCGGCTGGGCGCCGGCCGGGCTGCTGGACACCTATCACGGCGAACGCCACTACGCCGGCGCACGCGGACTGCTCCAGACCCAGGCTCAGGTGGCACTGCGGCGCGGACACGACCCAGCCGCCGAAGCGCTCCGGGACCTCTTCGGCGAACTGCTCACTGACGAGCAGCCACTGCGCCGCATCGGAGCCCTCATCGCCGCCACCGACATCCGCTACCCGCTACCCGGCCCCCGCCAGCACCCCCTGACCGGCACCTTCGCCCCCGACCTCACCCTGCGCACCAGCCAGGGCACCACCAGCGTCGCGGAACTCATGCACCCCGCGCGGCCTGTCCTCCTCGACCTGGCCGACCGCCCGGACCTGCGCGAGACCGCCCGGGACTGGCAGCACCGCGTCGACATCCACACCGCCGAAACCGGTCACCGGCCCGCCGACGCCCTGCTGATCCGCCCGGACGCCTACATCGCCTGGGCCGCGGCCACCGGCGAACCCGGGGACACCGCCGCGCCCGCGCTGACGGAAGCGCTCTCCGGCTGGTTCGGCCCACCCGGGCCGCGGTGACCGGCCATGCGCTGTCACCGGCGGGATGAACTGATCAAGATCACCGAAAATATCGCACCGTACGGCAGCCGCCATTCGGGTTGCCACCTGCGGCGGAGCGCCCTCTGGCGTGCGCTGGCACTTGCGCTCGCTTATGTACCCTGTTAGTTACGTAACTATTTTGGTACATTAACGCCATGGAAGCTGTACTGCGGGCCCTGGCGGACCAGAGCCGCCGGATGATGCTGGAGACGTTGACCGGCGGTCCGGCCACCGCGGGTGAGCTGGCGGCGCTGCTGCCGATTGCCCGCCCGGGGGTATCACGACACCTGCGGGTACTACGAGAGGCGGGCCTGGTCGAGGTCCGCCAGGAGGCGCAGCGGCGCGTCTACAGCCTGCGTCCCGAGCCGCTCGCTGAGGTCGATGAATGGCTGGGCCGGTACCGGACCCTGTGGGAGCAGCGGCTGGATGCCCTGCACACCGAGATAGCCCGGGGCAAACACGAACGAAGGAGCACCAGATGACCACCAGCAGGGACCGTGCAGGCAACCGCATTCTAGGCAGCCTGCGATCAGCGGACGACAAGGGCGTCGTGCGCATGGAGGACCGCTTCGACACCGATATCGACGACATGTGGTCGGCATTCACCGACCCTCTGCGTCTGGCCCGCTGGCTCGGCGAGTTCGAGGGCGACCTGCGCCTAGGCGGTGAGTTCCGCGCGCATTTTTACTCAAGCGGATGGGAAGGCATCGGCCGCGTGGACGTGTGCAAGCCCCCGCAGCACCTACGGGTGACGACCAGGGACGAGGACCAGCCGAACGATCATGTCATCGAGGTCAGGCTGGCCGCCGACGGCGACCAGACCATCCTCGTCCTAGAGGAACGGGGCATGCCTCTGGAATATCTCGCCGAATACGGGTCGGGAATCCAGATCCATGTCGAAGATCTCGCCGCCCACCTCGCCGGACGCGAGCGCTGCGACGCCGCCACGCGGTGGAACGAACTCCGCCCCGCGTATCAAGACCTGGCGGCCGAGGTCGGCTAGACCGAAGTTCCCCCAAGCCGATGGGTCCATGCGTTTACCAGGCTCCAGGCACCCCATCCAGCAAGCGGCCGAACTGTCACTAATACCCATAAAAGGCGCACGTCCGGGTGCCGCCGTCCCGTGATCGAACCGGCCCTAGGTTCCATCGGGCCGGTCCGGTGCGGCCCGATGCTCCATCGGTGCGGTGGCGGCGCGGGTCTGCGGTGGCTAGCGGGATGAGCCGGGCGGGACGATGGCGGACAGCTGGCCCGAGGAATCACGGTCCGGTGCGGCACGGCGCCACTTGCGCGGCGCTGCTATGCGCCGTTGCCCGGCCCGGCTAGCCCGTTGCTTATCGCGTACCGCACCGCCTGGGCGCGGCTCTGCACGCCGGTCTTGGCGAAGATGCGGTTCACGTGCGTCTTGACCGTCGCCTGGCCGAGAACGAGCCGTTCGCCGATCTCCCGGTTCGACAGCCCCTCACCGATGAGCGTGAGCACCTCGACCTCCCGCGCGGTGAGCTTGTCGGGGAGCCCGCGAAGCTGCCGTGCTGCCTCGCCCGGAACGCCGTCGCCGAGCGCGCTGACCAGGCGCGCCTGCACCACCGGGTCTAGCCACGTCTGGCCGCGGTGGACCGCGCGGATGGCGGCCTCGATCTCCTCGGCGCTCGCGTCCTTGGTGAGGTAGCCGGCCGCGCCCGCGCGAAGAGCGGGGAAGACCGATTCGTCATCGGCGTAGGTGGTGAGCACGACGACACGCGCCGCGCTGCGCCCGGTGATCTGCCGGGTGGCCTGCACGCCGTCCATCTCCGGCATGCGCAGGTCCATGAGGACGACGTCGGGGGCGAGCTCGTCGACCAGCGCGACGGCGGCCGCCCCGTCCGGCGCGGTGCCGACGACCTCGATGCCCTCGCAGAGCCCGACGAGCATGGCCAGACCGTCGCGGACGGTCCGCTGGTCATCGGCGACCACCACCCGCAGGGTCGCGCCATCGGTCATGCCGGCGCGCTCACGACGACCGACCATCCCGGTCCCGAGGGCCCGGCGGCGAAGTCGCCGCCGAGCCGCTTGATCCGCTCGCGGACGCCCGCCAGACCCCAGCCGCTGCCCTCGGCCGCGAGCGCGCTCGGCTCTCCGCCGTCGTCGGTCACCGCGAGCCGGACGGCCGCCGCGTCGAAGGAGAGCTCGACCCGCGCGGCGGCCCCGGCGGCGTGCCGCGCGACGTTCGTGAGCGCCTCGCCGGCCACCCGGTACAGGGCCAGACCCAGGTCGGGAGGCACGGGCCGCGGCGTTCCTGAGACGGTGTAGGCCACCGCGAGGCCGAAGTCCCGGCGGAAGTGCTCGACGAGCTCGCCGAGCTGGTCCACGCCGAGCCGGTTATCGCGGCGGAGCGCGCCGACGGCGTCCCGCGCTCCGGCCAGACCCTGCTTGGCCAGGCCGGCCGCGTCGTCGATGGCGGAACGCAGCTCGGCCGGTGCTTCCGCCTGGCCCGCGAGCTTGCGCATCATTTCGAGCTGGATCGCCAGCCCGGACAGCGACTGGGCCAGGACGTCGTGCAGGTCGCGGGCGATTCTGGCCCGCTCCTGCGCCGCGGCTGCCCGCGCCTGGTCATCGCGGGCCTCCTCGAGCTGCGCCAGGAGCAGTTCGGTGCGCTCCTGGCTGACCCGGTAGCGCCGCAGCAGGGCGCCCGTGACGCCGAGCACCGCGCACAACAGGGCCGAACCGGCGATCGACGCGGCGCCGACGCCTGTGGTCGTGCCGAGCGCGACGACGACGCCGACGGTGACCGCCGCGCCGACGGCGGCGGCGAAGGGCGGCGAAAGCGCGACCCCGGCGACGAACACGACGGCGCTGGCGGGCAGGTCCGAGAGCCCGTTGGGCTGGAACAGGGCGATCCCGACCGCGCTCGCGCCGAAGACCGCGAGCTCGCCGACACGCGCAGCGACCTGGTCCGGGAAGCGCGGGCGAAGGAGCGGCCAGCCGAGCATCTCGACCGCGAAGACGACCAGGCAGATCGCCAGGGCCAGGTGCCGTCCGGACAGCCCGACCGCGGGCTTCGACGTCACCGCGACGACCACGACGATGGCGACGACCCACCAGCGCAGCGGGGCGAGCTGCCGGCCCTCACGCCGGAAGCGGCGCAGGGCTTCCGCCAGCGCCGCCTGCACCCGGTCGCTCATGAGGCAAGCTTAAGTCCGCTGGGCTCGGGGCGATCGCTGGCCGCGGGCACCTCAGGCTGCCACGGTCTGGCGCCGGCCGGCACCCAGGACCTCACCGGTCTCGCGGGTCCGGGCCCCGCGGATCATGATGACGACCAGGCGGGCGATCACTTCGGCCAGCGCCATCAAGATGAGCGCCGCGACCCACGCGTTCTCGCTGGTGATGTCGTGGGCGATGGAGAAGTTCGCGATGGCGTGCGCGCCGCCGTGGCTCGAGTACTCCTCGAAGCCGAAGCGGCTGCCGATGCCGATGATCCACAGCGCCGCCGCGATCACGCCGGCCTTGGCGTAACCGTGGCCGTCGCTGGCCCGCCACACCCGCGTCGTCGCCCCGCAGCCGACGCCGAGGACAAGCCCGATTCCGCCGAGGACGGCATAAAGGGTGACGTCGTTCCCGGCGGTCGGGAAAGCGCGGAGGTAGTACACGGCCGCGGCGGCCACCAGGATCACCGGCCGGATCGCGGTCCTGGCGTCCAGGCGGCTGCCCCTGATCTGAAGGATCACCAGGGCGATGAGGGCGATGTTGATGATGTAGTCAGTAAGTGTCATATACCCAGTGTCGGATTCGGAGCACCGCACGTCGCCAGCCCGCGGGTTGGTCTTTCCGGCGACGGCGCCTAAACCCGCGGGTTTAGACCGCGGCCCGCTGATCGCCCCCACGCCCTGCTAGAGGAGACCGTGGTAGAGGCGCAGGGCGTCGTCGAGTGCGTCCATTTCGTCGTCGTCGAGCACGCCGATCCAGTTGTTCAGCTTAGAAATGTCGACGCCAAGCATCTGCTCGAGGAGTATGCGGCATTTCCGGCCCTCAATCTCGGCTTCTGGCCGGGTAAGGCCGGGCCGGGCCGAGGTGGAGGTGGGGGCGACGGTCACGACTGACCCGATGAAGTTCGTGGCGGTCACGACGACCGCGTAGCGGCGTCCCTCTTGGGTGTGATCACCGGTACGGGCTGGCAAGGTGATGAGGAAAATAGAGCCCTTACGAAGCAAGGTAACGGGCCCACTCGCGGATCCGCTCCGCTTCCTCTCGCTCCGCCGGATCGTTAGCGATCTCGGCCGACTCCCGGCGCATCCGGTCCTGCATAGTGGTGAACCAGGCCAGGTGGATGGCCTTCCTGATCACCTCAGAGGTCGACCCGCCGAGTTCTTCGACCATCTGGTCAAGTTCTTTGCGCGTCTTTTCATCAACGCGTACGGTCACAACTTCCATGGGCTGAGCGTAACACGATCCGTATTACATACCTAGGGTTGGCGGTGATCGGTGTGGTGCAGGACGGCCCGCGTGCCTGCGGCGATGGCGAGAGCGGCGAGTACCACGAAGACCAGCATGACGTCGCGGGCCGCCACGTATTCGGTGGCGACGCCGAGCGCGATCACCGGCGCGGACAGGCCGATGTACGCGCCGAGGAAGAAGCCGGCCAGCACCTCGGCGCGGGATCCGGGCGGGGCGGTGCCGACCGCGGCCACCAGGGAGCCGCGGAAGACGAGGCCGGCGCCGGCGCCGGTGACGATCCCGCCGATCACGAACACGGGCAGGCTCGGCAGCCACATCCCGGCGGTGAACAGCGTCAGGCCCGCGAAGAGCACCGGCACCGACACCTTCAGCGTGGTGGCGGTACTCGCCGGGCCGAGCGCGATCTGCGCGACCGCCCCGGCGGCGAACGCGGAAAAGGCGACGGCGCCCGCGACCGCGTAGGAGGTCTCGTGCATGGTGCCGGCCAGGAAGCCGGGCACGAGGGAGTTGAAGACGCCGTAGACCGCGAACGCCGCCGCCGCGGCGCCCGTCGCGGCGAAGAAGGTGCCGCGGGCGTGCGCGGGTATCGCCACCCGCTGCGGCCGCCAGGCCGGCTGCGGGTCCGGCCGGCTGGCCGTCTCCGGCGCGAAGGCGATCAGCAGCGCCAGCACCACGAGGACCCCGCCGAAGATCACGTAGGGGATCACCAGCGGCAGCGGCGCGAACTGCGCGAGCAGCCCGGCGCCAAGCGGCCCGACCCCGATCCCGCCCAGGTTGGCCGCCGTCGCCACCACCTGCGGACGCCGGCCCGTCGGCGACCCGCCCGCGCCCACGTGCAGTTCGGCCAGGTACGCGGTCGCGGTCCCGGTGGTGAGGCCGATCGACACGCCGGAGACGACCCGCGCGATGATGAGGCCCGCCAGGCTGGGGAAGGCGATGAACAGCACCGCGCTCGCCACGTTGACGGCGAGCGCCGGCACCAGGACCCGGCGCCGTCCCACCCAGTCCGAGATGTGCCCGCCGAGGAACAGGCTGACGATCACGCCGATCGCGTAGACCGCGTACACCACCGTGATCATCAGCGTGGAGAAGTGGTCGCGCTGCTGGTAGATGACGTAGAGCGGCGTCGGGACCGCCGAGAACGCGAGGTTGACGCAGAAGGCCGCCGCCACGACCCAGAACGCCGCCGAGTGGTGGCGTTGGCGTCGGGTCTGCCGTGCGGCTTCCCTCGCCGGGGTGCCCGGCAGCGCTGCTGTCTGTTCCGTTTGTGCGGTCATGTCGTCCCGTTCCGTCCCTTGCTTTTCAGGCCTTTGCCCTCACTGCCAGAATGGACGACATGATTTATGGTGTCCAACGAAAGATAGCGATCGCACTCATGCCTGACAGGAATTAATCATGGAACTGCGGCACCTTGAGCACTTCGTCGCCGTCGCCGAGGAGCGGAACTTTACCCGGGCCGCCCGGCGCCTCCACCTGGTCCAGTCGGCCCTGTCGGTGTCCATCCGCTCGCTGGAGCGCGAGCTGGACACCAAGCTGTTCGAGCGGACCACGCGCGAGGTCAGGCTGACCGACGCCGGCCGTGTCCTGCTGCCAGAGGCGCGCCGCACCCTCGACGCGGCCGCCAGCGCCCGGGCGGCGGTCTTCGGGGCCCACGAAGGCCTGCGCGGGACGCTGCGGCTCGGCATGATGCAGGTGATTAACGTGGTCGAGGTCGGCTCGCTGATCGCACGGTTCCACCGCGAGCGCCCGATGGTGGACATCCGGCCCAGGACCGCTCCCGGCGGGTCGGCGGCGCTGATCTCCGATGTCCGGCGCGGCGCCCTGGATGCCGCCTTCGTGGCCATCAGCGGCCCGGACCAGCCAGGGCTGACGGTGACGACGCTGGCCCGCGAGCCCGTGCTGCTCGGCTGCCCGCCCGATCACCCGCTGGCCCGACGCGCGGTCGTCTCGGTCAGCGAGCTGGCCGGCGAGCCGTTCGTCGACCACACGCCGGGCTGGGGCACCCGCACGATCGCCGACCAGCTGTTCGCCAGGGCAGGCGTCGAGCGGCCGATCGGCATCGAGGTGCCGGACGCGTCGATCCAGGTGTCGCTGGTCCGCGCCGGGCTCGGGCTGGCCATCCTGCCGGCGTCGATGATTGCGGACACGGGCCTGACGGGCGTTCCGCTGCGGCCCGCCGCGACCTTCACCGTGGCGTTCATCGTCCCCGCCGACCGGCCGCTGGCCCCGGTCACCCAGGCGTTCGCCGACCTCGTCGCGGCCACGCACCCAGGCTAGACACGATCGCGTTCCGCGCGGGCGGCGATAGCCGCCGCTGACCTGGGCGGCGCCGGCTTACATCGAGTTGGCCCGGACTGGTACCCGGCCGGCATCGGTGATGGCCGGGCGGTCGGCGCGGAAGGCGCTGAGCCGGAACTGGCTGGTGCCGTCGATGGCCAGTTCGGCCAGGATCCGGCCCAGGAGCCCGGCGAACTTGCCGGCGTGCCCGGCCCCCACGCCGACCAGTACCCGCGCCGAGCCGGGCAGATAGTCGGCGATGAAGTCGCGGTCGGGCGGGAAGTCGTAGCAGCAGACGCGGGTGTAGAGCTCAGGCCCGAGGGCGCCGGGCAGGTAACGCTCCAGGAACGCCCGCACTTGCGCCCCCCGCCGCGGATCAGGGATGTCGGTCCGGGTCTGCGGCGTGACCGTGGGCCCCGCGCCATCGAGACCGGCCTTGACCGCCACCTCGCCGTAGACGGGAAGGCCGTAATACAGCAGGCCGTCCTCGGCGATCATGCCGAAGACGGTGAACTGCCCGGGGGCGAACGCGCGCACGTTGGGTGTGGCGAAGTAGGTGACCTGTTCCTGGTAGCCCGGCGGATATCGAGGATTCCGGCTTCGGGATCGAACAGCGCGATGTGCTGGCCGCCGAGCCGCCACTGCGGCCAGCGCTCGTTCACCTGGACTCCGCTGAGCATTTCGAACGGCAGGCCGCTGGCGGCCATCGCGATCGCGGTGCCTCGAGGGTCTCGATCCCGGCGCTGTCCCGCTCCGCGATGACCAGCCCGCCGGTCCGGTGCACCAGCCGCAGGCCGGTCTCCTGCTCGACGACGTTCCAGTTCTGGTAGGCGGCCGGGGTCAGCGTGGTGTAGGTCTGCCGGCTGTAGGCGTGCCTGATCACCCGGGAGTGATCCTGCGACGCGCCGCCGCTGTGCCCGAGCTCGTGCTGCTCGAGGGCCAGCACCGCGTCACCGCCCAGCCGCCGGCTCAGCCAGTACGCGGTCGCGGCGCCGATCGCGCCGCAGCCGATGACGATCACCCGGTAGTGCTGCGGCATGCGTCCCCCATCAAGGTGGTGTACCACTGGTAGTAACGGGAGATCACCGGGGCCTCGCTGGGCACCAGGACCCCGCCGCAGGCGTAGGCACGCGAGCTCATGTTCGGCTGGCACCACTGGGCCGCGGCGAAGTCCTGCTCGTTGACCTTGCGGAACAGGGCCACCGCGTCGGCCACGTCGTGCCCGGCCTCGAGCGTCTGGGCCGGGAACAGCCACTCGCACACGGCCAGCGTCCGGTCCGGCGCGACGGGCTCGAACCTGTGCACGATCACGTGGTCGCTGACCAGCGAGAGGAAGCAGTTCGGGCGCACCACCATGCCGTAGTAGAGCCGGTCGTCGGCGGGTAGCAGGCCGGGCAGCCCGGGCAGCACCGTCTGCCCGGTCAGCGAGAAGGACGGGCGGGTCGCCGCGATCGGGTAGCCGCCCGGGTCGTAGCCCTCGGCCCCCATGGCCGGGGACCTGAACTGCGGGATCGTCGTCACCAGCTCGGGGTGAATGTTGTGGCAGTGATAGCACTCCTGGAAGTTCTCGTAGATCAGCTTCCAGTTCGCCGCCACGTCATACTCGGCCCTGGCGCCGACCGCTAGCTCGCCGAGCCGGTACCGCTGGAACTTGCCGTAGTCGCCCAGCCGGACCTCGATCTGCGGCCGCAGGTGATCCTCCAGCGGCACCGGCTGCGGGGCGAGGCTGACCCAGATCAGCCCTTCCCAGGTCGCGACGTGGGCCTGGTGCAGCCGGTAGCGGCCGCGGTCGGTGCCGTCCAGCGCCCGCCAGTTGGGCGCCGCGACCAGCTGGCCGTCCAGCCCGTAGGTCCAGGCGTGGTAGGGACAGCGGATCGTCCTGCCGACCTCGCCGCTGTCGGTCAGGCACAGCTGCGCGCCGCGATGCCGGCAGACGTTCAGGAACCCCCGGATCGCCTGATCCCGGCCGCGTACCAGCACGACCGTCTCGCGGCCCACCCGCCGCCGGATAAACCGGCCGGGAGCAGGGATCTCATCGACCCGGCCCGCGTAGTACCACTCGTGCTCGAAAATGCGCTCGAACTCCGCCGTCAGGATTTCAGGATCGGTGTAATAGGCGCCGTCCAGCGTCGGGGTCAGCACCTCTGTTTCGGCAATCACACGCGGCCTCCCTGGCCTCAAACGCGCCGACCCGGACGGTCCCGGCATCCGGGTTCCAGGGCCGTCAGCCGCATCGGGCGCCGGCCCGGGTGGCTCAGTCAGCGTAACCAGCCAGCCGCGGCTGGCTCATCGCACAGCTGCCGGAGGTTCCGGTCCGCCGGCTTATACATCTGTAGGATTCTGGTGAGTGGGAGGGGCGCGTGTTCGAGCAGCAGCTACAGGTCATTGCCGAGCAGCTCGCCAACGCCCTGGAGCGATCGGTGATCATCGACGATGCCGCGCTGCGCCCGGTGGCGGTCAGCGCGCAGACCGGGCTGGTGGACGCCACCCGGATCGAGGCGGTGCTGCAGCGACGCACCAGCGCGCGGCACCGGCGGATGCTCACCGAGCACGGGATCTTCAAGGCGCGCGAGCCAGTGCCGATCCCGGCCCCTGAACCCGGGAGCCTGCCCAGGCTGTGCCTGCCGCTGGCGCACCGCGACCAGCTGCTCGGCTTCCTGTGGCTGATCGACGAGCCGCCCCTGACCGCGGCGCAGATCCAGCGGGCCAAGGCCGCCGCGGCGCAGGCCTCGCGGCTGCTGCAACAGCGGGCGGCCCGGCAGATCGCGGAGTTCGGCGCCTTCGCCGGGCTGGCCGACGCGCTACTGCACGCCCATGAGCGAGAACGCGCCGCGGCGGCCCGCAAGCTGACCGACGAGGCGGCGCTGACCGGCTCGCCACCTTATACTCTGGCGCTGATCCGGTACCTGGCGGACGCGCCAGCGGGCGAGCGCGGCAACCTGCTTCAGGTGGCCGGCGACCTGCGGCGGCGGGCGGCACCGGGCAGCTTCGTGCTGGCCACCCCGGGGCAGCACGAGCTGGCGGCGGTCACCACCCGGGACGCGACCGGCCCGCTGCGCGATGCCGTCCGGGCCTTGCCCGGGCCGCCGCTGGTCATCGGCACGGCTGGCGCCGCGGCGGCGCTGGAGGCGATCCACGCCCAACTGGGCAACGCGCGCTACGCGGCTGAGGTTGCCGCGGCCGTTCCCGCGTTCGGCCGGGCCGCGGACTGGGGTGAGCTGGGCGGCTACGCCGTCTTCCAGTATCTGCCGCGCGACCAGGCGGCACCGGAGCGGATCTGCCGGGGCATAACCGCGCTGCTGACCGAGCGCACCGGGATGTACGAGGCCACGATCCGGGCCTACCTGGACTGCGGCGCGAACGTCCAGCAGGCCGCGGCGCTGCTGCACATCCACCGGACAACCCTGTACTGGCGCCTGGCCCGGGTGACCGACCTGCTTGCGGTCGACCTGAGCCGGGGCGATGACCGGCTGAAACTCCACCTGGCCCTCAAGCTAGCCGAACTGACCCGGCCAGGCCGGAGAGTTACCTGACCCGAACCTGCCGGGAGCTGCCGTCACCAGACCTGGCCGGTCCTAGCCATCCCGTCATCGCGAGCGGCTGTTCCTGGCGGGGCTGCCGGGGTTGGAGAGAGGCTTGGGGGATGATCCGAGCGGGACGTTGGGGGGACAGCTGGCCCGGGATCATCGGCCCGGTGTCGCAGGGGACGCCTGGTGACCATGACGCAGAGCCCGAAGTCTTCACGTGACCAGCGCGAGGAGCTCAGCCGAAGGGCAACGGGCGCTGCGGCCGGGAATCACGGCCCGGCACTGATACGGCCGGCGACGGGTTAGCCGGGGCTGGCGAGCAGGCGGGACAGGACCTCGTCGATCGCTCCGGTCCCGGCCAGCATGGCCGCGTCGGCATTTTCCGAACGGGCCACGAACAGCGCGATCTCGTCGATCGCGGCCAGGACGACGTGGGAGAACACC
>Ga0302229_10000901_pt1 | contig 23035 bp, 23 predicted proteins | sample II_Palsa_N1_3_FD_193518 | JGI IMG/M metagenome (GOLD analysis project Ga0302229, IMG submission 193518) | Peat permafrost microbial communities from Stordalen Mire near Abisko, Sweden - II_Palsa_N1_3 | ecosystem: Environmental > Terrestrial > Soil > Palsa > Peat permafrost | place: Sweden... | reverse complement strand
AGGATCACCGCCTGGTCGAGGCGCGCCGCCAGGTCCGGGGAAGGGACGCAGTCGTACTGCGCCGCCCCCATCACCAGAATGGCGCCCGCCGCGTGCGGTTCGTACTGGCGTGAGGTCAGCCACACCTGCACGAGGGTGACGGCGAAGTAGAGGACGATCACGGTCACGACGAGCATCGCGATGCGCAGCGCCCAACGGAGCGGTGCGAGGAGCATCAGGGACGAGGTGTGGCTCGCTCGAGCGCGACCGCCAGCCGGCGACAGGTCTCGTCGCGGCCGAGCACCGCCAGCGAGTCGAACAAGGGCAACCCTCTCGTGCGGCCCATGACAGCCACCCGGATGGGCGCCTGCGCCTTGCCCAGCTTGCGCCCCACCGCCTCGGCAAGCTCCAGCGTGACCTCGTGCAGTGAGTCCTTGTCCCAGGTCGACAACTCCTCATAGGCGGCCAGCGCGCCGGCCAGAATCCGCGCTGCGTCCTCGTCGGATGTCACCGCCTTCTGCCAGCTGTCGGCGTCGTCCGGCGCGTCCGCCAAGAACAAGAAGTCGACCAGATCGGGCACCTCGCTCAGCACGGTCACCCGCTCCTGGGTCACCGCGGCCAGCGCGGCGAAGACAGCGGGATCGAAGCGCTCCGGCGCCCAGGCGGGCGCCGACACGACGGGCGCGCCGGTGTCGGGGTCGATCCAGCCCCCGGGGGCCCATTCCCCCGGCACGGGATCGACCCATGGGCGGGTCGCCGCGGTGAAGTCGTCCACGGAAAGTTCGCGGATGTAGACACCGTTCATGTGAGAGAGCTTCTTGACGTCGAAGAAGGCTGGCGACCGCTGCACGTCCTCGAGCCGGAAGCGCTCCAGGATCACCTCCAGGGACACGATCTCCTCGTCGCCGGGGCTCCAGCCGAGCAGGCCGAGATAATTCCGGAACGCCGCCGGCAGGTAGCCCCGCTCCCGGTACATCTCCACCGCCACGGGGTCGCGGCGCTTGGAGAGCTTCTTCCCCTGCTCGTTGACCAGCAACGGCAAGTGGGCGTACGCCGGCAACGCCAGCTCGACCCCCTCGGCCCGGTTGAGCGCGCCCCACAGCATGATCTGCCGTGGGGTCGTCGGCAGCTGGTCCTCGCCGCGGATCACGTGGGAGATGGCCATCGTCCGGTCGTCGACGGCATTGGCCAGCACGAAGAGGGGCTGGCCGTTGCCCTTCACGCAGATGAAGTCCTCGAGCGCCCGCTGGGGGAACTCCACGTCGCCCCGCACGAGGTCGTGCACTTCGACCACGCCCTCGTCCGGGGTGCGGAAGCGCAGGGCCCGCCCCTCGCCACGTGCCAGCCCGGCGTCACGGCAATACCCGTCGTAGCCCGGCGTCGGGTCGCCCGCCGCCGCCCGCTGCCTCGTCCGCTCGTCGATCTGCTCTCGCGTGCACGCGCAGGCGTACAGCGCGCCGCTCTCCCAGAGCGCCTCGATCGCCGCCGCGTGCACGTCCGCCTGCGCGGACTGGAAGTAGGGCCCCTCGTCGGGGGACATGCCGAGCCAGTCGAGCGCGGTGATGATCCCGTCCGTCCACTCGGGTCGGTTGCGGGCCGCGTCCGTGTCCTCAATGCGCAGAATGAAGGTGCCGCCGTGCTGGCGCACGAAGAGCCAGTTGAACAGCGCCGCCCGCGCGCTGCCGACGTGGAAGAACCCCGTCGGCGAAGGGGCGAAGCGCGCCCGGGGCCGGGGCTGGGTGATCGAATCGGTCATGCGGTGTGCCGGCACATCCCGGGCGCCGGCGGGATGCAGAGAAAGGGACGGGGCGTCAGTCGTCCTCAATGGAGATGGCGCCCGTCGGGCAGCCGTTGACCGCCTCACGCAGGCGCTCGTGGAACTCCTCGGGCGGGTGCTCGTTCAGCACGTACAGATAGCCGTCGTCCCGCACCTCGAAGACCTCGGGCAGGATCCCCATGCAGACGGCATTGCTGGCACACTCGTCGAAATCCACGACGACCTTCACGGAGACCTCCTGGTCAGGCTGGCTTGGCCCGCCGAGCATATCGGCCGGGCCCCTCGCCTCAAGGTTTGTCGGCGCCGACGACCCACATGGCGAAGAACTGTGAGCCACCACCGTAGGCCTGGCCCAGGGCCCGGCGGGCGTCGGCCACCTGGTGCTCGCCCGCCATGCCGCGCACCTGCAGGGCGGTCTCCAAGAAGCGGAGCATCCCGGACGCGCCGATCGGGTTGGAGGACAGCACGCCGCCCGAGCAGTTCCACGGGATGTCCCCGCCCTCGATCATCGACGTTGCACCGGCCTGGGTGAGCTTCCACCCTTCGCCCTCGGGGCAGAAGCCGAGGTTCTCCAGCCACATCGGCTCGTACCAGCTGAAGGGCACGTAGACCTCGGCCATGTCGAAGTCCGCCCGCGGGTTGGTGATGCCGGCCTGGCGGTAGAGGTCGGCCGCGCAGTCGCGTCCCGCTTGCGGGTTGACCTGGTCCCGGCCGGCGAACATGGTGGGCTCCGAGCGCATGGCCATGCCGTGGATCCAGGCGGGTGGCCGCCCGGTCGCCGCCGTCGCCGCACCGGCGGCCTTCTCCGATCCGATGACCATGGCGGCCGCACCGTCGGAGGACGGGCACGACTCGAGATAGTGCAGCGGGTCCCAGAGCATGATCGACTCCTCCACCATCTGCATGGAGATGTCGGGCAAGTGGAGGTGCGCGTAGGGGTTCTTCAACGCGTGCAGGCGGTCCTTGACCGCCACCATCATCCCGATGTCGCGCGGCGCGCCGGAACGGTACATGTAGGCCCGGATGATGGGGGCGAAGTAGCCGCCGGCGCCGGCGAGCAGCGGCGCCGAGAAAGGCTGGGGCACCGACAGGGCCCACATGGCGTCCGAGTCGCTCTGCTTCTCGAAGGCCACGGTGAGGACGCGCTCGTGAATCCCCGAGGCGACGAGATGCGACGCCACGATGGCCGTCGAGCCGCCGACCGAGCCGGCGGTGTGCACGCGGAACATCGGCTTGCCCACCGCGCCCAGCGCCGGCGCCAGGTAGAGCTCGGGCATCATGACGCCCTCAAACATGTCGGGGGCCTTGCCGACCACGACGGCGTCGATGTCGGCGAACGTCAGGCCGGCGTCCTCCAGCGCGGCGACGGCCGCCTCGCGCACGAGCCCGGCGATCGAGACGTCCTCCCGCTTGGACTTGGCCACCGTCTGGCCCACCCCGATGACTGCGCAACGCTCGGACATCACACACCCTCCAGGACGCAGACCAGGTTCTGTTGCAGGCAGGGCCCCGACGTGGCGTGCGCCACGGCGCGGTCGGCCTGGCCGGACCAGATGCGCTGGGCCGACTCGCCGATGCGGATGAGCCCGGCCGACATCATGGGATTGGCCGCCAGCGCGCCGCCCGAGGGGTTGACGTCGACGCCCTCCCCGAGTCCCAGCGCCTCGGCCAGGATCAGTTCCTGGTGGGCATAGGGCGCGTGCAGCTCGGCCACGTCGACCTTCTTGGCTCCCACTCCGGCTTTCTCTCCTGCCAGCTTGGTCGAAGGCGATGTGCTGAGGTCGCGGGCGCCCACCGAGTGCGTCTCAATGCGGTGGTCGATGCCGGTGATGAACGCCGGCCGCTCGCACAGCTCGTAAGCCCGGTCGCCGGCGGCGAGGACGATGGCGGCGCAGCCGTCGGTCAGCGGCGGCAGTGCGTGACGTCGCAACGGCGCCACTTCGTAGTCCTCAGCCAGGAGCGCCTCGGGCGAGCGGTCGTAGGCCACCTGGGCCTTGGGATTGTCCAGTGCCGAACGCCGGGACCGGCTGGCCACGGCGGCGAAGTCGGCCTCGCTGGCCAACCCCTTGTCGATCATGGCCTGCGCCTGCAGCGCGGCGAGCGATGTCGGGTCCGGCCACAGCGGCGCCAAGTAGTAGGGGTCGAGCTGGACCGAGAGGATTTCGCCCAGGTGGCCCATGGAGGAGCGGCCGAAGGCGTAGACGAGGGCGGCGTCGATCTCACCCTCCTGCAGCAGCACCCAGGCCTCGTAGAGTGCCCAGGCGCCGTCCATCTCGACGTGCGACTCGGCCCGGGGCGGCCACACCCCGACGGCGTCGAGCGCCGCCACGAAGGAGAAGGGGCCGCCGATCAGGTAGTCGGTCGAGCCCGAGCAGATGAACCCGACGTCGTCCTTGGTGATGCCGATGTTGCCGAACACCTCGGCCACCACCGGCATGAGCATCTCGACCTCGTTGCGGTTGTCTTCACGCCGCACGTTGTCGTACTGGGCGAAGGACACGACGCCGACCGGGCGAGAGCCCGACGTCAGATCCGGGAAGCCGCTCACAAATACTCCTTGTACGTCTCGTAGGCGGCGTCTGGCTCGCCGGTGGGGCGGAAGTACTTGACCGAGGCCAACGTCGGTCCCCACTCCTCGGGTGGCGCCCAGACCGCCTCGACCCGCATCCCCATGCGGATCTCGTCGATGGGGATCTCCTGAATGAGGCCCATGAAGGACAGGTTGGCCCCGTCGAGGAGGATCTGGCCGCAGATGTAGGGGATCTCGATCGACTGCCCGGCGAAGGGCACGTTGACCACGCAGTAGGTGGTCATGGTGCCCGTGTTGGGCAGCTCGACGACCTCGTCGGTGGGCAGGCCGTCGGTCGGGCACGAGCCGCGCGACGGCACGTAGACCTTCTTGCACTTGGGACAGCGCTGCCCGATGAACTTGCCCTCTTCGTAGCCGTGCAGGTTCTTGCTCATGGCCACGCCGGCCGTGAATTCGAAGTCGAGGCGGGTGGTCGCCGCCATCATCGTCACCGGCTCGCGCTCGCTCACGCCCCACCTCCGGCCGCCACGAAATGGCTGATGTCCTTGACGTGCCCGACCCGCTCGTCCTCGGGGGCGAACTGGGGACGGACCCGCATACCGGTCGAGACCTCGTCGGGGCTCGCGGCCGGGAGCACGTGGAGGAAGGAGGTGTCGGCGCCGTCGAACTGCACCAGTACCCAGGCAAACGGCTCCTGCAGTGGATGCTTGGGCTGCGGGTGCCCCACCCAGGACCACGTGGTGACCGTGCCCTCTGGCCCGACCTCCACCACGCCGCCGGTCTCCTCCCCCGTCTCGGGGTCGTACTCCGTCGGCGGCACGATCACACGCCCTCCCGTACCCCGGATGCCGACGACCTTGCCGTCGCGCAATCCGGTGAGAAAGGCCCCCACGACCGGCCCCACCGAGCGCACGTAGGGGTACTCGAGGACGTGGTCGGAGCGGTAGATCACCGCTTCCTCTGCCATGTCACCTCCCCGTGTCCGCGGGCCTCCAGCAGGCCCCGGGTGAAACTAGAACAGATTCCAGTTTCGTGCCAGGGCCGGTCCGTCAGCCCAGGCTGGACATGTCCACGCCGGCCAGGAGCCGCGTGATGAAGGCCCGGTCGTTGAGAATCGGCACCTCGGAGACGAACATGCGGCCGTAGCGCTCGAAGTACATGAGCTGCTTGGCCAGGAGGAACGTGCCCCGGTCGAAGTCCGACATGAGGCCACCGGACTGGTCGGCCATGCGGCGCACCCTGCGCTGGGTGCGCAGGCGCCGGAGGATCGCCCGCACGCTGCGCTGGTGCGCCTCCACCCCCTGCGCCTGGGCCATCTGGAGCTGAATCGTCTGCATGATGCCGGCCAGGCTGACCTCCCCGAAGGGGCGGGTCAGCGCCGGCTCCATGATGGAGCGGACGAAGGCGGTGAGGTCCTCGCCGGACAGGCCGACCGCCACCCCGATGGCCGGCCCGTAGACGTCGGTGATGTGCTCGGTCACCACGGGCCACGCCGACTCGTCACCCATGGCGGCGGACAGCAGCGAAATGAAGAAGCGGTGGGTGGAGGGGTCGAGCCGGCCGACGATGCCCCAGTCGATGACGCCGATGCGTCCGTCGCGCAGCAGCATCATGTTGCCGGCGTGCACGTCGCCGTGGAAGGCGCCCCAGCGCACCGTGGTCAGGAAGAAGGCCCGGATCACCTCCTGCACCAGCGGGGTGGGATCGAAGCCGAGGTCGGCCACCCGGGCCAGGTCGTCGATGGGAACGCCGTCGAAGAACTCCATGGTGAGCACGTTGCGGCCCGAGAGCTCGGGGTAGGGCTCCGGCACGGCCATCAGCTTCAGGTCGAACTCGTTCTGCAGCCGGCGGAAGTGCGCCAGCGAGCGCGCCTCGTTGCGCAGGTCCATCTCCTCGCCGATCTGCACCCGGAAGCCGTCGAGCAGCTGCAGCGTGGAGCCGGCCATCTGGTCGCCGGTCTGGCGCACCAGGATCTCGAGCAGCGGTTGCATGAGATCGAGGTCCGTGGCCACGACGTGCTCGATGTCGGGCCGCAGCACCTTGACCGCCACCGTGCGCCCGTCGAGGAGCCGGGCCCGGTGCACCACGGCGATGGAGGCCGTCCCGATCGGGTCCGGTTCGAATTCGGCGAAGGCCTCGCCCAGTGGCAGTCCGAGATCCTCCTCGACCCGCTGGCGCACGTCGGGAAAGGGCACCGGAGGTCCGGTGTCGAGGCAGGCGCGGAACTCGTCGGCCACGTCGTCGCCGAACATGCCCGGCGAGGAGGCGATGATCTGGCCGAACTTCATGAAGGTCCCGCCGAGGTCCTGGAAGCTCTTGCGCAACGGCCGGGCCAGCTGCGCCGCCGGGAGCGGGCCCTGACGGATGGTGCGGAGCTGCCTGACGGCGGTCGGCGTGAAGTGGATCGCCACCACCTTGGCGATGGTCCGGCTGCGGCGCAGCAGCTCGCGGTGCGTCGGATGGGGCAGACGCCGCGGGTAGATGCGCGGCACGTCCTCGGTGAGCGGGCGCGGCACCGGGGTCGCCGACGTCTTTTCCGCCGACATCTCTGCCTGCACCCGGTGTGTCGTGCCAACCGGTGCGTCCGCCGCGCCTTGGTTCACCAGCTCAGGGTAGGCGAGCCGCGGGAGCGCCCAGCCATGCCCTGGTCGGAACGTCTACGAGAAGGAGCTCTCCAGTGCCGCCAGCGCGCCCTTGTAGGTGTCGCCGAAGATCGGCGCCATCTCGTCGGGGGACACGTCGTAGGCCCAGATCACCTTGGTCCCCGCGCCGTGGGCCTCGACCGAGATGGTGGCGGTGTGGCTCTCGATGGGCACGCCGTCGACGACCGAATAGGTGAGGACGCGGGCCTCCTCGTCCCGCGCCAGCAGCCGCTCGCGGATCTCCATGCCGAACATGCCGATGATGCGGTCGTCGCCCTCCATACGGAAGGACTCGAGACCCGGGAAGAGGACGTCGATACCGGCGAAGTCGCCCACCTTGGCCCAGACCTCCTCCGGTGCGGCTGCGATCGTCACGTCCACTGCACCTGCTGCCATTGCGGCCTCCTCGTCACTGGCGGTTCCCGTATCTGAAGTCGCCGGTACAGTACTGCCGACCCGGTCTCTCCGCAGGAGGCCGGTTGTGTGGAGGGGAGAGTGTTGATGGAGACGCGCATGATCGGCTCGTTGGACGTCACCGTTGTCGGCCTGGGTTGCAACAACTTCGGCATGCGTATCGGGCGCGCCGAGACCAAGGCCGTCGTGGACGCGGCACTCGACGCCGGCATCAACTTCTTCGACACCGCCGACATCTACGGAGGAGCTAAGAGCGAGACCTATCTGGGTGAGGCGCTGGGCTCGCGCCGGGACGACATCGTGCTGGCCACCAAGTTCGGAGCCCCCTACGAGGGGCACGAAGGCGGAGCCTCAGCCGCCTACATCCGCACCGCGGTCGAGGACAGCCTCACCCGGCTCGGCACCGACCGCATCGACCTCTACCAGCTGCACCTGCCGGACCCGAAAACCCCGATCGCCGAGACGATCGGCGCGCTGGTCGAGCTTGTGGCCGAGGGCAAGGTGCTCGAGTTCGGCTGCTCCAACTTCACCGTGGCCATGCTCAACGAGGCCGCTGCGGCGACGCCGGCCGGCAGCCCCGGCTTTGTCAGCGTGCAAAACCAGTACAACATCCTCCACCGCGATCCCGAGGATGGCGTCCTCGAGTGGTGTGACGGCGCGGGCGTGGCGTTCCTGCCCTACTTTCCGCTCGCCAGTGGGCTCCTGAGCGGAAAGTACCGGGCCGGCCAGCCTTTGCCGGAGGGCTCGCGCTTGACCGCCATGGGCGATGGAGCAAAGAGTCAGCTGTCCGACGAACGCCTCGCTGCCGTGGCGGACCTCGACGAGCTGGCCGAGCGGGAGGGCCACAGCGTGCTGGAACTGGCGTTCGGATGGCTGCTCACGCGGCCCGCCGTGGCCTCGGTCATTGCCGGAGCGACCCGGCCCGAGCAGATCACGGCCAACGTGGCCGCGGGTGCCTGGCGTCCCAGCGACGAGGTGCTGGCGGCCGTCGACACCATCGCGCCGCGCTAGGAGCGCGAAGCCGTCCGCGCCCGCGCCCGCGCCCGCGCCCGCACCGGTGCCAGGTGGACCAACACGTTGTAGGTCACGAGCGCGATGGCGAGGTGCATCGTCATCAGTACCAGCACGGCTTTCGCAGGCTGTCCCTGATGCCAGATGTAGAGGTCCGGCAGGAGCAGGACGATCGTCACCGCGATGGCCAGCCGGAAGAACAGCCAGCGCGGCGCCGAACTCAGACGCGTCACCACCGGCCACGCGGCACACGCGATGAGCACGCCGATGACGGTCAGCTTGGCGTAGTCGTGGAACTGGAAGTGTACGTAGCCCTTGGTCGAAGGGAACACGCGGGTGCCGATGGCCACCAGGGCCGCGTCCGCCGCCAGCGAGAGCGCGAGGGAGAGGACGGTCGCCACAGCCACCCGCCACCATTCCGGCTGTCGGTGCGGGGGCGAGAAGTCGATACGGGCCCAGGCCAGCACCCGCGCACTCGTATCGGGGGATGCCGCCATGCAGTCCAGGCTATGGAGAGAGGTGGCCCCGCCGAATCAGCCGCGAGGCTGAATTGGGCGGCGACACTCTCATCCTTGGGACGCAACCGAGGTGCCGCTCGACTGCATCTCCGCCGCCTCGACGATCTGGATGTCCGGCGGCTGAATGGCGAGCGGGCCGCCGGCGACGGGGACCTGCCAGACCATGGAGACGTACGGGGTCGGCTGCAGGGTCGAGCCGCTGGCGCAAGGTGGGTAGCCGGTGATGTCGAAGGGCATGGTGGGCGACGGGGTGGCCGGCCCGCAGACCTCGGTGCGGCGATGCCACTGGACCAGCGCGCCGTAGGGCATGGGGACCTTGGTCTCGGTGGCGGGGAGGATGTACATGGCGGCTGCCAGCACGTCGGTGCCCGACGGTGTCGCGACGTAGACCAGTCCGTCGACGTGTTGGGGATCGAGCGTCCGTTGTGCGGCCGCGTTGGCGGCCACGATGGTCGGGTTCACGTAGGTGACGACCGGGTAGTCCGTGGGCGACGCGGGCACGTATCCTGCGGCGACCGCCGCCGCCGGCGTGGTGTAGCCGGAGACCGCGGCGCTGGTCGCCTGCACGTACCGCACGGCGCCGATGTCGTCGGCCGCCGTGAGGCTCGGCGCGCAGCCGCTCTCCGCCATATGGATGTCGCTGGGCCCGTTGTTGCCATCGCTCAACAAGGTGCGCGCCTCGGACTGCGGAATGGCGGGGCCCGTGTAGTGCCAGTTGGGCGTCGTCGTGTTGAAGCCCGCCGCCGCGCTGGCGTCCGCTCCGTTCATGTCCATGCCGTTGCTCCCGCTCATGATCATGTACGGGGTGTTGGCCAGGTCGAGGCCCGAGATCTTGAGGCCGGTCTGGTGCGGCACGCAGGTGCTGACCGTGGCCGACTGGGTGCTCGAGCTCGAGCTGCTGCTCCCGTCCATGTTCATGCCGCTCATGGCGCTGCTCGACGACTCGGTCGCCGCCACGGCCGGATAGCTCGCGCTCAGCGCCAGCGCGGCCCCGAGGGCGGCGATGCCCAGGACGGCCGACGCCGGGCTGCGCCGCAGCACTTCTCCGGCGGGCGAACACCAGGCCTCCTTCGAGGCGATGACGGTGGGCACCATGGCCGCGGCCAGCAGAATGACCAGCGGCCCGGTGTTCGGGTCGGTGTCCGAACCGCTGAAGACATCGCCCGCGAGGCCCTGAGCGACGATCCACATCAAGCACGCCAGCAGCGCGCCGGCGGCCAGGAACCAGCCCGGCCGCCGGGCCACGAGGGGCCCCAGACCGATGGCGACCGAGACCGCGGCCAGAATCCAGGCCGTCTGTGTCCCGGTGGTCGAGAAGAGATTGGCGACGCTGGTGAGGAAGTGGGCGTACCAGCCGGGCACCCCGTCGGTCATGCCCGAGATGGCGCTCTGGATGGACGTGCGCGTGCGGTTCGCCGGCAACAGGAACAGGACGGCGGCCAAGGACCAGTAACCGGCCCACACGGCCAGCGGCGTGATGGAGCGGCCGACTCCCTGGGCGGCGCCCGACGAGGCGACGCCGGCGGGGCGGTCGGTCCAGCCGAGGTAGCGCCGGGGGGGCCGGGGCCAGGCCATCAGGCCGAGCAGCCCGTACATGAACACCGAGCCCGGGGCGCCGGTGAGGGCGCTGGCCGTGCCCGTGAGGAGCATGCCCAGGCCCTCGCCGATCACCCAGACCCCGAGCACCCAGAAGAAGGACACGACGAGAGCGGGGCGGACGGTGCGCCGGAACAGCAGGCCGACCCCGATGAAGAGCTGGATCAGCGCGAAGAAGGTGTTCCAGACCGCGACGTCGGGCGACACGAAGTTCCCGATGTGGGTGATGAAGTCCCCGAGGACGAAGGGCTGCCCGCTGGCGTTGGCCAGGATGTTGTCCTCGACGAAGCCCCGGCCGAACATGAAGGGCTGGAACTGCAGGGCGGCGTCGAGGATCCAGAGCAGGCCCAGGCCGATCTGGAGCCCCCGCTGCGAGCGGATGGCCAACGGGAAGCCGCCGTGGTGGTGGTCCTGCTCGTCCTGCTCCGTGCCCGGATCGGTCTCCATGCCCTGCTCTACGCTACCGGCGGCCTGGAAGATGGCCGGGTCAGGGCTGCTGCCGGGGTTGGGGGCCGGCGGGGTTAGGGCAACTGGAAGTCCTGGGCGATGCGCTCGGTCGGCGTCACCGCCTCGGCGTGCGGGCAGGGACAAGGCCCAGCACCGAGCTGGAGGCGATGGGCGCCAGCTCGACCGTGGCCCCGTTGTAGACCCCCGGTGAGGGACGCCGCCGTGGTGGTGGTCGTGGCCGCCGGTGCGGCGGTCGGCTCAGGCGTCGTTGACCGCCGCCACCAGCTTCTGCAGGGTGTCTTTGGCGTCCCCGAAGAGCATCGTCGTCTTGGGGTCGTAGAGCAACTCGTTGTCGATGCCGGCGAAGCCGGGCCGCATGGAGCGCTTGAGGAAGATGATGTTCTCGGCCTCGTCGGCGTGAATGATCGGCATGCCGTAAATGGGGCTGCCCGGCGTCGACTTGGCGGCAGGGTTGACGGTGTCGTTGGCGCCCACCACGAGCGCCACGTCGGCCGTGGACATCTCTGGGTTGGCCTCGTCCATCTCCTTCAAGTCCTCGTAGGGGACGTTGGCCTCGGCCAGCAACACGTTCATGTGGCCGGGCATGCGTCCCGCCACGGGGTGGATGGCGAAGAAGGTCTCGACGCCGCGTGCCTTGAGGGCCTCCTCCAGCTCGCGCACCGTGTGCTGCGCCTGGGCCACCGCCAGGCCGTAGCCGGGAATGATGACGACCTTGCGAGCGTAGGCCAGCAACACGCCCACGTCGTCGGGGGTGCCGGCGCGGACCGGGCGGGACGCGTCACCCTCGTCGCCGCCCGTGGCGGTGATGACCGAGCCGAACGCGCTGAAGAGAATGTTGGGCAAGGAGCGGCCCATGGCGCTGCTCATCAAGCGGGTGAGGATGATGCCTGAGGCACCGACCAGGGTGCCCGCCACGATCAGCAGGTCCGAGTCGAGCACGAAGCCCGAGGCTGCCACGGCCAGGCCGGTGAACGAGTTCAGCAGCGAAATCAGCACCGGCACGTCGGCGCCGCCGATCGGCAGCACGAGGATCACGCCGAGCACCAGGGCCAGTACCAGAATGATCCAGACGTAAATGATGCTGCCGGTGACCAGGGCCAGGATCACCATGACCCCGATGGCGGCACCGACCAGCGCGTTGATGACCTGCTGGCCCGGGTAGGTGATGGGGCGCCCGGTGACGAGCTCTTGCAGCTTGATGAAGGCGATGGCGCTCCCGGAGAACGACACCGACCCGATGAGCACACCCAGCAGGACCTCGGCCGTGACGTAGACGGCGGGCTGGAGTCCGAGCGAGTGCAGGTGCAGCAACTCGACGATGGAGATCAGCGCGGCGGCCCCACCGCCCACGCCGTTGAAGATAGCCACCAGCTGTGGCATCGCGGTCATCTTCACGTAGCGCGCCACCGGCACGGCGATGGCCGCGCCGATTGCCATGGCGATAAGGGCGAGCACGAGGTTCCACCCCGAGTGGCGCAAGCTCGGCAGCGTGAAGGTCATGCCGATGGCCAGCGTGGCGGCAGCCGCGCCGACCAGGTTGCCCGCTCTGGCGTGGCGCGGTGAGCTCAAGCCCTTGAGTGCGACGATGAAGCCGGCGATGGCGATCAGATAGGCCAGGTCGCGCGCGGTCGTCAGGGTGAAGGACACGGCCAGCATCAGGCGGCGCCCCCGGTGGGCTCAGATGGCGACGCGGCTGGCGGCGGCGCGTCCTCTGCGTTGGCCGTCTGCGACGTGGCCTTGCCTCCTCGTGAGCCGGCCTTCTCGCCCGGCTTGCCCCTGAACATCTCGAGCATGCGGTCGGTGACCACGAAGCCACCCACCACGTTCAAGGTGGCCAAGAAGACGGCGAGGAACCCGAGCGTGACCTCGGCTGCGCCGTGCGCCTCGCCCATGATGGTGAGCGCCCCCACGAGCACGATGCCGTGGATGGCGTTGGACCCCGACATGAGCGGGGTGTGCAAAATGCTCGGCACCTTCGAGACGACCTCGATCCCGACGAAGGCCGCCAGCACGAAGATGGTCAGGTACTCGACGATGCCGGTGGTCGAGCCGCCGCCCACCGGCGCCGACTCCAGCAGCAGATGGATCACGACGGTGCTCCTTGTGATGGTGCTCCTTGTGTCCCGCCAGCTGTCCCGCCCAACAGTTCGACTGCGGCCGGCGCCACGGCGGCACCATCACGCAGCACGCACATGCCGGCCACGATCTCGTCGTCCCAGTCCGGCTCGAGCGATCCCGAGGGTCCCATGAGCCCGAGCACATTGGCCACGTTGCGGGCGAACAAGAAGCTGGCGTGGGTGGGCATACCCGAGGGCGGGTTCGCCATCCCCACCACGTGGACGCCGTTGTGGTCGACGATCTCACCCGCCACGGTCAGCTCGCAGTTGCCGCCCTGGTCGGCCGCCATGTCGACCACCACCGCCCCCTCGGCCATGCCCTCGACCATCGACGCCGTCACCAACACCGGCGCCTTGCGGCCCGGCACCGCCGCGGTCGTGATGACCACATCGGAGCGCCCGACCTCAACGGCCAGCGCCAAGCGCTGACGGTCGAGTTCTTCGGGGGTCAGCTCGCGGGCGTAGCCGCCGGTGCCCTCGGCCGAGACACCGGTGTCGAAGAAGGTGGCGCCCAGACTCTCGGCCTCTTCCTTGGCCGCGGCGCGCACATCGAAGGCCTTGACCACCGCCCCGAGCCGGCGCGCCGTGGCGATCGACTGCAGGCCGGCCACGCCGACGCCCATGACGAAGACCTTGGCCGGCGGCACCGTCCCCGCTGCCGTCATGAACATGGGGAAGAACTTGGCCAGGTGCTCCGCTGCCGACAAACCGGCCCGGTAGCCCGAGACGGTCGCCTGCGAGCTCAGCGCGTCCATGCCCTGCGCCCGGCTGATGCGGGGCAGCAGGTCGAAGCTGAAGACGGTCGCCTTCTTGGCGGCCAGAGCCCGCACGGCGTCTTCGGCCTGGGCCACACCGAAGAAGCTCAGCAACGCGACGGACTCGGGCAGAGACACCACGTCCTCGGCGCTCGGTGGGTTGACCCGCACCACCAAGTTGGCGCCCGCCAGCGTCGCCGCCGCATCGCCCGCCACCGTCGCCCCGGCGTCGTGGTAGGCAGCGTCGCTGAATGCGGCCTCGCTGCCGGCACCCGCCTGCACCGTGATCTCCCAGCCGGCGCCGACCAGTTTCTTGACCACGTCGGGAACGAGCGCCACACGGCGCTCGCCAGGACGGGTCTCGGTGGGGACCGCTAATTTCACGGTCGCTCTGTTTAGCAGCTGACCCCCTGTTTCCCCCCAATCCCGGCTGTCAGGCACGCCCCGAACCTGCTCAGGTCCCGGTCACCGCCCCTAAGAACGGGGGTGGCTCCCCGCCGCCGTGCACCACCAGGTTGGCCCCGGTCACGTAGGACGCGGCGTCGCTCGAGAGGTAGAGGCAGGCCTCGGCCACGTCGGCCGGCGTCCCCATACGACCGACGGGCACCGTGGCGGCCGCCCGCTCCATGCCCTCGGCCCCTCCGTAGAAGTCGTCGCCGGCGCCGGTGTCGAGCAACCCGGCGGTGACGCAATTGACCCGCACCAGGGGCGCCCACTCGACCGCCAGGGTCGTGGTGAGGTTGATGAGGCCTGCCTTGGCCGCGCCGTAGGCAGAGGCCCCGGGCGACGGGCGCATCCCCGACACACTCGTGATGTTGACGATGGCTCCGCCGTCCTCCTGCACCGCCATGACTTTGTGGGCCGACTGGGCGCACCACAGCGGCGCCAACAGATTGAGGTTCACGATGGCCTCGACGAAACGCGGCGATGCGTCGGCCGCCAGCACATGGGGCGAGCCGCCGGCGTTGTTGATGAGCACGTCGAGCCGGCCGAAGTGCTCGACCGCCTTGGCGATAACCCGCTCGGCGTCCGGCGGCTTGCGGATGTCGGCCGTGACGAAGACCGCCCCTTCCACCGCGGCCTCGTGTCGCCCGCAGGCCACGACGTGTGCCCCCGCCCCGGCGAACGCCGCCACGATCCCGGCCCCGACCCCACGGGATCCACCCGTCACCACCACGACACGCTCGCTGAAGTCGTAGACGGGCTGGGTCACCAGGCAGACCCTACGTCCCCGCCCACGGTGCCGGCCGGGCCCTCGTAGCCGCCGCCCGCTCCGTCCGCCGCTCCCCCCGCCGGCTCGCGTTGGCCCGTCACCCAACGCTGGCCTAAGTTCCCAGCGGCTTTCTGACGCGGCGTCAGGGCCGGAGCGAAGGAGAATCCGCGTCCGCATGCCCATCGATGTGTTGCAGGTGCACGACGGGATCGCCGAGGTGGTCATCGACCACCCCCCGGTCAACGCACTCGACGTGGCGGGCTGGTTCGAGCTGGCCGACGCGCTGCTCACGGTGGGCCGTGTCCCCACCAACCGGGTCGCCATCCTGCGGGCCACCGGACGCGGCTTCTGCGCCGGCGTCGACATCAAGGAGATCAACGCCAAGGGCGACGAGGCCCTCGTCGGGGTCAACCGGGGCTGCGCCGCCGCCTTCGCTGCCGTCTACGACTGCGAGGTGCCCGTGATCGCTGCCGTGCAGGGCTTCTGCCTCGGCGGCGGCATCGGGCTGGCCGGCAATGCCGACATGGTCATCGCCTCCGAGGACGCCACCTTCGGGCTGCCCGAGGTCGACCGCGGCGCGCTCGGCGCCGCCACCCACCTGGCCCGGCTCGTCCCCCAGCACGCCATGCGCAAGATGGTCTACACGGCCAAGCCCATCACCGCCGCCGAGCTGGCTTCTTACGGCTCGGTCGCCGCCGTCGTGCCGCCGGACCGCCTCCAGGCGGCCGCACTCGAGCTGGCCGCCGAGATCGCCACGAAGAGCCCGACGATCATCCGCCGGGCCAAGGAATCGCTCAACGGCATCGACCCGGTCGACGTGAAGCGCAGCTACCGCTTCGAGCAAGGGTTCACCTACGAGCTGCACGTACGCGGCGTGGCCGACGAGCAGCGGGCGGCGTTCGTCGAGAAGCGCGACGCCGATACCTCGACCTGATGGCCGACAAGCGCACCACCGTCGACGACATCGTGGGCGAGCTCCGCTCCGGCATGACGATCGGCATCGGTGGCTGGGGCTCGCGTCGCAAGCCCATGGCCGTGGTGCGCGCCATCTGTCGCTCGGACCTGACCGATCTCACCGTGGTGGCGTACGGAGGCCCGGACGTGGGCCTGCTCTGCGCCACCGACAAGGTGCGCAAGGTCGTCTGCGGCTTCGTCACCCTCGACTCCATCGCGCTCGATCCGCACTGGCGCGCCGCGCGCCAGCACGGCCGGGTCGAGGTCATGGAAGTCGACGAGGGCATGTTCTTCCTCGGCCTGCAGGCAGCGTCGTGGCGAGTCCCCTTCCTCCCCACCCGGGCCGGGTTGGGCTCCGACGTCCTGACCATCAACCCCGACCTGGAGCTGGTGCGCTCCCCCTACGGCGCCGACAGCCCGTACCTCGCCGACCCGGCCGACGCCGATGTCGAGCTGGTCGCCATGCCGGCCCTGCATCTCGATGCCGCCATCGTCCACACCAATCGGGCCGACGCCGCCGGCAACGGCCAGGTGCTCAGCCCCGACCCGTTCTTCGACCCGCTCTTCCTCGGGGCGGCCGAGCGCCGTTTCATGACCACCGAGACGATCGTGGAGAACGGCACGCTGGCCGACGAGGGCCACCCGCTCTCGACCGTGCCCATCCACCGCATGCTGGTCGACGGTGTGGCCGAATCGCAGGGCGGCGCGCACTTCACCGCCAACCCACCCGACTACGGGCGCGACGAGAAGTTCCAGAAGGAGTACGCCGCCGCGGCCACCGACCCTGCCGAGTGGGAGGCATTCGCTTCGCGCTTCGTGTTCGTCGGTGACGACGAGTACAAGGCGCACGTGGCGGAGCGGCAGGCATGAGCGCGGACTCCACACCCGACATTGGCGTCACCCGGGCCGAGTCCTGCGTCATCGCCTGCGCCGAGGTCTGGCGCGAGGCGGGTGAGGTCATGGTGAGCCCCTTCGGCACCATCCCCGCACTCGGCGCCCGGCTGGCCAAGCTGACCTTCTCGCCCGACATCGTGCTCACCGACGGCGAGGCCGCGCTCATGGTCGGGGCGCCGGCCATCGCGACCCGCCCGGCCGACCTCGTCCGTGAGGCGAACATGCCCTACCGCAGCGTCTTCGACGTCGTGTGGTCGGGCCGGCGCAACATGATGATGATGGCGAGCCAGATCGACCGCACGGGCAACCAGAACATCTCGGCCATCGGGCCGCACGCCAAGCCCAAGGTGCAGCTCGTCGGTGTACGGGGCGCGCCGGGCAACTCGGTCAACCACCCCACCAGCTACTGGGTGCCCGACCACACCGTGCGCACCTTCGTGGAGCAGGTCGACGTGGTCAGCGGCGTGGGCTACGCGCGTGCGGCGGCCGCCGGCGCCGGCGCCACCCGCTTCCACGACGTCCCCCGCGTCGTCTCGAACCTCGGCGTGTTCGACTTCCAGACGCCCGACCACACGATGCGCCTGCGCTCGTATCACCCAGGCGTCAGCGTCGACGAGATCGAGGCCGCCACCGGGTTCGCGCTCACCGTCCCCGACGATGTCGCCGAGACCCGCCTGCCCACGCCCGAAGAACTCGACCTCATTCGGGCTGTGCTGGACCCGGGCTCGCTGCGCGACCGCGAGGTTCGGACCTGAGCGCCGGCAGCGACAGCAACAGCGGCGCCGACAGCGACAGCGGCGCCGGCGCACCCACGTCATTGCACCCTGCGCTCCACACGGAGCTCTGCGAGCGGATAGGCATGCGCTACCCGCTGGTCCAGACCGGCATGGGCTGGGTGGCCGGGCCGCGCCTGGTGGCCGCGACCACGGAGGCGGGCGGGCTCGGCATCCTGGCCTCGGCCACCATGAGCCTCGACGAGCTGGCGGCGGCCATCGCAGAGGTGCGCCGGCGCACCACCGGCCCTTTCGGCGTGAACCTCCGCACCGACGTGGCGGACGTGCACGAACGCATCGAGCTGATGATCGAGACGGGCGCCCGCGTGGCCAGCTTCGCCCAGGCGCCCAACCCCGCCCTGGTCGCCCGGTGCAAAGAGGGCGGGCTGTTCACCGTGCCGACGGTCGGGGCCCGCCGTCACGCCGAAAAGGTGGCCGAATGGGGGGTGGACGCCGTCATCGCCCAGGGCGGCGAGGGGGGCGGGCACACCGGTGCCGTCCCCACCACACTCCTGCTGCCCCAGGTGGTCGACGCCGTGGGTGACCGCGTGCTCGTGCTCGGAGCGGGCGGCTTCTACAACGGGCGTGGCCTGCTGGCCGCCCTGTCCTACGGCGCCGCCGGTGTGGCCATGGGGACCCGGTTCCTGCTCTCGGCCGAGAGCCGGGTGCCCGACGCCGTCAAGGCGCTCTACCTCGGGACGCCGCTCACGGGCACCGTGGTGACGACCAAGGTGGACGGCGCACCGCAACGCGTCGTGCGGACCGACCTGGTTGATCACCTGGAGTCGCAGTCGTGGCTGCGGTCGCTGCCCCGCGCCCTGGGCAGCGCCTACCGCTTCCGCCGGGAGACCGGGGCCACCTTCGCCTCGCTGCTGCGCGAGGGGCGCGCCATGAAGGAAGGAAACGAGCTCACCTGGGCCCAGGTCGTGATGGCGGCCAACGCACCGATCATGACCAAGGCCGCCCTGGTCCAGGGCGACACCGACGTCGGCGTGCTCCCCACCGGTCAGGTCGTCGGCGTGATCGACTCCCTACCGTTCGTCGCCGACATCATCACCGGCATCATGCGCGAGGCGGACGCCGTGCTGCGCGGCTGGAGCGGCTAAGCGCTGTCGCCGTTGGTCGCCGCGGCCGCGTTGCCCTGGGCCACGCGACGCAACAGGTTCGAGACCCGCTGGTGCGTGACGCCGAAGAGGTGGGCGATACTCGGGATGCTCTGCCCCTCGGCTCGCAACGCCACGACGAGCGAGCGCCGCAGATAGCCACTGGCCTCGGACTGGCGGCGCAGGATCGTGCTCACCAGCTGCACTGTCCCCGGGTCGTCCTCGTCGCCGAGGATCGCCTTCCATTCACGGCCGTTCTCGCGGGCCAGACGCACCTCGGCGATGCGCTTGGACAGCAGGCGCTCGCTCTCGGCGTTCTCCCGCAACACGGACTCCAACTCTTCGAGTGCGTTCAGCACGTCGTCGGGCCCGGTGCCGCTCCGGTCGTCTTTCTGGTCCGGCATTGCGTTCTCTGCTCCTCTTCGCCGCGTCTCGTCACGTAGCTCGGTCGCATCGGTGGCCAACATGCAGGGGTCTCCTCCAATCGGGGGCCGTTCCGCGCCGACCCCGAATTCAGACAACCAATGTGGGCACCACCCCTTGCGGGTAACGCCCACATGTGGCGTCGACCTGCCAATACCCCAAACGGCCGGCCTCACACACGATGCGGGGCCACAGGCACGAACTTGCCTGCTACCAGGGTGTCAGCGACTGAGCAGGACCGACGAACCGTGCCCGAACAGGCCCTGGTTGGCCGTGACGGCCACTCGGGCCCCCTCCACCTGGTGCCCCGTGGCGCTGCCCCGGAGCTGCCAGACGCACTCGCAGACCTGGGCGATGGCCTGGGCCGGGATGGCCTCGCCGAAGCACGAGAGGCCGCCCGAGGGATTGACCGGCACCCGGCCCCCGATGGTGGTGGCGCCGTCGCGCAGCAGTTTCTCAGCCTCGCCCTCCCCGCACAGCCCGATGTCCTCGTACCAGTCGAGCTCGAGGGCGGACGAGAGGTCGTAGACCTCGGCCAGGCTGACGTCCTCGGGTCCGATGCCGGCCTCGGCGTAGGCCGCCGTGGCGATGGAAGGCCTGAATCCGGCGGCGGCCGCTGCCGCGGCGCCGTTCTGCGCATTGCCGTTCTGCGCGTTGCCGTTCTGTGCATTGCCGTTCTGGGCGTCGGGCCCGCCGGCCGGGGCGATGGCGGCGGCGGAGTCGGTCGAGAAGTTCGGCATCTCGATCACCGTGTTGGGGAAGGTCGGCGTGACCGTCGAGACGGCATCGATGGTGACGAGCGGATCGGCCCCGCCGGCGTGGCGCCGGGCGAAGTCCATGGAGGCGAGCACCAGGGCCGCCCCGCCGTCGGAGGTGGCGCAGATCTCGAGGAGCCGCAGCGGGTCGGCCACCATGGGCGAGGCCAGGACCTCGTCGACGGTGACCTCCTTGCGGTAGCGCGCGTACGGATTGGCGAGGCCGTGCCGGGCGTTCTTCACCTTGACCTGCGCGAAGTCCTCCTCGGTGGCGCCGAAGCGGTCCATGCGCCGGCGGGCGTACAGGCCGAAGTAGGTCGGGTTGGTGGCGCCCATGAGATGGAAGCGCAGCCAGTCCGGGTCATCCTTGCGGTCACCGCCGCCGACCGGTGCGAAGAAACCCTTCGGCGTGGTGTCGGCTCCGACGACGAGCGCCACGTCACACAGGCCGGCGAGGATCTGGGCGCGGGCGTTGGCGATGGCCACCGCGCCGGACGCACAGGCGGCGTAGACGCTGGACACGCGGGCGCCGGTCCAGCCGAGGGCCTGGGCGAAGGTCGCGCCGGAGACGAAGCCGGGGTAGCCGTTGCGGATGGTGTCGGCACCCGAGACGAACTGCATGTCACGCCAACCGAGGCCGGCGTCGGCGAGGGCGTCGCGGGCGGCGGCCAAGCCGTATTCCACGAAGGGGCGTCCCCATTTGCCCCACTCGTGCATGCCGGCGCCGAGGACGGCGACCTTCTTGTCGTTGTCGTTGTCGTTGGACACGCTCATGTGAGGGCCTCTCCGTCGGATGAACCGGGGGCGGCGGCGGCTCCGGTTGCGCCGCTGAACGGTCGCCACTTCCACACCAGGTAGTCGGTGTCGTCCTCGGAGTACAAGGTGTCGATCACCAGCTCGACCTCGTCGCCCACCGTGAGGTCATCGACCGTCACTCCGGGCACGACCTGGCCCATGACGACCAGCTTCTCGGCCGCCAGCTCCACCGCGGCCAAGCAGAAGGGGACGTAGGGATCGGCCGCCACGTAGGGAGGTGGCGGCTGGTAACGGGCGTCGGTGTAGGACCAGATGCGGCCCCGCCGTGACAGCTCGACAGTGTCGAAGACGGTGGAGGTGCAGTCCGGGTTCCGGCAGAAGCTCTGCTCGGCCGGAAAGGCGTAGGTGCCGCAGACGGTGCAACGAGAGCCGAGGAGGGCCGGTGACGATCCGTCCTCGCCCGTGGTGAACCAGCCCTCGATGGCCGGCACTCGCGTTGTTCCGGTGGCCGTCATCAGCCGATGCGCTCGATGATGGTGGCGTTGGCCTGCCCACCGCCCTCGCACATGGTCTGCAGCCCGTAGCGGGCGCCGGTGCGCTCCATCTCGTTGAGCAGCGTGGCCATGAGGCGGGCGCCCGACGCGCCGGTGGGGTGGCCGATGGCGATCGCCCCGCCGTTGGGGTTCACCTTGGCCATGTCGGGCCGGTACTCGCGCTCCCAGGCCAGCACGACGGAGGCGAAGGCCTCGTTGATCTCCACGACGTCCATGTCGTCGAGCGAGAGCTTGGCCTTGCTCAGCACCAGCTCGGTGGCCGGGATGACCGCCGTGAGCATGATCTGGGGATCGTTGGCCGCCACGGCGAAGGTATGGAAGCGCGCCCGGGCCCGTAGCCCGAGCGACGACGCCCGTTCCTCGCTCATGATCAGCACCGCCGCCGCGCCGTCGGAGATCTGCGACGACGTCCCCGCCGTCACAGTGCCGGTCTCCGAGAAGGCCGGCTTGAGGTGGGCCAGCTTCTCGAGTGAGGTGTCCCGGCGCACGCCCTCGTCGGCGGAGAACAGACCGCTCACGTCCGCCGCGCCCGGGACATCGGGGTGCACCCGCGCCTCGAGCGGCGCGATCTCGTTGGCGAAGCGCCCTTCGTCGGCGGCGTGGGCCGCCCGCTGGTGCGAACGCAGCGCGAACTCGTCCATCTCCTCGCGGGACACGTTCCAACGCCGGGCGATCTCCTCGGCACACTCGCCCTGATGGATGAGCTCGAAACGCTCCTTGTAGAGCGGGCCGTAGGCCTCGCCCGGACCGGGGTCGGTCGTCGACCCGATGGGCACGCGGCTCATCGACTCCACGCCGGCGCCGATGGCGACGTCCATGGCCCCGGACATGACGGCCTGGGCGGCGAAGTGGATCGCCTGTTGCGCCGACCCGCACTGGCGGTCGACCGTGGTGCCGGGTACCGACTCGGGGAAACCGGCCGCCAGGGCGGCGTTGCGGGCGATGTTCATGGCCTGCTCCCCGACCGTCATGGTGCAGCCCATGACCACGTCCTCGACCAAGGAGGGGTCGAGGTCGTTACGGGCCAGCAGGGCGGCCAGCGGCTGGGCCGCCAGATCCGTGGCGTGCCAGCCCGAGAGGCGGCCCCCACGGCGGCCGACCGGGGTACGGACGGCGTCGACGATCACGGCGTTGGGCATAAGGAGGCAATTCTGACGCCGAATCAGATCCGGTGCCAGACGGCATCCGATCCGCTGCCCATCGGGGTCGGCCGAGGGCCCTGGCCATCCACATCGCCAGGCACGGGACGACCCCGTGTTCCCGTACTCGATGGAGCAACATTGAGGCCTATGCGGGGGCGTTGGCACCCACGCAAGCGCTGTGGAAGATTCGCCTCCGTCATGGACCTGACCTTCAACGCCGCCGAGGAGGCCTTCCGGGCCGAGGCGCGGGCGTGGCTGGCGACGCACGTCCCCACTGACCCCCTCCCCTCGCTCGATACCGCCGAGGGCTTCGAGGCCCACCGCGCCTGGGAGCGCACCATGTTCGAGGACCGCTGGTCGGTGGTGAGCTGGCCGGCCGAGTACGGCGGGCGCGACGTCGGCATCTTCGATTGGCTCGTCTTCGAGGAGGAGTACTACCGCGCCCGCGCCCCGAAACGGGTGAGCCAGAACGGCATCTTCCTGCTCGCTCCGACGATGCTCGAGTACGGGACCGAGGCCCAGAAGGCGCGCTACCTCCCGCCGATGGCGAGCGGCGACGAGATCTGGTGCCAGGGTTGGTCCGAGCCCGACGCCGGCAGCGACCTGGCCGGAATCCGCTCGCGGGCGGCGCGCGACACGGCGCACGACGGCCACTGGGTCC